>Ga0189276_10025_pt1 | contig 316292 bp, 297 predicted proteins | sample N26A31minimetaG_FD_130321 | JGI IMG/M metagenome (GOLD analysis project Ga0189276, IMG submission 130321) | Marine microbial communities from the Costa Rica Dome - N26 A3-1 mini metaG | ecosystem: Environmental > Aquatic > Marine > Oceanic > Photic zone | place: Costa Rica: the Eastern Pacific... | reverse complement strand
ACATCTGCCTCGCGCAGCTTTCTGATGATCTCCTCGGTCGTGTAACGTTTACGAGCCATAATTCTCTCCTGAACAGCCTATTTCTATAACCAGAATGTGGCTGCGGTTCAGGGGGCTAGGTCAATGATTGGAATGCTTGCGTCTATGGCCAAACACCCGCCCTGCAGACGGCATGATGTATGCGGCAGAGTAGTTGCGTTCGCCTCTGTCTTGCCGTGCGGACAAAACGGCATCGAACTCCGTAAATGAGTAATTCGCTAAAGTCACATCTCCAAAAGCCGCTTCAAGCGCTTCCCAGGTCTCAATCTTATTGAAGAGCTTGAAGAGAAGCGTCCTGAAGAAAACACTCTCTGCATCGCCAGGTAGGTCATCCCGGTAAACAACCCGTCGGATTAGGTACTGGCTGACGCGATCAGAGGCGCGATATGCATTTGTAAACTTGTACTCAGATAGCACCGGATCGTTCGTGAGCGAACTATTCACACCAATTGTCTTGCGAAAGAAAATCTGTTGGCGTTCGGCGGCAAACCGCCAATAAGAGTCAAAGACCGGCGTTGTCTCAACATATTCACCGGCGATTTCTACTTGGCGGTGGCTCCGAGGGCGAAAGTCAGGACTACTTTTTTCGATGTGATCGTCGAGAAAGAGCTGGTTCTCGCCATATGCCATTTAAAACCCCTAAATGATCATTTTAGCTATCAGAATTCTAGGTTAATTCGCGGGATTAGCAATCGTCGTAGAAGAATCGTGAAATTTCCTCGCTGACCCGACACGAAAGTGTTTCCTCTACTGATGTTGTTGGCTTAGCGGCAATTATCTGAGAGGCGAGAAGCAGGTGACACCGACCAATTTGCTAATCGAGCAGATCGTCACAGTGTTCGGTGCAATCACCCTTCCTGTTTGGTTTGCGACCGAATGGACAGCGCGTGAACGCAGTCAGCGGCAGAACGTACGGTCGGGCATCTGTGACCGATGAATTAGGAAAATCCGCGCTCATTGCCTTGTCCCTCCTCACAATTCTTTGGAGCGCAATGAAGCAAAGTGCAGACTAACCCTTGGAGCAATAGCTGCCTCCAAATATGAGACGGAAAAGCGTCTTAAAGCTCGCCCCAACCAAGACACTCTACTAATGTCCGGTTTCAGGAATCTGCCGCCCTAAGGCTTCGACCCCTCAACTGAGGCTTCAAGCTGATCGGCATGTTTGATCAGCGTCTCAGCAACGGCGCGCAGTACCGCAATCCCCGCGAATATCTCATCCGCTGAGGAATTCGGTGCCTGACCTGGCATTAGCGCCTCTGTTGCGTCTTCGAGTGTGGCGATCACGTCAACAATGAGTGCGCGGGCGGGCTCTAACCGGTCCATGTCCGCGACATGCCTCAGGCTGGCCGGGTCGTCATGCAGCTTTTTCTGTTCTGAGCTGGACTAGTGCGGCTTTCCGAGCATTGCTGTTGGTGCGCCCGGGACCGATCGGGCTTGTCTCAGTGGGGCAGGGGATCTGCTCCGCAACAAGGAGACAAACGATGCAAACCGACCTTAATCCACCCAAAGAGGGCAGCAAAGAAGCCAAACTGGTCGAAGCCCTTTCCGGCAAAGCCCAGTCAATCAAACAACTGACCACTTTGCTGGACTGGCAGCCGCACACGATCCGAGCCGCGTTCACCCGATTGCGCCAACGCGGGTATCTGATCGAACGCACGCCCAAAGATGGCAAACAACCCGCCAGGTTTCGGATCAAGGACGCCGCCAAATGATATCGGTGGACGAGATCGCGGCTCTTGATCGAACTGAGCTTAAACAGCTTTGGGAGGAGGTGCTCGGTTGTCCGCCGAGTACCTATACCAGCGACAAGCTCATGATCCGCGTTCTGGCGAGCGAGGCTCAGTGGCAGGCTTCGGGTCAGTCAAACGCGGCGATCCGGGCGAGACTGGAGAAAGCGCTCAAGTCTGAAGGCGAAAAACAGCGCGCAGCAACCGGAGCCCGCCTGATCCGCGAGTGGAATGGCCGCGAGTACATCGTTGATGTCACTCCGGACGGATACATCTGGAAAGGCAAGACCTGGCGTTCGCTCAGCGCCATTGCTCGGGAAATCACCGGGACCAAATGGTCGGGACCGCGCTTTTTCGGAGTGAAGGCATGAAGCGGGTCCGCTGCGCCATTTATACCCGCAAATCCTCAGATGAAGGCCTCGATCAAAGCTTCAATTCTCTGGACGCCCAGAGAGAAGCCTGTGAGGCCTATATCCACTCGCAGAAGCATGAAGGCTGGAAGGTTTTGCCTGACCGCTATGACGATGGCGGCGCTTCTGGCGGCAATATGGAGCGCGAGGCTCTCCAACGGCTGCTCAGTGAGATCGATCAGGGCCGGGTTGATATGGTGGTCGTCTATAAGATAGACCGCCTGACCCGCTCGCTCGCCGACTTCGCCAAACTGGTCGAGCACCTGGATGCTGCAGGGGCCAGCTTCGTCTCGGTCACCCAGCAGTTCAACACCTCGACCAGCATGGGGCGGCTTACACTAAACGTTCTCCTGTCATTCGCCCAGTTCGAAAGAGAAGTCACAGCCGAGCGCATTCGAGATAAGATTGCCGCCTCCAAGAAGAAAGGGCTCTGGATGGGCGGTCTGGTCCCGCTTGGATATGACAAGGCGGAGGCTGGTCTTGTGATCAATCAGAACGAAGCAGGCATCGTGCGATCACTGTTTGAGCAATATCTCGAGCTGAAAGATGTCACCCGCCTCAAAGCCTGGGCCGACAGTCAAGGGTTTCGAACCAAGAGCCGAACCTGGAAAGATGGCACCCATGTGCCCGGCAAGCGATTTGCGCGCGGCCATCTCTATCAGCTGCTCTCTAATCCGATCTATCTCGGAAAGACCCACCATAAAGGCGAGCTCTATGAAGGCGTGCACGACGCGATCGTCGATCAGGACATGTGGGACCAGGTCCAGGCGCTGCGGGACCAGAACCGTTCAACCCGAAAATCCCGGCGAAACCACGCCGATAAATCCCCGCTCTCGGGGCGGCTCTTCGATGCGGATGGAAATCGCTTCTATGTCTCTCACGCCAATAAGAAGGGATCGCGCTATCGGTACTATATCCAGGTCGAGACCAACCAGCGCTTGCCAGCTGCCGAACTGGAAAAGGCGATAAAGGACGCGATTGGAGCATCGTCGCCCCTAAATGCGAGCGAGGCCAAAATGCCGTTTGAACGGATTGAGCGGGTCGTGATCCATCCTGACAAGCTTACTATCGACCTCGATCCACATCTGACGACCAAGGCGTTGGTCATTCCCTATAAGCTCCGCCGACGAGGGTTCGAAACCAAACTCCTGCTTCCGGGCGCATCGCGCGCCGAGCCGGATCAGACTCTGGTCCGGCGCACGCTTCAGGCGATGGACTGGCTGAAAGAGATCAAAGCCGGAAGGTCACTCTCGGAAGTTGCGGCTGCTCACAATGTTCCGACCGAATATGTTTCTGCCAATCTGGGCCTGGCCTTGCTTTCACCCAAAGTGCTGAGCGCGATTGCTGATGGAAAACACGATCCTTACTTCACGGCGACGCGTCTGAAGACGATGACGATCCCGCAGGATTGGGCCGCGCAGGAAGCGCTCCTGTTACTGCGATAATCCTTCCCTGATCAACGAAAACAATTCCCTGATAATGAAATCAAATTCCCTGTTTTGGGTTTTAGGGAAATTGGTGAAAAACTGACAAGAAAACAGTGTGCTCCAGAGCGCCGCAACGGTCCCGATCAGTCAAAAACTGCAAAATTCCCTGTAAATCGGGAGATAACAGGGAAAATTCCCTGCATCAGACTGCGAAAAAACCGAAGAGAGATTTCTTCTGAAATGAGCGCCAATTTCGACGACGGAGACGGCGAAAAATACCCTGTTTGGAGACATGAGTGAGACAAGTCCCGGAAGTTCCGGCACTAATCTGACCACACGAATTTTCCCTGAAAATGCCCTGACTGGGTGGCGGAGGAGGAGGGATTCGAACCCCCGGAGCCCGCGAAGGCTCAACGGTTTTCAAGACCGCCGCATTCAACCACTCTGCCACTCCTCCGAAGTCCCGCTGTTTCCCTCACGAGGCAGGACTTGGCAAGCCCCGATCTGCGTCAGCCACAGCTGGGCAAAGTCTAAATGAAAGGGTAATGTACTCGTCTGTTTCAACAGGATGAGTTCATCCTGTGTCCACCTTGGCGTGGTAAACAGGCAAGGTACGGCAGAAAAGCCGGACGTTCAGGCGCAAAGCGCCAACGCAACTCAGAATGAGGTCCAATCGCGAATGCGCGTGACTATCCTTCCGGCAACACCCCGTCTCCAGGCTGTTCTTGCAACTGCCCTGATATCGGCGGCCATCGTCCTTCCCGCACAGGCAGATTCCCGCACACCGGCGCCGATCGTCTTCAAGACCGCTGGCGACAGCGCTCGGATTTCCCCGGAACGGCAGACCGTATTCATCACGCCGGCAGCAACATCAGCTGCGCCCGGCAAGGCGAAAGCCCGTATCGCATTCACCTATCCGGGCGCGCCAGCACAATCGGCCGGGCAGGCGGTCCAGCCGTCGCACCCGCAAACCGCACCCTCCACGCGGGCCTATGCCAGTATTGATGCGCCGATTGCCGTCCAGCCGGAACCGGTCGCCGTGCAGCCCGCGGCGCCAAAGGCCTTTGATCCGCGCGCTGCAGCACGCCGTGTGGCCGCAGAACGCGCCCAGGCACCCGTCCAGTCCGAATCGCTTCCTGCCCTGGCAGGTGCTGTGGAGAAACAGCCGGAGCAGGGGCGTATGACCCAACCTGCCCCCAAGCCTGCCACGGCCGTATCTCCTGTTGTGATGCCGGAGCCTGTGCCGGTTTTCGACCAGTCCGGCACCGCAATTGTCTATGGTGACGAGTTCAATGGCCTGCCGACCGCCAATGGCGAACTGTTCAGCCAATCCGAATTGATGGCGGCACACCCGAACCTGCCGCTTCCGAGCCTGGTGCAGGTGGTCAATACCGACACCAATACGGAAGTGGTGGTGCGCGTGAATGATCGGGGGCCATTCGAGGATGGCGCCATGCTGCAGCTGTCGGAGCGCGCCGCAACCGAGTTGGGCATGGACGGGGCAGGGCGCGCCAATGTGCGCATCCGGTATCTGGGCCCTGCTCCGGCCGTCGCGCCCGCGGCCCCGTCAATGACACTGGTTTCAACCAATTCGGCGGACGCATATCCCGCCGAGGACCTGTCCGCCACGACGTCGGTTCAGCCTGCGGCGATGTTCGCGCATGATCGCGGCGCGTCGGCCGTGTATCAGCCCGTCTCAACCGGTACCTATTTTGTACAGGTGGGCGCATTCTCCGACATCGCCAATGCCGAAACCCTCGTGCGCACCATGCCGGCTCACATCACGACCCAGATCGACCCCGCTCATGTGAACGGAACAGATTTCTTCAGAGTGCGCGTTGGCCCGTTCATCAGCCGGGAAGCAGCAGATCGCACGCAGGCCGATCTCGGCCGGTATGGACTGCCTCAGGGACGTGTTGTCTCCCAGGATTGAGGTGCGCCATCGCACCGCCACCATTGACGCTGACCACAAACCGGCCCTTTTTCCTGTATAAACGGAAAAGGGGCCGGTTTTGCGTTCGGCCCCTTGGATATGAACACTCCGGAGATTTGACATGATGCAGAGAACCCACGTCCTGGCGGCACTCCTGTCTGCCGTTCTTGTTGCAGGAGGGGCTCAAGCTCAGATCATGGACACGCCGGCGAGCCATGCGGTCATCATGGACCATGAAACCGGCACGATCCTGTTTTCGAAACATGGCGACGAACCGATGATCCCCGCCTCCATGACGAAGATGATGACCGCCTTTCTTGTCTTCGAATTGATTGATCGCGGCGAGATTTCCCTGACGGATCAGTTCACGGTCAGCGAGGATGCCTGGCGTCGCGGAGGGTTTCCATCCGGCACATCCACGATGGGTCTGGCACCGGGCGATACGCCCACCGTGGAGGAACTCCTGCACGGCGTGATCATCATGTCCGGCAATGATGCATGCATCGTTCTCGCCGAAGGCATTTCAGGATCCGAGGAAGCCTTCGCGCGGCGCATGACCACCCTCGCCCATGAACTCGGCATGACATCGGCGGACTTCAAGAACGCGACTGGCCTGGAAGATGTCGGCCATGTCGTCTCCGCCGAAGACCTCGCCAAGATGGCCAAGCTGACCATCGACAAGTATCCGCAATATTATGACTGGTACGACATGCCGTCCTATACATGGCGCGAATACACGCAAGCCAACCGGAATCCGATCCTGTCCATCGAGGGAGTCGACGGGCTGAAGACCGGCCATCTTGAAGTGTCAGGCTATGGCCTGACCGCCTCGGCCGTGCGCGATGGCGTGCGCCGCACCATCGTGATCAATGGCCTCGACAGCATGGCGGCGCGCGCGCGCGAAGGCGAGCGAATGATGCGCATGGCTTTTCAGAGCTATGATCTCAAAGTCGTCACGCCGGAAAGCGTCGAACTGCCGGAAGTCCAGGTCTGGCTCGGAGAACAGCGCGCCGTACCGGTCTCCCTTGCTGACAAGATGACGATTGCCGGACACAAGGCTGCACTGGAAAAGGCCCGTACGGAGATTGTCCTCGACAACGCCCTGCAAGCGCCCATCCGCGCCGGAGATACACTTGGCAAGCTTGTCGTCACAATTGATGGCCAGCCTCCTGTCGAGGCACCCATCGTTGCTGAAGCCAGTGTCAAGAAACTCGGCTTCTTCGGCCGCGCCGTAGAGGGGCTCAGCCAGTTGATTGGCGGCAGCGATGGGTGACGCTCGGCGGCTTCGCTTCATCACGCTCGAGGGCGGCGAAGGTACGGGAAAGTCGACCCTTCAGGCTGCGCTCGCCGACCGGCTGACCCGGCACGGCTTTGATGTCGTGGTCACGCGGGAACCAGGCGGCACACCTCTGGCAGAGGCGGTGCGCAAACTGGCATTGCATCCTCCGGCCGGAGAGACCTGGTCTCCGATGAGCGAAGCCCTGCTGATGAATGCCGCGCGAAGCGACCATCTTGAAAAGCTGATCCGACCGGCACTCGCTGCTGACAAATGGGTGATCTGTGACCGGTTTGCCGACTCCACGCGCGTTTATCAAAGCGTGAAAGGCGGTGTCTCGCCATCTGTTTTGAAATCGATGGAAGGCTCGGTCCTTGGCGATACGGTGCCGGGCCTGACGCTTGTGCTCGACGCGCCGCTGGATGTAACGGCTGGCCGACGCGCCTCCAGGCGTGGTCCGGAAGACGCGTTCGAGGCCCGGCAGGCCGACTTTCATCATGCCGTGCGTCAAGGTTTCATTTCCCTTGCGCGGTCTGAGCCGCAACGATGTCATCTGGTCGACGCCTCACGCCCACAGGGCGATGTGCTTGCAGCCGCATGGGCCATCGTCGCGCAAGCCTATGCGCTCAATGAGCTGGCGCAGTGAACCCGGCCTGGCCCCTGTTCGGACACGACGCTGCGGAGACCGCGTTTCTCGAGTCTGCGTGCACTGGAAAACTCCATCATGGTTGGTTGATCGAAGGTCCGTCCGGCGTTGGCAAAGCCACGCTGGCCCACCGTCTTGCTGCCTACATGCTCGGTGCGCGTGGTCCGGATACAGCGCCACTCGATGCAACGGAGCAAGATCCGGTCGCGCGCATTTGTCTGGCGGGCGGACACCCGGACCTGCGCATCGTGAAGCGCGAACTCAACGACAAGGGAAAGCTGCGGCAGGATATCAGTGTCGACCAGATCCGCGACCTTACGCATTTCTTTTCACTGAAACCTGCACAGGGCGGCTGGCGCATCGGGATCATCGACTCACTCGACGAACTCAACCGGAATGGGGCAAATGCGCTGCTCAAGACGCTGGAGGAACCGCCAGGCCACAGCCTGCTGTTTCTGGTGAACCACGGCTCAACATCGATCCTGCCGACGATCCGGTCACGGTGCCGAACCTTGCGGGTGACGCCGCTCGGAGAGGATGACACACGCAAGGCGCTCGATTCCGCCGGCGCGCCGGATGAAGCTTTTGCGCTGGCCAGGGGCCGGCCCGGTCTCGGTATGCGCCTCGCCACACCGTCCGGACTGGCGGCGGCCCATGCGGCGAAAACCCTTTTGAAAAGCTTGCCCCGTCCGAATGACGGGCTGGTCACGGACGCCCTTCAAACGGCAAGCTCGGACGAAACCGCCATGGAAGCGTTCCAGGAAGAGATCCTGTCCTGGCTTGCCGGGCGCGCGGAGGAGGATGCGAGTGCGGCCAAAGCCTGGCTGGATGTGTCTCGTCGCGCCAGCGAGGCGCGCGCCCTGAACATGGACCCGGCGCAAACCGTGGCGAAGCTGATCGCGGGCCTTTATGCGCCGGCGCGGACGCACTAAGTCGTCGGAATGTTTGATACTCACGTAAACCTGCACGGCGACACGTATGCCGAGGATCTGGATGAGGTCCTCGAACGCGCACGTGAAGCGGGCGTCTCACGCATGTTGGCCATTTGTGATCGCCTCGACAATTTTCCGGCAGTGCGGGGCATTGCGCGCGCCCATGCCAATATCTGGTGTTCGATCGGCGTCCATCCGCATCACAGCAAGGATTTCACCGACCTGACGGTCGCCCAATTGGTGGAAGGTGCTGAAGACGAAAACGTTGTGGCGATCGGGGAGACCGGGCTGGATTTCCATTATGGCTACAGCGAAGAGCAGGATCAGGTCCGCAGTTTGAAGACGCACATTGAAGCGGCACGTCAAACAGGTTTGCCGCTCATTCTTCACACGCGCGAAGCAGACGACATGATGGGGGACCTGCTTGAGGAAGCTTACGCGGCGGGTGCGTTCACACCGCTGCTTCACTGTTATACGGGTGGCGAGCGGCTTGCGCGCCGCGGTCTCGATCTCGGAGCATATGTGTCTGTTTCCGGCATCCTGTCCTTCAAGAGCGCGCGGGAGGTTCGCGAGGTTATCGCAGATATACCGATGGACCGGTTGATCCTTGAGACGGACTGTCCGTATCTGGCACCGGTTCCGATGCGTGGCCGACGCAATGAACCTTCCTATCTCGTTCATGTCGCCGAAGCATTGGCGACCCTGAAGGGGCTTCCGGTTGAGGAAGTACTCGAGACAACCACACAGAACGCCCTGAAGCTCTTTTCGAGGGTCCGTGGTTGATGAAACGGGGGCTCTTCACCTTGCTTGGTACCGGATCATCCGGTGGGGTTCCGCGCGTTGGGGGAGACTGGGGCGCGTGCGATCCGGAAGAGCCGCGCAACAGGCGCCTTCGATGTTCGGCGCTGGCACAGGTATTCGATGACAGCGGAAGCGCGACGAATGTGCTGATCGATACGTCTCCAGACCTGCGCGAACAATTGTTGAGACAAGGGACCAAACATCTGGATGCAATCCTGTTTACGCATGATCATGCGGACCAGAGCCACGGCATCGATGATGTGCGCCCCCTGTTCATTCGGCAAAGACGGCCGATCCCGACCTTCATGAGTGCCGAGACCCGCAGCACGCTGACTGACCGGTTTGCTTACTGTTTTCAGGGGCAGGGTGGATATCCGGCCATTCTGGATCTTCAGGATGACCTGGAGCCGTTCAAGGCCGTGACGATCTCCGGCGCAGGCGGCGCGCTGGACGTGCTGCCTGTAGATATGGAGCATGGACGCATCCGGTGTCTCGGCTTCCGGATCGGAAACCTCGCCTATTGCAATGATGTGAATGCATTGCCGGAGGAAACCTTCGACGCACTCGCCGGCATAGACACGTTCGTGGTGGACGCCTTGCGCTATACCCACCATCCGTCACACGCACATCTGGACCAGGCCCTGGAATGGATTGCGCGGATTTCGCCGCGGCGCGCGGTTCTGACGAACATGCATGTGGACCTGGACTACATGACGCTCTGCAGGGAATTGCCAGAGAATGTCGAGCCCGGCCATGATGGCTTGAGCCTTGATTTCACTGTATAATACACAATTACTAGTTCCCATAATGTAGATTATGCGACTCATGGACTGAAACCTGCGGTGCCGCTTGCGATCTTCAGGCGGCATGAATTCCAGCGTGAGCGAAACCGAAGTTCTGTACGTTCAAACGCATCCAGCTGGTTCGCATCTTTCCCGGCTTGCCGGCCCCTGCTCCTCTCGTCGCTGCAATCGTGTCCAACAGGTTAATCACGTCGTTAAAAGGTGAACACGGATGGTCTAGAGGACAATGTCGGGCACCCATGATGACAACAAGGCATGTTTGTCTCGCAAGTCTTCCGCGGCCTGGTCGGCAGACCGGTGCAGGAAGATCACGCTGTCTCCGGGACGCACCTGGCCCAATTGGTGCCGGTCTGAGCGGTTTACCTGAAGAAGATGCGGGTATCCGCCGGTTGTCTGGCAATCAGACAGCAGCAGGAACCCCCTTCCCTGTGGCGGCACCTGCAATGCGCCCGGAAAGAGTCCGGCGCTGGGAAGGTTCCCCGAATGCCCATCACGATCCGGAGGCAAGTTTCCCTCTATCTCGAACCCGATTCGGCTCGCCCGGCGCGTGGCGCGGAACTGCTCCGCCCACAAAGTAGCGCAACGATCGGAATAATCCGGCCCTTCCGTTGCTCGCAGCGCAAAGCTGGAACTGATCGGATAGCGCAGTGCATCCGGCGTTCTGGCGTGTGCAGACAATGCCGTATTGCTTCGCGCGGTTTCTAGAACGTCGTCGGATTTGAGTGCGCGTCCCTCATGTCCGCCAAATCCTGCCGGCAGGTAGGTGGATGGACTGTCGAGGAAGATGTCGGCCCCTATACCGCCAGAGACGGCAATATACGTTCTCAGGCCTGCGTCAGGGGTGCCCAGCTCAAGGATGTCGCCCTTTTGCACAAACAATGTCTCGTGAAACGGTGCCGTCTGTCCATTCAGCGTGAGGCGTGCCTCGGCGCCGGTGACCGCGAGAGCGAGGTCGGTGCAGATTTCTACGCTGAAATTTCCATAGGTGATCTCGATTCCGGTTTCGGCGGCACGGTTTCCCGCCAGCCTGTTGGCAAGCGCGAGGGAGACACTGTCGGCTGCGCCGGACCATGGCACGCCCAGATGTCGATGGCCGGAACGCGGTGCACCCTGCAATGTCGCCTGCACACCGGGTTTGATGATATGGAGCGCCGCCATCAAACCCACTCGATCCGGATCGGGGTTCCTGCGGTAAGGAGAAAGGGCGGATCGCGCGCAGCGTCGAACAGGGACGCGTCTGTGCGCCCGATAATGGGCCAGCCCCCGGGACCGTCCAGCGCATAGATGCCGAGATAGCCCTCAATGAATCCAACCGATCCCGCTGGCACCGACTGGCGCGGATGCTCCAGTCGCGCGCCGCCCAACCCCGCGTCTGCACCGGCAACATAGGCAAACCCCGGGGCAAAGCCGAGCATGTCCACAACCAGCGGTGACTCTTTCAGGCGGGACAGGAATATTTCCTTCGGAAGTCCGTTCTGCTGCGCCAGACGGTCAAGGTCAGGGCCATCGTCGGCCTGTGTGCTTATTCGCAGGTTCACGAGTTCCGGCGTCCGCACAGATTGCATGGTGGCCGACGCAATTTGTTCCCGCAGCACAGAATGGGCCTCGGAGGGCACAATGCTCACCGGGTCGAACTGGACAGTGACAGAGGACCGGCCAATGACCACTTCCTGCCACTGGCCGGTTTGAAGGAGATACGCAGCCAGGGCATGCCGCGTATCCGGCTCTGGTGTCACGAGCCGCAGGGCATCATCCCCGCAAGGCAGGATCTCTACAGCTTTCATGCGGCCAGCTGGGCGCGAATTTCGATGCCCTTCGCCTGCAGGGCGTCCCGCAGGGCCAGCGCAGATTGCACGGCGCCGCCGGTATCACCATGCAGGCAGATCGTGTCGACCTGAAGCGAAATCGCGGTGCCGTCTCGCGCTTCTACCGTGCCAAGTTCGACCATGCGGATGACCTGAGCGATCTGGTCATCCATCGCGCAGAGCATAGCATCCGGCGCGGTGCGGGATACCAGCGTGCCGTCCGGATTGTACCGCCGGTCCGCGAAGCCTTCGGACAGAAAGTCCAGCCCCGCGAGTTCAGCCTGTTGTTGAAGGGCCGAGCCCGGCGGACCGACAATCGCACGAATGCGGTGTTCGCGCGCCGTGCGCACAATTGTCCGCGCCAGACCGGCACTGCCAGCGGCATCATTGTAAAGCGCGCCATGAGGCTTCAGATGGTCGATGGTCACGCCCGCTTGCCGGGCCAGGCTGGTCAGATTGCGTACCTGCTGGCGAAGGGTGGCGTCCAGTTCGTCAGCCGGCAGCGCCATGGATGTGCGGCCAAAATTCGCTTTGTCCGGATAGGATGGATGAGCACCAGCCACGACGTTCCGGGCCTTTGCCGCCTTCAGGGTGGCGCGCATGCTTTCATCGTCTCCGGCATGTCCGCCGCAGGCTATGCTGCACCGGCTGACCACATCCAGAATGGCCCGATCCAGCGCCCGGCCGGATTCGCCAGGCAATTCACCAATATCGGAATTAAGACAGACTGAACGGCTCATACCCAGACATTTAGGGCGCGCAGGATCAGGCGCAAGCCGAGGCCTAACGTGATCAGGACGACCAGACCTCCCAGCAAATTGGCAAGACTGGAATTGACGTGGTTGCCCAAGAGATCCCGGCGGTTCATGGCAATCAGCAGGAAGACCGCCAGAATGGGCAGGATCAGGCCATTGGCCACCTGGGCAAACAGGATCAGGCTGACGGGCCGAACGTGCAGCAGGGCTGCCAGCGCGCCAATGATCAGCACGGTCAGCGTAATGGCGCGAAAGACCCTGCCATTGCGGGGAAAACCACCAAACTCCGACAAGGCATAAGCTGTGGCGAGCGGAGCGGTAATGGCGGACGAAAGGCCGGCCGCGAACAATCCCAGCCCGACGAGATACTTCGCCGCCGGACCATAGGCCGGTTCAATGGCATCGGCCATGTCCGCGGCGGACCCGACCTCGATCCCCGTGCCGAACAGGCTTGCCCCGGCCGTCGACAGGATCAGGATGGACACCAGCCCCCCCAATCCGATCGAGACGACCGTATCAGTGCGCGCATGCCAAATGCTGGTGTCGGAATGCGGCTCCCATTTGTCCCGTACGGTCGCGGCGTGAAGAAAGAGATTGTACGGAACGATCGTCGTGCCGATGAGCGCCATTGCCGTCAGCAGGCTCTGATCCGGAAGGCGCGGCACAAGCCCGGCGACCCATGCCGACAGGTCAGGCCGTGTGATGAGTAGACTGCCCACAAAGGCCAGGCTCATGATGAGGACCAGTCCAATGAGCAGTTTTTCGATGTGCCGATAGTGTCCGAACAGGAGAAATCCTGCCGCTATGACGGACAGCACGACCACGATGTGACCATGCGTTATCGCCGCGGTACCGATGATGGCTTCAACGCCCAGCGCGCCACCGGCGAGGTTTCCGGCTTCATACGCTGAATTCCCGACGCCAATGGCAGAGATGCCGAGCGCCATGATCGTCCATTTCACCATCGGCCCATTTTCCGGAGCGATCATGGAGGCCGCGAGCCCGTGCCCGGAGGCGAGGCCGAGCCGTGCAGCCATTTCCTGCAGAATGATAGTCGCGACCGTGGCGAAGACGAGCGCCCAGATCAGAGCAAACCCATAATTGGCGCCAGCGAGCGTGCAGGCGGTCACTGTCCCGGGTCCGATAAAGCCGGCCGCAACCAGCATGCCCGGCCCGAATCTGCGGCTCATGTCAGCAATCCTGTTGTCATGCCAACAGGTTTAACCCGATTTGCCGCCGGTCGCCTAGACGTGGATGACCCGCCCTTCGGCGTCCAGTACGGATTCGTGCATGGTTTCGGAAATGGTCGGATGCGGGAAGATTGTGTGCGCCAGATCCTGCTCGGTCAGTTCGCCTTGCCGGGCAATGACATAGCCCTGGATCAGTTCGGTCACTTCTGCGCCAATCATGTGTGCACCCAGCAATTCGCCAGTCTTCTTGTCAAAGATCGTTTTCACCAGGCCGTCGGACTCACCTAGCGCGATGGCCTTGCCGTTGCCGATGAAGGGGAAGCGGCCAACCTTGATGTCGTAGCCCTTCTCCTTGGCGGCCTTTTCGGTCAGACCGACGCTGGCCACCTGGGGATGGGCATAGGTGCAACCGGGCACATTCCACGGATCGAAGGGTTCAGCATGATTGGCACCGGCAATGCCCTCGACGCATACAACGCCTTCATGCGAAGCCTTGTGCGCCAGCCAGGGCGGTCCGGTCAGGTCACCGATGGCGTACAGGCCGGGCACGCCGGTGCGTCCGAAACTGTCGACCGTCACATGGGTCTTCTCGATTTTCACGCCGAGCGCTTCCAGGCCAAGATTTTCGACATTGCCGACAATTCCAACCGCCAGGATCACGCGGTCGAATTCCTTCGACTCCTTCTTTCCTGTCTTGTCGGTGATGTCTGCAGTCACGCTGGACTTGCCAGCCTTCAGGTTCTCGACCTTGGCTCCGGTAACGATGTTCAGGCCCTGCTTCTTGAAGTCCTTCTCGGCGAGTTTCGAAATTTCCTCGTCCTCTACCGGCAGGATTCGATCCATCACTTCGGCAACGGTCACGTCAGCGCCAAGTTCGTGATAGAAACTGGCAAACTCGATCCCGATTGCGCCGGATCCGATGACGAGCAGACGCTTCGGCATCACATCGGGAGTCATGGCTTCACGATAAGTCCAGATCAGCTTCTTGTCGGCAACCAGTCCGGCTTGCGGAATATCCCGCGCGCGGGCGCCGGTGGCCAGCATGACATGCTTGGCCTGATAGGTTGTATCCTTGCCGGACGCATCCTTGACGATGACTTTCGGCGCCGGGGCGCCTTTTTCCAGTCGGGCCGTCCCTTCAATGACGTCGATCTTGTTCTTCTTCATCAGGAATTTGACGCCGGTCGACAGCTGATTGGCGACGCCACGCGAGCGTTTGACAACCGCATCGAGATCGAAATCGGCCTTGTCGATCTTCAGGCCATAATCCTTGCCGTGCTTTGCCAGCCGGAGCACTTCGGCGGAGCGCAGCAGGGCCTTGGTCGGAATGCAGCCCCAATTAAGACAAATACCGCCAAGGCTCTCGCGTTCGATGATGGCTGTCTTCATGCCAAGCTGCGAGGCGCGTATGGCCGCCACATAGCCGCCCGGACCCGACCCGATCACGATGAGATCATATTGCGTGCTCATTGGGTTATTCCTCTCATTTCGTCCCAGGCGATCAGTGCCTCGGTTGCGCGCAAGTCCGCGCTCTCGAACATTTCCGGGGTGCAGATGTATTCCGGTTCTTCCGTACTGATCTTGTTCATCATCTCGACGCTTTCTTCCGCAATTCGTTCACGAACGGCCGGGTCGACACTCTCCTGGCGCAAATCGGCCATGAAGTACGACAGATGGTCAGGCTGCTCCCGGTCACACAGAAGGCTCATGCCTTTCTGGATCGCGAGATCGGACGCAATCGCACTGAGCTGTGCCGTATCGTGTCCGGACGCGTCGCTGCCCACCTCGCGCTCGCCGGAACAGCCGGTAAGGAAGGCCAGGCTGACCAGCATGAGCGCAAACCGGGACATCAGAGCAGCATAGCCTCCGGTGTTTCGACATAGCGCTTGAAGGCCTGCAGCCATTTCGCGCCTTCAGCGCCGCCGATCACGCGGTGGTCGCATGTCAGCGTCACCGTCATCACGGTTCGGGCAACCAGATTACCTGTCTCGTCCACCACGGCGCGTTTCTCCCCGGCGCCGACCGACAGGATCATGCCTTCGGGCGGATTGATGATGGACGCAAAGCTCTTGATGCCGAACATGCCGAGGTTCGAAATGCTGAACGTGCCACCGGTATATTCCTGCGGCTTCAGCTTCCGCTCGCGGGCTCGGCTCGCAAGGTCCTTCATCTCTTCGGATATCTCGGCGAGCCCTTTGGTCTCGGCATTGAATATCACCGGTGTGATCAGACCGCCATCGATCGCCACCGCAACCGAGACATGTGCGTGCTTGTGATACGCAATGCCCTTGTCGGTATAGGAAGCATTGCAATCCGGCTCGTCGATCAGCGCCATTGCGGCAGCCTTGATCAACATGTCGTTGACCGACACCTTTACGCCTTCCGGCGCGGCAGCATTGATCGCCGCGCGGCTGGCAAGCAAATGGTCCAGCGAGAGATCGATGTTCAGCGGGAAATGCGGCACCTGCATGAAGCTGGTGGTCAGACGCTTGGCCACGGTCTTGCGCATGCCGTCCAGCGGGACGAGTTCGTAGCTGTCCGGGGCATAGACGCGGTCATCCAGCACTTGCGGCAGGATCAGGCCATCCGGCTGGGCGACCGCACCGGCCGAAGCTCCGGCCGGGGACGCCTTGGCGCTTTCCACATCCCGCTTGATGATACGGCCGCGTGGGCCTGTGCCCTTCAGGGCGGACAGGTCCAGCCCCTTCATGTCGGCGATGCGACGCGCCAGCGGGCTGGCCTTGATGCGGCCGTCGGCTGCGTTTGCAGTTGGCAATGGGGACTTTGACATTTCCTGAACCGGCGCGGAAGCCTTTTCCGGAGGAGGCGCCGCTGCCTTCTCGTCTGTCTTGGCCGGCCCGGATGTTTCCGCCGGAGCGGCGTCCTTGGGGGCGTCCGACTTGGCGGGCGCCTGGACAGAAGCAGCGTCTTCGCCTTCTTCCGCCAGCACCGCGATCACTTCATTGACCTTCACGCCTTCGGTGCCGGCATCTATCAGGATCTTTGCGACAATGCCTTCATCGACGGCCTCGACTTCCATCGTCGCCTTGTCCGTCTCGATTTCGGCTATGATGTCGCCAGAAGAGACCGTGTCGCCTTCCTTGACCAGCCATTTGGCGAGCGTGCCTTCCTCCATCGTGGGAGAGAGCGCGGGCATGGTGATGTTGATAGCCATCTCAGTCACCCATCTTCTTGACGTCGCCCGGCGAACGCGGGCCGAACTGAATGCGATTGAGGAAGCCGGTCACGATTTCCTTGATGATGTCTTCCTTCTCGGGACCCTCCGGGTGGTGTTCCTTGAACGCATCGGTCACATGCTTGGCGATATCACCCAGGATGAATCCCCACATCGTCGGTTCGGTCGCAGGATCGGCAGCTTCGCCCACCCGCAGGCTGACATGGTCGGTATTGTCGGCAATCCAGAAGCGGATCATTTCCTGCGCCGTCTGGGTGGAGTCGATCGACGGCGGTGCCTTGAGCTCACGTTTCTCAGTCGACATAGCAGACCCTCCGTGCGGCTTCGACAATATCATTCGCGCCCGGCAGGCTGAGCGCCTCCAGATTGGCCGCATAAGGCAGGGGCACATCTTTCTGGTGAACGCGTGCAGGTGGCGCATCGAGATAGTCGAACGCTTCCGCTGTCACAGTGGCCGCAATTTCTGCGCCGACACCGAAGAACCGCCAGCCTTCTTCACAACACACGATGCGATTGGTCTTTTTCACGCTTTCGATGACCGTGTCGGTGTCCAGCGGGCGAATTGTGCGCAGGTCGATGACTTCCGCATCGATCCCCTGCTCCGCCAGCGTATCCGCTGCCTGGAGTGCAAATCCGACCATGCGGGAATGCGCGACCAGCGTAACGTCGGACCCCGTGCGCTTGATGGCCGCCTTGCCGAGCGGCAGAACGTGATCGTCGAGATCCGGCACGGGGAAGCTGTTTCCATAAAGCAGTTCATGCTCGAGGAAGACGACCGGGTTCGGGTCCCGGATGGCAGCCTTCAACAGGCCTTTCGCGTCAGCCGCGTCATAGGGCGCAACCACTTTCAGACCGGGAATTTGACCGTACCAGGCTGAATAGTCCTGGCTGTGTTGCGCGCCGACCCGCGAGGCCGCGCCATTCGGACCGCGGAACACGATCGGACATCCCATCTGGCCGCCCGACATATAGAGGGTCTTGGCGGCGGAATTCACGATTTGGTCGATGGCCTGCATGGCGAAATTGAAGGTCATGAATTCGACGATCGGTTTCAGTCCGGCGAAGGCGGCTCCAACTCCCAGGCCGGCAAACCCGTGTTCCGTGATCGGTGTATCCACGACACGCCGGGCACCGAACTCCTGCAGCAATTCGCGGGTGACCTTGTAGGCCCCTTGATACTCGGCCACTTCCTCGCCCATGACGAAGACGGCTTCGTCGCGGCGCATTTCTTCGGCCATGGCATCGCGCAGGGCATCGCGGACGGTGGTTTCAGTAAAACTTGTTCCTTCGGGAATAGCCGGGTCGGACAATACGGCGGCCTTTGGCGCATCAACCTGTTCAGGCGCGCTGTCGCCAGCATCGCTTGCAGGCGCGTCGGGCTCAGGCGCCTTTTGGGTGGCACTGCCATCGCCCTTTGCTTCTACCGAAGAGGCGTCTTCACCCTCTTCGGCAAGCACGGCGATCACTGCGTTGACCTTCACGCCTTCGGTACCTTCCGGCACCAGGATCTTGGCCAGCACGCCTTCGTCGACGGCTTCAACTTCCATTGTCGCCTTGTCGGTTTCGATTTCAGCGATGACGTCGCCGGAAGAGATCAAATCGCCTTCCTGCTTCAGCCATTTCGACAGGGTGCCCTCTTCCATGGTCGGCGACAGGGCGGGCATGAGAATATCTACGGACATTATTTGGCTCCGGAATGCAGGATGGCAGACGGTCGGGGGGCGCGCATGATGTTCATCAGGCGACCTCGACGTCTTTCAGGACATCGGTCCAGAGTTCGGAAGGATCAGGTTCAGGGCTCTCGAGGGAGAAATCGGCGGCTTCCTTGACGATGCCCTTGATCTCCTTGTCGATGTTCTTCAGCTCGTCCTCGCTGGCATGTCCGAGTTCGAGAAGCTGGGCTTTGAGCCCTTCAATCGGATCGTGGTGAGACCGGATATCGTCGACCTCTTCCCGTTTCCGGTATTTGGCGGGGTCCGACATGGAGTGCCCACGATACCGGTAGGTCTTCATTTCGAGGATGTAGGGCCCCTTGCCGGAACGCGCATATTTCACCGCCTTTTCACCGGCGGCGCGAACGGCCAGAACATCCATGCCGTCCACTTCCTCGCCTTCAATCTCAAAAGAGATGCCCCGTTTGTACAATTCGGTTTCCGAGGCGTGGCGGGCAACACTGGTGCCCATGGCGTACATGTTGTTCTCGATGACATAGACGACGGGAAGGTCCCAGAGAGACGCCATGTTGAAGGCTTCATAGACCTGGCCCTGATTGGCGGCGCCATCGCCGAAATACGCGACGGCAACGTTGTCCAGACCGCGATACTTGTTGGCGAAGGCCAGGCCGGTGCCGATGGGTACCTGGGCGCCGACAATGCCGTGCCCGCCATAGAAATTCTTCTCCTTGGAGAACATATGCATCGAGCCGCCCTTCCCTTTCGAGAGGCCGCCAATGCGTCCGGTCAGTTCGGCCATGACTCCGCGCGGATCCATGTCGCAGGCCAGCATGTGACCATGATCGCGATACCCGGTGATGATCTGGTCGCCTTCTTTGAGGCAGGCCTGCATGCCGGTCACGACGGCTTCCTGGCCGATATAGAGGTGACAGAAGCCGGCAATCTTGCCCATGCCGTAGAGTTGCCCCGCCTTTTCCTCGAACCGGCGGATCAGGAGCATGTCCCGATAGTATTTCAGCATCTCCGCCTTGCCGGCCTTGGAAGGTGCCTTTTTGGTACTTTTTGCTTTAGTCGCCATGCAATGTGCTCCAACCCTTTTCCAGACTTATGTATGTGCAGTAACGCAGGGACAAGTCAGAACAACTATGTCAATTTGCAGAGCTCGGTTCCGAAGTCAGGAGAACAATTTCGTTCGGGTAAACGAAGGCCAGCTTGTCGCGTGCCATGGCTTCCACGAAATCGGGGTCGACCGACCCGGGTGTCAGGCGGCGAATATCGGTTCTCAGTCGGTTGATTTCCGCTTCCAGGCGGTCCAGTTCCGCCTTGCGGTCTTCCAGCTCCAGCTGGGCATCCGACCAGCGGCCAAGCCCCTTCTCCCCCGCAAAGGCGTGGTAGGCAAAATAGAGCACAAGGAGGGACAGGCCGACGGCCTCGAATCGCGATCTCATGACCCCACCTAATCGTGGTATGGTTAAGAGAGCGTGATCACCGCCGGCCCACTCATGACACGGCCGTTCAGGCTGCGTTGATGCGCGAACGTCCGGCGTAGATTCCCACCGGGCCCAGCTCTTCCTCGATCCGAATCAGCTGGTTGTACTTCGCGATCCGGTCGGAACGCGACAGCGAACCGGTCTTGATCTGTCCGCAATTCGTGGCGACGGCCAGGTCGGCAATGGTGGCATCTTCGGTCTCGCCGGACCGGTGGGACATCACAGCCGTGTATCCATGCAAATGGGCCAGCTCCACAGCGTCCAGCGTCTCGGACAGCGTGCCGATCTGGTTGACCTTCACGAGAATGGAGTTTGCCGCGCCCTTCTGCAGTCCGATGGACAGGCGGTCAGGATTGGTCACGAACAAATCGTCACCAACCAGCTGCACGCGATCCCCGATCGACTCGGTCAGGGCAACCCAGCCATCCCAATCGTCCTCGGCCATGCCGTCCTCGATTGAAATGATCGGATACCGGGCACACAGATCGGCCAGGTACGCCGCAAACTCGTCCGAGCCGAGGGACTTGCCTTCACCAGCGAGCTCATACTTGCCGTTCTTGAAGAATTCGGTCGAGGCGGCGTCCAGTGCCAGGGCAATATCCTCGCCCGGCGTGTAACCCGCCTTCTCGATGGCCTTCATGATGAAGCCGATGGCCTCATCCGTCGACGCCAGGTTCGGAGCGAAGCCGCCCTCGTCCCCGACATTGGTGTTGTGGCCTGCTGCGCTGAGCGTTTTCTTCAGGGCGTGGAACACTTCCGCGCCCATCCGTACCGAATCCGCCAGGCTGTCGGCGCTGACCGGCATGACCATGAATTCCTGGATGTCGATCGGATTGTCCGCGTGCGCGCCGCCATTGATGATGTTCATCATCGGGGTCGGCAGAACCCGCGCATTGGGACCGCCGACATAGCGGTAAAGCGGCATGGCGGAGCTTTCCGCCGCGGCCTTGGCGAGCGCCATGGACACGCCCAGAATGGCGTTTGCGCCAAGACGGGATTTGTTCTCGGTGCCGTCGAGATCGATCATCAGCATGTCGATCATGCGCTGCTCGGTGGCGTCGAGGCCGGCCAGTTCGTTGAAGATTTCTCCATTCACGGCGTCAACCGCCTTGGTCACACCCTTGCCCAGATAGCGCGCCGTGTCGCCGTCGCGCTGTTCATGGGCCTCATAGGCGCCCGTCGAGGCACCGGACGGCACGGCTGCGCGGCCCACCGAGCCGTCTTCCAGCGTGACATCAACCTCGACCGTCGGGTTGCCCCGGCTGTCCAGAATTTCCCGGGCGTGGATGTCGATGATCTCGCTCATGTTTGGCAGTACCTTTGCGGCCTAGAAATGAAAAAGCGCCTCCTGCTCTGGCAGGAGGCGCTGGAACCCTTAAGCCGGTGCGCCGAAAAGCGCAACAGCAGGACCTTTAGATGTCGTCGCGCGGCTCGAGCACCTGACGACCACGATACATGCCGGTCTTCAGGTCGATATGGTGCGGGCGGCGCAGCTCACCGGACTCCGCATCTTCGATATAGGTGTTCATGTCGAGGCGGTCGTGCGAACGACGCATGCCGCGGCGGGACTTGGAGACTTTGCTCTTGGGGACTGCCATAACAGGTATCCGGTGGTTTGGCGCAAATTGCGCGTGAATTGGAAAGGGGCCTCATACATAGAGGATGGGTCCAATGCAAGCCGTCAACGTCACCGGGCACCGAATTTCTTCAGCCTCGGAGCACAAGGTCTAATCTGCCCGTGCGGCCTCTGCCTCGCGCAGGACCCGCAACAGGTTTCCGCCCCAGATTTTCCGGAGATCTTCCTCCGAATAGCCTTCTGCCATCAGGCGTTCCGACACTTTCGGCAGGTAGGAGACATTCTCCATCCCGGCAACGCCGCCGCCGCCATCCCAGTCGGCGCCCATTCCGACATGGTCGGGCCCGACGATTTCGAGCGCGTGCAGCATCTGCTCCATGAACACATCAAAACTCGACAGCGGCATCGGGTAGTCCGAATCAATGACCTCACGGCGTGCCGCATAGGCCGCGCGCTCCGCATCCGAGAGTTCGAACATCGAGCGTCCCTCGAATTCTGCCGCCAGAGCCTCCAGAGCGGCGGTGCGCTCTGCAGGTGGCTCCAGATCTTCGATATAAGAGCCCAGGGCATTGATCTGGATCACGCCGCCATCCGCTGCCACCCTGCGCAACAAATCATCCGAGATGTTGCGCGGATGGTCGTAAAGCGCCGACACTCCCGTGTGAGACAGCACGATCGGGGTGGTCGAGAGGGCCATGATGTCTTCAACGGCGGAATCAGCAGCGTGCGAACCGTCAATCAGCATGCCCAGCCGGTTGGCTTCGCGGACAAGGTCTTCGCCAAGCGGTGTCAGCCCGCCAAGGTCGGATGCAGACAGATCGGTCGCGCTGTCAGCAAACTGGTTGTCGCGAAAATGGACGGGACCGATGAGGCGGACGCCGCGATTGTAGAATTCCTCGACCAGACCGAGATCGGTACCGATCGGATAGGCGTTCTCGATGGATTTCAGCACCACGCGCCTGTCCGCCGCCACAATGCGCTCGACATCGTCCGCGGTTTCAGCGAGCTCAAAATGGTCCGGATGCGCAGCCACCATTTCCAGGATTTCATCAGACCGCGTCAGCGCCGCCTGCTTCGCAGCCTCGAAGGATGCGGTATCGAGCGGGCCCTGCGGCGTATAGATGACCCAGAAGCCGCCATCGAGGCCGCCCCGCTGCATTTTGGGCAGGTCGACCTGTACCTGTCCGAGCCGTGTGGGATTGTCCGCCATGATGTTAAAGCCCGGCCGGGAGAGGTTTGCAGGCGTGTCGAGATGCGAATCCATGACCAGCAGGCGTTCATGAATTTCGGCGATTGAGCCCTCCGGCCCGGCTTTTTCGTCGGCCGGGGCATCAGGGTTTGCCCCACAGGCTGCCAGAGCCAGGGCCGGCAGGATATTGAAGAAGTGTTTCATTGCGTCTCGATTCTGCTGAAGTCCGGCCTGAAGCCTAACGTGCATGTCGGCGAGGACAAGAAAAAGGGTCGCCCCGGGGGACGACCAAGTTTAGCAAGAAGGACGCTGGGCAATGATCCAGGCAATCTGCTCAGGACCTGTGCCCAACGAGAAGGTTAATAGCAGGGTCAACCTGAACGAAGGGACCGGCCCGTGGTTGCCTTCCATTCATCTTTCAGGCGAATGCGCGCTACTGGATTCCCCAATCCCTGAGAATGTCCTCGGTATGCTCGCCCAGCCCCGCAGGCCGTCCCTGTATGGCGCCCGGAGTGGCCGAGAAACGCGGCGCCGGCGCCGGTTGCACAACACCTTCGACTTCCACAAAGGTCTGCCGGTCAACATTGTGCTTGTAGGACGGCGCTTCGGACATGGAGAGCACGGGCGCGAAACAGATATCCGTGCCTTCCATGATCTCGCACCATTCATCGCGGGTCTTCGTCTTGAACACGTCCATAAGCTTTTTCTTGAGCGAAGGCCATTTCGACCGGTCCATCTGCGCTTGGAAATCCGGATCTGTCAGGCCCGCCTTCTCGACCAGCAGGGCGTAGAATTGCGGTTCGATAGACCCGATGGACACCCATTTGCCATCCTTGCACTCATAGGTGTCGTAGAAATGCGCGCCGCCATCCAGAAGGTTCGCCTCGCGCTCATCGGTCCACAGGCCCATGGCCTTCATGCCGTAGAACATGGTGGCGAGAGATGCCGCCCCGTCTGACATGGCCACGTCCACGACCTGGCCGTCGCCCCCATTCTTCACATTCAGGATGCCCGCCAGCAGGCCCATCGCCAGATACAGCGCGCCGCCACCATAATCGCCCACCAGATTGAGCGGCGGCCGGGGGCGGCCGTCGCCATCACCCATCGCATGCAGGGCTCCGGTGATGGCGATATAATTGAGGTCATGGCCCGCGGAATGAGACAGCGCGCCAGTCTGCCCCCACCCGGTCATGCGACCATAGACCAGTTTCGGATTGCGGCCGAGTACCACATCCGGCCCCAGACCATTGCGCTCCATCACGCCGGGCCGGAACCCCTCGATCAGGCCGTCAGCCTTTTCGAGCAGCTTGAGTGCAATTTCGACATCGGCCGGCTCCTTGAGGTTCAGGCCAATGGACCGGCGGCCCCGGCTCATCACGTCAGAGGCCCGGCCAGGCTTTCCATTGCCCGGTCGGTCGATGCGGATGACATCCGCACCCAGATCCGACAGCAACATGCCGCAGAACGGTCCGGGGCCGATGCCCGCAAACTCCACTATCCGAACGCCGTTCAACGGTCCCTGTGCCATGATGTGTCCTACCTTTTTTTGATCTCGCGGGGTCAATTTAGCGGATCATTAAGGCGCTGCGACACAAAGGAAAGGGGTACCGCAACGTCGCCCGAAAGCACCCAACCAGCCCTTATGAACGACCTCGCCTATCTTGACCCGCCTGTAGAAGTTGTTGCGACCAGCCCCCGGCTGGAAATGATCCTGTCGCGCCTTCGCTCCGGCAGGATGCGTCCGTTCCGGGCCAGCGCCGAAACCTCCTGTGCAGGGGCGGACGCGGTGCTTCTGGATGTGCGGAGCACGAATGCGGAACTGATCCAACGCCTGGCAGAGCAGTCGGGCCGCAATTTCCGGCCGGTTCTCCTGTTGGGGGAAGGCGTGGATCCGAACCGGTTTTCCAATGCACTCGTCATCCCACGGGACCGGGATCTTTCCGTACTGCGTGGGCGCCTGGAAGCCCTTTCACGGCGCAGCGCGCGCATGTCCGAGCTGGACCTGCGCGCGCGGTCGGCGGCCGCTTTCGGCATCTCCTTGCCGGAACACCGCGCTGAAACGGTACCGGACCTGCTCTATCTGGGGGATGGATCCGCGCGCTTTCTGGCCCTTCAGGCGGCCCTTGGTGAACGTGGCATCGCCGTTACCGCCGCGTTCAGTCTCCACACGGCACAGGATTATCTGCGCCAGAAACGTTTCGCGGCATTTCTGATCGATCTGACGCCCGACATGCGGCATTCGGAGCGCCTGGCTGAGTGGTTGGCCCAGGCTCGCCCGCGCGCCGAGGCAACGCCGCTGTTCGGTCTGGTCGAGCCGGGCCAGCCGCTCTCTGGCGTTCAGATGGAAATCGCAAACCGACTCGTCGAGGTCTTTCAGCATGGATCCCGCCTCAGGGACCTTGCCACACATATTGAAATGCTGGGCCGCCAGCATGACGATCGCACCGCGCTGTGTGTGGGCAATCAGGAACTCGCCCCCATCACCGATCCCGAAACGGGACTGTTCTCGTCCGCCTTCTTCCAGCATCATCTTGATGCCCAGATTACCCTCGCCTCGGATCGTGGCGAAGCCCTGTCGATCATTGTTCTGCGCGATCCTGCAAATGACCCTCTCAGCTGTGATGAGCGTGCCCGGCTTTCCGGCCTGATCCTCTCCACCCTGAGGGAAACCGATACGCCGGCCGCCCTTCCGGACGGAAGTTTCGCGATCAGTCTGCCGGCAACGGCCTACAAGGGCGCGGCGCACATCTGCGATCGCCTGTTCCGTCAGATGGAGCGTGTCGCCCCTGCCCTGTGCGAACGCTTCGGATGGCGCATCACGGAGAAGCGCGCCTATCATGATGCAGACAGCCTGCTGACGGAAACCGTGTCCGGCGTGTATCAGAAGTCCCGGGCCAGCTAGGCAGGCACCAGTCCGGCGGCGGCTTCCAGTTCCTTCAGGAATTTACGGATGTTCGACAGGCGCTGCTCCGGCGTGCCACCCAGACCGGAATGAACGAGTTTCGAATCCGGTCGGATGCGCAACTGGGATGGTCGGCTGCGTACCACATCGAGAAGGCGCGCAGGATCGAGGATCGTGTCTTCGCGGAATGCGAACACGGCTCCCTTGTCTCCGGCATCCAGCTTCGAAATGCCCAGCGTCTTGCACTGCACCTTGATGGCCGTGACTTCCAGCAACTGCCGTGTCTCATCCGGCAGCGGACCAAATCGGTCGATCAACTCGGCGGCAAAGGATTCCCGTTCTGCTGCTGTCGATATCTCCGACAGTCGCCGGTACAGCGACAGGCGTATGTTCAGGTCTTCCACATAGCTTTCCGGGATCAGGACAGCGGCGCCTGTATTGATCTGCGGTGACCAGTCATCAGCAAATTCTTCTCCGTCGCTCGCCCCGGCCTTCAGCGCGTTCACGGCATCTTCGAGCATGGATTGGTAAAGCTCTACCCCGACTTCCTTGACGTGTCCGGATTGCTGGTCGCCAAGCAGATTGCCGGAGCCTCGCATGTCCAGATCGTGGCTCGCCAGCTGGAATCCTGCGCCAAGGGAATCCAGTGACTGGAGGATTTTCAGTCTCCGGTCGGCCGTCTCTGTGATGACCTTGTCCTTCGGGGTCGTGAAATAGGCATAGGCCCTCAGCTTCGAGCGTCCGACGCGCCCCCGCAACTGGTAGAGTTGTGCCAGGCCGAACATGTCAGCGCGGTGAATGATCAGCGTGTTGGCACGCGGAATGTCCAGTCCGCTCTCCACAATCGTTGTCGAAAGCAGCACATCATATTTGCCTTCATAAAAGGCGGTCATGATGTCTTCCAGCTCTCCCGCTGCCATTTGTCCGTGTGCAACGATAAAGGAAACTTCCGGCACATTGTCACGCAGGAACCGCTCCAAACGATCCAGGTCCTGGATGCGCGGAGCGACGAAGAAGGCCTGGCCGCCTCGATATTTCTCCCGTAGCAACGCTTCTCGCAGCGTGACCGTGTCTTCCTCGGTGATGTAGGTCCGCACGGACAGTCGGTCGACCGGCGGCGTTGCAATGATCGAGAGGTCGCGAATGCCCGTCAGGGCCATCTGCAGAGTTCTCGGAATCGGGGTTGCCGACAATGTGAGCACGTGCACGTCCGCCTTCAATTCCTTGAGGCGTTCCTTGTGCTTGACGCCAAAGCGCTGCTCTTCATCCACAATCAGCAGGCCAAGCCGTTTGAACTCGATGCTCTTGGTCAGCAGCGCATGCGTGCCAACCACGACATCAACGCTGCCATCTGTCAGCCCCGCTCGTGTTTCCGATGCCTCTTTCGCGCTGACCAGCCGGGACAGCTGCCGCACTTTCAGGGGCCATCCGGCAAACCGCTCGGCAAAGGTCTTGTAGTGCTGACGCGCAAGCAGGGTCGTTGGCGCGATGACCGCCACCTGCTTGCCGCTCATCGCAGCCACAAACGCGCCTCGCAGCGCGACTTCCGTCTTGCCGAAGCCGACATCGCCGCACACAAGCCGGTCCATCGGCTTGCCGGACGCCAGATCTCCCAGGACATCCTCGATGGCGTTCAACTGGTCGTCCGTTTCCTCATACGGGAAACGCGCGGCAAATTCCTCGTACAGCCCCTGCCCTGCATTCACCGCATCGGCGCGCTTCAACTCGCGCGCGGCGGCGATGTTCATCAGCTCTGCCGCCATCTCCAGAATGCGCTTCTTGGCCTTCGCCTTCCGGGTTTGCCAGCCGGCCCCGCCCAGACGGTCCAGCTGGTTTTCGGCATCTTCCGATCCGTACCGGCTGATCAGGTCGATGTTCTCGACCGGCAGGAAGATCGTGTCGCCACCTGCATATTCGAGATGGAGGCAATCGTGGGGTGCGCCGGTTACATCCAGCGTCTTCAGCCCTACATATCGGCCCACACCGTGATCGATATGCACGATCAGGTCGCCGGGATTGAGCGCCGCAGCATCGGAGATGAAATTCGCCGTCTTCCGCTTTCGGCGCGGCCCGGCAAGACGATCGCCAAGTATGTCGGCCTCCGAAATCACCGCGACATCCGGTGTCTCGAAACCCGACTCGAGCGGAATCTCCACCACGGTGAAATCCGTCTTGCTCGCCGCCTCGAGCGAATGAACCAGGGCGAGATCCATCAGGCCGTGATCTGCCATCACATTGATGAGTCGATCAGCCGAACCGGTTGACCAGGCTGCAAAGACGACCGGGCGGCCATCCTTGCCGAGACGTTTGGCATGCGCGATGGCCGCCTCGAAGATGTTGATGTCGGACTGAAGCCGCTCCGGCGCGAAGTCCCGTCCGGGACGCCCCTGCAGGTCAAAGGCGTCGGCGCTGGGCTCGGAGGGATAGAACCGTGCTGTGGCTCTGGAGGTCAGCCCGGCTTCCAGTTCGGACGGCGTCAGATACAATTCTTCCGGCGCGAGCACCTTGGCCTGACGCACGTCACCCCCGCCAGCTTCCAGACGCGCGGCATGATAGTCATCGGCCTGGGCCAGGCGCTCGGCGGCGGCCTCTCCGGCAAGGTGGCCCATCCCGATCAGCGGGTCAGGGCCGGCATAGTCGAACAGGGTTTCCAGATGGTCATGGAACAGGGGCAGCCAGCCTTCGACACCCTGACGGCGGATCGAGGCGCGCGCAGCCTCATAGGCCGGGTCACCCGAGGGCGGACCGAACACTGCGAGATATTTCTCCCGGAACCGGGCCAGCACATCATCGTCGAACAGGATTTCGCTGACCGGAGCGAAGGCCACAGCCTTGGCCTCTCCCGTAGACCTTTGGGATTCGGTGTCGAATGTGCGCAGGGTCTCGAGCGTATCGCCAAAGAAATCCAGCCGGTAGGGTTCCGGCGACGTCGGCGGGAAGATGTCGATGATGCCGCCACGGATGGCGAATTCGCCCTGCTCTCGAACCGTACTCGACCGCAAATAGCCGTTCACGGCCAGATAGTCGGTCAGTTCCTTCTGGTTTACGGATTGTCCGCGCGTGACGGCGAACGAGGATCGGCGCAGAACGCTGACGGGCGGGACGCGCTGCACGAGGGAAGAGGCCGTCGTGACGACAAGGATCGGGCCCTGGGCTTCCTCGTATCTCGACAGGCGCGCCAGGGCTGCGCATCGCCGGGCCGCCACACCCGCAGTCGGGCTTACCCGGTCATAGGGCAGCGTATCCCAGCTCGGCAGGTCCACCTGTTCCAGTCTCGGCGCGGCAAACTGAGCCACGCGCCGAGCAGTGGCTGCAGTCTTGTCGTCCCGCGTAACATAGAGCCCGACCCCGCCGCGCGCCTCCAGCGCCGCGCAGAAGGCGATCAGGTCCGCGCCGAAAGGCGCACCGGACAGGGCGGCCGGGCCGCTCAGTGATTTCAGGAGCTCTACAGGGGTCATTATCCAAAGAACGCGGCAGGAGGGAGAGGGATGCGGCGCTAACCGCCCTGCGCGGCGTACCGGAATGCGATGAGTTGGTCCAGCACCGGACCGCGATGCGACTCAGGCACGGGCTTCTGGCCGATCAGCCACGCGTAGACCTCCCAGTCCGGAACACCGAGGAGGCCTTCGAACTCGTCGAGCGCATCTGCATCGAACGCATCGATATGGGCATCAGCGAAAGAGCCCATCAGCAGGTCCATCTCCCGGAATCCGCGCCGCCAGGCCCTGAATTTGAGTTTTCGGCGACGTGTTTCCATTCCGGCCTCCTTCTGGTCTGGTTCCCCATATAGATCGCGCAGCCGGAATATACAGCGGCGATTGTGCACCCCGTCTCCGGCGCCTAGTCTGGCGCCCATGCGGGACGAACGACTCTTTCCCTTGTTTGAAAGTCTGGACAGCCTCTCGGGCGTTGGCCCGAAGCTGAAGCCGGTGCTGGAACGCCTGGTTGGCGGGGACAGTGTCTGGGACTTGCTTCTGCACTTGCCCGAGCGCTGGGTGGACCGCAGGGTCAAAGCGAGCATTGACGATGCCATTCTGGGCGAAGTGGCAACGCTGCGGGGCGAAGTCCATGCCTATCACGCGCCCTATTCCGAGAAGTCTCCGCACAAGATCGTCCTCTATGACGGCACAGGATTTCTGACCCTCGCCTTTTTCCGCGCAGATGGACGCTGGCTGCAGGGGCAGTTCCCGCTCGGAAAGGAGCGTGTGGTCTCGGGCATGGTGGAAGAGTTCAATGGCGAGCGCCAGATGACCCATCCGGACTATATCGTCGATCCGGCCAGGGGCGCGCTGCCGCCGGTTGTTGAACCGATCTACGGCCTGACCGCCGGCCTGACGAACAAGCGCGTGCATGGCTTTGCGGTACAGGCACTCGACCGGGTGGATGACGACTTGCCGGAATGGGTCGACCCGGCGCTTGTGGACACCCGCAACTGGCCGGACTTCAAGGCGGCCCTGACGGGCCTGCATGCGCCCGTCGAATATGATCCAGAGGCGTTTGAGCGCGCACGAGATCGTCTCGCCTATGACGAAGCCCTGGCCCGGGAATCTGCCTTCGCGCTTGCGCGTGCCAGCCGGGCCCGAAGGTCGTCGCCATCGGTGCCGGTCCACGCCGACGCGCATGCCGCCCTTTTGAAAAGCCTGCCCTACACGCCCACGGGTGCTCAAAGCCGGGCCTTCCGCCAGATATCGGAGGACATGGCCTCCACGTCACCCATGCGCCGCATGCTGCAGGGCGATGTTGGTGCCGGCAAGACGCTGGTCAGCGCCATGGCTGCCGTGCAGGCCGCCAGCGCCGGCTTCCAGACCGCGTTCATGTCACCTACCGAAGTGCTTGCGCGCCAGCAATTCGAGACCATGGACACGCTGCTCTCGCCCCTCGGCTACACGGTGGCGGCGCTGACCGGGCGGGACAAGGCCACAGTCCGCGAAAGCATCCTTATGGGTCTGGCCGACGGTACGATCCATGTCGTGTCGGGGACGCAGGCATTGTTCCAGCAGGCTGTGAGCTTCCGCAATCTCGGCCTGGTCATCGTTGACGAACAACACAGGTTCGGCGTCGCAGACCGCATGCGGCTGGCGGGCAAGGCCCTCAGCCCGCACATGCTCGTGATGAGCGCGACCCCCATCCCGCGCACGCTCGCCCAGGCCGTACATGGCGACCTCGACGTCTCCATACTTGATGAAAAGCCGGCTGGCCGGGTGCCGGTGGAAACACGCGCGCTGCCGGACACGCGCCTCGATGAAGTCGTCGGCGCAGTCGGGCGGGCCATTCGGCGTGGTGAGCGGGCCTTTTGGGTGTGCCCGAAGGTCGACGTGGATGATGACGATTCGACCGCCGTGGGCCGCCATGCGGCTTTAAGCGAACAGTTGGGTGTGCCCGTCGGTCTCGTCCACGGGCGCATGAAGCCGGCTGACAAGGATTCAGCCCTCGAGGATTTCCGCAGTGGCCGCACCAAACTGCTCGTCGCCACCACTGTCATCGAAGTGGGCGTGGATGTCCCGGAAGCGACCATCATGGTGATCGAACGCGCCGAAGGCTTCGGGCTCGCCCAGCTGCACCAGTTGCGCGGGCGCGTCGGCCGCGGCGACCGCCCTTCCTATTGTCTCCTGCTCTACCGGCCACCACTCGGTGAAACGGCCCGAGAGCGACTGGACACGTTGCGACGAACCGAAGACGGTTTCGAGATCGCGGAGGCGGATTTCAAGCTGAGAGGCCCGGGAGACATGCTTGGTCTGAAACAGGCTGGCGCCACGGATTATCGCGTTCTGGATCTCGCCCGTCATGCCGATCTGCTCGATATTGCGTTAAAAGACGCAGGGGCGCTCGTCACGCGCGATCCCAAGCTGCAAAGCGATCGCGGCCAGGCCCTGCGTCTCGTGCGGGAATTGCTTACGCCCCGGATGCAGACTGCGCCGGTGGAGTAGCGTCTCCGTCGACCGTGTCGGACGTGTTGGCATCTTCCTTTATCGGCAAATGTTCCGGCACAACCAGTCCGGCAGACAGGATCATCTTCGCGCCTTCCTCGACCGTCATGTCCAGCCTGACAACTTCGCTCGACTCAACATACATGAGAAAGCCGGATGTCGGGTTCGGCGTGGTCGGCACGAACACACCGATAAATGCGGGGCCGAGCACGCTGCGCACTTCCCCCTTTGCCGGGCTCGAAAGGAATCCGAGACACCATGTACCCTTCTTGGGATACTCGATCAGCACGCATTCGCTGAACTGTTCGGTATTGCTGCTCGCGAACACATCAACCAGTTGCTTGAACGCCGAATAGACCGATCGCACGAAGGGCAGCCGGCTGAGGATGCGGTCGGCCAGACCGATGACCGAACGTCCGATCAGGTTTGTCGCAATCGCACCCAGAACCGTCAGGAACACCACCAGCACGATCAGGCCGAAGCCCGGCACTGCATAATTCAGATAGGTCTCAGGCTTCAGCGCGGCCGGCAGCAACGGGACAACCCGCTTGTCGATCTCGTTGATCAGGAATTGCAGGATCAGAAAGGTGACCACCACCGGCAGGGCAATCACCATGCCGGCAAAGAACCGCCCTCTCAGCCATCCGAAAAAGCTGAGGCGGCGCGGCTTGTGAGGAGGGAGCAAACCGTAATCGGGTTGATCGGTTTTCTCGGTCTTCGACATTTATTCTTTCCTTCAGCCCCCGGGGCAGGCTTCCTCAAGGTTACGCCTTGGCCTGATCAGTGTTCCGCGCGATTGTGATGACATGGGTAGTCATGACGAGATTCTAAAGAGTTTACAGGCATGGGCTGGGCAATTTTACGGCGGCGACGCGACCGTTTCGCAGCTCGTTCGCCTGTCCGGCGGAGCCAGTCAAGAGACATGGAGTGTTGATGTCACGCATGATGGAGCGGCCGAGGAGCTGATCCTGAGGCGTGTTCCCGGCGGTGTCGCCACGGCCCGCAATTCCGAAGCCCTGGGGCTCGCGACCGAAGCCAGGCTGCTTGAATGCGCGGCCGGATCGGTCCCTGCCCCCCGCGTGGTTCAGGTTTTCGATCCCGGCAGCGAAGTCGGGGAAGCCTTCCTGATGAACCGGATCCCCGGCCAGACGATCGCCCGGAAGATCCTCAGGGATGACGAATTCCGGACAGCCCGGTCACGTCTGACGGCGCAGTGCGGCCAGGCGTTGGCGGCAATACACGCGATTCCCCTCGACACATTGCCGGACCTTCCCAACAGCGGCGGGCTCGATCAGCTCGAGAAATACGAGACGATCTATCGGAGTTTCGACCTGCCGCGCCCGGTCTTCGAACTCGCCATGGCCTGGCTGAAATCCAACACACCCGCCCCCGTTCCGAAGGTTCTGGTGCATGGGGATTACCGCATCGGGAACCTCATCGTGGATGCCGATGGCCTGGCCGCTGTGCTTGACTGGGAACTTGCCCATCTGGGTGACCCGCGCGAGGATATTGCGTGGCTGTGCGTCAATTCCTGGCGGTTCGGATATGCCAGGAATCGCGTAGGAGGCTTCGGCCAGCTTCCGGACCTGCTCGCGGCCTACCATTCGGCCGGCGGACAGGAATTCACCACCCGCGAAATCGACTGGTGGGAGATTCTAGGCAGCCTCAAATGGGGGATCATGTGCATGATCATGTACGAATCTTTCCGCTCCGGCGCCGACCCCAGCGTGGAGCGTGCTGCCATCGGGCGGCGGGTGTCGGAAACCGAGATCGACCTGCTGAACCTGCTCGAACAGAAAGCCTGACCCATGCATGATGCGCCATCCCAGTCGGAAATGATTGCCGCCGTGAAATCCTTCATCGACCAGACCGCGCTGCCCTCCCTGAAGGGCCATGCGGCTTTTCACGCACGCGTCGCCTCAAATGTGCTGGCCACGGTGCTGAGGGAACTCGAACATCGCCCCGCCGCCGAATCGGCCGAGCGCCAGCGGCTTGTGGCGCTGCTGAACGCGGATGATACAGCGCCCGTCGACCGTCTGAATCGCGATCTTTGCGAGAAGCTTCGCAAGGGGGACCTGGACCTGTCCTCGCCGGGGCTGCTGTCACACCTCAAAACCACCACAATTGACCAGTTGTCTATCGACCAACCCGGCTATTCAGGCCTGAACCCAGACTGAGCCGCCCCGCGCGGACCGATATTCAAATCAGGAAGTCCAGATGAAACGTCTTACCGTGTTGATCGTCATTGCGGCTGTGCTCGCTATCGGCGCAGGTCCATGGGTCTGGAACACGTTCATTTCGCCCCGCCCCCAACTTGAACTCGACCCAATGAAATACAATGAAGATTCAAGCTGGTCGGCCCTTCCCGTCGAGGATCCGGAACCGGTCTGGAGTGGGGGCTGGGGCGTTGATGTGTTCCTGATCAGCGAGGATTCGGCCCTGCGAGGTACAACGCAAGCCAGCCTGCAGAAGCGTGAATTGCGCGGTCGTCGTCAGGCGCAGGCCTTCAAGGCATCGCTTGAATCCGCAGGGGAAGTCTACGCACCGCTTTATCGCGCCAATGCGGTCAGTGACGACGTCACGCGCGCATTCGAAACCTATCTGCGCCGCGACAATCGCGGCCGCGCCCTCATTATCGCGCATGACCGGCCGATCCCCGAATCCATCCTCGCACGCCTGGAACAGGATGCATCCCTGAGAGAGCGCTTTGGCGGTTTCCTGTCGATTTCGGACACACGCGACGGCATTCCGCCATTGCACGAAGCCCCCAAGGACGCTGCAGCGGACGGCACGCTGTCATATTGCAGCGACCGGCTGAATGAGGCGGAAAGCTGCCAGATGGTGGTGCCGGCGCAGCGCGAGAAAGGTGTTCTGGTTCTGACTAGCGAAGGGACGCCAGGCGGTGACCTCGTCTCCGGTTTTCCCGAATGGCTGGAAGCCAATGTCGGAAAAATGGCCGAGCCACTCGGCGACTTCGAAGAGGTCGAGATTGTCGATATCCGGCGTCCGGGCGATACGGATGAGAGCCGGGAAAGTGACGAAGACTAGCCGGCCGGATTGACGGGCATGGCCGCCTTGAACGCTGCCTGCGCCAGGCAGTGCGCATTTACGGCCATAAGGGCCGGGTATGGTGACAGGTCCATCTCGAACCGCTGTGCATTGTAGATCTGCGGGACCAACGCAATCTCTGCCAGCGTCGGCGTTGCGCCGAACAGGAAGCCGGACGCATCCCGCTTTTCTGCCACAAGCTCCAGCGCATCAAATCCGCGCCGGATCCAGTCATGATACCAGGCCTTGACCGCAGCATCGTCAGCGCCGAACTCAGTCCGCAACATCTTCAGCACAGAGAGATTGTTCAGCGGGTGCACATCGCAGGCAATCGTGTCTGCGAACGCACGTGCCTCCAGACGCAGCAATGCATCCTCTGGCAACAGGGACGGCCCCGGCAGGGTCTCTTCGATCCACTCCAGAATCGCCATCGACTGCCCGACCACATGCCCGCCCACTTCAATAGCCGGAACGCGCATTTGCGGGTTGGTCGACCGGAACGCATCGCTGAACTGCTCATCCTGTCCTGGCGCGATGTTGACCTGAACGGTCTCGAACTCCGCCCCTTTGAGGTGCAGTGCGATGCGCAGGCGATAGGACGCGGAAGACCGCCAGTATTCGTACAGCCGGATCATCAGGCCAGTCCCTGCAGATCGAGAACCTCCAGCAGCGCTTCGCGCGCCGTGCGGCATTCATTTGCGAATTCCGGATCGGCAAGATCCGGCGCTTCCAGCCTGTCACGATATGTCTTGCGCACGACTTCCTGCAAATCGTCGATGGTGTCCTCGTCCAGCAAAACGCCTTGGTGGCACGCATCGATTTCGTCATCTGTCATTACGACTCGCAATCTGAGACAGGCCGGTCCGCCCCCGTTTCGCATGGACTGGCGTACATCCGCATAGATCACTTTGCCGATGGGGCCATTGCTTGACACCAGCCGTTCACAATAGGCCCGGGTGGAGTCCGTTTCCTCTGTCTCTGTCGGGGCAACAAGCACGAGGCGGTCCTCCCCCGGCAGTTTCAACAGCTGCGAATTGAACAGATAGGCGCGGATGGCGTCTTCTATCGGAACCTCGTCCGCCGGCACCATGACGGGCTTGAAATCGAACAAGCCTTCGGCTGCCGTCCGAATGTCTGACAAGGCCGCTTCCGAATCCTCGAACGCCAGTTCATGGAAAAACAGGGTGTCGAGCGCGCCAACCGACACGACGTCATTGTGAAACGCGCCGGCATCGATTGCCGCGCGGGACTGGCGGATGAAAACGCTGCGTGCCGGGTCCAGGCCGTGCGCGCGCGCAACGGATTCGCTGGCCAGGCGGGTCTGCCGGGCAGGAAATCCCGCCATGCTTTCTCCCGCGTCCCGGCCGTAGACGAACAATTCCACACCCGCTGCGCCGTGCGACGCGCACAGTCGAACATGATTGGCGGCGCCCTCGTCGGAAAAGTCTGGATGCATCGGAAGCGCCCCATGCACGGCAAATCTCTCATCATCGGCAAAGATGGATACAAGACTGGCGGTCGTGTCCGGATGTTCCTGTGACCGGTGCAGCATTGTGGACAGGTTGGCCGTGGTCAGATGCAGCCGTCCGTCCCGCGTATCGGCCGACGGCGAAACCGTTGCCGCATTCGCGGTCCACATGCTTGATGCGGAATATGCCGCCTTCAGCAATCTTGGCGCCGTGCGCGCTGCCTGTTCGATGATCTGCGCATCGGTTCCGTGGAAACCTGCCGAGACAAGCAGGTCGAGATTCGGTCTCGGCAGCGGTGGCAGAACGCCCTGTACCAGTCCGTGGCGAACCAGCATCCGCATCTTTTCCAGCCCCTGCAGAGCGGCTTCCCTCGGATTGGCCACATCGCCGGCATTTGCCGCGCTTGCCAGATTGCCGTCAGACAGACCACCATAATTGTGGCTGGGCCCGATCAGGCCATCAAAATTCACTTCATGCGCTTCGCTCATCGCCGATCCGTGCCCCTATTCCGGAAATCCCTGGGCCGACATGCGGGCGGCCGTGGGAGATACCTGGCTCGCCTGGGGCCACGCACAGTAATCTGCGGCATAATACGCGCCGGGCCGGAAATTCCCGGACAGGCCCGGGCCGCCGAATGGCATCGCGCCGCTCGCGCCAGCCGTTGGCCGGTTGCGGTTCAGGATACCGGCCCGCATTTCCGAATGGGCGCGGATCCACAACATGTCGTCATCGCTGATCAGTCCCCCGGAAAGGCCGTACCGGGTCGCATTCGCGCGGGTGAGCGCGGCATCGAAATCCTTCACGCGGATCACCTGCATCAACGGCCCGAACAATTCCTTGTCCGGAATGTCATTCGCATCGGTCACGTCGATCACACCCGCCGTGACGAACCCGCCGCCCCGGTCCATCCGTTTCAGCCGGCGCAAACTCTTGCCGCCCTTCCTGGACAGCATGGCCTGAAACTCGGTGGCATTGGCGGCTGCCTGCTCGGACACGAGCGGGCCCATGAAGATGCCGTCCTCATCCCAGGCCCCGATTTTCAGTCCCTTGGCGCGCGCCACAATGGCCTCGACCACCTGATCGCCAAACTTGCCCTCGGGCAGGATGACCCTCCTGGCACAGGAGCATCTCTGCCCGGTCGTCAGGAAGGCCGATTGCGCCGCAATGTCTGCTGCGGCGTCCACATCAGCCGGATCCCAGATGATCAGCGGATTGTTGCCGCCCATCTCCAGCGCCAGGATCACATCCGGTCGCCCGGCGAAATGCTTGTGAAAGAAGACGCCCGTATGTGCAGAACCGGTGAACAGCAGGCCATTTATGTCCTCGTTTAGCAAGGCGCCGCCCGTCTCCCGGCCACCTTGCACGATGTTCAGCACACCCGGCGGCAGGCCGGCGGCTTCGAAGGCCTCCGCCATGATAGCGGCGACGCCCGGCGCCAGTTCGGACGGCTTGAACACACAGCTGTTCCCCGCCAGCAGTGCCGGCACGATATGGCCGTTCGGCAGATGGCCCGGGAAATTGAACGGTCCGTAGACGGCCATGACGCCATGCGCCCTATGCGTCAGGTGCATGGATCCGAACGCGGCTTCCATGGCTTTTGCCCCGGCGCGCTCTACCTGTGCTTGCACGGACACCGCCACTTTCGCTTTCATGGTTGCCGCCTCGGCCCGGGATTCCCAGAGCGCCTTGCCCATGTCGCGGCTGATCACTTCGGCGATCCGGTCGCTGCGCTTGCCGATCTCCTCGGCATAGGCCTCGAGAATGGCGGTTCGCTCGCTTTGCGGGGTCCGCGACCAGCCGGCATAGGCCCGCCGCGCACTCTCCACCGCACGCGCCACATCGCCCGCATCGGCGCTGGCACCCTCCCACACAATTTCGCCCGTAGCCGGACAATGGTTCTTCTGTACCGGGCCATTGCCGCCCTGCCAGGTTCCGTCAATCCATACGGCATCCATCATGATTTGCTCCTGAGCCATATTCTGCACCGGTCTCCTGGACGGATCTTCAACTTGTCGAACACATCCTGCGTGGTCACGGCCGTCTCTTCTCCGGTCAGCTGCACCTCGGCCTGCGACACCCGGAAGTCGGGCAGCCTGTCGGTAGAGACCAGCCCCTGCCGGGCAGTCGCGTCCAGACCGCCTTCCGCCAGGTTCAACGCCACCACGCGGCTTTCCCGGATCGTGCGCAAATGCCGCCGCTGCACGGCAACCAGCGGGCCGCCATCGAAAATGTCGACCGTGCGGTCGAATTCGAACCCTTCCCATTGCAGCAATTTGTAGGCGCCGACACCTTCCGAATGGCACCGGCCGATGACTTCCCGCGCTTCGGGAGGCAGCAGGTCCACATAGACCGGATATTTCGGCATCAGATCGCAGATGAACTGATTGTCCGTCGTGGCAGACAAGCGGTCGGCCTCGTCAAAATCCATTCGGAAGAAGTGCCGGCCCAGGCATTCCCAGAAGGGCGAGATGCCGTTCGCATCGATCACGCCGCGCAGCTCGGCCAGCACCTTGTCGCCGAACCGCGCCGGATCCGTCGCCATCAGCAGATAGCGTGACTGCGCCGCAAGCCGGCCCGCACCGCCGCCGCGATGGTTTGCTTTCAGGAACAGTGTTCCGACTTCCGTATACCCCACATATTCATTTGTCAGGACCAGCGCATCCATGTCGAACCGCATGTTCCCGGCCGCATGGCTGGACTGGGACAGCGTGATGATCCGGTAATTGAAGAAAGGCTGATCGATACCCGTACCGGCCTTCACGGCGGAGCAACCGACCACTTCCCCGGTGCGCGCATCCTCCATCATCAGGAGGTATTTGCCGTACTCGATCTTTTCGAGGCGCCCGTTGAACGCGCGGTCCGACTTGTCGAGGCGTTCCTTCAGGATCGGCTCGTCGACCGGCAAGCTCGTAAAACCCGGACCGGACAGATCGGCCAGTTCCATCAAGGCCGGCAGGTCATCAAGCCGGGATGGCCGCATGACATAGGGCGACGTCACAGCTCAGCCTCCCATCAAGCTCTTGATGCGCCGGGCGTCCAGTCGCCCATCCGCCAGACGGTTCAACAACAGGGCCGACAGGGTTGCGCGTTCGGCAAAACTCTCCGTCACCACATACTCCTCATTGGAGTGAATGCGGCCACCCCGAACGCCCAGCGTGTCGACATTCGGCACACCGGCCGCAAAGATGTTGTTGCCTTCGCACACGCCGCCGGTGTCCACGAATTCGAGATCGAGCCCGATGGCCTGCCCGGTCGCATGAACCGCATCGAACAGCGCCTGTTGCGCTGCATTGCGCGGCTTGGGCGGCCGGTAGAAACCGCCATGCAGATGGCCGCTGATCCCGTCGCGCGCGATGGCGCGTTCAAACAGGGTTCGCACTTCGCGCGTCGCCCAGTCCGCGCTGTCGGAATCCGGTGCTCGCGCGCCAAATCTCACAATTGCAAGGTCGGGCACAATGTTGACCGCCGAGCCGCCATCGATCGAGCCGACATTCAGGGTCACTCCGTCCCGCTGACCATTCAGGGCTTCCAGCCCCAGCACCAGTTCTGCAGCCGCCTCAATGGCGCTGCGTCCCTCTTCCTTGGCGCGTCCAGCATGCGCTGCCTTTCCGTGCAGGACGATATCGAATACGGCAGATCCCTTGCGGCCGCCTGACATCGCGCCGGTTTCCATGGCCGGCTCATAGGTCATGCCGATCATTGCACCGGACTTCGCGGCGCGCGTCAGATATTCCGCGCTGGCGAAGTTCCCGATCTCCTCGTCCGGGGTCAGGACAATCCGATACCCCAGCCGGTCTCGCAACGGCCCTGCCTCAAAGGCCTTGAGCGCTTCGAGCATCACGCACAGGCCGCCCTTCATGTCGGCCATGCCGGGGCCGTTCAGCCGTCCATCACCCAGGTCCCTGACCCCTTCAAACGTGCCGGGCGGAAACACCGTGTCATAGTGGCCGGACATGATGATCTGCACATCCGCGTTCGGGCGTCCGGTTACCTCAATGACGGGGCCGGTCGTCTTGACCTCCGTCTCGCCCGAGGCAGAGACTGCTTCGAACCCGCCGGTCTCGATCAGGTCGATGTCTGCCTGAAGGTCCGAGAACGCATCGGCCAGCACCGGGGCGAACCGGCGCAAGCCCTCGGTGTTCCAGCTGCCGGTATTGATGTCCGACCAGGCGCTGGTGCGTGCGATCATCTCGGGGCTGGCGCTGTGGAGGCGCTCGCGAGCGGCCTCGTCGTCCCGGCTCAGTGTCGTCAATGTATCCATAGGCTCTTGGTTTCACAGGAAACTAGAGCGGGCAAGTCCGATCAACACGGGGACAAACAAAAACGGCCCGGCAAATTGCCGGGCCGTCTCTTGAGCGTGTCGTCAGTGATTACTGAACAGTGATCACGACTTCCGAACGGCGGTTCAGCGGCTCGCGAACACCGTCGCGGGTTGCTTTCGCCAGATCGGTTTCACCCTTGGCTTCCTCGGTGATGATCGACGGCTCGATGCCGCGAGCAGCCAGGGCGTTCGCCACGACGTTCGCACGACGCTGGGACAGGCGCTGGTTGTAGGCGCTTGCACCCGACGTATCGGTGTGACCGGCAATCGAAACAGTGTTCGGGGCACAACCGGCTTCGCCGTTGATGTTGGCCACTGCCTGATCGATCACTGCAGCAGCCTGGCTGGTCAGGTCAGCGCGATCCCACTCGAAGTAGACCACGAATTCCTGATTGAGGCTGGAGCACACCACTTCCGGAGCGTCCGTGGTCGTCGTCGGAGGCGGCGGCGGCGGAGGCGGAGGTGGCGGCGGAGGCGGAGGCGGTGGAGGCGGCGGCGGAGGCGGCGGCGGGGGCGGCGGAGGCGGCGGCGTTGCGCCGAAGTTGAACCGCATGCCGACCGTGGCCAGGTGCGCCGTGTAGTCTGCGTCATAGTTCGTGCCGCCATGCGCGCCACCGAACTCGAGATCTTCAGCAACCTTGTAGCGGTAGCCGAGGTCCAGCGTCAGCTTCTCGGACACCTTGTAGCCGAGGCCGAGCAGACCCTGATAGGCAAAGCCCGTGTCGCTGTCAGCAAACCCGTTGGCAGCGGAAATGTCCGTGCCGTTCGTGTAGACGAGGTTGTTCGCCTTGGCATTCGCGCGCAGGACACCAACACCCAGGCCGACATAGGGCTGGACGGCGCCGTCACGGTTGAAATCATAGATACCATTGAACATCAGTTCCATGGTCTGGAGGTTGCCCGAAGCGCCCGGAACCGCGCCGATCGGGGCGCCGTTATAGGAAGCAGCCGGAACGCTTAGCTCGGCGTCGCCATAAGCGCCGACACCTTCGATGCGGAAACCGTTGTCGAAGCCGTAACCAAGGCCGAGGTCGAAACCGATCATGTCGTCGGGATCGGACTCGCTGCCCATCGTGCCGATCACGTCCTGTTCGGCCGGATCGTGGTCAAGCTTGCCATCAAATCCGAAAGTTGCGTCGGCGCGGGCATACCACCCGTCCTCAGCATGTGCGACAAAGCCAGCAGACGCAAATGCGGCCGCGGCTGTCGCGCACATCAGAGTTTTCTTCATACTCAATCCCCTTTTGTGTGCCGAATGACGGGATTGTCCTCGGCCGCAGGTTCATACGGGCAAATCGCCGTATGGTTCCTGAATAAACATATTTCCCTGATACGGCGAGCCCCTATTAGCCGACCGACTCAGATCAATGGCGGCATTTTTGCTCACCGCGGCGGAATTGCAACAGGTTGTTGCGGTTTGGTCAAACTTTCACGAAAAGATTATCACCAATGTTTTCAGGGGTCAGAAACCCTATGAGACAGGGGTGATGGTACCGCCTCCCCGGTTCGAACGGGGGACCTCTAGATCCACAATCTAGCGCTCTAACCGACTGAGCTAAGGCGGCACGATGAGCGGCAAATACCGCCCAATTCCCAAGGATTCAAGCAAAACCCGGACACGCAACTGCGCTTCGGGCAATGCGCTCCCGAGTTCAGACCTTCGCGACCTGTTCGAACTCGAGATCGACCGGTGTTCCACGGCCAAAAATGGAGACGGTCACCTTCAGGCGGCCATTCTCTTCGTCGATTTCCTCGACAGAACCTTCAAAGCCCTGGAACGGACCATCATTGACCTGGACCTGTTCGCCGATCTCGAACGAGATTTGCGGACGCGGACGTTCTGCGGCCGAATCAGCGGACGTGCCCAGAATGCGGTCGACCTCGCGCTGGCGCACCGGCAGCGGTTTCTTGCCGCCTTCGGCGCCCAGGAAGCCGGACACTTTCGGCGTGTCCTTCACCAGGTGGTACACGTCATCGGTCATGACCGCCTTCATCAGGACATAGCCCGGGAAGTAGCGGCGCTCGACGGTCTTCTTCTTTCCGCGTGCGACTTCAACGACTTCCTCGGTCGGCACCTGCATGTCTTCGATCAGGTGTGCCAGTCCCTTGCGCTCGGCCTGTTCGAGAATGGTCGACGCGACCTTCTTCTCGAAGTTGGAATAAGCGTGGACAATGTACCATTTGGCTTCAGCCATGAGGCCTTCGCGCTCCCTAGTAGAATGTTGACGGGCCAGCCGTGTCTCAGAGGCCCGTGATGGCCTTGACGACCATATTGATGACGAAGTCGCCTGCGAAGAGGTAAAGCGCGATCAGGATCGACAGGATCACGACAAAGATCGTGGCCTGGATGGTCTCCTGCCGGGACGTCCACGTCACCTTGTTCCCTTCGGCACGAACCTGCCGAAAGAACGTGATGGGTCCTACGCGTTTCTTTTTCACCTTATCGGCCATTCCGACTCTCTCTTGAAAAGCGGGGAGTTAGCGGTTTTGCGCCGCCACGTCCACGGTTAAGTACACTGCCCGTTCAATCAAGGCTAGGTGGGGGCTTTCTGCAGGCTTGCAAGGGATTTTCCCGGATCATGCCGAACGCCCGAATTCCCGTGGCGGCAGTCCGGCCACATCCACGCGGATCGAAAACAGGCTTCCCGACAGCGGACGCGAATCAAGCTGCGGGAATGTCAGCCCGGCGCGCGCCGTCGTGATGAACAACGTTTTCAGGTCATCTCCGCCAAAGGCAAGACTGGTCGGGCGTGGGGCCGCAAGAAGGATGACGCGGTCCACCTCTCCATCCGGCGTGAACCGGACCACACGGGACGCATCCCAGAGACATGTCCACAGGCACCCTTCTGAATCGATCGCGGACCCGTCCGGGAATCCGCCGAGTTCGAATGTGTTCGCAAACACCTTGCGGCCGGTCACTTTTCCGGTCGGGCACTCACAGTCGAACGACAGGATTTCCTGCTCTGCCGAATCGCATGTGTAGAACACCGTCCCGTCCGGCGAGAACTGGAAGGTGTTCGTGATCAGGACTGACGGCAGGCGCAACGGCTCCAGTCCGGAATCCATGGAGTATCGGTAATAGTTTCCGGATGGCTCCTTGCCGGCATCATCCATCGTGCCGAACCACAGGCTTCCGTCCGGCGCAACACCGCCATCATTGGTTCGGTTGCCGGCCGGTTCATCGGTCAGTGCCACAAGACGATCATACGCCTCGGTTGCCGGGTCATAAACGCCGATCTCACGGTCCCCGGCCATCAGGATCCGGCCATCATAAAGCGCCAGCGTGCTGGCCCGGATCGGCAGGTCATATCGTCTCGTATTGCCGGTCCGTGGATTGTAGCGATGCAACTTCGCGCGCTTGATGTCGACCCACCACAGAAAGCCCTCGCTCGGGCTCCACAAGGGGCCCTCCCCGAGGATGCACCCGGTTGGTGCGACACATTCCGGCGTCAGGAACATGGTGTTGGAGCCTCCCCGGTTGGTCTCGACATGCAGCTCCCTCCGCTACGCGCTCAGCAGGCCGGCGAGTTCGGCCATTTCCCACATACCGTCTGCCTGGCATTCCTTCGCTGAATACTCCACGACATCTGCGCCCAGAACATCAAGGACCAGTCCATAGCGTTCCGCAAGATCGCCGTCTGCCACCAGGATCACATCATCGCCCGGATCGTAGTGCGCCGCAATCTCGGCGCCGATCAACAGGCCGGAGAGCGCACACGCTCTATGTTCCGGGGCAAGTTGGCCCAGTTCCAGAGCCGCATGAACCGCAAAGGACGACACGGCGTTGTCGGTATCGAGTGACCGCTCGGCCCATTCCACGAACACGGCTTCTGCAAAGAACTGATCCGCCTCCTCCTGACGATGCTGCTCCAGCGCAACCATACAGGCCGCCTGCAATTCGGATGTCATTTCAGTCGTGAATGCGATCAGCCTGCCAGCCACAAGCTCAAAATGGCGCGTCACCGCACCGGGCACACAGACAAGTCCCTCCGACTCGTCGATTCCAAACAGCGACACCTCCGCCCCGTCCGATAGGTCAGGTGGTGCCGTCTGGCTGAGATTGGGCAGGAAATGAACATTGCCGAATGTCTGGAGTTTCTGCGCGACCTGCTCCAGCCGGACCGGCACCTGAACCCGGCTTGCTGCCTCGCCGGGTGCGCCAGCCACCAGGATCGGGCAGCTGCCCTTTCCATATGCCGCTGAAGCCTGCACCGCGCCTGTCACGGCGCTGGCAAGCTCCTGTCTCGATGACGGGCGATCCATAGGGAGTACGCGTCCGCCGTCCGTCTCGCCGTGCTGGTCGAAACCCCAGACAAGGGCCCCATCGGGTGAAAGCATCACGCAAATCAGAATACGGTCTGGCGTCATCTTGAGGGCTTTTCACAACGGACTGGTCGCCATTCCTGCATATCTCCCCGTCGCGTGAGTTGCCACGCTTGTCAATCAACCGGTCGCTTTCCGGCCGGAGTCGCGATAGGCAAACGACATGACACAGAATGCCGACTCGAAGAGTGCTGCCGCAGAGGCCATGGACCGCCTGATCGACATCATGGCCCGGTTGCGAGATCCCGAGACCGGCTGCGCGTGGGATGTCGCCCAGGATTTCTCGACCATCGCTCCCTATACGATCGAAGAAGCCTATGAAGTGGCTGACGCCATCCAGCGCGATGACATGGCCGAGTTGAAGGAAGAACTTGGCGACCTGTTGTTTCAGGTCGTGTTTCATAGCCAGATGGCGAAGGAGGCGGGCACATTCCAGATTGCCGACGTCATTGAAGCGATCAATTCGAAGATGGTGCGCCGGCACCCCCACGTTTTCGGCGCCGCCGACACGCGTACAGCCGACCAGCAAGTTGCGGCTTGGGAAGTGATCAAGGCGGAAGAGCGCGCCGCCAAGGGCGAACACGGGGCGGAAGAGAGTGCGCTGGACGGCGTCGCCCTCGCCCTGCCTGCCCTTCTGCGCGCAGAAAAACTCCAGAAGCGTGCCGCACGCGTCGGATTCGACTGGACTGATCCCGCCCCGATCTTTGACAAGCTTCAGGAAGAGACTGACGAAGTCCGCGATGCCATCTCAAGCGAAGATCGGGACCGGATCGAAGATGAATTGGGGGACCTGCTCTTCGTTGCCGCCAATCTCAGCCGACGCCTGAGCGTAGACCCGGAACAGGCCCTGCGTCGCGCCAATGCGAAATTCGAACGCCGGTTCCGCGCCATGGAAATTCTGGCACGGTCCGGAAACCGGGATTTCGCGGCACTGGACATCAATGCCCAGGAAGCGCTGTGGCAACGAGTGAAACTGGATGAAACGGATTGACCCCGACTAGGACGGTCTGAACTCCGGAAATTCGGAATAGAATTGCCCCAGACGGTCATGCGTCAGCCGCGCCGTGACAATCACTGCGCCATCTTCCTGAGTCTCCTCAGACAGCACTTCACCGTTGCGGTGCAGCCATGCACGGGCCCGTCCGTCCTGGGCGCCCAGCTGCAGCGCAATCTCGCTGGCGCCCTTCAGGAGCATTGCCTCGATCAGCTCGACCAGTTCGTCCAGCCCGGCTCCCGTAAGCGCAGACACCAGAACCGCAGGCGTCTCCTCGCTGCTGCGCGCCGCATAGGCCAAGGCCTCCGCCCGTTCTGCCGGAATCCGGTCGGCCTTGTTCCAGGCTTCGATCATCGGTGGCAGCGGCAATCCTGTTTGTTCTTCCAGCTGTTCCAGCACGATCATCACATCTTCGGCCTGATCGAGATCCGCAGGGCTCGACCGGTCACGCACATGTACCAGCAAATCTGCCTGCATTGCCTCTTCCAGCGTGGCCTGGAAACTGTTCACCAGATGCGTTGGCAGATCGGTGATGAAGCCCACCGTGTCGATCAGCGCGGCCTCGCCCAGTGTCGGCAGGTCGAAGCGGCGTATCGTCGGGTCAAGCGTTGCGAACGGCATGTCCCGCGCAAAGACATCCGCGCCGGACAATGTATTGAACAGGGTCGATTTGCCGGCATTGGTGTAGCCAACCAGCGCGATCACCGGTTTGCCGCTACGTCTGCGCCCGGCCCGCTGGACCGCGCGGGTGCGCTTCACATCGTCCAGATCCCTGCGCAGGCGCAGGATCTTGTCGTCCAGCATGCGCCGGTCCGCTTCCAGCTGGCTCTCGCCCGGCCCTGACAGGAAGCCGCCTCCCCCGCGCTGCCGCTCAAGGTGCGTCCAGGTTCGCACGAGGCGCGAGCGCTCATACAGCAGCCGCGCCAGTTCCACCTGCAGCCGCCCCTCCTTGGTGCGGGCCCGCAGGCCGAAGATTTCGAGGATCAGACCGGTCCGGTCGATGACTTTCACTTCCAGCGCGCGTTCAAGATTGCGCTGCTGGACGGGCGTCAGATCCCCGTCAATCACGGCCATGGTACAGCTGTTGGCGCGCAGATCCTCCGCCAACCGGTTGAGGATGCCTCCCGACAGAAGAACGGACGAATTCACCTTGCGCACATGTTCGGCGCGCAAAAAGGCCAGGTCACAGCCCAAGGCCTCCACGAGGCCGGCGGTTTCCTGCAGGCGGTCTTCAGTCGGTCGATTGGCGGGTGTGAACCAGGGTATAATCACGCCGGCCACCTCTGGCACCGGCGTGCGATCAATCATCCGGTCGGTCAAAGGAACCTATTCCGCATCCATTTCCTCGTCGAACAATTGCACCGGCGCGCTGGGGGCAATCGTCGAGATGGCATGCTTGTACACAAGCTGCGGCGGACGGCCATCACCGCGCAGCAATACGCAGAAATTGTCGAACCAGGTCACCACGCCCTGCAGTTTGACGCCATTGACCAGAAAGACGGTCAGCGGGGTTCTGGATTTGCGGACAGCGTTGAGGAAGGTATCTTGCAAATTCTGTTTTTTGTCGGCGGACATGACGGAAATCCAATCTGGCCTGTTCTTGTTATGTGTCGCGCTAACGGGATTACAGCTGCAGTGCAAGTCTCAACAGCCGTTAGCCCCTCCAAAAGCTGATGGAAAGGGCCGGAATCAGGGCCAGAACCTCCAAACGCCCTAAAATCATGGTGAAAATGGTCAAAGCCTGCGCAGTGTCCGGCAGGTCCATGGGGTGGTTCCCAAGCACCGCAGCCGAATTGGTGAGACTGCCGATCGAGAGCCGAATGGACGCAATGAAATCCTGTCCCATGAAGGAAAACGCCGCCATGGTCAGGAAAATGGCCAGAATATAGCCGATCAGATAGACCCACACGCCAATCACGCTGCGCTCGTTCAGTTCCCGGTCCCGGAACCTGAACCCCAATATGGAGCGCCGGTAGCCAAGCTGCCTGAATTCCTGACCGGCGCGGCGCGCAAGTACGATGAAACGCGCGATCTTGACGCCACCGGCCGCCGACAAAGCGGAGCCACCGATCAGCGCCGGAAGCACGAGTACCGGCAAGGGAATGCGATTGTAGTCTGCCGGGTCAGACAGGGAGAGGCCGGACGTCGACAGAGCCGAGAGCGCCCAGGACAGGCCTTCCGTCACATTCAGGTCCGAGGCCACGGCAAAGGCAATGAACACGACCAGCAGCCCTGCAAACAGCGTCACTTCGGGATCTGTAATGGCCTTTATGGGCTTGCCATCCCGCAAAGGCAGCCACAGGGCCAGCCCCATTGCCCCGAACAGCAACCCAAATCCAAGGATGATGGACGGTCCCGTATCGAGCGGTGCGCGCATGATGCCCTGAGGGTGCACCAAACCCGTCGTCAGGGCGCTGACCGCATCACCCAGTGCCCGCTCTGCCGGCACCCCCATAAACACAAGCGCGGAGAACAGGGCGAGGAGCGAAACGACCATGAGCAGCGTCACCATTCGCGCGACGCGGGGCACGGCATCGAAGAAGCTGGTTTCAGGCACGGTGAACAGCACGGTGCGGTGAATCCCCGGCCCTCCGAGGTTCAATGCGGCTAGTACGCTGGCCGCCGTGGTGATCGTGGCCAGCCCACCCAGCAGGTGAAGCATGCCCCGCCAGACGACAAGGCTGATGGGCCACTCATTGTTGTGAACCGCAATGATGGATTGTCCTGTTGTCGTCAGGCAGGCCGTTGCCTCGTGGATCGCGCTGATCACGCTCGTATTCTCGACACCGAGTATGAATGGCATCCCGGTGACCAGGGGCGTCAGGAACCACCACAGGATCACGGTGCCCAAAGCATCTGAGGGGCGTGCCTTTCGTTTCGGCTTCGGGGTCAGAAGCAACACGCTGCTGGAAACCACAATGATGCTGAGGATCATCGCGCCGAACGCGAAAGTCTGACTGGATTCCCCTGCCGCAATCGACATGAAGACGGACGGGACAGCCGCGATCACGACGACGAGGAACAGGAAGGCCAGGACCCGGACGACGGACGCGTAATTCATGGCCTAGAAGAAATCCGGACTGACCCGGAAGTATTTCTCGACCTTTCGGACCATTTCCTCCTGATAGAAGATGATCAGATGGTCCTCGGCCTGAACGGTCACTTCCGGTCCGGCGATGAAAACCTCGTTGCCGCGGATCACGGCCGCGGCCGTCATGCCTTCCGGCAGATCGTCATATCCAAGAGGCTTGCCGATCAGCGACGAGGACTCCAGCGTGATTCCCTCGGCCACTTCGGCCTTTCCGTCTTCGATCGACTGAAGGCCGAGAATTCGGCCGCGCCGCATCCGGAGCAGGATCTGCGATACAGTCAGGGCGCGAGGATCCAGAACGGCATCCACTCTCAAATCGCGCGCCAACCCGGCCAGTTCCGTGGCATTCACCAGCGCCAGCGTTCGTTTGGCACCCGCGCGCTTGGCCAGATTGGAAATCAGGAGATTGGCCTTGTCATCATTGGTGATCGCGACCACGAAGTCCGCTTTCGGCGCGCCGGCCTCGGCCAGAATATCGGGATTGAGGCCATCCCCCTGGATGACGATGGTCCGCTTCACTTCGGAAACGACATTGTTGGCGCGTTCGACATCCCGCTCGATCAAGCGGATCCGGTTCTTGCCTTCCTGCTCGAGGGTCGTCGCGACATACAGGCCGACATTGCCACCGCCCACGATGACGACATGACCAGACTGTTCGGAATCCCGATTGAAAATGGACGTCAGGCGCTCGGCATGCGTGTCCAGCACCGCAACATAAGCCCGGTCTCCCGGCTTCAATACATCGGTGGATCGCGGCGCGCGAACAGAGTCTCCGCGTCCTATGCCGACAATCCGTGCAGACAGATCCGGGAACAGCCCGCGCATCTGGTCCACCGGCGTATCGAGCAGAGGGTTGCTGTCATCGATCTCGATCCCGAGCAGGCGAATCTTGCCCTTGCCGAAAGTCGCGCTCATCACGGCGCCGGGCGTGCGGAAGCGCTGCAGGATCGCTTCCCCAACCTCGACCTCTGGCGAGATCACCATGTCGATGGGCAAGCCCTCGCGCGAGAAAATGTTCTTCCACGCCGGGTCGATATAGGACTGCTCCCGGACGCGGGCGATCTTGTAGGGTACGGAGAAAAGCGTGTGGGCGATCTGGCAGATCACCATGTTGATCTCGTCAAAATGGGTGACCGCGATGATCATTTCGCAATCAGAAGCCCCTGCCCGCTTCAGGACATCCGGATGGCCCGCATGACCGGTAACGCCGCGCACATCGAGGTCTGTCGAGACCTGGTCCACCAGGTCCGGATCCTCGTCAATGATGGTGATGTCGTGCTTTTCGCGCGCCAGGCGACGGGCAATCCCGTGACCCACACGGCCCGCCCCGCATATCAGAACTTGCATCGATTAAGCCTCTCGACGGCCTCAACCGTCCTGACGAGTGAGATTCGAATTTACGCCTAAAGCCTTTAATTTTCTATGCAAGGCCGACCGCTCCATCCCGATGAACTCCGCAGTGCGGGAGATATTGCCATTGAAGCGGGTTATCTGCAGCGCAAGATACTCCCGTTCGAACTGCTCCCGGGCGTCGCGCAGCGACAGACCCACCAGCTCCGCCGATCCAGCATTGCCACCATCGCCCGGCAAACCGGTGGTTTCGCGAGGAAGTTCGTCAACACTGACCGGCCGGCTCGCGTCCGAAGGAGACAGGATCAGGATACGTTCGACCACATTTCGCAATTGGCGGATGTTCCCTGGCCAGTCCATGGACTGCAATACCGCCATGGCCTCATCCGAGAAGGTCCTCGGCGTAAGGCCGGAGGAATCGGCAATACGGTTCGTGAAATAGGTTACCAGGTCGCTGATATCGTCGCGCCGTTCAGCAAGCGATGGAACGCGAAGCGGCACCACGCTCAGCCTGTAGAAAAGGTCTTCGCGAAACCGGCCCGCGGCGATCTCCTGTCGTATGTCCTTGGTCGTCGCTGACATCACCCGAACATCGACGCTGACGTCCGAACGGCCACCGACACGCTGGAAACGCTGCTCTGTCAGAACTCTCAGGATCTTGTTCTGGGTGCCAAGCGGCATGTCTGCCACCTCATCCAGAAGAAGCGTCCCGTTGTGCGCCTTCTCAAACAGGCCGATCCGTGTGGTGCGCCCCTCGCTGTCTTCTTCGCCAAACAGGGCGCTTTCCATCTGGTCAGGCGCGATCGTCGCTGCGTTGACTACGACGAACGGGCCGTTTTCCCGTTGCGAGTTGCGATGGATGAGACGCGCGGCGAGTTCCTTCCCGGCGCCGGCTGGCCCGGTGATCAGCACGCGCGAATTGGTCGGCGCGACCTTGTCGATGGAGGATCTGAGGGCACTGGCCGCGTGGCTGTCGCCGATCCATTGCTCATTGCCACCGGCGCGGTTTTTCAGCGCCGCATTCTCGTATTTCAGCGCGGCAGATTCGATTGCCCGCTCCACCATGTGCAAAAGCCGGTCTGTCTTGAACGGCTTCTCGATGAAATCATAGGCGCCACGACGGATGGCCGCGACGGCCGTCTCGATGTTCCCGTGCCCGCTGATCACGATCACGGGCAGGAGCGGATCGATGGATTTGAGGTATTTGAGCAGGGAAAGGCCATCCATCCCGCTGCCCTGCAGCCAGACGTCCAGCACGACCAGTCGCGGTGTGCGGGCGCGTACCTCTTCCAGAGCCCGCTCGGCTGTATCTGCCGTCCGGGCGTCATATCCCTCGTCTCCCAGCACACCCGCAATCAGTTCGCGGATATCGGGTTCGTCATCGACAACAAGAATGTCCAAGGCCATGTGACAGGCTCCTCTACACTAAACTATCCCGGCCGGGGCCGGCTGTTCGGTTACTTCACTTTCAGAAGCTGCGGTCAGGGTTTCGGCCACCTGCAGCGAATTATGCGGCAGCCAGATCCGGACCCTGGCTCCACGCATGCCATCGAGCCGGTTCTGGAGGGAAATGGACCCGCCATGATCGGCAATGATGCGGTTCACGATCGCGAGTCCGAGTCCGGTGCCCTTCTCGCGGGTCGTGACGTAGGGTTCCAGCAGGCGGTCCCGCGCATCTTCGGGAAAGCCCGGCCCGTTGTCCTCGATGGTTATGTCCACGCCCTTGTCGGTCTCCGTCAGGACGACGCGGATGCTGCCATGCACTTCCGCTTCCTGCGGCATGCCTTCAATCGCTTCCGCGGCGTTCTTCAGCAGATTCCCAAGTGCCTGTCCGATCAGACGCTCGTCTCCCACATAGGTTACGCTGTCTGTTGCCGCCTCGAACTCGACCTCGATATCCGGTGTGACCATTGCCTGGGAAAAGCTCGTGGCCTGCAGCAAGGCCTTCATGTCGAACTGGCTTGCGCTTGGCTTTGGCATGCGCGCGAACGACGAGAACTCCTCCACCATCCGACCAATGTCGCCGACCTGTCGCAATATGGTCTCGATGCAGCGATCAAACACGCCATCCGAGTCATCAATGGCACTGGCATAACGTCTGCGCAGGCGTTCGGTCGACAACATGATGGGGGTCAGCGGATTGCGGATCTCGTGCGCAATCCGCCGCGCCACATCCCGCCACGCCAATTGACGCTGCGCATTCACAAGCCGGGTCGTGTCATCGAATGTCAGGACGCACCCGCCCGCCGGGTCAGGCGCGGTTTTCAGGCGGAAGTGACGAATGGCACCGTTCCGGTTGATGTCTATGGAAGCATCGACGGGCGAGTCCTGCTGGAGCGTGTCCCGGGCGTACTGGACAAAGTCTGGCGCGACATCGGTCAGGCGTTCGCCCGCGACGATCTCGTCGATGCCAAGCAAATCCCCTGCTGAACGGTTTGCCAGCGTCACGACCATGTTGCCGTCCATCCGAATGACACCGGCGCTGACTTCAGCAAGCAGGGTTTCGACGAACCGGCGACGGTCTTCCTCCACTTCGCGGGCGCGGATCAGGGCGTTGCGCTGTTCCGACAATTGCTCGGTCATGGCGTTGAACGACTGGCTAAGCGCGTAAACTTCGTCTTTTGCGCCCGTTACCGGGACTCGCACCGTCAGGTCCCCATCGCGCACCGTATGGGCTGCGAGCGCCAGACGGCCGATGGGGCCCGTGACCCGGCTTGCGGCCTCAAGACCCAGACGCCCCGCCAGCAGTAGGACCAGAGCGGCAATCTGGGCATAGCCGATTGCAAAAATGGTCTGCAGACGCCCGCCCTGGCGTTTGGCATTGTTGTACTGGATGATCTCGGCTTCCGCCTCGCGCAAGCGAACGGCCGCGTTTCGGTCGAAATTCTTCACCGCGTAAATGTATCCGTCGAGCGGTTCGGTGATGTGGATCAGGGCGGTCGCCACGCCGCGATTCTCATACAGCGTGGTCGCAATCTCTCCCCGGTCCGCCTCCTCAAACGCGGAGGCTGGCGGTGGCAGGAGAATCGGATCCTGTACGCTCTCCTGCGCAACCAGTTCAACGCCGTCGGCGCCCAGGATGGCGATGGTCAGAAAATCACGAAACGCAAGTTCGGATCGGAGACCTTCGGAAAATGCCTGAGACGCGCTGGGTGACAGGTTTCGCGTGGCATCGGCATCGGTCAGGTTTGCATCCACCTCGCGCGCGAAATTCTCCACATCGAGCGCCGCCAGACGGACATCGACGTCAAATGTGGTTTCAAAATTGTCCACATAGTTCCGGAAGATTTCGGCATTCTTTTCCATCACGGAGTCGACCCGCTCCCCGAGCCAGTTGTCGAGGCCCTGTGTGAAGACGGCGCCGAGGAACACGGCCACAATGGCAGACGGCACAAGCGCGGAGAATCCGAACAGCATGACGAAACGCCGGGCCAGACGCCCTCGCCCCTCGCTCTCGCTGTTTGACTGGATCGACAGGTATTCGCGCGCGACGATCGTGGCGAGAACGATGATCACGACAAAGTTGAGGCCGAGCAGCCATGGCGTGGCGCCGGATGTCGGATTGTCCGGGTCGACCCCGGAAATTGCAATGAAAGTGGCAAACACGGCGACCAGTGCCGCGATGATGAAGAGGCCCTCAAAAAGGGCCCAGCTCGCTTTTGTCGCCTGCTGACTCAGTACATTCGACAAGGATACACCGCTCTACACTTGGCCACACCGGCCCGTTGCCTTTATGGCACATGATCGTGCCTGAAAAGCAACAGTGGTGCACTAAAGCCACAGTCGGCGGATCAGTCAATCACTCATCTGCAATGCCAAGCGCATTGATCTTCGCCCGCAACGTGTTCCGGTTCATGCCGAGCAGCTGCGCAGCTTTCACCTTGTTGCCTGCCGTCACCGACAGAGCCAGGCGAATGAGCGGGCGCTCCACCTGATCGATCACGTTCGAGTAGACGTTCGATTCGTCCTTGTCACCGCTGGCGATCAGATCACCCATGACGTAGCGATGCAGCAGGGTCTCGATGTCCTTTTCGAATCCGGCACTCGACCCTTTTTGCTCACTGGCACCTGCCCTCAACTCACGCTCGACATCGCGCAGCGTGACGGTCTCATCCGGACACAGCACAGCCAGCCGGAGGACGAGATTCTCCAGCTCGCGGACATTGCCAGGCCAGTCATAGGCTGTCAGCAGGTCGAGAGCGGATTTGTCGAGCGTCTTGGCGGCGAGCCCTTGACGCTGTGCCCGAATGAGGAACGCACGCGCAAGTTCCGGAATGTCCTCCTTGCGAAGCCGGAGCGGCGGCATCGTCAGGCGCACGACGTTCAGCCGGTAATAAAGGTCCTCGCGAAACTTGCCGTCATCAACGAGCCGGCCCAGATTCCGTCGGGTCGACGCGATGATCCGAGCGCCGCTGGAATCCCGCATCAGTTTCACGAGTTGGGTCTGGGCTTCGGCCGGAAGGTCGCCAATCTCGTCCAGATAGAGCGTTCCGCCCTTCTGGTGCACGGCACCCGGTTCACCATTCTGGCCGAACAATTGCCGATTGATCTCTGTCGCCGGCAAGGCCGCCAGGTCCAGCGCAACGAAATTTCCGTTCTTGGCATCTCCAAGCTGATGGATGGCCCGCGCAGCGAGTTCCTTGCCGGTGCCGCTCTCGCCTTCAATCAGAACGGTCAGGTCCGTGTTCATCACTTTCGCAATGATCCGGTAGACTTCCTGCATCGCATCGGAGCGGCCGATCAGTGGCAGGCCGGCATCGCTGATCGCCTTCTGGGATTCCGGATTGATGGCCCGGGCAGAGCCCTTGGGCTGGGATTTCAGGGCGCGCTGCACAAGTCCGGACAGCGTGTCGATGTCGAACGGTTTCGGGAGGTAGTCGAATGCGCCATGCTGGGCCGCCGACGCCGCGGTCAGGATCGTGTTCTGGCCACTCATGACAATGAAGGGCAACTCCGGCCGGGCAAGCTTGAGGGATGGCAGCAGGTCAAAGATCGACGCATCGCCCAGGAAGACGTCAGAAACGACCACGTCTCCCTCGCCATTGCGCACCCACCGTTCGAGCGCTTCCGGAGAACTGGTCGCACGGACTTCATATCCCGCCGCGACCAAAGTCTGGTTCACGATCAATCGAATGCTTGCATCGTCTTCTGCAAGAAGAACAGTCTTTTCAGCCATCAGTCTTTTCCCCTGTGCCAAGTGGCAGCAACACTGAAAAGCGCGTCGAACCCGGCACGCTGTCTACTCGGATCTGACCGCCATGTGCGGTTACGACTTCCTTCACAATCGACAAGCCGAGCCCGCGGGCACCTGACTTGCTGCTCTGGAAGACTTCAAAAATCGTGTTCTGGCGGTTCCGCGGAATGCCCTTGCCGGTATCCTCGACTGACACCAGCATGGCCCGGCGCAGGCCCGCCCCCAGCCTGGCCTGGCGGAAGGACAACCCGGCAGCGTAGGATGTCCGGACAGTGACCTTTCCGGTCACGTCTCCGTCCATGGCAGCCTCGGCGGCATTCCGGATCAGGTTCTGGAATGCCTGCTGAAGATGATCGGAGTCCCCGATAACGGGTGGCAGCGACGGGTCAAAATCCCGCTTGAACTCAATCCTGGACCCCATCGCAGCACGCTCGGACGCAAGGACGCGTTCCAGCAGCGCGTGGATGTTGAACGGCTCCATATGAGGGGCAGAGAAGAGTTCGAAGGCCGACAACCGATTGACAAGACGTTCAATGCGGCGCGCCTCTTCCTTGATGATCTCGAGGAGTTCGGCCTGACCGTCCACATGCTGGCGCTCCAGCAATTGCGCGGCGCCAATGATCCCGCCGAGCGGGTTCTTGACTTCGTGACCGAGGATACGACCGAAGCCCGCGACGCCTGCCGCCGATTCATTCACATCGCGTGTGGCCGCCTCACACATCGCGATTGTGAACCCGTTATCATCCGTTGAACGCACCCAAATGTCGCAGATCTGACGGGACAGCAGTCCGGGCCCGGTGATCGGTGTGCCAGGTGCAGCTATGTCCCCAACCGTCCTCTGGGCGCGGTCGAGCAGCTCGAAAACGGGCGAGTCATGATAGACGATCTCGCTCAGTGGTTTGCCGCGCAGGCCACGCCTAGATGATTGAAGCAGGCTCTCAGCGGCGGCATTCACTTCAACGACCTTGCGGCGCTGATCCACCAGCAGAAGGGCGATCGGGGAGAGGTCTCCCAATCGAGGTGCCGACAGGATTGCTTCACTGGTCATCACGCCACCTCCAGTTCTTGAGTCATGGAATACACACCCTTCAACGCCTGTTTCACTGCAGCGGCCGTCTCGAGCCGGCACACATCAGCGCGCAGGCGACGCCGCTCCTGCGGAGGCAGCGGCAGGTCAACGGCGTCCAGAGCAGCTGACACATGCTTTCGGACGGTGCGCACGCCCAGACGTTCGCCATAAAGGTCGACGCTGTCGGTGATCTGCTCCAGCAGGCTCGCCAACTGCGTCTCCAGATCGGGCTGCGTGACGGTTCGGCCCGCCAGATAAGCCGCAACCTGCCCTGGCAACCATGGACGCCCAATTGCGGCGCGGCCGATCATGACCCCATGCGCGCCTGATGCCTCCAGCGCCCGTTCGGCATCATGTGGCGTCGCAATGTCTCCGTTGACGATCACTGGCAGGGATACAGCCGAAACCGTATCGGATACGCGCGCCCAGTCCGCTTGCCCCTTGTAGAACTGGCACCGGGTGCGCCCGTGAACCGTCAGCATCCGGATACCCATACGCTCCGCCGCTGCAGCAATGTCCGGCGCATTCAGGCTGTCATGATCCCAGCCCAGTCGCATTTTCAGCGTCACCGGCAACCCGTTGGCTCCATCCAGGGCCGCCTGAATGATATCGAGCGCAAGCGGCATGTCCCGCATCAATGCGGAACCCGACTGCGCCCCAGTAACCTGGCGCGACGGACATCCCATATTTATGTCGATCACGTCGACCCCGCTCTCCCGAAGGAGCTCCGCTCCGACCCTCATCGCTTTGGGTCGGCTTGCCGCGAGTTGGACGATCCATTGACCGCCCCCGTCATGACGGCAGGTCCGGCGCACGACATCCGGCCGTGCCCGGGCCAGCATCTCGCCTGCCACCATCTCGGACACCACGGCCGGCGCGCCGAAACGTGCCGCCTGACGACGCATTGGGGCATCTGTTGCGCCAGACATGGGCGCAAGCCAGACCCGAGGTGCCTTAAAATTGGTCATTCTTGTATCTTTCCAGTTTTTAAAACTTTCGCAAGTGCACAATTTCAATGCAGGTGCACTTCGCACCTGCGGCAATCGCCTGTAGCGTTCGCCCGCGCCCTAGCTTAAAAAGCCGCGCATGAACAAGGCAGTTGCCATCATTGTTGCAGCCGGTCGCGGAAACCGCGCTGGAAGCCCCATTGCCAAGCAATGGTGCGAGCTGAACGGCCTTCTCGTGGTGGAATGGTCGCTCGACGTGTTGTCGACCCATCCGTCCATTGGCGAAATTGTCCTTGTTGCAGGCGACGATGCGCCCGACGGCTTCTCGCCTGCAGGCTGCAGGATCGTGTCCGGCGGGCCTACCCGCACCCAGTCCGTGCGCAACGGGCTCAGCGCACTTGTCACGCAGGATCCGAACACGATCGTCCTGATTCACGATGCCGCCAGGCCCGGTCTGGATCACGCGACGCTGGACGCCCTCCTGACAGCGTTGGATACGCACGATGCGGCGGCGCCTGCCCTACCCGTTCAGGATGCACTGAAGCGAGACCGTGGCCAGAGCCTTGATACTGTGTCGCGCGAAGCCCTTTACCGGGTACAGACGCCGCAGGCCTTCCGGCTCGCCGCGATCCGCAAGGCACTTGCGAGCTCTGGAGACGATCTGGTTGACGATCTCACCGCCATCGAGGCTCAGGGTGCCAGGGTCAAGCTGGTTCGGGGCTCAGACCGGCTGCACAAGATCACCTATCCAGAGGATTTCGACATGGTCTCACGCCTCATGGCCCCTGCAGGTCCGCAAATGCGTATTGGCAAGGGCTTCGACGTGCACGCTTTCGAGCCGGGCGATCATGTTACACTGTGCGGGGTCCACATCCCGCATGTGGCGCGGCTGAAGGGACACTCGGACGCCGATGCTGCCTGGCACGCATTGACGGATGCGATCCTCGGCGCGGCGGCGCTGGGCGACATTGGTGACCATTTCCCACCCAGCGATGACAGGTGGAAGGATGCCGACAGCGGCATCTTCCTGGCGGAGGCGCAGAAACTTGCGCGCGAAGCCGGTTTTGCCATTGCCAATTGCGATGTCACGGTGATCTGCGAGGCACCCAAGGTGAAACCCCATCGGGAGGCCATGCGGTTGCGCACCGCGCAATTGCTGGACCTGCCGCTGGAAGCCGTGAGCGTAAAGGCGACCACGACCGAAGGGCTCGGCTTTACCGGACGGCGCGAAGGGATTGCCGCAGAAGCTGTCGTGATGCTGCGCGGGACCTGATCATTCCGTCTCATATGCGCGAAATGCCGTCTTCACGGATGCCAGAACGGGTCATATCGTGTCAGCATGTTTCCAGATCGTCTCAGAAATCTCGCCATGCTCATCCTCGACGACGCCGCCCAGGCCCGGCTCAGGATATGCACCGCCGAAAGCTGCACTGGTGGCCTCCTGGCCGGTCTGCTGACCGACATTCCCGGCAGTTCGACCGTGTTCGAGCGCGGCTTTGTCACCTATTCGAACCGCGCCAAGGAAGAAATGCTCGGCATCGCCGGGGATGTCCTGGCAGACTATGGGGCCGTATCCGAACCGGTGGCACGCATGATGGCCGAGGGCGCGCTTGAGGCCAGCCGCGCAAACATATCGGTAGCCATTACTGGCGTGGCCGGCCCTGGCGGCGGCACTCCCATGAAACCGGTCGGCACCGTCCATGTGGCCTGCGCCCGCGAGAACCGGGCCGTGATCCATGAAATGCTGCAAACGGGGGATATCGGACGGGAACAGATTCGCCTTGCCGCCATGGAATGCGCCCTGAAACAGATTCAGATGCAGATTGCCTAAACGCCCTGCCCGTAGCGACGGTCTGCCTCGGCAAGGAAGGCTGACAGGATCTTGCTGACGGCCAGTTCCTGATTGGCCTTGGCCAGCATGCCAATAAACGGGTTCTTGAAGTCGTAATCGATGGCCAGAGAGATGTCGGACCCGGCATCATTGGAGGCAAGGATCTTCCATTCTGCGCGCAGTTTCCGAAACGGCCCCTTCACCAGGGAGGCAACCACGGATCCGGCATTCGGGTCCGCTTCGACCCGCGTGGTGAACCGCTCGACAAACCCCTTGAAGCCGACTGCAGCCTCTCCGAGACAGGTGAAACTGCCATCCTGCGCGGCCATCATTCCAGACACGCGCATGGCAGTGATCCATTTGATGAAATCGGGATAGGCCGCGATGTCGGACACCAGCTCGAACGCCTGCGTCCCGCTGAAAGGCACGTGCACGGATTTGGAGAAATGCGGCATGCCTACGCAGTGGCAGCGGCCAGTTGAGCGTCCCGCGCCGCCCGCAGCCGGGCGAAGTCTTCTCCGGCATGGTGAGACGAGCGCGTGAGCGGTGAAGCGGACACCATCAGGAATCCCTTGGCGCGGGCAATTTCCTCATAGGCCTTGAATTCTTCCGGCGACACGTAGCGGTCGATGGCGGCGTGTTTTCGCGTCGGTTGCAGGTATTGACCGATGGTCAGGAAGTCGACGCCGGCAGATCGCATGTCGTCCATCACCTGCATCACTTCTTCCTTGGTTTCGCCAAGACCGACCATCAGGCCGGATTTCGTGAATTGCTGCGGATCGCGGTCCTTCACCTTTTGCAGCAGGCGCAGGGAGTGGAAATAGCGCGCGCCCGGGCGAATCGACAGGTACAGGCGCGGCACGGTTTCGAGATTGTGGTTGAACACGTCCGGCCGCGCATCAATCACGCGATTTTCCCAGCCATCCTTGCGCAGGAAATCCGGTGTCAGAATTTCAATGGTCGTGCCCGGCGATGTCCGGCGAATAGCCTCGATCGTGTTCACGAAATGCATCGCGCCGCCATCCACGAGGTCATCCCGATCGACGGACGTGATCACGACATGTTGCAGCCCCATCTCGGCCACGGCATCCGCCACGCGGCGGGGCTCATCCTCGTCCACCTTGCCGGGGGTCAGCGGCTTGCCGGTCGAGACGTTGCAGAAGCTGCAAGCGCGCGTGCAGATCTCGCCGAGAATCATCATGGTGGCGTGCTTCTTGTCCCAGCACTCGCCGATATTGGGGCACCCGGCTTCTTCACAGACCGTGACGAGCCCGTTCGACTTCACGATTTCGCGCGTCTCGGCATATCCCTTCGATGTCGGGGCCTTCACCCGGATCCAGTCGGGTTTGCGGAGCAGCGGCGTGTCCGGGCGGGACTGCTTTTCCGGGTGCCTGTGCTTGCGCGTGTTCGGTGTCAGATCGATGAGATTTGCCATGGCGGGAAAATGGACGTGACCGACTGTTTCATCAAGGGAAATACACTGCAGAGTGTTTATGCAATCTTGCATTAGGGCTTGCGACAGTGTCGATAAATGACAGATTGTTACAGAAAACAGGGGCAATGCCTCGGAGGAAACGAAGGCCGTCATGACCGGACAGACCATCCCGGCACCTTTGCCATATCAACCATCCCGCACCCGTACCGACCTGTTCAGCGCCCTTTTTCGCGCCCGGAGAGAGTTCGGAGCGGCGAAAACCATCCTGATCGACGGGGACGAGCGCGAACTCACCTACAAGGAAATCATTCAGGCTGCGCTGGCCCTCGGGTCTGCCCTGCGCAGCGGCACGAAGGCGGGCGAAGCCATTGGTGTGATGCTGCCCAGCGGCGCGGGTGCCGTTATCGGCTTCTTTGCCCTCAGCGCGTTCAATCGCGTCCCGGCCATGCTCAATTTCACCGCCGGGTCCCGCAATTTGAAGGCCGCGCTCAAGGCCGGCCAGATCAAACGCATCGTGACGGCTCATCGCTTTGTCGAACTTGGCGGACTGGAACCCCTCATCGAAGATCTCTCTGATGCGGCTGAAATCGTCTATCTTGAGGATGTGCGCGAGAACCTGTCCCTCAAGGACAAGGTGGTCGCAGCCGCCGGCTCGATCCTGCCGGGTCTGGTTCGCAAGCAATCGAGATACAAATCCCCTGGCGTCATGCTGTTTACTTCCGGGACCGAAGGCGAACCAAAAGGTGTCGTGCTGAGCCATGAGAACGTCATGGCGAATGTTGAACAGGTGCGGGCGCATATCGGGCTGTCTCCGGAAACCGACAAGCTGTTCAATCCTCTGCCGACCTTCCATTGCTTCGGCCTGACCGTGGGCGCCGTGCTGCCACTCGTCGCCGGCATTCCGGTCGTGTTTCACCCTTCCCCGCTTCAACCCCGCGAAATCGTACGGCGTATCCGGGCCAGCCAGTCGACCATTCTCCTGGCGACCGACACGTTCATTTCCCAATATGCGCGGATCGGCAGTGACGGCGACATGGATTCTATCCGCCTTGCCGTATGCGGGGCTGAACGCGTCAAGGATGAAACCCGCGCGTTGGTGCGCCGGAAATTCGAGATCGAGATTCTCGAAGGTTATGGCGCCACCGAAGCGTCGCCGGTCATCGCGGCGAACCAGTGGGAGCATAACCGGCCCGGCACCGTGGGCTGCCTGATGTCCGGCATGGAGTCACGCCTCGTCCCGGTGGACGGGATCGAGGAAGGTGGCCGCCTTCACGTGAAAGGTCCCAACATCATGATGGGGTATCTGCGACCGGCCAATCCCGGCGTGCTGGAACGCCCCGAAGGCGGCTGGCATGACACGGGCGATATCGTTGCCATAGATGATGACGGATCGATCCGCATCCTTGGCCGGGTCAAACGCTTCGCCAAGATCGGCGGTGAGATGGTGTCCCTCGCTGTTGTGGAAAACTGCGCCAGCGCGATCTGGCCGGACAATCTGCACGCAGCCGTGACCCTGCCGGATCCCCGGAAGGGAGAGCAGGTGATCCTGCTGAGTGACACGCCGAGCAGCAATCGCGAAGACATTCTCGCCTGGGCCAAGAATCACGGCGTGCCGGAATTGTCGGTGCCCAAGCGGGTCTATCATGTCGACGAGATTCCGGTGCTCGGCACCGGCAAGATCGACTATGGCGCGGTTCAGAAAAAGGCCGAAGCCCTGCTGGAAGACTAGGCCGATGTCGCCCGGCGCACCGGCATGTGCTTCTTGCCCCAATCCCTGAGTGTTAGAAGGGCTGGCGCCAGCTCCTTGCCCTTCTCTGTCAGGACATAATCGAACCGTTTGGGCGTGGTCGTGTAGGCCCGCCGTTCCAGCACGCCGGCTTCGACCAGTCGCTTCAGCCGGTCTGCGAGAATGTGCCGTGTCATGCCACTGGACGCGATAAACTGCTCGAAGCGGGACATGCCGAGGAAACAGTCGCGCAGAATCAGCATCGTCCAGCGGTCGCCGACCACGGACAGGGTGCGCGCCACTGGACACCAGTTTTCTGAAAGATCAGACCATTTCATGCTGACATACCTATACTGATTTGCCATAGTTCCAAAACGACACTTACTTCCGGAGACTTCCATGGCAGGCAAGCTTGAGTTCTGTTTCGACTTTATCAGCCCATTTTCCTACGTGGCCAATGCGGCCGTGCAAGAAATTTCGGAACGGACCGGCGCCGAAATCGATTATCGGCCGATCTTTCTCGGCGCAGTGATGCAGGCGACCGGAAACCGGCCACCCGGCATGGTGGCCGCCAAGGGCGCTTACATGATGAAGGACCTGCAGCGGTGTACAAGTCGCTACAGCCTGCCATTCCGGATGAACCCCCACTTCCCCATGGTCAGCACCCGCCTGTTGTTGCGTGCCGCATGCGGCCTGCAGGACACTCCCTCGGAACAGAAGCGTTTCATCGATGCCTGTTTCAAGCATATGTGGGCCGCACCGACTCCGCTGAAACCCGATGATGACGCCTCGGTAGCGGCCATGTGCGACGCGGAAGGGTTCGATTTCGACCAGATCAAGGCTCTTGCAGAGGCCCCCGCGAACCAGGACGCCATGAAGGCCAATACGGAATCAGCGATCGCACGCGGCGCATTCGGCGCGCCGACCTTCTTTGTCGGAGACGAGATGTTCTTCGGACACGACCGCCTCGACTATGCCGAGGAGGCCCTGAAGGCTCAGGCGTGAATGCCGGCCTTCTCGGCCAGAGCCTTGTAGGATTGTTCCGGACGCGGGCCCATGTGAGAAATCACTTCCGCGGCAGCGATATGGCCCAGACGGGCGCAGGTCTCGAGCGGCAGGCCGCGTGACATGCCGAACAGGAAGCCGGCGGCATACTGATCACCGGCGCCGGTTGTGTCTTCCACCTTCGCGACCGGTTCAGCCTGCACGGTGATCGGTTCGCCGGCCCCGATCACGACCGATCCCTTTTCGCTGCGAGTGACGGCGGCGATGGCGGTGTCGGCCTGCAAGGCGGCCAGGGCGGTATCGAAATCCTCGGTCTCGTAGAGGGACAGCAATTCTTCCTCGTTCGCAAAGACGATGTCGACATTGTTCCGGACCAGCTGGAGGAAGCTGGCACGATGGCGATCCACACAGAATCTGTCCGACAGGGTCAGCGCAACCTTGCGACCGGCCGCCCGCGCGACTTCTGATGCGAAGACAAAGGCTTCCTTCGCCTCTTCCCGGTCGAAGAGATACCCTTCGAGATACAGGATCTTGCCGGCCTTGACGGTCTCCTCGTCGACATCATGCCTGGTGAACAGGACCGACGCCCCGAGAAACGTGTTCATGCTGCGGGCGCCGTCATCCGTAACGAAGATGATGCTGCGGGCTGTGGCTGGACCGCTCTCAAGCGGCTTGGTGGCGAATGGCACACCGGTCGCCGCCATTTCGCGCGTGAACTGGCTGCCAAGCTCATCCTTGGCCACCTTTCCGATATAGGCAGCGCTGGCACCGAAACTGGCGAGTCCGGCAATGGTGTTGGCGCCGCTGCCCCCGGACGTGAACACCGGATTGACCGCGGCTGATGTCAGCTCATGCGCCCGATCTTCATCAATCAGGGTCATCACATTGCGGGCGATCCCCCTGGACTCGAGGAAGGCGTCATCTGTCCGGGACAGGACATCAACAATCGCATTGCCAAGGCCGACGACTTCGAAGCGGATTTCACTCATTTCACAGTTTCCCTCATGTGCCCACGCGGACTGCCAGAGGAGCGGTCTGGACGCAACTGCGGCACATGCTAAAGGCCGTCGGATGAAGATTGCCTATCTCTCCTCGCAAGTCACCCAGCCCGGTTCTCCCATCCGTCGCGCCGATGCATTCGAACATGACTACATGATGCGTGCCCTGCGACCGGAATTCGCCGAACGCGGCATGACGATCACTGATATCTGCTGGGACGACGAGCGTGCGGACTGGTCAGACTATGATGCTGCCCTGATCGGAACGACATGGGATTACTGGGACCGTCAGACGGACTTTCTGGAAACGCTGGAGACAATCGAACGGCAAACGGCGCTGTTCAATTCGTCGGCCCTTGTGCGCTGGAACAGCGACAAGACCTATTTGAAGGATCTGGCCCAGCGGGGCGCCAATCTTATCCCGACTCTCTGGATCGACGACATGACGCCGGATCTCTATCAGGCGGCATTCCGGGAGCTCGGCGAAGACAGGGTGGTATTCAAGCGCCAGGTCGGCGCCGGGGCTTCAGGCCAGCATTTGCTGAGCGCTGGAGACCCGATGCCGGACATGCCGCACAGGATGATGGTGCAACCCTTCCTGCCGACGATCCGGACCGAAGGCGAATTGAGCTTTGTCTTTGTGGAGGGGGAGCTGTCGCACGCCCTGCTGAAGCGCGCCAAGGCAGGCGATTACCGGATTCAGTCGGCCTATGGCGGCCATGAAGACCCGATCCAGCCAATGCGTGCGGATCTGGATGCGGCGCACAAAATCCTGTCGACGCTGGATGACACGCCTTTGTATGCGCGGGTCGACATGCTGCGTCATCCGGACGGATCCCTGCGCCTGATGGAACTCGAACTGATCGAACCCTATCTGTATCCGGAACAGGGACCGCGCCTCGGAGAAAGACTGGCGCGCGCCGTCGCCGCGCGCCTGAAGTCCGGCTAGGCTCTATTCGCCCAACGTGTAGACGAGCGAGAATTTCGTCGCCGTGTCGGTCGCCTCATAAGTCGGCTGTGGCGAGGTATCATGGCGCACGTCGAAGGAAATACGTGCTGCCAGATGGCCGTTGAGCGCGGCAGTGAGCGCGATGACATTGCCGATCTGCGTGGATTCCTGACCATAGACGAGATTGGTCTTGTTGCTGAGCGAGACGGCATCATTGAAGGCATAGAAATATTCGGATTGCGCCACGGCGCCGAGCGATTCCTCCGTGCTTGCCGGAATGATCAGCACCGCGCCGGTGCTGTCTGTCGTGATCTGGCGCTTGACCTCGTCGATCTTCAGACCCGGACCGCCGCGAACCGTCCAGTTGTGGTCTTCATCGTCCAGAACATACCAGCCGACACCGCCGCCGATGAAGGTGCGGCTGTCGAAACCCGTGAACTGGTCCACCTCATAGGAGGCGCGCCCGAAGGTGAACATCGTGTCGTTGAAGTCATGCTCTATGTCGCCGGCCAGGAAATAGCGATTGCGGCTCTCGACGCCGTCTTCCTTGCCATAGTCGCCCGAGATCTGCAGCCCGAAATTCCACTCGCCGGCATCCCGGTCAACATCGATGCCGAGGCCGGCTTCCGAGGTTTCCGTGTTGCCGGTGGTCAGGCCGGCGCTGAGTGCGGCTTCGCCGCTCCAGCCATTCTCTTCAGCCGATGCGGGGGTGGCGAAGACAAGGCCCAGGGCCGTGGCGCCGACGAGCAGGTTTTCCATGCGGATCATGCGGTTCACTCCGTGTTTGTGCAGGCCCGAGGCCGTGTCGGTCGGAGATGGCCCTGTTTTGGTTAAATTGGGGCAAACTGGTGGCACCCTGCCCGCATGGCAGGCAGGCCACAGTCCGGCTCGTCAGCGGGATCGCGGCCCGAGCGAGGAGACATTTGCCGGATCCGGCGTCTTCGGCGTGTAGCGACAGAGGTCCGCAATGGCGCAGTGCCAGCATTCGGGCTTGCGGGCCTTGCAGACATAGCGGCCATGCAGGATCAGCCAGTGATGCGCGCCTTTCTTGAATTCGGGCGGCGTGGCGCGTTCCAGCCCGGCCTCCACGGCGTCCGGTGTCTTTCCGGGGGCAAGGCCGGTGCGGTTGCTGACCCGGAAGATATGCGTGTCCACGGCGATGGTGGGCTGGCCGAAGGCCTCGTTGAGCACGACATTGGCCGTCTTGCGCCCGACACCCGGCAGCTGCACCAATTCTTCCCGGGTTTGCGGAACGTTGCCGTCAAACTCCTCAATCAGCATGCGACTGAGCGCAACCACGTTCCGGGCCTTGTTGCGCCACAGGCCGATCGTGCGGATGTATTCGGCGACGCCGGCCTCGCCGAGCGCCAGCATCTTCTCGGGCGTGTCTGCCACCTTGAACAGGCGGGCGGTGGCCTTGTTGACGCCGACATCCGTCGCCTGGGCCGACAGGGCCACGGCCACCACCAGGGTGAAGGGATTCACGAAATCGAGTTCGGTGCGCGGGTCCGGCCGGTCGCGAGCGAGCGCCGAGAACAGGGCAGTCGCCTTTTCGCGACCAAAGACGCGCGGTGCGCGACGCTTTCGTGCGGGTCTGGAAGCCGGAGGTTCATTCGTCATGGCCTCTGTCTAATGCGCCCTCGCCTGCGCACAAGACCATGCTATCTAGAAGGTATGAGCACAGCTGAAGAAACCATCTACATGGACGCCGTCCTCCGGCCGAACCAGTCCCTGAGTGAACGCGGCTTCGCCATCGTGATGGGTATTGTCGCGGGGGTGAGCTTTTTGACGGGAATCGCGTTTCTCTCCATGGGCGCGATCCCGGTGATCGGCTTTTTCGGACTGGATGCGCTGATCTTCTACCTGCTCTTCCGGTCCTCGTTCCGGAAACAGAGGGAAGAGACCCGAATCATCGTGACGGCCAGCGAGGTGCGCCTGAGCCATCGCAAGCCCAATGGCGCGGAAACGTCAGCGGTCCTGCCCACGGCGTTCGCGCGCGTGGAGTTGGATGATCCCCTGACGCCGACCAGTTGGCTGCGCGTGGAATATGGCAAGACGGCCTATGTGATCGGGCGATTCCTGACCTTGCCGGAACGCAAGTCTCTGGCCCGCGCGCTTCGATCGGCCCTGAAAGAGGCCCGGGCAGAACGATTTTCTGCGTAAAAAATGACGCAGGCGTCATAGTTTTTTCAGACAAGCCGTGTTAAAGTGACTCCAACGTCATAAATCGAGCCTGCCCAGAAGGCTCAACGTCGGAGGAATATTCATGGCTGCCGATACGGTTCGTCTGCTCGACCACCCTGCTCTTCAGCGTCCGAAGATCTCGCATCGCGATCCGCTGTTTGAGGGCTATCTTGAAATCGGCCAGGACGTCCCGCCGGCCAGCAGCCTGCCGCTGGCTGACCTCCACCCGGAAGATCCCGAAGTCTGGCGCCAGCAGAAAATGTGGGACCGGTTCGAGCGTCTGCGCAACGAGGCGCCTGTCCACTATACGGCAGATTCCTTCGTCGGACCGTTCTGGTCGATCACGCGCTATGAAGACATCATGGCGGTGGACACCGACCACAAGCGGTTCTCCTCCAGCTGGGAACATGGCGGCATCACGCTTGGCAGCCCGCCAGAGGATTTCGAACTGCCCATGTTCATCGCCATGGATGAGCCCCGTCATTCCGAGCAACGCAAAACGGTCCAGCCGGCAGTGGCTCCGAACATGCTGAAGGAATTCGAGCCCCTGATCCGGTCAAGAACCCAGGGCCTGCTCGACTCCCTTCCCGTCGGAGAGCCGTTTGACTGGGTCGACACGGTGTCGGTCGAACTGACCACAATGATGCTGGCAACCCTGTTCGACTATCCCTTCGAGAAACGCCGCGATCTGACCCATTGGTCCGACATGGCCACCGGCATGAACAATCCGGACATCTGCCCGGGAGGGGAAGAACAGTGGAAGCGCGAGATGATGGAATGTCTCGCCACCTTCATGCAGATTTTCCAGGAACGGGGCGCGCAGCCGCTGAAGAATGATCTGATGAGCCTGCTGGCTCATGGGGAAAAGACCCGGAACATGACGCCGATGGAATTGCTCGGCAACGTCATCCTGCTGATCGTGGGCGGCAACGACACGACCCGCAACTCGATGTCGGCATCGGTCTATGCCTTGAACAAGTTCCCGGCCGAATACGAGAAGCTGAAAGCAGACCCGTCGCTGATTCCGAACATGGTGTCGGAAACGATCCGCTGGCAGACCCCGCTTGCGCATATGCGCCGCACCGCACTCGAAGACGTGGAAATGCACGGCCAGACCATCAAGAAAGGTGACCAGGTCGCCATGTGGTATGTGTCCGGCAATCGCGACGAACGCTTCTGGGACAAGCCGAACGAATTTATCATCGATCGCCCGAATGCCCGTCGCCACATCTCATTCGGGTTTGGGATCCATCGCTGCGTGGGCAACCGGCTGGCGGAACTCCAGCTGCAGATTCTGTGGCAGGAGCTCATGGAGCGCTTCAGCCATATCGAATTGCTGGACGAACCCTCCTTCACGGCGGGCGGCTTCGTGAAGGGTTACACCTGGATGCCGGTGATGCTGCACGGCAAATAATCTTTGGCTGACGCCGCGCCAAGTCATTAAACCTCCCATCTGACCAGATGGGAGGTTTTTTCATGGACGTGTCTCAAGCCGTTGCTCAAAGAATTTCGACGCGGGCATTCCTGCCGGACCAGTTGCCGGAAGCAGACGTGCGCGACTGGCTGGAATTGGCCCAGCGCGCGCCATCCGGTGGCAACACCCAGCCCTGGCGCACCATTGCCGTGAGTGGCAAGGCGAAGGACGCGGTGATCCAGATGGCCGGACCGGTCCTGGCGGCAAACCCCAAGGGCCAGCCGACCGACCGGCCAATCTATCCCAGGGACCTATGGGAGCCCCATGAGGCGCGGCGCAGACGCGTTGGCGAAATGATGTACGAAGCGCTCGGCATCCCACGTGAGGACCGGGCTGCCCGCATTGCCTGGTTCGCAAACAATTTCCGGTTCTTCGGTGCGCCCGTTGCCCTGTTCTTCGTGATCGACGAGCGTATGGGCCATGGGCAGTGGGGCCATGCAGGCATGTATCTGCAGACTCTGGCGCTTCTCGCGGAAGAGCGCGGATGGGGCACTTGCATGCAGGAATGCTGGGGAATGCTGCGCCCTGCCCTGAAGGATCATTTCAAGCTGGGAGACAGCGAGATGATCTGGTGTGCGATGGCCGTCGGGAAGCCGGACCCGGCGCATCCGGTCAATACGCTTCGGGCAGAACGCGCCCCTCTGGACGAGATCGCGGACCTGCACGGTTTCTGATTTTCGCCCCATTGCTGCCGGATCGGCATGGCGAAATGCCGACATGCCGACCCGACGCGCCTTCCTGCTCTCCGGACTGAGTCTGCCCCTGGCCCCGGTCCAGCTCGCCAGGCGCAGCCTGCCATGGCCTACCCGTCTGGCCATGGCCGCGCGCGCTCAGATCGGCGTGACACGAATTTATGACCCGGCTTATGTCCGACTGGATTATCCGATGGGAGATGTTCCGCGATCCCGCGGCGTGTGTACGGATGTGATCATTCGCGCCTATCGCGACGCATTCAGTATGGACCTTCAGGAATTGGTGCATGAGGACATGCGCAGCGCCTTCGGCGCCTATCCCGGCATCTGGGGACTGACCCGTCCGGACCGGAACATTGATCACCGACGGGTACCCAATCTCGAACGCTATATCGAGCGGCATGGACACGTATTGTCTTTGCCGGATTCGAGTTCTGTCTGGCAGGCGGGAGATCTGTACACAATGCGCTACAAGGGGGCCCTGCCGCACATCGGCATCGTATCCGATCGCGTCAGCCGGGGCGGCCGCCCCCTGATCCTTCACAATATGGGTTGGGGTGCCTCCGAGGACGACATTATTGGCCGTTTTCCGGAAGAGCGTCGATTTCGGCTGCCGCCGCCTTCCGAGGCGTAGACCGCGGCGACACAAGCAGCAGGATGCCGACCGCAAGAAATGGCAGAACGCGATGATGATACCGGTCTGGCGGTCCCGAAAGGAGGGCAAACAGGAAGTCATTGGCCAAAACCAGCAGGGTGATGGCAATCACATTGCGTCGTGTCAGCGGGTCAGCCTTGTTCCAGCATAACAGAATGGCGGCAACGAAAATCGCGTACAGCATGTACCGCATGAAGGTGGCGATCCCTTCTACCAGGGACGAGGAAAAGACCCCTTCGGCCTGCCAGGATGACTGAAATGGCGGAGGAAAGCTCTCGGACAGAACCGGCCGAAAGTCGAACTCAGTATCCGGACCGTAAAAGCTCGCAAAATCCTGCAGGACCGCACGCACCAATTCCGATGGACGATAGACCCATGCGTCCTTCAAGATTGGAAGGGCATGCCGGGATTCAAACTCGACCAGATCGAAACGTCCCTCTGTCTTCTTCCAGACATCCCAGAACAAATCTCGCCGCAACCGGTTTTCCGGATCGGCTTTCAGGTCGATGACCAAAGCCGCGCTTTCTTCAAGAACGACATTGCCCGACCGGTCTGCTTCGCGCACCAGCAATTCCGGCTGGACCGAAAACACGCGCGCGGCGGGAAATGTCCTGGCGAGCCGAGGCGTGTCCGGCTCAATGGTCGCATCCAGAACAGCATTCATGCCAAAAGCGACGACAGCCGCGATCACAGCAGCCCAGACCGGCCGACGGGACTGGCACAGCAAGAACGCCAGAACGGTAAACACCACTGCCATCATCTGGCCAGACCCGTGCGCCGACAAAAGAAGGCCTGCAACCGCCCCCGTCATCAAGAGCGAGTGCCTCAAAGACGCTGCGAGCAACACGATGGCCGGGAAGAACCAGGCGTCCACCAGCACGGCACTGGCATAGAGTGGCTGAAGGCTGATCAGGATAAGGCCCAGAAGCACCAAAATGTTCGGCTTCAGATCGAATACGCGTATCAGCAGCATCCACGCGCCGGCGATCAGTGCACTGTTGACCAGTGGAGTGGCCCAATATCCCAGAACCTTGTAGGGCAAGGTCATCAACAGGGCGGGCGATTTCGCCCGCATCCAGTTTACCCCTTCTCCCGAATAGGCGATCGAGTCGGACATGACGAGCGGGAACCCGTTGAGCATGGCCGGCGCAATCAGGACCGCGAATATGGCATAGCCGAAAAGCGCAACCGGAGACCTCAAACGACGGGCAATGTCACCGGTCATGTCCAGCGTTCCGAAGCAGACCTATTCGTCGTCTTCCCATTGGCCCATGGGTTGCTCTGGCGTCCGGGGCTGTTTCGACAATTGAATGACGGCCGCCTTGACGTCCTGGCTATCGAACTCGTCATCATCCGCCTTTGAACGTTCAGGTGCCCGCGTATAGGCAAAGACGCTGACCGGCGCGTCGTCGTCTTCTTCGCCCTCGTCGGCATGCTGAGCGTCAACCGGTTCGGCCAATTCTGACACGCTGTCCAACTCGGCATCAACAATATCGCCATCGTCTTCGGCGCCTTCATCTTCCATGAAATCCGTGACGAAAGACTCGCTGTCTTCGACCTCCGGCAGGGTATCTTCCGGCATTTCCTCGCCCATGAGCGCTTCCTCGTCCGGCATCTGGAACCCTTCGGGTATGACGTCAGACAGCAGCCCTTCCGCTTCCAGGTCAGCCTTGCCCGGCAGGGTTTCGAGGCCCTCAAGGCCGAAATGCTCCAGAAAGGCATCGGTCGTGCCATAGGTAATTGGCTGGCCCGGCGTCTTGCGGCGCCCCTTGATCTTGACCCATCCTGTTTCCAGAAGCGTATCGATCGTGGTCTTGGAGACGGCAACACCTCGTACGGCTTCGATTTCCGCCCGCGTGACCGGCTGGCCATAGGCAATGATGGCGAGCGTCTCCAGCGTGGCCTGTCCCAGCCGCTTCTGGACCTGACGCTCTTCAACGAAGAGATAAGCGAGGTCGGAAGCGGTCTGAAAGCGCCACTTCCCGGCCACTTCAACAAGGTTGACGCCTCGGTTCACATATTGCGCGCGCAGGGCCATGAGGACTTCAGCGGCCTCGACCCCGTGCGGAAGCGTTTCGGCAATCTGTTCCGCCGACAGCGGCTCGCCCGCGGCGAACAGGATTGCCTCGGCCCGGCGTATACCTTCGACCAGCGCTTCACTTGCCCCTTCGATCAGAGCTTCTTCCGACCGGCGATAGGCGAATGACAATTGGGCGACCGGATCGCGTTCCGCTTCAGGTGTGTCGTCTGTCATCAAGTGTTTCTCAAGCGGTTGCATTGCTGCCCCCCTCTGCTCTGTTCCCCGCATTGCGCAAGTAAAGTGGCGCGAAGTGTACATCCTGGCGCACATCCACTTCCCCATCACGGGCAAGTTCCAATGCGGCCGAAAACACGCTGGCAGTGACAGACCTAGGTGGCAGTTCAGGGTCCACGTCTGTCATGGTTGAGCGGATTTCGTCCAGTGAAGACCACTGTTCCAACTGCTCTCGCAGTGCACGCAGCGTTGTCCGCGCCAGTTCGAGAGGCAATACGAGCTGTTGTTCGATCGTGTGCGGGCGCTCTTTCTCGCGACGGTCCCGTATCGTGCCGAAAGCCTGAGTCAGTTCATACAACGTCGCCGTGAACTCAGTATGCTTCACCACTTTCGGCTGTACCGGGGCACCCCTCAGGAAAACGACATTATTCAGGATCGGCCCGGATTCGAGTTCTTCAACCGCACTTCGCATGGCGTCCAGCCGCTTCAGGCGAAAAGCGAGACGCGTCGCCATTTCCTCGCCGGTCGGCTCGTCTTCCGCCGCCTTTTCCGGCTTAGGCAACAACAGGCGCGACTTCATGAAGGCAAGCCACGACGCCATCAACAGATAGTCGGCGGCCAAATCGATCCGCTTCGATTTGGCCTCTTCGATGAAATCCAGATACTGCTCTGCCAGCGAGAGCATGGACAAATGCAGAAGGTCGACCTTCTGGCGGCGCGCCAGTTCGAGCAAAAGGTGCAACGGGCCTTCATACCCGCCGACATCGACTGTGAACAGGTCGCCGGCTTCGGCGTCCTGCGCGTCTGCAGAGAGCGCGTCGATCGAGATCATGTCCGCGCTCATGCAGCCCCCGCCATCTGCGGAAAGTAGGATTTGAAGGTCTGCCATCCCTCGGCGAGATCAAACTCTTCCTGGCGGGTCGACATGGCCTCCGCCCGCTCGGCGCGCTCCAGCGCCCGGCCGGACAGGATGGGCGCAGCGGCGGCCACTTCCGTCATTTCGGCCAGAATGGCATCGGGATCGGACAGGAAACCCGAACAATGCAACAGGACGTCACAACCTGCCGCAATCGCAGCATGCCCCCGCTCGCCAAGGCTGCCGCCCAGCGCTTTCATCCCCAGATCATCCGTCATCAGCAGACCATCAAACCCGATTCGCTGGCGAATCACGTCTTGAATCATGATTTTTGACAGGGTCGCCGGCACATTGGCGTCAAATGCATCATAGGAGATATGGGCGGTCATCGCCATTGGCGCGTCCGCCAGGCGCGCAAACGCGTCGAAATCGCTTGCGAGTTCGTTGTCGCCTGCCGTCACGCGCGGCAGCTCCATATGACTGTCGGCCATGGAACGTCCATGCCCCGGAATATGCTTGATGACGCCAGCCACGCCACCTGCCGCGAGCCCCTTCAACGCAGCACCGGCCAGGGCCGCAACAGATTCCGGATCGGTACCAAACGCGCGATCCCCGATGACGTCATGCGCGCCTGCAACCGGCAGGTCGACGACCGGAGCGCAATCAGCATGGATGGACAGCGACGACAATTCCGCAGCGATCAGCCGGTGGCCGAGCCATGCGGCAGACAGACCCTTTTCCCCATCGCGCGCATGGAGGTCGGCATAGTCCCGTCCGCGCGGGAAAAGTGGCCATTCCGGCGCCTTGAGGCGTGCAACACGCCCACCTTCCTGATCGATGAAGATGAGACAGGGCCGTCCAAGCGCCTGCCAGATGTCATCCACAAGCGTACGGACTTGCTGGCGCGACACGCAGGAACGTCCCATCAGAATCACGCCCCAAGGCTGCTGCGTTGCAAACAGCCTGGCTTCAGCCGCTGTGAGTGTCGGGCCCGATACGCTGAGGATGCACGCCTTGACCATTAGCCCGTCACCACGATGCAATTGTCTCCGCCTGCCTTCACGGCCTCGCAGAAATCGGATGCAGATTCGCGATCTGCGAAACTGCCAACGCGCAGCCGGTAGAAAACACCCTTGGCGCCAAGATCTGCCCGCTGGATTTGCTTCCGGGCGCTGCGATACAGGCCGGGCTTCGCCTTGTTGAGCTGGGACCAGGCGGTCTCTGCGGCTTCTTCCGACCGGAATGCGGCCAACTGGACGAGATAGCTGCCGTCCTGGTCGAAATCGAACTCGTTCTCCGCAACGACCGGTTCGGGAACCCTTGGCTGGCTGAGCGGCGCGGGGGCGATGGTGTCACCTGTGCGGGCCATCTCGACAGGTTGCCGGGAGCCTTCCGGAACGGTCTGCGTGCGCACACCGCCGATAGGCTCATCCTCGTCTTCGGGCATGGTTTCGAGATCCGCGAGGGCGCGCACCTGGTCATCATCCGGCCCGGTCCCTTCGCGGCCGGGCCGCAACTCTATCGGCGGGCCGCCCTGCAACATGCCGTCCGACTCGCCGCCCGCCTGAGCGAAGTCCGATGAGTCTGATTCCGCCCGTTCGGAATCGTCCATCTGGTCGTAGAAGCGCTTGTCTGTGTCGGGGACGGCCGTTCCACCGCGGTCTTCGGGGGCGCGCTTGTAGGGCTGGGCGTCGGCAATCACGCTGGGAATACCAGCGCCATTGGCCCGAACTCCCTGCCGGTAGGTATTCCAGACGACAGCGCCGAAGACGAGCAGCACGCCAACGGCGAGGGCAAGGATCAGCGGACCGCGCGCAGCATCATCCTCGCGCACGTCGAATCCGCGGTAATCGTCTTCAAACGGGGAGTAGTCCCCACCGTTTTCCCGATATCGCCCCATGGAATCATCCTCGTAAAAAGGTTCACAGAGTTAAAATTACGGCCCGTTTCGTTAACGACGGTTGAATATTCGACAGGTTTCTCAGCCGCACCCCCTTCAGGATGCGCCTAGTACCTGAACCGGGCGGCAATGTGGCTATCTCAGGACGTCCGGGTGGTACAGCCGCCGGTGCTCGTCGATGGCGTACCCATCAGTCATGCCGGCGATGTAGTCACACACGATGCGGGCTCTCCGGGCTTCGGTCGCCTGGGACGCATCCTGACGCCAGGGCGCCGGCAGGGTCTCCGGTTCCTGAAAGAAGATATCGAACAGTTCCGAAAGCATGCGCTTGGCTTTGCTGCGCATCCGGTTGACGGTGTAATGCTTGTACATCCGCTCATGCAGGAAGGCCCGAAGGGCCCTCTGGCGGCTTTCGAGCTCCTCGGAGAAGGCGACCAGGGGCACAGACATGGCGCGCACTTCCGCTGCGCTCTGCGGCGCATATTCCCGCGCGCGGCGTCCCGTCTCGACAGTCAGGTCCTTGATCCAAACGCCAATCAGGCGGCGCACCGCCTCGTAGGACACCATCCGGTCGCTGAGATGGGGATATTCTATCTTCACGCCCCGGAACTGATCTCCCACAATCGGGAGGTCCATGAGATCGTCGATCGTGAACAGGCCGGCGGCGATCCCGTCATCGATATCGTGATTGTTGTAGGCGATGTCGTCCGAGAGCGCCGCGACCTGCGCCTCGGGACCCGCGAACTGGTGAGGTTCGAGATCCATGAAATTCGCATAGGCGCGAAAGGCGGCCGGCAGCGACTCCAGCGGCGTATCCTGCTGGACCATCGGCCCATTGTGCTTGACCAAGCCTTCCAGCAATTCCCAGGTAAGGTTCAGGCCCTCGAAATTCGGGTAGCGCACCTCGAGCTTGGTGACGATCCGCAGGGTCTGCGCATTGTGGTCGAAACCTTCATACTCCGCCATGCAGGCGTCCAGTTGATCTTCGCCGGCATGGCCGAAGGGCGGATGACCAAGATCATGAGCAAGCGCCAGGGCCTCGGCCAGATCTTCGTCCAGCCCCAGTGTTCGGGCAATGCTTCGGGCAATCTGCGCCACTTCGAGGGAATGGGTCAGGCGCGTGCGGAAATGATCGCCTTCATGGGCCACAAATACCTGTGTTTTCTGCTTCAGACGCCGGAAAGCGGTTGAGTGGATGATACGGTCACGATCCCTCTGGAACGGGGTCCGCGTCGCCGAAGGTGCCTCCGGAAAATACCGGCCGCGACTGTCTTCGTGCCGTGTGGCGTACACTGCTCTCTTTTCCATTGGCCCGGGAATCCCTATGTTGAGGTCATGAGCACGACGATGGCCCCTGATGTGACCCTTACAGCCTCTGCTGCCAAGCGGATTAATGCGATTCTGGCGAAACAGGACGGGGCGGATTTTCTGCGCGTTTCTGTCGAAGGCGGGGGATGTTCCGGGTTTTCCTACAAGTTCGACTTAGATTCCGCTGCCGGGGAGGATGATGTCGTGCTCGAACGGGATGGTGCGAAAGTCCTGATTGATGAAATGAGCCTGGAATTCCTGAAAGGCTCCGAGATCGACTTCACGACGGAATTGATCGGCGCGGCGTTCCGGATCAACAATCCGAATGCCACCGCTGCGTGTGGCTGCGGAACCAGTTTCTCGATTTAACTTGCATTGCCCCACGGCAGGCTCGCTATGGTGAACGAACCGTAGCGAGGATGAAGTCATGCCCACTGCAAAGCCCTATCGCATTGATGTGCCACAGGAAAAGCTGGACGCCATCATGGCGCGCGTGAAGGCCTATGACTGGTTTCCTGCCCCGGCGAACGAGGAGGGATTTGCCTATGGCATGTCCACTCCGGTCATGAAGGACATCCAACGCTACTGGCTGGCTGGATATGACTGGCGCAAATCCGAGGAAATCCTCAACAAGTTCCCGAGTTACAAGGTCGAAATCGATGGGCAGGTGATCCACTTCGTGCATGTCGTTGGCGAAGCGGGCGGGCGCCGCCCCCTGCTGCTGACGCATGGCTGGCCGGGATCGGTCTTCGAGTTCTGGGAAACCATCTCGCCCCTTGCTTTCCCCTCCCGCAATGGAGGCGCCGCCGAGGATGCCTTTGACCTGATCATCCCGTCCCTGCCCGGCTACGGGTTTTCCGGGCGTCCGAAATCCCCCATCGGACCACGGGCGACAGCGGCGCTGTGGGACACGCTGATGCGCGACGTGCTGAAATATGATTCCTATCTGGCGCAGGGTGGAGATTGGGGCAGCATGGCCACGTCCAATCTTGGCCTCCATCATGGAACGGTCGACGACAAGGGCGGATGCCGCGCGATCCATCTCAATATGGTCGGATTCCGCCCGACACCGGCAACTCCCCAGTCAGAAGAGGAAGGTCGCTGGCTGTCCAGCATGCAGGATGCGATGCAGCGTGAGGGTGCGTATCTGATGCAGCAAATGACCAAACCGCAAACCCTGGCGATGGCGCTGATGGACTCTCCCGTCGGAACGGCGGCCTGGATCATCGAAAAATTCAATGGCTGGTCCGATCTGTCCGAAGGCGGTCTGCTCGACACTTATTCGAAGGACCAATTGCTCACCAATGTGATGATCTATCTCGTGAACGACGCGATTGCGACCAGCGTCTGGTTCTACAATGGCTTTGCTCAGGAGGGCGGCAATGCGCTGCCGGAGGGGGTTCGCTGTGAAACGCCCACCGCCTTTGCCAATTTCCCGGGTGAGCCTGTTTACAAGCCGGCCCCCCGCAGCTGGATGGAGCGCGCCTACAATCTCGTTCGCTGGACCGACATGCCAAGAGGTGGACATTTCGCCGCCATGGAGGCGCCGGACCTGTTTGTCGAAGAAATGCGCAGCTGGGGCCGCAGCGTGGAGACGACTGAAGCTGAAAGCTAGCTGCGCAGATCCTTGCCCAGATTGTCGAGCACGGCATTGGCGAATTTCGCTTCCTGCTCTTCAAAGAAATCATGCGCCAGAGAGACGTATTCATCCAGAATGATGGCATCCGACAGGTGCTGATGCTCAATGAATTCGGCAGCTCCTGCCCGCAGGAGCGCACGCATCGTGGCGTCCAGACGGGTTAGTTTCCAGCCAGAGGCAAGGCGTCCCAGGATCGCCTTGTCGATAGCGGTCTGGTGGGTGACCACGGCATTCACGATCGACTTGAACAGATCCGGATCGGCCTCTTCCACCGGCTCCTCGTTCGGACCGATGCCCAGACGATCCTCCATGAAGGCCCGAATGGTGGCCCTGGCAGACTTGCCGGTCTGCTCCATCTCGTAGAGCGCCTGAACTGCTGCGAGGCGCGCTCCCGCCCGCCTCGCCCGAGTGACTTCGAAAGGTATCTTCTGGTCGGTCACCGAATGAGTTCCTTGCGGAATTTGATCATGGCCAGACAGGCTTCGGCGGCATCCTTGCCCTTGTTGCCGCGCGTACGGTCAGCGCGTGCCAATGCCTGCTCTTCATTCTCGACGGTCAGGATCCCGTAACCGATCGCCTGGCGGCGCTGGACGATCAGATCCATCAAGCCTCGGGCGCTTTCACCGCAGACATAGTCATAGTGCGTGGTTTCCCCGCGGATCACGCATCCGAGCGCAACCGCACCATCAAACCGTCCACTGTCGGCCGCCATGGCGATCAGCCCTGGCAGTTCGAAAGCGCCGGGGACTTCCATGACCGTCACCTTGGCGCCGGCAGCTTCGAGGGCTTCGAGGGCGCCTGCCTCGAGTTCATCGGAAATGTGCTTGTAGTATCGCGAAATGGCAACGAGTACGCGGTCTGCCATCAATTGCTCTCCTCATGAAGGTTGCGCCACCCCTCTATGGTCAGGCCGTAGCCGTCAAGGCCTGCCAGGCGGGACGGCTGCGTTCCGGACAGGTAGATCATGCGGCGAACGCCAAGGTCTCTCAGGATCTGCGCCCCGACGCCATACTCGCGGATGGGGGCCGTCGGGTCCGGAGATACTGAAGGTTTCAGGCCAAGGCGTTCGGCAATTATGTTCGGCCGCATCGTGTTCACGAAAACGATGACGCCGGGCTCGTCGGCATCTGCGATCATCCGCATGGCGCGCTCGACCAGTCCATGGCGCGGCCCGCTCTCTCCCAGAACGTCAGACAGGATATCCATACGGTGCACGCGCACGAGGGTCGTACTGTCCGGGGTGACGTCGCCATGGACGATGGCGATGTGTTCCGAATTGTCGAGCTTGTTGCGAAAGCAAACCGTGCGGAAGCCATCGCCATACCCGGAGTCGAGCTTTGCCTCGATGCGTCGCTCCATGAACCGGTCATTCTTGCGACGCCAGGCAATCAGGTCTGCAATCGTGCCGATCTTGAGATTGTGCAGCTGGGCAAAGGCAACCAGTTCCGGCAACCGGGACATGCTGCCGTCTTCGTTCATGATTTCGCAGATCACGCCTGCGGGATAGAGACCCGCCATACGAGAGATGTCCACGGCTGCTTCCGTGTGCCCTGCCCGCACCAGAGTACCGCCTTCCCGCGCAATCAGCGGAAACACATGCCCCGGGGAGACGATATCGTCATGATCCTTGGTCGGATCGATCGCGACGGCAATCGTGCGCGCGCGATCATGCGCCGAAATACCGGTTGTGACCCCTTCCTTTGCCTCGATCGAGACAGTGAAGGCCGTGCCCATGCTTTCCCGATTGTTACGAGTCATCATGTCCAGATTCAGTGTGTGCGCACGTTCCTGCGTCATCGCCAGGCAGATCAGCCCGCGCCCATGCCGGGCCATGAAGTTGACGTGTTCCGGTGTTGCAAAGTTGGCGGGGATAATGAGGTCTCCCTCATTCTCCCGGTCCTCGGCATCCACCAGGATGTACATCCGGCCATTGCGGGCGTCCTCGATAATCTCGTCAATCGAGGAGATTGCGCTGTGAAATTCGCTGCTCATCTTGCTTACTGCCCTTCCGGCGCATCGGCGCCAATCATCCGCGCCACGTAGCGTGCCAGCATGTCGATCTCAAGATTGACGCTGGAGCCGGGCTGCAGATCGCCCAGTGTCGTCACCTGCCAGGTATGCGGAATGATGGCCAATTCGAAATCCCCGTTTGGCAAGGCTTCAGCGACGGTCAGCGACACGCCGTTTACGGCTGCAGAGCCTTTCGTGGCGAAGTACCGGGCGATGCCTTGGGGGGGCCGGATCGTGAGACGATAGCTCTGGCCTTCCGGTTCGACGGAAACGACCTGCCCGACACCATCGACATGGCCAAACACGAAATGCCCGCCGAGTTCGTCGCCAAGCTTCAGGCTCTGTTCCAGATTTACCCGCGACCCGACATGCCAGTCGCCGAGGATCGTCTTTGACAACGTTTCCGGCACCGCCTCGGTTGCGAACCATGCGCCGCGCTCGCCCTGTCCCATGTCGACCACGGTGAGGCACACGCCGGAATGCATGATGGACGCGCCCATTTCAATTTCGTCGAGCGGATAGGCGCTTTCCACTTCGAAACGCCGCAAACCATTGCGGTCTTCCACGGAGCGGACCGTGCCGACATCCGTAACGAGGCCTGTAAACATTTTCCTGCCCTCAGTTTCTTATTCAGACCCTTACATAGGTATCGAGCACGTCGACCCCAATCCGTTCCGTCGCGACAGCGCGCCAACGTGACGCCTCCGACAGGGCGTTGAGACCGAGGGCGCCCAGTGCGGGCAGGCCGTCTCCGCCGATCAAGATGGGCGCGCGAAACCACGCGATTTCGTCCACCAGGCCCGCCCGGATGAAGCTTGCGGCAAGGGTCCCGCCCCCCTCGATCAGGATTGATGAAATGCCTTCGATTTCCGCGCGGCGAACCAATTCTGTCACATCGACCCGAATGCCACGTCCGCATCGCCATATTTCGACTCCGCTGGCCGCCAGGATGTCCTGTGGTTGCCCATTCGTGGCGACAACCACACGGCCCGAGGCAGCTGACTGGACGAGGCGGGAACTGCGCGGAGTGCGCCCATGAGAGTCGGCGACGATGCGGACCGGCTGCTGCTTCGGCAGTGGCACGGTACGAGCGGTCAGCAATGGGTCGTCAGCCAGGATGGTGCCTATACCGACCAGAATGGCGTCATGGGCCGCCCGTAACTGGTGGGCACGCGCACGTGACTCACTGCAGGTGATCCACTGGCTCGTTCCGTCAGACAGGGCGATGCGCGCATCCAGCGATGTGGCCACTTTGAGGGTGACCTTGACCCCGCTCATTCCGCGTCGCTTTCATCTTCCAGCGACGTGGCTTCAATGAATTGCGCGAAGTCATTGGGGTCCCGGAAATCCTTGTACACGCTGGCAAATCGGACATAGCCGACAGGATCGACCTGACGAAGCGCTTCCATGGCAAACTCGCCGACTTCATTCGACGTGACTTCCGTTTCGCCGCCACTTTCCAGCTTGCGGGCAATTCCGGACACCATCTGGTCTATCTGCTCACGGTCCACCGGGCGCTTACGGAGGGCAATCGTGATGGATCGCGTCAGCCGGTCACGATCAAACGGCACGCGCTTGCCATCCCGTTTGACCACCATGATCTCCCGCAGCTGGACCCGTTCGAATGTTGTGAACCGGGCTCCGCATGCCTCGCACACCCTGCGGCGGCGCACAGCCGTATTGTCCTCAGCGGACCGGCTGTCCTTGACCGATGTGTTCTCGGATCCGCAGAACGGGCAACGCAAGGTCTATCAGCCTCCCAAACCATTATAGATCGGGAACTGGGCCGTAAGGGCTTTCACCTCTTCTCGAACCTTGTTCTCGACCGGGGCGCTGTCGCCCGATGCGACCGCGTCCACGATTTCGCCGATCCATTTGCCGATCTGGGTGAATTCCTCTTCGGCAAACCCGCGCGTTGTGCCGGCGGGCGAGCCGACACGGATGCCGCTGGTGATCATCGGCTTCTGGGGATCGAACGGAACCCCGTTCTTGTTGCAGGTGATGAAGGCGCGTTCCAGGGCGTGCTCGGCATCGCGGCCGGTTACATTCTTAGGCCGCAGGTCAATCAAAGCCACATGCGTGTCGGTGCCGCCGGACACGACATCCAGCCCGCTCGCCTTGCAGGCCTCGGCCATGGCCTGCGCATTGGTCACCACTTGCGCTGCATAGGCCTTGAAATCCGGGCGGAGCGCTTCACCGAAGGCGACCGCCTTGGCCGCAATCACATGCATCAGCGGACCCCCCTGAATGCCAGGGAAGATGGCGGAGTTGATCTTCTTCGCCAACGCCTCATCATTGGTCAGAATCATGCCCCCGCGCGGCCCGCGCAGGGTCTTGTGGGTTGTCGTCGTGGCAATATGGGCATGGTCCAGCGGGTTCGGATGGGCGCCCCCGGCCACCAGGCCGGCGAAGTGCGCCATGTCCACGAGGAACAGCGCCCCGACCTCGTCGGCAATCTCGCGGAACCGCTTGAAATCAATCTGACGCGGATAGGCCGATCCCCCGGCAATGATCAATTGGGGGCGATGGGCCTTGGCAAGCCGCTCGACCTCGACGAAATCGATCCGGTCATCCTCGCGGCTGACACCATACTGGACCGCATTGAACCATTTTCCCGACTGGTTCGGTCGTGCGCCATGGGTCAGGTGTCCCCCGGCGTCGAGGCTCATTCCCAGAATCGTGTCACCCGGTTTCAGGACGGCGTTGAAAACGCCCTGATTGGCCTGGCTGCCCGAATTCGGCTGCACGTTCGCAAACCCGCAATTGAAGAGTTTCTTTGCCCGCTCGATGGCCAGTTCCTCAGCGATGTCCACAAACTCACATCCGCCGTAATAACGCTTGCCGGGATACCCTTCGGCATACTTGTTGGTCAGAATGGTGCCCTGGGCCTCCAGCACGGCCTTCGAGACAATGTTTTCCGACGCAATCAGCTCGATCTGTTCCTGCTGACGGGTGCGCTCCTTCCGGATGGCGTCGAACAGGTCCGGATCCCGCTCCTCCAGTGACTGATTGAAGAAATCCGTCGTATCGAACCGGGTGGGCTGGGCGGTATCTGCCATGATGGGAATCTCCTGCTGGGTTCGCGGTATTTACGCTTCAGGAGGTCAAGTCGCAACCATGCGTGCGCGCTCACGTCACAATATCGCACCGGAACGACCTTTTTGAGAGAAAGCACCCGGAATATCGTGCAATTACTTGGAGAAGTATGGTATTTGGAGGTTAATTTGGGGCGTGGATGCGCAGTTTTAACTTCAAATACCTGACAGAGTCTTGTTGAGCCATGAGTGAACATGAGACATCAGATCTGCTCGACATGACGGCCGAGATCGTTTCGTCCTTCGTTTCGAACAATCAGGTCGAGGCAGAATCACTGCCGGAGCTCATCCGGAGCGTGTTCGACACGGTGTCGGGGCTATCGGGTACCATGGAGCCGCCGCCCGCCGCTCAGGAGCCGGCTGTCCCGATCTCGAAGTCGGTCATGCCGGACTTTCTGGTCTGCCTGGAAGATGGCCGGAAGCTGAAAATGCTGAAGCGCTATTTGCGATCGAAATTCGACATGACTCCGGAAGAGTACCGGGCCAAATGGGATCTTCCGCCGGATTATCCCATGGTGGCGCCCAATTACGCGAAGTTACGCTCGAAACACGCCAAACAGATCGGGCTTGGCAAGAAGGCCACCCCGCCTGCGAAGAAGAAGACGAAATAGACTGATCAGCTCGCCTAGGCGGCCTTGTCGAGCCCCAGCTGCTTCCAGACGGCGAGGATCGCGGCGACCAGTTCGTCCATCATCGCTTCATCATGCACCGGGCTCGGCGTAAAGCGCAGGCGCTCGGTCCCCTTCGGGACGGTCGGGTAATTGATCGGCTGAACATAGATGCCAAAATCGAACAGAAGCGTGTCAGACAGTGCCTTGCAGCGTTCAGGATCGCCCACGAGCAATGGCACGATGTGCGTTTCCGTTTCAATCATCGGCAGGCCGGCATCACGGAATTTCTGCTTCAGCATGGCAGCATTGGCCTGGTGCTGGCGGCGCAGATTGCGGCCTTCATCGGTCCGCAGTTTCTGGATGCTGGCCAGCGCGCCGGCCGCCATGACCGGACAGGTCGATGTCGTGAAGATGAAGCCCGACGCCATCGACCGAATGGCATCAACCACGGTTTCATGGCCGGCAATGTAGCCGCCCATCACGCCATAGGCCTTGCCGAGCGTTCCCTCGATAATGTCGATCCGGTCAGCCAGATCCCACATTTCGGCAACACCGGCACCATTCTCGCCATACATGCCGACCGCATGTACTTCATCGAGATAGGTCAGTGCGTTGAACTCGTCGGCGAGATCGCAAATCTCTTCCATGCGGCCGAAATCGCCATCCATCGAATAGACGCTCTCAAACGCAATCAGCTTCGGACGGTCCGGATCATCATTCTCCATCAGGGCACGAAGATGATCGACATCATTGTGCCGGAAGATGCGACGGTCCGCGCCCGACCGGCGAATGCCTTCGATCATCGATGCATGGTTCAGCGAGTCGGAATAGATGATCAGATCGGGCAGGATCTTGCCGAGCGTCGACAAAGTCGCCTCATTCGACACATAGCCCGACGTGAACAGGAGCGCTGACTGCTTGCCATGCAGGTCCGCGAGTTCACGCTCGAGGTCGACATGGTAGCGGGTTGTGCCGGAAATGTTGCGCGTGCCGCCGGAGCCGGCGCCGAAACTGTCGATCGCCTCGTGCATGGCATTGATGACGTGATCATCCTGGCCCATGCCGAGATAATCATTCGAACACCAGATGGTGACTTCCCGCTCGCCGTCCTCGAACCGTGCCGTAGCTTTCGGAAACCTGCCCTTGTGACGGTGCAGGTCCACGAAAACCCGGTAACGGCCTTCGCCATGAATGGAATTGAGGGCGTCCTCGAAGGCCTTCAGATGCTTCATCTGTCTACTTCCCGATCTCTTCCGAGCCTACATAATGGCCGAAACGGCAATTGATAATGGCTCCATACGTCGCGGACCGCTTTTGTCGCATAGGGGAAACCCCTTAGGCGTCATAGCCCGGCATCTGGCGGTCCAGTTTGCGCAGCAGCGCAGGCCAGATCAGTTTCTCCGTGATCATGTTCATGCCGGAACTGTGTTCCGTCATTCCGCCCTGACCGGCAACCTTCTCCTGCAGATCGGATTCACATTCCAGCACGCCATCTCTTCCGGCCGACAGGGCCATGATCTGCATATTGCAGGCGCGCTCGAGGAAGAACATGCGGGTGAAGGCAGACGCAGCCGTGTCGCCGATGGTCAGCGTGCCGTGATTGCGAAGGAGCATGGAGTGCTTTTTCGGACCAAGGTCGGCCACGAGCCGCTCGCGTTCATCGAGATCAAGCGCAATGCCTTCATAGTCATGATAGGACACATCCTCCCGCACGATCATTGCGGTCTGGCTGAGCGGCATCAATCCTTCCTTCTGGGACGACACGGCCACCCCCTGATCCGTATGGAGGTGAATCACCACTTTGGCATCCTCGCGCGCATCATGGATCGCCGAGTGGATGGTAAACCCTGCCGGATTGATGAAGTGATCGGTCTCCTGCACGACATTGCCTTCCAGATCGACCTTTACGAGAGAAGATGCCGTGATCTCCTCGAAGAAGTGACCATAGGGATTGATCAGGAAATGGTGGTCCGGGCCGGGCACACGGTGGGAAATGTGCGTGAAGATCATGTCATCCCAGCCATGCAGGGCGACCAGTCGGTAGAGTGCCGCGAGGTCCACGCGGGCCTGCCACTCTTCTGCGGTTACTGCGGACCGGATGTCTGGTTTCTGTGCGCCGTCGGCCATGATCGTATCTCCCTTGTCGTTCTGGCGACAACGTAGCGGAAAAGGCGATATCAGGCCAGAAAAAGCTGACGCCCGCGTCACGAAGCTGTCTGCCGGCCTTTTTGCCGAGGCCGCCCGTTCCGCAAACCGCCTTGACGCCAACCCCTCCGGCAAAGCAGATGAGCCCCCATGAATGGAATGCGCTTACACTTTTACGCGTCAAAACGCCCGGAGGCGCAGGACGCCTGGTCTGTCCTGACGAAACGCTATGGCCAGTGTGACGAGGAAGATGCGGACGTCATCGTGGCGCTGGGAGGCGACGGCGCCATGCTGGACTCGCTGCGCCGGCAATTCGAGGGTGGCAAGCCGGTCTACGGCATGAACCGTGGCACGGTCGGCTTCCTGATGAACGAGTTCGGGACAGACGATTTGCCCGATCGCATAAACGCGGCCGAACGCGCGGTGATCTCCCCGCTCCGCATGATCGTGCGCGACGTGCATGATCAGGAACATCGTGCCCTGGCCATCAATGAAGTCTCGATGTTCCGGCAGACCGCCCAGACCTCTCGCCTGCAGATCACAGTAGACGGCAAGATCCGGATGACGGAACTCGCCTGCGACGGATTGATGGTGGCAACTCCTGCCGGATCGACTGCCTACAATCTGTCGGCTCATGGCCCGATCCTGCCGATCGGGGCCGGTCTGCTGGCGCTTACACCCGTCAGCGCATTCCGGCCAAGGAGATGGAAGGGCGCGCTGCTTCGCCGGGACGCGCATGTCCGGATTGATGTCGTTGCTCCGGTCCTGCGGCCGGTCGCGGCTGCAGCCGACAATCAGGAAGTACGCGACGTGGTCAGTGTGGATGTGCAGGAAGACCGCAGGCGCCTCACCATGCTCTTCGATCCGGGGCACGCCCTTGATGAACGCATCCTGCGCGAGCAGTTTGGTTTCTAGAACGATTTCAGTGTTCTTTGGTCAGTAAAACGTTAAGTCTTCGACGCTAGGGTGGTCCGAAATACAGGAATACACCATGCTCAAGGCTTTGATTGGCAAGCTGAAACCCAGCTCCGGCTCCCCCTCTTCCTCGTCAACGGCACCGGTTACCCCGGATATCAGTCGCGTGATCAAGTTGACCCCGGCTGCATCGCCCCCGGAAGGTATTGAAGACACGCAGGACGACGGACACGATCCAGACGAGTTGGGCAATCGCGCAGAAGCGGCTGTGGACGGCCTTGCCTCGCAATTCGATGCCTGGATGCAAGCCGATCTCGACCGCCTCAAGACTGCCTGGGTCGCCGCCCAGTCCGACACAGCTGGTCTTGCCGACTACAAGATGCTGGAAACCTGCGCCCACAATATTCGTGGCGTGGCCACATCCTACGGATATCCGGCAATCTCCCGCTTGTGCGGCTCGCTTTGCACTCTCGTTGCGAAGTCCGAACCTGGAGAGAATGTCGCGCTGATCAATTTGCATGTTGAAGCCTGCGCAGCGGCGTTCAGTTCAATTGGTCGGGGGGATGCAGCGCAATCTGTTGCGGACGCCGTATGTGATGCCCTGGAAGAGCGCGTCGCCGTCAAGACTTCCGCGACCTGATCACGCCGCGACGATGCCTTCCGACATGTGTTCGGAGAGGAAACTCCGGATGACCTGACCGGTCTCCTCTGCGCGCGTGACAAGGAAAAGATGCCCCCCCTTCTCGATGACATGAAGGCGCGCATCTGGAAGCCCGGCCCTGAGTATCCGTCCGTTCACGACCGGCACGATTGTGTCCCGATCCCCCATGATGACCAATGACGGCATGTTCAGGAAGCGGATGAATGGCAGGCTGGTCCACCCGGCGAATGCCAGTAATTGATAAACATAGCCCTTCGGGTCCGGGGGCATCAGATTGTCTATATGGCGACCTGCTTCCCCCTCTACAGCCTCGCCATACAGGCTCTCGAAACTCTGGCGCATAAAGTCAGGGTCGGTATAGCGACGCGCGTCCACCATCTTGGTCAGGGACTTTGGATGTCCCGGAATCATCGTCACGCCGGCGCTTGTCGCACACAGGACCAGACGCTGGACACGGTTGCGATACTGGAAGGCGAATTGCTGGGCCAGCGCGCCGCCCCAGGACACGCCCATGACATCGACAGCGCCAATACCGTTGCGGTCCAGAAGCTTGCGCGTCCAGCGCGCCAGCATCCACGGTCGGTATGGCCATCGCGTGACGTCGCTGCCCCCGACGCCCGGAACGTCAAACGTGAAAATTTCGCGATCCGGAAACATGTCCCCAAGACCGGCCGTGAGCTCCAAATTCGCACCGATCCCGTTGAAGAAGAGCAATGTTGGCTGTGTCACCGGACCGTCCAAAGCCCAATGAGCTGTCCGCAGGCGCAAGCCGTCCAGTTCCTGCACGGAAATCTCTGGGTGACGGTCTGGCTTGCTCTTCATGGACCCCTCCTCCGGTACAACAGGGCTTCACTCGTCGAAAACGTAGCGCCCCGGCGCCTCATAGAGAGGGGGAAAGGCATCACTTCCGCAAGCTTCGGGTGCAATTTTCAATGCGCCTGACCGAGCCTTCAGCCACGCCCCCCAGACAGGCCACCAGCTGCCTGCCTCTTCGCGCGCGCCGGCAAGCCATGCTTCGGGCTCCGATGGTCTTTCGTCATTCCGGAACATGCGTGCCTTCGGGTTTCCCGGTGGGTTCAGGAGGGACTGGATATGCCCGCTCGACGACAAAACGAACTCGACATTCTGCGAGCCGAGGAGCCCGAGGGTTCTATAGCATGCCTTCCATGGGGTTATATGGTCCGTCATTCCCCCAACGACGAAAGCGTCAGCGGTCACCTTCGACAAATCCAGCGGATGGCCAGCGACATCAAACTCACCGGGGTGATCGAAGGGCTGGTTCAGTCCGATGTCCAGATAGTCGGAATGGAGCTGGGCTGTCAGATTGGTGGAATCATTGTTCCAGAACAGGATGTCAAAGGGCGGCGGATCCTCACCCAGAAGGTAATTGTTGACGACATAATTCCAGATCAGATCATTCGGGCGCATCCATGCAAACATGCGTGCGAGATCCTTGCCCTTCAGGATTCCTTTCCGCCGGGAATAGGCGCGAGCGACCTCGAGACTGTGGTCGGATGCAATCTGTCCGAGTTCACTGTCATCCCGCTGGGGGTTGAGCACACAGACCATGAAGGTCAGACTGTTGATCCTGTCATCGCCTGCAGCCGACAGGAGGCTGGCAAGGACCGCAGCCGTGATCCCGCCGGAGCAGGCCCCGGCCACATTTATCCTGCCGGACCCGGTCACCTTGCGGATTACCTCGCTGGCCTGGATCAACGCATCCACGTACTCCCGCATGCCCCAGTCGGCATGCTCCTTTTGCGGGTTTCGCCAGGACAGCACAAATGTCTGTAATTCCTGCGCCCGCAGGAACCGGACCATCGATGTGGCCGGCGACAGGTCCATGGCATAGAACTTGTTGATCTGTGGTGGAACGATCAGCACAGGTGTTTGATGTACCTTGTCCGTATTCGGCTCATACTGGATCAGCTCGAGCAGTTCATTCTTCCAGATCACCTTGCCCCGGGACGTCGCCAGATTCTGCCCGACCTTGAACGGTCGCTTGTCGACCTGGCTCGGCAGACCATCATTCCGGGTCAGGTCCGAATAGGCATTCTGAAGGCCGCGCAACAGCGAAAGCCCGCCCGTCTCGACCATGCGCCGATTGGCGTCCGGATTGCCGATAAAGGTGTTTGTCGGGGCGGCAGCATCCAGCAGCATGCGGGTCATGAACCGGGCGCGGGCATGTTCAAGTTCCGACATGCTGAGATTTTCGACCCAGTCCTGAACATGTTCCTGAGTTGCCAGATAGGCCTGCATGCCGCGGCGATAGAATGGATTCTCGCGCCAGGCCGGGTTCTGGAAACGGCGGTCGCGCGGGTCAGCCTGTCGATCCGACTGGCCCATGAGGATACGGGCGCTGTCCGTCGCCATCCGGCTGGCGGCCTTGGCTGTCGAGACGGGGTTAGACATGGATGCCCGCAGCATCATGGCCACCGCCCCGACCAGTTCTTCGGTGTCGAATTCAGCCATCAGCGGATGGGGCGGCATGAAATCACCTCCCCTTGCAAGACGTTCGGCCCACCGCAGGGCCCCACTTGATTGATTACTCTACCCTTCATGACGGCCTCCACCCGAACCGAAACATAGATCTTTCTGCTCTTTCGTATTCGGAAAGAGTATCCTTCAAAATTTCAAATAAAATTCGTTTCATAGTGAGAATTGCGTGTCAAACTGCTGGTCGACCCATGAAAACCCGCGACCGCATACTTCATGTCAGCCTGCTGCTCTTCAACGAAGAGGGCGAGTCCCACCAGACGGCGGTCGACATTTCCAATGCACTGGATATCAGCCCGGGCAATCTCTATTACCATTTCAAGGGCAAGGACGCGATCATTCGTACGCTCTTTGACCGTCACGATGCAGAAATGAAAATCATCCTGAACGGTGCCAGAGGCCGTCTGGCGCAGATCGAGGACAGCTGGATCTATCTCTACATCCTGCTCGAAGAGATTTACGATTTTCGCTTTTTCTATCGCGATCTCGGCCTGCTGCTGGATCGGTATCCCGATCTTGCGGTGCGGTTCCGGGGGATCACCGGGCAGATGCGCCACGCTCTGGTGGACATGTTCGACGAATTGACGGCCGGGTCTGTCCTGCGGCTTGATCCCCGCCTGCGGGATGTTCTGACCGACCAGGTGATGACCACTCTGACCTTCTGGCTGGCAGAAGACCGTCTGAATACGGATCGGCATGATGGCCCCAGCCTGATCCACAAGACAGTGCTCCAGGTCATGTGCCTCCTGCCACCCTATATGGGGGAAGAGGGCGTGGATGCGCTGGCCGGCCTGTTCGAACATTATGATCGCGTGACCGCATGAAAAAGGCGGCCGTCACGCGGCCGCCCTGAACACAATACCCGGTTTGCGCAGTTTACTTCATCAGGGCCCGCGCCTGCTTGACCCAGCCATCCCGCACGATCCGGCCCCGGGCCATGATTTTCGCATCAAGCGCGTCAATGTCGGCCTTTTTCAGCGCTGCGATCTGGGCAAAGCTGGTAATGCCCGCCGCCTTGAGCTTGGCGGCGAGGGCCGGACCGACTCCTGTCATGCGGGTGAAGTCATCCACACTTGCCTGTCTGGTCGCCGGCTTCGGTTTGGCGGCGGGCTTTTCCGGAGACTCCGCCGGCTTCGTTATTGCCGCCTGAACGGCCTTGCTTGTGCGGGTAACGGCCTTCTTGCCCGACTTGGCCAGGTCAGCGCCGGTTTCGGTCGCCACCGCCTCGATCTCTTCGGTCAGGCGCGTGATGCGCTGCTTCAGATCATTTGTGCGTGCCTTGGACTTTGACCGGGCCTTGGAGACGGTTTCAGCGACTTCATCCTCCAGCTTGTCCAGTTTCGCGGCCAGCTTGCTGCCCTTCTTGCCAAGGCCCTTCACGCCCAGCAGGTCGCGCATGCGCTCCATGCGGGCTTCGAACTCGTCGCGCGCCTGGGTCTGGAATTCGCGAGCAGCTTCGGCGTATTTCGCAGCGCTTTTCGTGGCGGATTTCATCGCCTCATTGTCCTCGACACGGGCGCGGACATCCTTCTCGATCGCTTCACCCCGCTTGACGAGATCCTCGAACAGCTCGGTGGACTGCCTGTTGAAGGCCTTTGTGTTCGCGATCGCCGTATCATAGGCCTTGCCGTACGCGCCAACGCCGGCCAGCCAGATCTTGTGGGCCATGTCGGCCGTGTTGAGGTCGGGCGCGGCGGTCGTCTTTCCGGCCTTGCCAGTCTTCCTGACCTTGGACGATTTCTTTGCTGTCTTGCCGGATTTCGCTTCCGCCGGTTTCGGGGCGGTCTTCTTGTCTTTCTTCTTCGCCATGAATGCCTCCAGGGAGTTGGATGTATCGATGGTTCTGAAGGTACCGGATAATCCTAGAATCCTCATACTAATCCCGACAGGCCTTGAAACCGGGAGACGAATGCCCTGTATCAGGCAGACACCCACCGAAGGAGAGAAATGACATGAGCGCAGTTGATTACACGGTCGACGGGAAGACCTTTGAAGGCTTCTTCCTGCGTCCAAAAGGCAAGGACGTCGCCCCGGTCGTCATCATCGCCCATGCCTGGGGCGGCCTTGGCGACAATGAACGGGAGAAAGCCGCACGCGTGGCCGAGATGGGCTATGCCGCTTTTGCAATCGACGTTTACGGCAAAGGCAAGCGCGGGACTACGGTCGAAGAGAACCAGGCCCTGATGAATCCGCTGGTCGAGGATCGTGCGGAGCTTCAGAAACGTCTTGCCGGTGGCCTTGCTGCTGCAAAGCAGCAGGTGGGCGTCGACCCGAAGAAAGCCGCAGCCATCGGGTTCTGCTTTGGTGGCCTCTGCGTGCTGGACATGGCTCGCGCCAATCAGGATGTTCTGGGCGTTGCCTCATTCCACGGCCTGTTCCGTCCGGCGGAGAACCTGCCTGCCCCGAAGATCACCGCCAAGGTATTGATGGAACATGGCTGGCACGACCCTATGGCCACGCCGGAAGATGTGATGGCCGTGACGAAGGAAATGGACGCTGCTGGCGCGGACTGGCAACTCCACGTCCACGGCAATTCCATGCACTCCTTCACCACGCTGGGCGCAGACAACAAGGAGATGGGCACGGTCTACAATGCTGATGCAGACCGGCGCAGCTTCGAAAACCTGGAAAGCTTCCTGGCGGAACTCTTCTAGTCGGCGCGCAGCGCATATCCGGCGGAACGGACGGTCCGGATCGGATCGTCCCCGCCTTCCTGACGCAGGGCCTTGCGCAGGCGCCCGACATGCACGTCAACCGTGCGCGCCTCGACATAGACGTCCGATCCCCAGACCGTGTCCAGAAGCTGTTCGCGTGAGAACACGCGCCCCGGATGCTGCATGAAATAGTCGAGCAGGCGGAATTCCGTCGGGCCGAGATGGATGTCCTGTCCATTGCGGGCAACCTTGTGGGCCACGCGGTCGATCTCGATGTCCCCCACCGTGATCTTGTCATCCTTCAGGCCCGGACGAATCCGGCGCAGCACCGCCCGGACACGGGCCATCAGTTCCGTGGTCGAGAAGGGCTTGGTGACATAATCGTCGGCGCCGGTATCAAGACCGCGGATCCGATCACTTTCCTCACCGCGCGCTGTCAGCATGATGATCGGCAGATTGGGATTGGCACCCCCGCTGCGGATACGACGGCACACCTCGATCCCGCTGACCTTGGGCAACATCCAGTCGAGCAGAAGCAGGTCCGGCGCGCGCTCCTCGATCATGAGCATGGCTTCCTCGCCATCCCCCGCAATCGCAACCTCATAGTCTTCCTTCTTCAAATTGTAGAAGAGCAGTTCCGAGACGGCGCTTTCGTCTTCAGCGATAAGTACGTAAGGCTTCATGACAGATCCTCTCGTGCCGCGTCCATTCAGACGCCGGTATTCGGCGATTTCGGGCGCTCATGGGGCACCAGATATTCGCCAGTGATTTGAAAGTAAATAAATTCCGCGATGTTCGTGCAGTGATCGCCGATGCGTTCGAGATTCTTAGCCATGAACAGCATGTGTGCCCCGGCACCGATCATGCGCGGGTCCTCGATCATGTAGGTGATCATTTCACGAAACAGCGAATTGTAGTGCTGGTCGATGTCGTCGTCGCTCTCCCAGACGGTCTTGGCTGCCTCGGCGCTGCTGGTTGCATACGCATCCAGGACCGAATTGAGCTGCAGCGAGACAGGACGGGCCATCCGTGCGACGCCATTGCGCATGTTCGAGGGAACGGCGTCGTCGAGCATCAGGGTGCGCTTGCCGATATTCTTTGACAAATCTCCGATCCGCTCCAGTTCGCCTGCAGTCTTGAGGGCTGCGAAGACGGAGCGGAGGTCATGCGCCATCGGCTGGCGGCGGGCGATGAGGCTGACGATCTGCCGTTCAACTTCCTCTTCCAGTCGGTCAACACCGGCATCGCGCGCGATGACCTCCTTGGCCAACTGGATGTCGTTCCGGTCAACCGCCGTGCATGAGTCCAGGATCATCGTCTCGACGATGCCGCCCATGCGCATCAGATCTGCCGCGATCTTGTCGAGTTCGTCTGTAAATGCAGAGACGATATGGTCTGCCATGAGGACTCCCTTAGCCGAACCGGCCGGTGATATAGTCTTCCGTGCGGCGTTCGCGCGGACTTGTAAAAATCTGGTCTGTGTCCCCCATCTCCACCAGATGGCCGAGATGGAAAAAGGCGGTGCGTTGCGAAACCCGTGCCGCCTGCTGCATCGAATGGGTCACGATGACGATGCAATAGCGCTTGCGCAATTCATCGATCAATTCCTCGATCCGCGCCGTCGCGATGGGATCCAGCGAGGAACAGGGTTCATCCATCAGGATCACTTCCGGGCGGACGGCGATGGCGCGTGCGATGCACAGGCGTTGCTGCTGCCCCCCCGACAGACTGGTCCCGGGCTGGGTCAGGCGATCCTTCACCTCGTCCCACAGGCCGGCCCGGCGGAGGCTTTTCTCGACAATCGCATCAAGCTCATGCCGGTCATCCACCAAGCCGTGAATGCGGGGCCCGTAGGCGATGTTGTCATAGATCGATTTCGGGAATGGATTGGGCTTCTGGAACACCATGCCGACACGGGAGCGCAACAGGACCGGATCCACATCCGGCGAGTTGATATTCTCGCCGTCCATATAGATCTCGCCGGATACCCGTGCCCCGTCGATCGTGTCGTTCATTCGGTTCAGGCATCGCAGGAATGTGGACTTGCCACAGCCGGAAGGCCCGATTAGCGCCGTCACGGAGCGATCGAAGACGGGCAAGGAAACATCGTAGACGGCCTGCTTGCCATTATAAAAGACGCTGACATTCTGACAGTCGATGCGCGGGTACACGAGGTCACGGCTTGAATCGGCGCCCTCCCCCGTCAGGGCTGGATCATGTTTTGACTGGGTCGTCGTGTCCATCACCATCTCCGCTCGAATCGACGTCGCAACAGAACGACGATCAAATTCATGACTACCAGTATCGACAAAAGGATCACGATGACAGCCGCCGTCATCGGCTCCCAGGCCCGTTCCGCATTCGATGCCCAACTGTAGATCAGCACGGGCAGAGCTGTCGCCTCGTCCGTGGTCGAGGACGGCACCTCGGCAACAAATGCCACCATGCCGATCAATAGCAGCGGCGCTGTCTCGCCCAGTGCTCGCGCCATGCCCAGGATCGCTCCCGTCAGCATACCTGGCAAGGCTAAAGGCAGGACATGATGAAACACCGCCTGCATCCGGGACGCGCCGACCGCCAGAGCGCCACTGCGAATGGACGGCGGTACAGCCCGCAAGGCCGCGCGTGCCGCAATGATCACGACGGGCAGGATCAGCAGCGCCAAAACCAGCCCCCCGACCAGAGGTGCCGAACGCGGAAGTCCGAACGTGCCAAGCAAAAGCGTCGCCCCCAGCAGGCCGAAGACGATTGATGGCACAGCCGCCAGATTGTTGATGTTCACTTCGATCAGCTGGGTCAGTCGATTTCGCGGTGCGAATTCCTCCAGGAAGATTGCCGCGAAGATCCCGATCGGAATGGCGACCGATGCCGTTACCAGCAATGTGAGCAGAGAGCCGACAATCGCAGCCAGAGACCCTGCCAGTTCCGGATAGGTGCTGTCTGTGCGCGTCAGCAGGCTGCCATGCGGCACACGCTGGATCACTCCGGCGGATTTCAGAGACAAAGCCCAGGCAATCTGTTGGTCCGAAATGGCCCGCCGCGACTCCGAGGACGGCAGGATAAAGATCCGCAAGGGCTCAGCCTGAAATGGTTCTGCCGTCCCTGCGAGCAATTCCAGATCGACTGTTTCCCCTGACAGGCCTGTCATCCTGGCAACACTCTGTCCTGCCATGATGATCACGGAAGGCACATCATCACCGGTCAGAGCCGCAAGCTTTGCCTCGACTTGTCCGAGCGCGCGATGCCGCAGCCGAAGGCCCTGCTCTGCCTCGATCGTTTCCCCCGGCCCAAGCCGCATCAGGATTACCCGCGGAGCCGCGCGCTTGAGGAACATATCCACATCATCGGAGACCGGAATACTAACGATGACGCTCTGACCAATAAGCGAAGGGGTCTCCGCGACCCGGCGGGCCAGAGGCAGAACCGCCAGTCGGTCAACCAGGGCGTTGAATTCCTGTCGCGTCTGAACCGTTTCCGCAGCACGCGGGAACCGTGCCAAAAGATCGTCGCGAAGCAGGGAATAGAACCCCTCGATATTGCGGGTAATCTCGCCGGGCGACGCATTGCCGTCGGGAACAATTCGTTCCGGAACCAGTTCGATTTCCGTCTTGACCACATGGTATGTGGCTGCCCCTGTCGCCTTCCAGGCAATTGCCCCCATCAGAAAGACAAGAGACAGCAGCGCGAACCCCAGGGCACACAAGCCATAGGCACGAAATCTTGCGTCCGCCGCGCGGCGACTGCGCAACCTCTTGAGTGCCTGTTCCGTCTGGAAGGTCGGTTTGGGAGAACTAGTCATATTTCTCCCTGTAACGTTGCACCACGCGCAGGGCGATGAGGTTGAAGCAAAGTGTCACGACAAACAGGACGAGTCCCAACGCGAAGGCTGACAAGGTTTTCGGACTGTCGAACTGGGTCTCACCTGTCAGCAAGGCCACGATCTGTACGGTTATCGTGGTCAGATCCGTCGACGGGTCAAAGGAGATGCGCGCCCTCTGGCCCGCTGCCATGACCACGATCATCGTCTCACCGATGGCGCGCGACACTGCCAGCAACATCGACGCCACGATTCCCGGCAGCGCGGCCGGCAGGATGATCTGCTTGATTGTTTCAGACTTGGTGGCACCCATGGCGAATGCCGCATCCCGCAATGTGCCAGGCACGGCGTTGATCACATCATCCGACAGGGATGACACAAAAGGTATGACCATCACGCCCATGACAAGACCTGCTGCGAGTGCACTGGTGGGCTGCGCTGCCAGAAGTGGCTCGGACCGCAAGCCGGCTTCTATCAGGAAACTGTTCACCCCGAGCGAGGCCGCCCGGACGGCAGGCGCAATCACAAGCAAGGCGAAGAAGCCATAGACCACGGTCGGAATACCAGCCAGCATTTCCAGAAGCGGTTTTGCAAGGCGTCGCGTTCGGGGCGACGCGTATTCGGAAAGGTAGATTGCCGAGAACAGCCCGACCGGCGCGGCGACGAACATGGCAATGAGCGCAATCATGAACGTGCCGAAGAACAGCGGCAGTGCGCCAAATTCCGCGCTGGTCTGAGCGTTCCAGTGCAAGCCGAACAGGAAATCGGTGATGGGCACCTTCGAGAAGAAGCGGAGACTTTCGTAAAGCAGCGACGCCACGATGCCGACCGTGGTTGCAATGGCGATGGCGGCGCAAAGGAACAGGAACACTTCTGCCCCGCGCTCCACCTTGATACGCGCCCTGAAGGCAGGCGCCACGCGACTGCGAGCATAGGAGATCCCGGCTATCGCCGCGCCGATCATGGAGACCAGTGTGATCGCCTTCAGCCCCCCGGAAAGCTCGAGATAGCGTGCGGTCACCGTGGCAAATATCCGGTCCGCACCGGAATAGCCGCCCGTACCTGCAGCATTCGCAACAGCCTCGAGATAGGATTGCAGCTCTGCCGCAGACAATTCATGGAAAGTTGGCGGCAATTCGCCGCTCAGAACATGAAACAGGGCCGATTGGGAGAAAAGCGCGTAAAAGGTGGCAATCAGCAATGGAGGGACAAACCCCCACATTGCCACATAGTAACCATGGTAATTGCCGCGCGAATGGAATCTGTGGCCGCCGGCCACCATGTACCGCTCAGCCCGTACGCGTCCGATCGAGAATCCGGTTGTCACCACGAATACGATCAGCGCGGTCAGCAACCATCCCATCGGTAGTTGGCCGAGCTGCTGCACCATTCAGGCGGTCCCTTTCCATCCGCGCCCAGATAGCCGCGCAAAGCTACACTTATATGACATATCTCTGTGGAAATTCATGTAACAGGAACTCCCTTGAACCGCAGGCCCGGATCGGCCACATCAGACCGCATGATGAATGACAGCAACAGTGACGCCATCTGGCATGGCACCACCATCCTCGCCGTCCGCAAGGGCCAGAAACTTGTCATGCTCAGTGATGGTCAGGTGTCCATGGGGCAAACCATCATGAAAGGCAATGCCCGCAAGGTTCGCCGGATTGCGGGCGGAGAGATTCTTGCAGGGTTTGCCGGCGCAACCGCTGATGCCTTTACCCTGTTCGAACGACTTGAAGCCAAGCTGGAGCGCCATCCCGGCCAGTTGCAGCGCGCGGCGGTAGAACTTGCCAAGGACTGGCGGACCGAGAAATACCTCCAGAAACTGGAGGCATTGCTGATTGTTGCCGACAAGGAATCGACTCTGGTCATCACCGGTGCCGGAGACGTACTTGAGCCGGAACACAATGTTGTTGCAGTCGGATCGGGCGGAAACTATGCGTTGGCAGCAGCGCGTGGCCTGTATGATTACGAGAGCGACGCCGAAGAGATCGGTCGCAAGGCGATGCAGATCGCCGCTGACATCTGCGTCTACACAAACAGCCATTTCACGCTGGAATCGCTGGACCTCTAGGTGTCCCGTTCCAAGCCTTCTCTCAAGACTGACGCCCAGGTCAGCGCATACCGGAAAACCTGATGAAAGACCTCACCCCCCGCGAAATCGTTGCAGAACTTGATCGCCATATTGTCGGCCAGGCAGGGGCGAAGCGCGCCGTGGCCATTGCGCTTCGAAACCGCTGGCGCCGCAAGCAGGCAGCAGAATCCATTCGCGGTGAAATCACGCCGAAGAACATCCTGATGATTGGCCCGACCGGAGTCGGCAAGACCGAAGTGTCCCGGCGCCTCGCCCGGCTGGCCAATGCACCCTTCCTGAAAGTGGAAGCAACGAAGTTCACCGAAGTGGGCTATGTCGGACGAGACGTTGAGCAGATCATCCGCGATCTGGTGGAGGCGGCAGTCTCGATGGTACGCGATCAAAAACGCGAAGGCGTTGCGGCCCAGGCACAGGATGCAGCCGAGGAGCGCCTGCTGGACGCGCTGGTTGGTGAGGATGCGCAATCGTCCACGCGCGAAGTGTTCCGCAGGAAACTGCGCGCCGGGGAACTGGACGACAAGCCGGTCGATCTGGACATCGCCGAATCCGGCAGCCCGATGCAGATGCTGGACATCCCCGGCCAGGGCGGTTCCATGGGCATGATCAATCTGTCGGATATGCTGGGCAAGGCCATGGGCGGGCGCACGAAACGGGTCCGCACCACCGTCAAGGAAGCCTATCAGCCCCTTGTCGAGGAAGAATCCGACCGGCTTCTTGACGAGGATGCGATTGTCCGCGAGGCCGTGCACGCCGTCGAGGAAGACGGCATTGTGTTCCTGGACGAAATCGACAAGGTCGCAGCAAAACAGAATCGCGGCGGCGCAGATGTCAGCCGCGAAGGTGTGCAGCGGGATCTCTTGCCCCTGATCGAGGGAACGACCGTCAGCACCAAACGCGGCGCCGTGAAGACCGATCACATCCTGTTCATCGCGTCAGGCGCGTTCCATGTCTCAAAGCCATCGGATCTTCTTCCGGAGCTGCAGGGCCGTTTGCCAATCCGTGTCGAACTCGACGCCCTGACGCGGGACGATCTGCGTCGCATCCTGGTCGAACCGGAGGCCAGCCTGATCCGGCAGTATCAGGCGCTCATGGAAGCCGAAGGCGTCACGCTCGAATTCGAGGATGCGGCGATCGACCGGCTGGCGGACCTGGCCGAGGCGGTCAACAGCAGCGTCGAGAACATTGGCGCCCGGCGGCTTCAGACCGTTCTCGAGCGCCTGCTGGATGAAATCAGTTTCGATGCCCCCGACAAGAAGGGCGAAACGGTCACGATCACCCCGGACTATGTCGATGAACGCGTCGCCAGCCTGGCCGGAAATGCCGACCTGTCGAAATTCATTCTCTGACAGGGTTCAGACATTGACCCGCGATAGCAATTCGATGGTCTGACCGTAGCCTTCCACTTCGGGGATCACGAGGCAGGGTTCGCCTTCGGGCGTCTCCGATTGCTGGGGCTTCACGGTGATCACTGTCTCTGCACCGAAGCGCTCAACCGCATCGGCGACAGATTTGGCCGTGGCCAGCTTTTTCAAATTCATCCGGGTCGGGAATATGATGACAGCTTCCCCTGCCTCTTCCGCATCGAGCGCAGCCTGGGCCCCGATCCATACGGAATCCGTCGTCTCCCGCCCATCATGAGCGGCGATCTGGTCCGGCGGCGCTGGTGCAACGTAAAAGTGGGTATCGAACCGTTTCGGCATCATGTCCGGCGTGATCCAATGTCCGAAATGCACAAGACTGTCGAGCGCCAGAACGAGCCCATTGTCCCGGATGAGTTCCAGAAAGCTTTGCTCTCCCCGATCCACAGCTGACCGGAAGGGATCGAGCTTTTCGGCTGTCTCAGGCCCGACCAAGGGCTGGTTGGTTCCGCGTTGGGCCTTGTGGCGCGCCAGCAGCAAGCCGGACTCCTCGAACGCTTCCCGAACCGCGGCGATCCGTGCGTCCTGCTGGACCGGCCCGAAATCCCCGTCGGTATAGGAGTCCCAATCCGGACTGGAATCTTCAGGCGTTGCCTTCCCGCCCGGAAAGACCAGCGCACCGGCGGCAAAATCGATCTGGTAGTGCCGTTTCACCATCAGCACTTCAGGCAGCGCGTCTCCATCGCGAACGACAAGTACGGTGGCGGAGAGCTTGGGACCTGCAGGCTGTGACGACATTCTTGATCTCCCGATTATTTGAAATTTCTTCTAAATCCGCACGGATTTCTGCGCGTGATCTTCAATTATCTCCCTTAGGGAAGGCAATAGGCACGGTCAGAAAGACAGGAAGAGTGATGCGGGAATTATTTCAAACGAAAGTTGTCGCTCACAGTGGACAGAAGGTCCATCTCCGTTTCCAGCCCGTCATGCATGTGCTTGACGGCACCGCCTACGGCACGGTTTGCGAACTGTCCCGCCACTATGAAGAACGGGCCGCTTTCGGCCCGGCGAGCCGGTCAAACACTGCATCAGAACCTGCAAAATGGCTGAGCGACCGTCTGGCGGAAGTCGCAAGCGCGGCGCACACGTTCGACAATCGTATGCGCCCGATCATCGTCCCCGCCCCGGCAGCCGCTCTGCGCGACAAGAACACGGCAGTGGGTTGCGACGCTGCCATTCGTCGGACAACGCTCTGCCAGCAGGAAGTCAGCCTCGAATTCCCGGACGCGGCCTTTTCCGACGGACAGGCGGACGCCATCAATCATGTTGCGGCTTTGCGCAAGCGCGGCTTTCGCGTGTCCATCGACATGCGCAAATCCTGGCAATCTCCGCTCCGTCAGGGGCTTGGCCTGTTGATCGACAGCATCCGCGTCGACGCAGAGGAAGTGTCCGAAAGTGACGAACTGATGGATATCTGCGAATCCGCCAGCCATGCCGGCATTCTCGTGATCGCAGACAAGGCCAATTGGCGGGATGGCGCCTTTCTGGAACGCATCGGCGTCAAGGCCGGTGTCCGCCTCCGCAGCGACTGCTAGGCGACATCCATCGAGCCGCCCGCTTCTTCCATGGCGGCCATCTCTGAATAGTAATCCAGTTTTTCCAGCAGGTAGTCGAGGTCTTCCTTTGGAATGGCCTGAAACTGCGTGAGCACGCGTTCGATCATGCGGGCCCGGAAACGGGCGCGGTCATTCGGACCGCCATCATGGCTGGTCTCGTGGAAGACGTTCACGGCTGCGCGGAATGCCGGAAGCATCTTGCGCGGCATGCCGGCGCGATCAAAGACGGCCTGCAGACCCAACGGGCCCGCATCATGGATCATCAACCAGACACGCTGGTGCCCGACGCCGGACAACTCTGCCAGGGCATGCTCCACGAACGGCATCTGGCCGCAGCACAGGGCGCGCATGATGAGGGAATGGGTCAACCTGCCATTCAGGTGCAATTGTGACACAAACCTTGGAAGATCATAGGTGCGACCCGCCTGCTCGACCAGATCCAGCGTGGCGCGCTCTCGTGACGCCGAGGCAAGATCGATTGCCAATTGCGCAGGAAGCTCGTGCCGATTGACCAGTAGGTCGAACAGCTGACCCGACACGAGAGAGACCATTTTCTCGGCGATATGAACCGGAATGAATTCGCGGCTGATCAGCCCCTTCTGCACCCCTTCGTCCGATCCGAAACGCCGAATAGAGTGATCATACGCCGCGTCGTTCCAGTCTGCGCCCTCATTGGCCGACAGGACCCGGACGGCCTCTACCGTTCCATGCTCTGAGATGACCTCGGTCAGCGTTGTTGAGAGGCTTTCGCGGTTGGCAATGGCTGCCTGTTTCGCGGCAGTCACGGACAGGACCAGCTCGATCAAATCTTCATCAGAGAAGACTGGTGAATCCTGCAGGACGGGAATGGCCACTGCCTCGACATCCTGGGCAAGCTTCAGCGCTATGTCACGTGGTAGAATGGGCGAATTCCGCAAGGTGACCGACAAGGTCCGCCGGACGAGATCGGCCGCATCGTCAGCCAGTATACCCATGATTTCCTGAGCATATTCCCGTTCGCGATCGCTGAGCACATCAAGTGCAATGCGCCGGCAAAGACGATGAGCCACGGACGCGCGATCCTCCGGCGTCTCGCCCTTGATCAGGCGATGAATGTCCTGCTCGGTCAATTGTGGGCGGATGCTCTGGACGCTCATCTTCTGATGCCTCTTCCTTGTGATTCGACACAAATTCGCGAGATGCGGTTAATATCCGGTTTACCTATTGGAGTTCGGCGCACGAAAAAAGCCGGCCCTGCGGACCGGCTTCGTTCAGACTGCAGTCTTCTGTGAAGTCTACTCGTCGTCTTCCTTGAACAGGTCCTCGCGCGACACGGTCTCTTCCGTGATTTCGGCGACGTCCAGAATGTGGTCGACGACCTTGTCTTCATAGATCGGCGCGCGCAGCTGGGCCATGGCACCCGGGTTCTTGCGGAAGAATTCCACGACCTGGGTCTCTTGCCCCGGATACTGACGCGCTTCTCGGATCAAGGCCTGGTTCACTTCCTGCTCGGAAATCCGCACGTCGGCAACGCGTCCGATTTCTGCCAGGACCAGTCCGAGACGCACACGGCGCTCGGCAATCTTGCGATACTCTTCCTTGAGTTCGTCTTCCGACTTGTCCTTGTCCTCATCGGCCGTGCGGCCGGCATCCATCTCAGCCTGCAATTGCTGCCAGATCTGGCCGAATTCCTGTTCCACCATGTTCGGCGGCAGATCGAAGCTGTGGGCTTCATCCAGTTGGTCCAGCAGATTGCGCTTTGCTTTTGCACGGGATGCATTGTCGTGCTCTGCCTTGAGCTGGTCCTTAACCAGGCCTGTGAGCTGTTCCAGGCTTTCCAGTCCGAGGCCCTTGGCGAATTCTTCATCGATTTCGGGGGTCTTCGGCGCGCGCACTTCATGCACTTTCACTTCGAAAACAGCATCCTTGCCAGCAAGATCGGCAGCACCATAAGCTTCCGGGAAAGTGACATTCACTTCCTTTTCCTCACCAGCCTTCACGCCGACCAATTGGTCTTCAAAGCCGGGGATGAACTGACCGGATCCGAGCACGAGCGTCTGCTGCTCGGCGCTACCGCCTTCGAAGGCTTCTCCGTTGATCTTACCGACGAAATCCATCACGACCGCGTCACCATCCTTGGCCTTCGCGGTCTTTGCACGAGCCTCATATTGGGTGTTTTGCTCGGCGATACGCGCGAGTGCTTCGTCAATCTGCTCCTGGGCCACTTCTGCCACTGGGCGGGTAATCTTCAGCTTCGTCACGTCAGCGGGTTCGAACTCCGGCATGACATCGACGTTCATGTTGTAGGAAAGGTCGGCCTCGCCCTTCACAACCGCTTCCATGTCACCTTCGATTTGAACGTCAGGCTGGCCGGCCGGGCGCAGTTCATTGTCTTCCAGCGCCTTTTGATTGGTCTCGGTGACAAGCTTGTTGATCAACTCGCCCATCAAATCCTGGCCGTACATCTTGCGCACGTGGGATGCGGGAACTTTGCCCGGACGGAAGCCTTTCAGCTTCATTTGCGGCCGGATCTCCTCGATCCGCTCATCGAGTTTCGCCTGCAGCTCTGAGGCCGGCACCTTGATGGCAAACGTGCGGCTGAGACCTTCTGCCTTGGTCTGGGTAACTTCCATCGGTTCAATCATCCGTAATCTTGGGTCACGGGCGCAAGAATTGCGCGCGGGCGCCCTGTGAATCCTGTCTGAAGGGGCGGCTTATGTCATAGCCGAAAGCCCCTGTCCACGCTGGACTATGCCCGGATAGCAGCACTTTCCGCCATGCCAATACGGGAAAGGCTGAATGAAGGGTTTTCCGGTCAAGCTGACGTCATGAAACTCAGGGCCGAGCAAGAGAAAAAAGGCCCGTCGCGTGAGCAGACGGGCCTCGATACCAGAACGATTTCCTGCAAGTAATGAGGGCGCCGAACGTTCATTCGGGGGACTAAAAGGCCGTCCGGCGCCCTCTTCCGCACTTACTGCACCGAAATGTTCACCGTGTTGCCGATTGATGCTGCAGTCGCAGCAGCCTCGGCCCCATGGGACACTTGGGCAGCCAGTGTGGAAATCTGGTGACCTGAATTGGCCTGGTTGATGCGGGTCATGACGTTGCCGACCACATCCGAGTTCAAGCTGGTCAGGGACGCAGAGTTGCCGATAGCGGCAGCGGTGATCGTACCATCAGAAAAGCCGACCAACCGACCATTCAGTTCCGCAACCATCGTACCAGAATTGTACTGCTGCGCGGTCATGCTGCCGCTTCCCGGAATCTCGACTGACAAGGAGTTGCCGATGGACGCAGCGGTCGCCGTAGCTTCGCTGATGTCGTTGACCGAAGCGTTCATCTGAGTGGTCATGTAACCACTATTCGATTGTGTTGACCGGGTGGCGAGCGTGCTGACTTCAGACGTCACGGATGCCGTATTGCCGATAGCTGCTGTCGTGGCCGTAGCGATACCGGAATTGTCGATGCTCACATTGGCATTGGCATAGGCGGCGCCTGAATTGGCTTGGTTGACCGACGAAACGGCATCAGCGACCGATTCTATCGAGTAAGAGTTCCCAATCGCCGCAGCCGTACCAGCGATGTCACCCATTGCGCCGCTGACCAGATTGAGAGTGGCACTCTGATTGCCGCTGTTGACCTGGCGCGTTGCGTAGTCAACCGCGCGCGCGGCGACATCGGACACATCGCCTGCACCTGAATTGCCCAGTACGTCCAGATCAGCATTGACCACACTGTCGCCGCCAATATCAACAGTGGCGTCAATAACGTTACCAAGTCCAAGATCGACATCGACCGGGCCACGGCCGTTGTGATTGCCGCGATCAGCAAATGCCTCACCTGCAAGAATGAGGGCAGAAGCGAAGAAAAGAGCAGACCGTTTCATGAGAAATCTCCTTTAATTTTGGGTCTGTTGAAGGGCAGGCACGTCCGACATGACGAACTCTGCTTGAGAGCAGGCTTGCGCGGACGGGCCGGCGATGCCTGAGACGAGGTCGAAAACAGCGCTTTCGACGATCGTTCGAATTGCGGTGTGGACCGGTTCCTGGGCGCGTTCGCCCAAGCCGATGTCGATGGTTGTGTCGCCTATGAACTCGAACACGCCCGCGCGAATTTCGCGCCCGCGAATAACTTTCCGTTGGCTGACCAGGTTGACCACGGACAAGTCCGTCGTGTTCACCAGTCGAAGGTCAAGCGCCACAGTCATGGCATAGTGTCGGGCACCGCCGATGACTGGACCGATGCGTGCCTCTCGAACACCGCTATGCACATTGAAATTGAGTTCTGTAATGCCCCCCAGCAGGATGTAGTCACTACCCGCGATGGAGCCGGTGAAAACCTTTCGGTAGTCCTCTGTCGGCTGCCCTGACTCACTGATCAGTCGATTGTTCGCAAATTCGAGTTCCTGCTCGGCCACCGCTGTGTCGAGACGCTCGGCCAGCGGAAATCCTGCCTGACTCAACGCTGTCATTACCATCAGGGATGCCCCTTGCGTGGCGACTGCGCCTTCGAATGTGGAGAACCTGCCGGTCATGTCCCGTATGTCGCCAACTGCAATCCGCGGTTTCTCGACCGTGGTCGTTCGCTTCATGCAGGCGAGTTGGCTGGAATACGCAGTTGTGCTGGCCTCAACGATCGCTCCAGTGGAAAGATAGTCCGGATCAGAGATCACAGCGTCCATCGATGTACATGCGGTTGCTGCAAGCAGACCAGCGCCGGCAAGGGTTGTGAGAAGTGCGTTGCGACAGGTCATGATCAATCGCCCCCGCCGGCGGGCAAGTGAGCGACGATGGCTGTCTGGTTTCCCATATTCACCTGGGACGCATCGACGACCACCGTGTTGTTGTTGCCTTCGATCTCGACACTGATCATATTTCCAATCGCAGTCGCCTGGCCTCCGGTGGTCGTCCCAGACCAGGATGGCATCATGGGAGTCGCACTGGAGAACGGTCCAACCCTTTCGGAAGAACTGGCGCCGCCACCGGACAGCACAACACGGTTGGCCCGCGCATCGGAGCTGAAACCGAGAGGCCGCTGCGACCACCCCGATGGCTCCATGCTGATCTGAGCCGAAGCGGAAGCCGCAGACAGCAGGAACGCCGCAACCCCAATCGTTTGTATTTTTGGATGGAAGTAATTCATGTCGTATCCCCGAATGAGTACCAAGCTCACGGCGATAGATGCCCGGTTTCACCCGGCACGGATACTCTCCGGAAGAACGGTCATGCAGCGCAAAGGGTGGGGTCCACCCTGACCTTTTGGTCAGGTAGTCGCTCCATTCGATCACTGTTATCTGTTCGGAAGTGGAGCGGTCGCACTTCCAAACCGTGAGATACCGAGGCGCAGGTCGCTAGAAACCAGATGAAAGGGGCAGATACTTGAAAGGTGTTGTGTTCAGACAGTTTCTGGATTTTGCCGAACAGGAATTTGGCGAAGTAATCGTTGACGAATTGCTGAACTCCGTCGAACTGGAATCGGGCGGTGTCTACACCAGCGTCGGGTATTATGATCATTCAGAAATGATCGATTTGGTTGGCGCCCTATCCGCAAAGACCAATGTGTCTGCGCGTGAGCTTCTCGTCAAGTTCGGGCAGAGTCTCTTTCCGAGTCTGATTGCAGGACACCCTCAGGATAATGTCCATCATGCTTTCGATCTCATCGAGCGCATCCACGGCGTCATCCATCGGGATGTCCGCAAACTGTACCCGGACGCCGAAGTCCCGGAAATCCTGCCGCAATTACGTGATGGCGATCGCGAAATGAAGATAAGCTACGCGTCAGCGCGTCCCATGGCCGATTTGTGTGAAGGCATGATCCTCGCGGCCCTTGCGCATTACGGAAATCTCGCAGATTTTGAGATCGTGAGAACCGATAGTAAACACCGTTACCTGTACAATGCGGACTTTCACATTCTCCGCAAGGATGGACGTTGAACGGAACGGACGACACGGTTGCCAGGCTGACGCGCAAGCTCGAAAGGGAGACGGCGGCGCGCGCCGCTGCCGAGCGCCTGCTGGAACAGCGATCTGCCGAATTGTACGACATCACCGAGCGCCTGCGCGAGGAGGCCATTCAGGTCAAACACCTGACGACCGCGATTGACGTATCCGCGGACGGGATCGCCATCACGAACCGGGATGGATTCTTCACATACATGAACCCGACCCATGCCAGCATGTTCAGCTTTGCCCAGGCAGATGAGTGTATCGGCATTCACTGGAGCACGCTGTACAGCCCCGATACGCTACAGCGTTTCGAGACAGAAGTTTTTCCGGAATTCCAAAGAAACGGATACTGGCGTGGAGAGGTCACCGGGTTGGGCAAGGACGGCTCGAAAGTGCACCAAGACCTGTCACTGACGGCGCTGTCAGATGGAGGAATTCTCTGCGCCACGCGGGATGTCGGCATCATACGCCGGCGGGAAGCGCAACGGGAAAAGATGCACGAGATGCTGGCGGATGCTGAGCGCAGGGACGCCCTCGGGCGCATGGCGCAGTCTGTCGGGCATGATTTTGCCAACATACTCGCCATCATCAACGCGTCCGCTCAGCTGCTTGGCGATGACTCGCAAGCGGATATTTCAGACCTGCTGATCGCCCGCATCCAGCAATCCTGTGACCAGGCAAATCAACTGGTTGGAGACCTGATGCATTTCGATACCACACCGGAACGCAAGGTCTGCGCGCTCAACCGTCTTGTCCGGGATGTGGGCGAACTCAACAGCAACCAGTTTCTTGCGACTCAGGGGTTCGAACTTCTGATCACTCAGGACAAGCTGGTGTGCGAAACCGATCCGACCCTGTTCTCTCGCATGGTGTTCAACCTGCTCAAGAATGCCCGCGAGGCCATATTGCCAGACGGACAGGTATTCCTGTCCCTGATGCAGATCACCCAAGACATCGCTGTGGAACCGGATTTTTCCCCGGCTGCAGTCTATGAGCGCGGCAAGTGCAGCACGTTTCCGGCAGCACGTCTGATTGTCCGCGACAATGGAGCAGGAATGTCTCAGAAAGCGCTGGACACAGCTTTTCTACCCTTTCAGTCCACAAAGGGAACAGGCCGCGGGCTTGGTCTGGTTACAGTGGATGCCCTGCTTCAAGGACAGCCCGGCCGCCTGCGCGCCTACAGTCGGCCCGGCGAAGGGACCATGATCGTGATTGATCTGCCGCTGCTTGAATCGCTGCAGGCGCTTCCTTCATCGAACAGGACGGACAGCGATGAAGTTCAAGTTACAGGAACTGGCGCGATGGTCATTGACGACGACCAGTTTCAGGTCGACATGCTGGTATCCCTGTTGAGGGATTTTGGCTGGGACCCCGTCGGATTTACCAATCCTGTGGAAGCACTTGAAGTATTCCGGATCGCACCATCCGCCTTCGGACTGGTTGTAACGGACCGGCGAATGCCGCAGATGAGCGGGGATGAACTTGTGCCCCAATTGAACGAAGTCTCGCCTTCTGTACCGGTTATCATGAGTTCAGGCGCACTCGCTGCGCCGCTTCCCGCCGGACTGGCTGCCACACTGAAAAAGCCGATCTCGCGCGAAACCCTCTGGGCGACACTCGACCGGATCGGTAGAACTGCACCTCTCGACCCTGCGGACGAACCCATCTAATCGGGAAATTGAACGGATCAGATACATGCGCATTCTCATCGCTGACGATCACGACCTTGTGCTGGATGCCGTGCGCTCGCTTCTTGAACATGAACTGCCGGATGCGGATGTATCAGTCATGCGAACCGGGCAAGCAGTTCAATCTGAACTGGAGAGCGGCGCACGGTTTGATCTCGTGCTGCTGGATCTGCGCATGCCGGGCATAACAGGCGTCCAGGACGTCAAGGAAATGATCGCCAACTTCTCCGATCAGAGTTTTGCGATCCTGTCCGGCGTCGCGGGACAGATGGAAGTAAACGCCTTGATGGATGCTGGCGCCAGGGGGTTCATTCCCAAGACCATGCCGGGGGATGGGCTTGTTGCAGCGGTCCGGCTCATTCTGGCGGGGCAAGTATTCACACCGGCACAAACCGAAAATGCATCCGGTCCGGACGGAACCGATCTCACGCCGAGGGAACGGGAAGTCCTGTTTTGTCTGCAGCGGGGTGAGTCCAACAAGCTGATTGCGCGCGCCCTGGATATTCAGGAAACGACCGTCAAACTGCATCTGAGATCGCTCGCTTTGAAACTGGACGCCCGCAACCGAACTGAAGTCGTTGTAAAAGCCATTCAGTCCGGATTGATCGCGTAAGCGAAGGCAGGTTCTCGGCCTTGTCCTGATCCTGGTTGAGCAAGCTGCAGACATGAAGCCTGCGATCACGCGCAGGCTTACACATTGATTGAACTCACGGCCCGGCGCAAACGCCAGTTCCGTAGACCCGAACACCGAGGTGCGAGTATTGACGATGATCAATACTGGCGCCCCGTCTTTCCGGAACACAGTGAGACTCGTCTCAACTTTTGATGTGTTCTGCAAAATGCCTGACGATTTGACTGGTCCAACAGACGAAACAGCCTCGAAACAGGCGCAATGGCCGTTTCCCTGGCTGTCCCGGGCAACGCCAGCATGGCATGCCCCATCTCTCGCGCCCTTCTTCGAGTCGCGACGTGACAGCTACGCGTCGACCGCTCTTGGCGACGTGCTTGACCGGTCGATGCACGCCCACATCGCCCAATTCACAGGTGGCTTGTCCCTGATAGGATTATGGCTGGCCTATGCGGACTGGGCCATTCATCTGACTGTGTCACCGGGAAAGCAGATGCAGCTGCGTACCAAGGCCGTTCGAAAGGCATTGCGCTATCTCAGCTGGCTCGATCGCGCTGCGCGGGAAGACGACGGTCAGGAACGCTGCATTGATCCCCTGCCCCAAGACCATCGCTTCGACAGCCCAGCCTGGCGAAGCTGGCCCTACAATATGATTTGTCAGGGATTCCTGCTGACCCAGCAATGGTGGCACAATGCGACGCGCGACGTGCGCGGCGTAGATGCCCAGAACGAAGCCATCGTCACATTTGCCACACGTCAATTACTCGATCTGGCGTCGCCCTCCAATATCCCCTGGCTGAACCCGGACATTGCTCAGGCAACGCTGTCCACCGGCGGCCTGAACCTCGTGCGGGGATTTCAGAATTTCGTTGAGGACTGGGAGCGTCTGGCCGGAGGGCACGCTCCGATTGGCGCAGAGGCATTCGCTGTTGGGGAGACGCTTGCCATCACGCCCGGACAGGTTGTCTACCGAAACCGGTTGATCGAGCTGATACAGTATTCACCGACGACAAAATCCGTCCGTCCAGAACCGGTGCTCATCACACCGGCCTGGATCATGAAATACTACATTCTGGATCTCGGCCCGGAAAATTCCCTTGTCAAATACCTGACGGACCAGGGCTACACAGTCTTCATGATTTCCTGGAAGAACCCGGCGCCGGAAGACCGCGACTTGGGACTGAACGACTATCTGGAGCTCGGATTCCGTGCCGGCCTTGCCGCCGCACGTGACATCTGCGGTGGCGCCAGGGTTCACGCCGTTGGGTACTGCCTCGGCGGCACACTGCTTTCGATTGCCGCAGCCGCAATGCGGTCGGATGCAGAACGGCAACTGGCCAGCCTGTCCTTCTTTGCGTCCCAGTCCGATTTTACGGAGGCCGGCGAGCTGACCCTGTTCGTCAATGAGAGCCAGCTGGCATTGCTCGAGGACGTCATGTGGGAGCAAGGATTTCTGGACAGTTCGCAAATGGCCGGAGCGTTTCAGATCCTGCGCTCGAATGATCTCGTTTTTTCGCAGAACATGCGGACCTATCTGATGGGCGAGCGCGCAGCCATGTCGGACATGATGGCGTGGAATGCCGATGGAACGCGTATGCCTTACCGCATGCATCGCGAGTATTTGAGGCAGCTGTTTCTGGACAATGATCTCGCCGAAGGAAGGCTGAAGGTGGACGACCGGCCCGTCTTCCTCAGCGATGTTCGAACCCCCACCTTCGCGGTTGGCACAGAACTCGACCACATCGCCCCATGGCCGTCGGCCTTCAAGATTCACCAACTGACCGATGCGGAAGTCACATTTGTACTGGCCAGTGGCGGCCACAATGGCGGCATTGTATCCGAACCCGGTCGGGAAGGCCGCCATTTCCGTATACTGACACGCACGCATGACGCCCCGCATATAGATCCGGACGCATGGCTTTCTGCTGCGACGCATTCGGAAGGATCCTGGTGGCCCGCATGGATTGGCTGGCTGGACCGGCATTCGGGCGATCCTGTTGCGCCTCCTTCATCCGGTGGAGGCCTGGAGGAATATGCGCCTCTCTCGCCCGCACCAGGCCGCTATGTGTTGCAACGCTAATCGCAGAACTTGACCTGCGACAAGCGCCACCGAACTGTCCACACTAGTCTGCCGCGAAAACAGGAGGTTCGTGTGTCTATTCTGATCGTCTACTATTCCCGCACCGGGAACACACAGCTTCTGTCAGACTATCTGGCAAACGAACTGGGCGCTGATCTGGAAGCACTTCACGATGGACGCGACTGGGTCAGCTCATGGAGCACGATACAAGCGGCACTGGCGTCGGTTCTGGGCGGAAACTCCCGCTTGGCGCCACTCGGCAAAAACCTGTCAGATTACCAGCTCATCCTTATTGGCACACCGGTCTGGGTCGGTCGTCCAAGCGTACCGATCCGGACATTCATAAAGATGTATCGTCGCCAATTGCCCAATGTCGCTTTCTTCTGCACGCAACAGGGCGAAGGCGGAAAAAATGTCATGAACACGATGCAGAGTCTTGCACGTCGAGTTCCGGTCGCGAGACTTGTCCTGCGCGAAGGCGACCTTTCGGGCATTCATGAGAATACGGATGCAGAACGTTTTGTCGACACGATCCGGACTTTTACGAAGGATCAAATCACCCAGCCGGCTTGAGCATCGTCCATCACACCGGGCAAACCTGTATCGGGAAAGACGAGCTGCGTGTCGCAGCCTGCGTACAAACCCTTATGCGTAATGTCCCGTAATGTCAGGTGCCACCCGCTTGCGTCATCCTGAGACCGTCACATCACGCAGCGTCAGGAGACCGACATGACCCGTACTGAAGCCCAAAATGCAATTCAGGCGAACATGACGGGACAACGACGCGGGTTCGCAGCGGCTGAGCATCTGTTCCATCAAGGTGATGCCGACCGCGGACTGCACAAGATCCTGTCAGGTACGGTCACCGTCTATCGTGTGACGGCTGACGGATACCGGCAGATCGAGGCCTTTGCAGGCCCCGGAGACTATGTCTCGCTGTGCCTGTCTTCCACCAGTCCCACCAGCGCAGAGGCATTGAGCCCCGTTGAAACGGACTATGTCAGCCGAGCTGCGTTTGAACGGCGACTGCTGGAGGATGCGGAGTTTCGCGCGGAGGTCTTCCGCGACATAGACAAGGCGGCTGCGGATGCCCGCCGGCAGGCGACATTGCTTGCATGCAGGTGCGCAAAGGAACGCGTGGCCGATTTCGTTCTTTTCCTCGCCGGACGTTTCCGGCCTCGAGCGGATGGATATATTCCGATCCCAATGAGCCGCTGTGACATGGCAGATCATTTGGGGCTAACGCTTGAAACCGTCAGCCGGATGCTGAATCGGCTGAAGCAAACAGGGATTATCGACCTGCCCCGTCCAGATCGCTTTCGTATAGCAGATATCGGCCGCCTGCGTCGGCAGGCCGGTCGTGGAGATAGTGGCGCGTGCGACCCGGGCGAAATCGCCGTCTAGAGCCCGTCAGAGCTCGGCGCCGCGCGCAAGGAAAGCCAGTCGCACCAATTCCGCAACACTTCCTGCCCCGGCCTTCTCGAGTACGTTGGCCCGGTAAAATTCCACAGTCCGCGGGCTGAGATCGAGCGTCCGTGCGACCAGCTTGTTCGACGCGCCGGTGATCAACTGGTCGAAAACGTCCTTCTCTCGCGGTGTAAAGCTCAAGATCGCGTCCAGCGCCTGCCTGCGGGCTTGCGCGAGTTCCGCGGCCGCACGCGCATTGTCGGACGCACGCTCAATGGCATTGAACAAGGCATCCTTGTCCCATGGCTTTTCAATGAAGTCGGTCGCACCGGCCCGCATGGCCTTCACCGCAAGCGCAACGTCGCCATGTGCTGTAATCATGATGATCGGGCGCGTGTCATCATTGGCGCGAACCGTCTGTATGGCCTGCATCCCGGACATGCTGCCCAATGAATAATCCATGAGGATAATGGCGGGGTCCGCTGCGTCATGCTGGTCCAGGAACGCCTCGGCAGAAGCAAACAGCTCGCAGGCATAGCCCTTTGCCCCCAGCAACGCGTCCAGCGAATCCCTGACACCGGCATCATCGTCAACCACGATAATCTTGCAGGCGTCAGGCGCAGTCACGTCGGGCTCCCCTCTGTTCTGCCCAATCTACACCACACGGCGTGGAAGGGTAAGGGTGAACTCGGCACCACCCCCAATTGCATCCGCAAGCGTGATATCGCCGCCATGAGCCTGTGCAAGCCGGCGGACAATTGACAGGCCCAGCCCCATTCCGGACCGACTCCTGCGAAAAAACCGGTCAAATATCTTGGGTTTGTCGTCGTCCGCGATGCCTGGACCTGTATCGCGGACGATCAGCTCCAACACAGAAGCGCTCTGTCGCGTTACGACAGTGAGTTCCGCCCCCTGCTGGTCGGCCATCGCGCGAAGCGCGTTGCTGACCAGATTGATCAGGATCTGCTGCACCTGAACCCGGTCAAACAGGGATAGGTCCCGCCGCCCTTCATGACTGAAACGAATCGCGACCCCTTTGGCAGATGGCGCATGGGACAGCATCGCCATGGCTTCCGCCACTGCGCCGTGGAAATCGTCCAGTTTCATCTCACTGTCGCCGCGCAGGGTCATCCGCCGGGTGCGCGCGATGACCTGTCCGCCCAACCTGGCCTGGGCTGCGGACTTTCGGGCAAGTTCGAGCGCTTCCTCAAGATCGCCGTCCCTCGGCGATTTCAATCGCAGCTCCAGCGCGTCCATATAGTTCGCAATGGCTGTGAGGGGCTGGTTCAGTTCGTGGGCGATGGTTGCCGCAAACTCTCCCAGCGCGCTTTGCAGGGCGGCCGCGTCCAGCGCATCTCTCAACGATTCGACTTCTGCCTCACGCGCCACGCGGCGAGAGATGTCCCGGACGATCCCGATGAATTCCGGCCCGTCCCGCCCCGGCAGTTCACTCAGGGCCACCTCCACCGGGAATACGTGACCCGATTTGTGGCGAGCCTCGAGCGTGCGACCAAAATCCGGCAACTTCCGTTCACCCGTCTCCAGAAACGCGGCAAGATAATCGTCATGCTGACTGGCATATGGCTCTGGCATCAGCAGGCTGAGAGGCTTGCCGATCATGTCTGACGCCGTCCATCCGAACACGCGTTCTGCGCTGCCGGTGAAGTCCAGGATCGTTCCCTGCCGGTCGATGCGGACGATGGCATCGGGAGCTGCGCTCAAAAGGACGGACAGCATGGTTTGCTGATCGGTCATCTTGGAACGCAGGCGCCGGTCCTCGACGACGATGCCCGCGAGTTGCGTGATCTCGTCCAGGAAGCTGCTGAAGACCGTATCATCCGCCTCGTCCTTCGGATCGCGGACCGTGATCAGGATCGCCGCCGGTTCTTCGCCAGCAATGCGCAGGGGGAACAGCCGTGTCCTGTGCACGGGGCCATTGTCCAACGAGACAGCCATGATCGCAGGCAGGCCGGGCAATGACGCACCGGACAGCGTTTCATCAATCCGACTGCGAAGCATGTCTGATTCAACTGAACTGAAGGATGGTCCCGACACGAGTTGCGCTGTGTCCGACGCCCCCCGCAGATAGATGGCGACCCGCCCGGAACCGGGCACGGCTTCGATCGCCTCGATCAGGGGACGCGCGGTTTCAGCCAGGTCCGGATCATTGTCCACACGGTTCAGCGCGTCGTGAAGAAACGCCGTTACGGGTCTCAGGACCGTGTCAAAAAGTTTCAATCTGTCCAACCGGACCGTCCCATCAGTGTCGAGGCATCAGACCAGCCGCAGATTTCGTTCCAGATCAATTCAGGCCCGCGTCACTCCTTGGACGCTTCCTTGTGCGATCCGTTCATCGCAATCTTCATCACCCGGTCCAGTTGATCGGCATAGTCATGCGCCGCCTCGCTGGCTGCGCGCAGCCATACTTCTGCGCCTTGTGCGGGTGTCCGGCAGGCACCGAACTCGCTCAGATAGGAGAAATCCTTGATCAGGCGCGTATTGTAGAAGCGGGCCATGTCCTGTCCGGTTTCGAACCAGTGTTTCATCGCCTCGGTTCCGTAACGCATGCCATCCGCGAATGGCAGCGGCATCGCCGCGGCGGGATCGAATCCGACCGATGCCTTCTTCGTCGTCCGACTGGTACGGGGACTGGCGGCCGCCTGTTCCGCCTGCGCTCGCTTCTGGGCCATGTCAAATCTCCTCTGGCTAATCCTGTGATGCCCCCATCAGGTCAGGTCCAGTAAGCCGCCACTTTCCGTGAGGCTCAATTGCGGGGAACTACCTAGCGGCATCACCCCGGAGAAATGCGTATTGAGGCATCCCCATCTTGCGCGCTTGTCTGACTTGCAGGTTGGCAGCGGGGCCACAGCTGAGCAACACTGAGCGCACACACGCCAGAATGAGCCGTGAGGAGGAAAACCATGTCCGACACGCCTTCCCTACCCTTTGCCGACATCCGGTCGCGGGCCGCTGCGCTCAGCGTCGAGCCCTTGCGCGTTGCAGTGGTTCATCCGGTCAGCACGTCGAGCCTGAAAGGCGCTCTGGACGCAGCCCGGTCCGGGATCATCATTCCCATCCTGATCGGCCCGGAGGACAAGATCCGCGCCGCTGCCAAGGCTGGCGAGCTGGACATTGACGGCACCGAACTCGTGCCGACCGCCCACAGTCATGCAGCTGCGTCCAAAGCGGTCGAATGGGTTCGAAACGGACGGGCCAACGCCGTCATGAAAGGTGCGCTGCATACCAATGAATTGATGGAGGCCATTGTCAAACGCGATAAAGGTCTCAGGACGGAACGGCGAATGAGCCATGTGTTCCTGCTGGAGACCAGCGGCTATCACAAGCCCATCCTGATCAGCGACGGTGCGATCAACATCGCACCGGACCTGCCTGCCAAGCGCTGGATCACTCAAAACGCCATCGATGCCGCGCGCGCGATCGGAATTGAACAGCCCAAAGTGGCCATCCTCTCGGCCACGGAGGAAGTCGATCCGGTAATCCCTTCCACACTAGATGCGGCGGCCCTGTGCAAGATGGCTGATCGGGGCCAGATAAAGGGCGGCCTGCTGGATGGTCCTTTGGCCTTCGATCTGGCCGTCTCGCCAGACGCGGTTGCCGCAAAGGGGCTGACCTCGCCGGTTGCGGGCGACGCAGACGTTCTGATTGTGCCAACCCTGGAAGCCGGGAACATGCTGGCCAAGCAACTGGACTATCTCGCCGGCGCTTCGGCCGCCGGAATCGTTCTGGGCGCCTCCGTTCCGATCATTCTGACCAGCCGGGCAGACACGGCGGAGGAACGTCTGGCCTCCTGTGCCTTCGCTGCGCTGGTTTCAAACTGGTATCAGAGTGTTCCATGAGCGTTCAGGCCGTTGCCACTTTCAATATCGGATCATCCAGCCTGAAGTTTTCAGTCTATGGGCTCCAGCCGGACAAGAAGCTCTCGGCGTGCCTTCTCCGCGGCGCGGTGCGAGACCTCTCCGGCGCACGCAGTGTCGACATTTCGGATCCGGCAATGCTGGAAGGCCTGAAAGTCGAAATTCATCAGTGTGAAGAGCCACACCAATTAACGGAACGCCTTGCGGGCTGGCTGTCCCGCCAGACCGCACAGTTCACTCTGACGGGCATCGGTCACCGGATTGTGCACGGTGGTCGCAAACATGCACGCCCGGTCGTCGCCAATGAGGCCAACCTGGAAGAGCTGGCGGCATTGTCTGTCTTTGCGCCGGCGCACCAACCGCACAATCTGGCAGGCGTGCGCGCCGTTCAGGCTGCCCTGCCAGACCTGCCCCAGACACTGTCGTTCGACACGGCCTTCCACCGTACCATCCCCCGCATTGCCGAACTCTACGCTCTGCCCCGTGCATTGAGCGAGGAGGGCATTTTGCGTTTCGGGTTCCATGGACTTTCCTATGCCCACATCTCCGAGAGCATTGGCGAAATTCTCGGCAGTCGGCCTGCGCGGCTCATTGCCCTTCATCTCGGCAGCGGCGCAAGTGCCTGCGCGATGCGCAATGGCGCAAGCGTCGCGACCTCCATGGGCCTGACGGCGCTCGACGGACTGCCTATGGCAACGCGCTGCGGCGACCTCGACCCTGGGGTTGTCCTGCATCTGGTTCAGGATCGCGGCATGTCGCCGGACGACGTAGCCGACCTGCTCTACAGGCAGTCCGGCCTGCTGGGCGTGTCCGGCATATCGAGTGATCCAAGAGTGCTGCTCGAAAGTAGTGCGCCGGAAGCGCGAGAGGCGCTGGATCTGTATTGCTATCGTATCGCCAGTCAGGTCGGCTCGCTCATGGTGGATCTTGGCGGCATCGATGCCATCGTGTTTTCCGGAGGCGTCGGCGAAAACTCACCCGAGATACGCAACCGGATCATCGAGCATCTGGAATGGCTCGGCCCCCGGATCGAGCAAACCGTCAACCTCGCCAATTCGACATTGCTCTCCCTGCCCGATGCACCTGTGTCGGTCATACGCATCGAAGCCGATGAAGAACGGATCATCGCACGCGATTGCGCCAGCCTGCTCTAGCGTATCAGGAAATCGCAGCCGCTGGCGTCTGTGTCCCAGCTCGCGGACAGGGGAACCGCATCGGCGGTAATACCCGAAGACTCTACCATGACCGGTCCTGCAGGTTGCCGTGCCCGAACGAGGACGCGATCTTCGATGCGGCTCGAGGGATGCTCAACCAGCGTGTCACCGGGCTCGAGCCCGGCAAGGATCTCTGCGACCTGTCCGTTCATGTGGCCAATTTCGACCTGGCGCAAGCGCGCGCGCCCGCGCTCCACACGATAGACCGACCAGGCGCGGTCCTGCTTGAACAGGGCGGTCATCGGCGCGGTCAACACATCATCAGCCGACCAGACCTCGACAGCCACATCGACACGATAGCCATGGCCGAGTCGTGCGGAGGGCTGTCCGGGAGACAGATCCATCACCACATTGACCCGTTGCTCTTCAATGCCGAGTGCGGAGACTTTCGTGAAGGCGAATGGCTCTATCCGGCGAACTTTTCCGTAAAGATCAGGTCCGCCCCAATTCGAGATCGTGACCGGGTCCCCGGGGGAAATCCGCACGGCGTCTTCCGACAGGAGGTCCGAGATGATTTCAATTTCGTCCGGATCGCCTACTTCGACCAGAGGCGCCCCCTGCGCGACCGGCCCCTCGCTCTGGCGCAGCCGACGCAACAGCACGCCATCAATCGGTGCAATCACGTCAATCAGCTCGCCACCTTCAGATGCGCTGCTCGGGCGGAGGGCCGCACGCGCAGCGGCCAGTTCCTGCCGGCGCATGGCCAGAGCCGCTTCAGCGGCCCGTGCGGCGGCGTGCAAAGTCCGCTCTTCCGCCTCGGCACGCTCGAGCACCTGCCGGGCGATCGACCCTCCCGGTGCGAGCTGACGATAGCGGTTCGCGTCGGTTTCTGCGCGCGAGAGTTCGGCCCTGACCCGGTCCAGTTCTGCAGCTGCTGCCCTGACGGCGGCGGCGGCGGCGTCTGCCACGGCGGAGAGCTGCTTTTCAGACCGGCTGTCCAGGACCGGGGCCGCAATGGGTTTGATGACGGCTACCACTGTCTCACCCTCATAGACGCAGTCACCGGCATCGAGACCAATGCGCTCCAACTGCCCGGCGACCGGCGCCGAAATCTCGAACACGTCGTGAATGCGGGTTTCACCTTCTTCCTCAACCGATACAGTCATGGGGCCGCGCTGCACTTCGACAATATCGACGTCCACGGCGCGCGGTGAGAAGGCCCACACCGCCAGACTGACAACAACAAGGGCAATAAATGCCCAGAACAGGATACGGTTTCTCAGGGCCATGGGTTACTCCCGGGTCTTCAATACGGCGATCAGATCGAGTGACTTCACTCGATTTCGGACAAACAGGGCGGCTGCAATGGAGGACGCGATCACGATCAGCGCCGCGAAACCTTGTGTTGAGGGGTCAATCGTCAGAGGCACACGGAATAATTCCGTAGCCATGGACGTCGCCACAAGATAGGCAAGCCCCGCGCCGAGCAAACCGCCGAGCGGCAAGGCGAGAAAGACGAGGAGTGCCAGCTCTCCGATCAGGATATAGGACACTTCACCTTCCGAGAAGCCCAGTACGCGGAGACTCGCAAGTTCCCGTCCCCGTTCGGTCAGCCCGATGCGCGCGGCATTGTACACTACAGCGGCCGCGATGGCTCCGCCGATGAGTGCATAGATGGTCATCATGATATTCACATTCTCTTCCATCGACTCATTGAAGCTTTCGATGGAGGCGCGCTGCAGCGTTACGCTGGCAATGCCGGGGCGCTCAAGAACCGCATCACTGAAGTCCGCCTCCAGGTCGGGATCGACCATGACGTAGACTCCGCTGATCACATTGCTTTCCCCCAGGAGCCGGCCAAGCGCCGATGTGTCCATGAAAGCAGGCCATCCCATCGGTTCATTGACAATCGCCGTGACGGTCGCTTCGACAATGGGACGTTCGCCTTCGAGAACCTCCAGCGTAACACGATCGCCCAATCCCGCCGCGATCATGTTGGCCAGCTGCGCCGACAGGGCCAGTCCCCTGTCCGGCACTTTCACATAGCGTCGATCATCATCCAGGATCCGTCTTTGGCGACCATCGGCATCAAGGCCAACCAGCCAGGCCCGCTCGTCCAGATGCCGGTGGCGCAATCTGACGGACACGTCCCGACTTGGCTGCACCGACAGGACACCCGGCAGGCGTTCGATTTCTCTCAGCGCACCAAAATTGACAGGTTCGACAAAACTGATCGCCGCATCATATGCATCGGTGCGGTGGAATCTCTGCTCCAGCATCTCGTCAATCGCATCGAAGGCAAACAGGGTGCCGACCAGAAGGCCCTGCGCCGCGGCCACGCCGACAATCGTGACAGCGGCCCGGACCGGCCAACGCGTGATATGGCGCAGGATCATCCGTGTCGGCTCATCCAGTTTGAAGAAACCGAACATGCGCTGAACCAGTCCCTTGCTGTACATGGTCGGGGGTGCGGGCGACATTGCTTCGGCAGGCGCCAGCTTCGCCGCGGAGCGCGCTGACCCGACGGCACCGATGACCGCCGCAAACGCCGCCGCACCGCCACCGATCACGAAGGCGGAAGGCTCCAGGCGAAAGATCATGTCGGGAAAGCGGAAACTGTCCGAATAGAGATTGGTCATCAGCCGGGCCAGCGCTGCCCCGAAGCCGAAGCCGACCAGGATGCCACCCGCCACCATGCCCAGAGCCATTTTCACATAATGCCAGGCAATTTCCCGCTGATCGAACCCGAAGGCTTTCAACAAGCCGATCTGCTGGCGTTCAGTGGCAATCAGACGCGCCAGTATGGCATTGATGAGCATTGCGGACACGACCAGAAAAATAGGCGGGATGATGGCGGCAATGGCCGCAAGCTGTTGCATCTCGCTCTCGATGAAGGCGTTCGACAACTGGTCTTCCGCGCCATATGCGCCGCCTGTCCCGTAAGGCTCGAGCAATCTATCGAGCGCATCGATCACATGTTGCGGATTGGTACCGGGATTGAGGGACACGCTGACATCATTGAACGCGCCATCAAGATCGAAGGCCGCTTCGAGTGCGCGGCGCCCCATCCAGAAAATGGCAAATCGTTTCTCGTCCGGAAGCAAGCCGCCCGGACCAAGCATGTAGATATGTTCCGGTGAATCGCCGATGCCGACGATCTCCACATCACGAGCCCGTCCGTTCACCACGGCCCGGACGCTTCCGCCCAGTCTGAAGCCGTGCGCATCCATGAAGGATTTCGAGACGACCGCTTCGTCCGGCCGGCCCGGATCCGGGAAGCGTCCGGAATACAGCAACACCCCGTTCAGGCGAGGCTCGCCATTTTCCGGCAGCGAGACGAGTTGCGCATTGGCCGGCTCCCGAAGCCCTTCGATATCGAGCGTGACCAGACGGGAAATACGCGTTTCGACCGCGCGCACACCGTCGATTTCCGCGATGTTGCTGACCAGGCGTTCCGGGGCGCGCTTCGCATTGCTGAACACGTCGGCAAAGCGGAAACGCTCATAATAGGTCGACCGGCTGAGTTCGAGAGAGGAAATGGCGCCGAGCGCCATGACCATGATGGCGACCCCGCAGGCAACGATCGCCCCCACAGCCATGCCCTGCCCGCGCATGTGCAACAGATCCCGCAGCAATTTGCGGTCGAGAGCGGAGATCCAGGCGCCGAACTTCACCAGGACAGTTCCGACGGCTTCTTTGCGCGATCAATCTGGCGGGTCTCCGCTATCTGTCCGTCGGACAGGCGGATGGTGCGGTCCGACATGTCGGCGATCCCCACATTGTGCGTGATCACCACGGTCGTGGCGCCGAGCTCGCGATTCACGTGATCGAGTGCTTCCAGGACCTGAATCCCGGTTGTGCTGTCGAGCGCGCCGGTCGGCTCATCGCAGAACAGCAGCGAGGGACGTTTGGCAATCGCCCGGGCCACGGCAACCCGTTGCTGTTCCCCGCCGGACAGTTCAGCCGGAAAATGGTCCAGCCGCTTGCCGAGCCCGACCATGGACAGCGCATCTTCCGGCGGAATGGGGTCGCGCGCGATCTCCGTCACGAGCGCCACATTCTCGCGGGCTGTCAGGCTTGGCACGAGATTGTAGAACTGGAAAATGAAACCGACATGATTGCGCCGATAGCGGGTCAGCCCCGCATCTGTCCGCCGCGTCAGCGATTTTCCTTCAAACAGCACATCCCCTTCACTGGGTCGGTCCAGACCGCCCAATATGTTGAGCAGGGTCGACTTGCCGCTTCCGGACGCGCCCAGCATGACGAGAAGCTCCCCCCGGAAGACGTCGAGGTCAACGCCGCGCAGGGCCTGCACCTTCACCTCGCCGGTGTCATAAACCTTTGTCAGTCCACGCGCAGACAGCAGGATGTCTGCTTCAGCCGTGCGGTCGGGATCGAGGCTGAATGCGGTATCCGCCATGCTTCGGGTCCTAGTGGATCATGAGGAGGGGTTGGTTGGCGTGTCGCAGCATGTGCAGTGTGACCCCGCCCAGCATGCTCTCGCGCAGGCGCGAATGCGAATACCCGCCCATCAGGACAATGTCGCTGCCGGTGGCCTCGCACTGATTGAGGATCCGTTCGGCAATGGGCCGGTCGGGCCATTCGACCGTGCGGCTCTTCACCTTCACGCCTGCCCGTTCCAGCCAGAGCCGGGCGGCTTCGATGCCGGGCGTGCCGAAATCCGTTTCGCCGATGGTGAGGAGCGTGGTTTCCTCGCTCATCTGCAGAAGGGGCAAAGCGCACCGCAGGATGCGGGACGCCTGAAGGCTGCCATCCCATGCGACCAGCGGGCGACGCGGGGCCGCGTCCAGTCCGCCGCGTGGCACAAGCAGCACGGGAGCGCCGGACTGCATGAGAATTTCTTCAAATATCTCCCGTTCGAGCAGGATTTCCTTCGGGTCCGGATTGGACATCACGACCAGATCCGCGACCCGGGCCGCCATGGCGTAGTTTCGCGTCATCGCGCCGGTTTCCTCCGACCATGAGGCCGTGACACCATTGTGTTTGAGCGCTTCGGACACCGGCACGATGTGCGCACCATCCTCGTCACACCGCTCCTCGAACGCAACACGCATGGTGCGGGCAAAGGCTGCCGTTGCTTCATCATGGCTTTCCATCGCCATGGTCGTTGCGCTTGCGGCAGCCGGAAAGAACTCCATCGGCGGATAGGAGGCGAACCGTTGGCGGACATGGTGCGCCATGACATGTCCATGAAAGGCATGGGCCATCTTCAGGGCGGCATCGGACACGCTTTTCGCGGTTTGCTCAAACGCCATGGGTACGAAAATGGTCTTGAAGCTCATGCGACTCCCTCCGGGCTGACAGATCGTGCGCCAAATTCGCCACAGGCAGGCATTCCCGCCTTGATCCCAATCAAACGGAGTGGCGATCCACCGTCCTAGGGACTTGAAACCCGCCCTTCAGGCCGGGTCCCGTTTCCGCTTCGCCGCCTGGAGCCGATCCATGACCGCAGGCCGTCCTTCAGAAGTTGTCACGCATGCCAAAACGGTTGATGCGGTCCTGGAGCAATTCGGAACCAGCCGAGAGGGTCTCTCCAGCGCCGACGCCGCGATACGGCAGGACATTCATGGGGCGAACCGGATTCCCCGCGCGCGCAAGACACCGATTGTCCTCCGGTTTCTGTCACACTTTCACAACGCGCTGATCTATGTGCTGATTGTCGCGGCCATCGTCACCTGGTGGCTCGGCCAGCCCATCGACTCCGCGGTCATCCTGTTTGTCGTCCTCGCCAATGCCATCATCGGCTTCGTGCAGGAAGGCCGCGCTGCCGCTGCACTCGAAGCGATCGAAACCATGCTGTCGCCGCACGCGCACGTGGTGCGGGACGGACGCCGGATTACCCTGGACGCCGAGCAATTGGTGCCGGGGGACAGTGTGTTCGTTGAAGCCGGAGACCGGGTGCCGGCTGATCTGAGGCTATTCGAGGTGCACGGCCTGCAAGTGCAGGAAGCGCTCCTGACCGGCGAGTCTGTTCCAGTAAACAAGGCCATTGAGCCAGTACGCGAAGACGCACCACTTGGGGAACGGACCTGCATGGCATTTGGCGGTACCATCGTTACCGCCGGACAGGCCCAAGGTGTGGTCACAGCCATCGGCCCCCGGACAGAAATCGGGCATGTGAGCGGCATGCTGTCCTCGGTGGACACGCTGCAGACACCGCTTCTCGGTCAGATGAATGCGTTTGCACGCTGGCTGACCGTGCTGATCCTGCTGATGGGAGCAGCATTGTTGTCCTATGGCGTGTTCATTCGAGAGGACGATTTTACGAACACGTTCATGTCCGTGGTGGGTTTGTCGGTCGCCGCCATTCCGGAAGGCCTGCCGGCCGTCCTGACGATCACGATGGCCATCGGTGTCCGCGCCATGGCCCGCAAGCACGCCATTGTCCGGCGCCTGCCGGCAATCGAGACGCTTGGCGCCGTCTCTGTCATCTGTACGGACAAGACCGGCACGCTGACCCGAAACGAGATGGTTGTGCGTGCAGTGTGGACGGCGGGCCAGTCATATGACGTGTCCGGAGATGGATACTCCTCGACAGGACTCCTCTCCCCTCGTCCACAGCCTTCCGCGACCTCCCCTCTGCGCGCCTTCGCCATAACGGCCGCTCTGTGCAATGATTCACGATTGCTGAAACAGCCGGCGGGTTGGGCGCTGACCGGGGACCCCATGGAGGGGGCCCTTCTGGCCTTTGCCGGCAAGGTGCTGCCGGATCCTGAGGCACTGCGTACCGAGCAAACCCGTCTTGATGTGTTGCCTTTTGATTCCCGCCATCGCCTGATGGTGACCCGGAACCGGGATGGCGACAGCGAAGTGCTGCATGTCAAAGGCGCGCCCGAGGCCATCACGGGGCTTTGCTCCGACATGCTGGACGCTGATGGTTCAGCCATTCCCATCGATCGCAGGGAAATTCGTGCCGTCACGGACCGCTTCGCCGCGCGTGGCATGCGGGTCCTCGCCCTTGCCACACTGAAGAATGCGAGCGAAACGGCACTGGGTCCGGAAGCGCTGTCAGGTCATCTGACCTTCATAGGCCTGGCAGGTCTGGCCGACCCTCCCCGCCCGGAAGCGATCCGCGCGGTGGCGGAGTGCCGGGCGGCCGGAATTCAGGTCAAGATGATCACAGGCGATCATGCGGGCACGGCCACGGCCATTGCCGCGGAGATCGGGCTGGAAACTCCCGGGCACGTCCTTGAGGGCCGCGATCTGGATCATCTGGACGATGTCGCGCTGGCTTCTGCGGTTCGCGACACCAATGTCTTTGCCCGGACCAGTCCCGAACACAAACTGCGTCTCGTCAAGGCGCTCCAGAGCCAGGACCTGATTGTAGCCATGACCGGCGATGGCGTGAACGATGCGCCCGCGCTCAAGCGGGCCGATGTCGGTGTGGCCATGGGACAGAAAGGCAGCGAAGCCGCCAAGGAGTCCGCTGCCATAGTGCTTGCGGACGACAATTTTGCCTCCATTGCCGCCGCCGTCACTGAAGGCAGAAGGGTCTATGACAATATCCGGAAACTGATCCGGTGGACACTGCCGACCGGCGGCGGGGAATCCAGCGTCGTGATACTGGCGCTCCTGTTTGGTCTTGTCCTGCCGATCACCCCCATCCAGATCCTGTGGATCAATCTGATTACCGAGATGACCCTCGGGCTGGCCCTCGCCTTCGAGCCGCTCGAACCCGGGACAATGAGCGCGCCGCCCCGCAAGCGGACAACGCCTCTTCTGGATGCCGGCTTGCTTGGAGATATCGTCGTGGCAACCCTGTTGTTCGCAGCCGCCATCTTTGGAATCTTCACCTACACGCTCAACGAGACCGGATCGCTCGACCTTGCCCGGACCGTGGCTTTCAACGGCCTGGTCGTATTGCAGGTCGCCTACTTGTTCTTTGTCCGGTACCAACACGGCGCGTCCACCACACTTGCCGGACTGCGCGGCACCCCGGCAATCTGGATCGCCTTGTGCGTGGTTGTTGCGGGTCAGTTGGCCGCGACCTATTGGCCGACGGCCCAGGCCGTGTTTGGCACCACAGGCCTTCCGCTAAAGCATGCCGGCATCGTTCTCGGCGCAGGAATTGCCGTTTTCGGATTGCTGGAAGTGGAGAAACAGTTGCGGCTTGCCATTCAACGCACGTGACGCCGCGCGGCATGCCTGAATTCTCAACGCCTTGATCAGCATCAAGGCGGTCCGGCTTGACCCGTTCCATTCTGAAGACGCCATACGACGGAGGTTCCAACCATGAAGTCCGACCTGGAAAAGAAGGCAATCGCCATCCTGAACGCCAGCAATGATCTGGCCATCGCGACTGTTCGGCATGACGGCTTTCCCCAGAACACCACGGTGTCTTTCGTCCATGACGGACTGACCCTGTTCATCGGTGTGGGCCGGGACTCCCAGAAAGCGAGAAACATGCGCCGCGATCCCAGGGTCTCGCTGACAATGACGCCGCCCTATTCCGACTGGGATCACATTCGCGGCCTGTCCATGGCGGCCCGGGCAACGGAAATGACGACAGAGGAAGAGAGCGCAGAGATCGTCGGCATGATGCTGAAGCGGTTCCCCCAGATCGCGAACATGGACCCAATGGAAGGCATCCTACCCGCCTTCTTCCGCATAACTCCGACGATTCTGTCCATTCTCGACTACAGCCTGGGATTTGGACACACGGATACAATGACAGTCGACGATACGGACATCGCCGATACACGCGAAAGCATGCAGCACAAATGGCTCATTCCGACCTGATCGGGAAACTTTCGCCCCGAAGTGCCGACTTCAGATAGCCCATCACGCCCGCCAAAAGGAAACTCATGACTCATGTGCACGCTCAATCGAACCCGGTATTTCGCCACCTGCATGATTGCCGTCAGTGTCGTGGCAGGATGCGCCCTGACGCCTTCACCTACGCCGTATCAGCCTGCAAGTGATCTTCACGGCTACACAGACGAGGCTCTCGCTGAAGACCTTTTCCGTGTCGGTTTCCGTGGAAACGCCGGCACCAGCCAGCAGGATGTGGAAGACAGCCTGTTCCGGCGTATGGTCGAGATCGCCGAGACCAAAAAAGCCGGAAGCTTTTCAATCGTCGGCCGGGAGACAACCTGCACCACGACGCTACGGACGACACCCGAAACGACCTGCATCTATCACCAGTCAGCCGACACGACGTTCCCCTACTATTTCGGCATCTACGAGCTCGAGAGCCCCTGGCATTCGAGCCCGAAACGCGAGTATGAGGCGGTTGCAACCATCCGTCTCTCATCTGAAACCGATTGCGGAGATTATCGGGATTGTTTCGTGACGTCAGAGGCTCGGGCCAGTATCGGGAATGTCAGCGATTGATCCCTTGAGCGCGGATTGTCAGCGCCGTACACACGCGTCCAGATCCGACAGGACGCGCTCCGTCTCGAACACACCTTCCGTTCCCGACGCGGGCGGCAGGTCAAGGAATTCCACTTCAGCCGTGGCGAGGAACTCCTCCTCTACATTCATGATCGAATAAGCAAAATAGGTCATGTAGTAGGGTGAATGGCACGGGTTTGGCTTGTCGACCTTGTGTTGTTTCACAGTCCGGTTCACGAACCGGAATGCTTCGGCGCCTCTTGATCGAGCCAGTTCCGCAGAGCGGTACAGCAGGAAGAGTTCCACATCCTGTCGGCTTGTACGTGTATTGCCACGAAAGCTGACTTCAGCGCGATCTCCGGAAAGCAGACGATCACTGTAGCCATAGCCTCGCTCGGCTTGTTGATAGGGCGTGGCCGTTGCACAGGCCGTAGCCAGAGACAGCGTGATACTCAACAGCGCATATGTCGTGCGGGAACCGAACACCGATCTCGTCTTTCGAAACAATCTTGACGGAGACATGAGGCTGCCATGGAACACCAGAAGTCTAATTGACCGGCGTCAACCTGCCGGACCGATTGAGACCTGCATGCAACTAGAAAGCGGATCGAAGCGCCAGTTTCGGCAAGACGCGACAGCAGACTCTGTCCATAATCTGCTTTCACCTTTTCATCCGGACAAAGATTTCCGGCAACAGATAACGGGCTCGAGTCAGGACCAAACGCCTGATGGTATCGGCCCGGGGATTAATCATATGCGTCTCAAGCCGCTGCTTTTACTTCTGATACTTAGCCTAACCTCCGCTCTCGGATTTCCCTCCCATGCTGACGTCCGGTTTCACGTCAAAAACTGTACGGATCAGTCAATCGGGTACTGGACCTTTGATGGAGGGGACAGTTTGCGCATCATCCAGGCCAGTCATGGCACACTTTCAGCTTTCCACCCGGCTGAGAAGTCTGGCGAAAGTGACGCACGGTTCCACACGATATCTTGCGAGACCGGTTCCCATTGCCAGCTTTACCTGCACCCCTCAGAATTTTTCAACAAGACCTTCAAGTACAATATCGGCAAGAACGTTTACATGCGCATCATCTCGTTGGTGCAGTTCGAATATGATGACCCCGCAATCGCTGCGCGGGAAGGCACACAATACGCTTTGCGATTCACTCTTTCCAGCGGAACTGAACGTTGTGACGACCCGACCGACAGCTACGCCTCATTGGCAGCGGAGTGAAACAGATGCTGTTCGCCCAAACACTCCTGGCGAACAGACTCGCAGTCGTCCTGCATCTCCGTCGATCGAGACCAGGGCAAGGCAATCACATTGCACAAAGCCACCCCACTCGCGCGGCACGGAAAGAAAAGACTCCTCGGAAATCAATCCGGAAAACTGTGCTCCCGATCAGTCCCAGCATACACCGAAGACCGCCGATCCAGCGTATGCCACATCTGATTTATTCCGTGCACTCCCGAACCGAGGTCTACCAACTTGAACGCGAGCAGCGAAAGCTTTGTCGCTCTTTCCACCTGACGCCAGAATGCATGAGGACTCTCAAAGTGATCATCCGAAGAGTTCGACCGAACGGTCAGTTAAATCGCTTCCATACGCAAACCAAGGACATGCCGAGGAGCCGCGACAGCGTTCATCCCATTCATGGCATTGTCAAATCTCCGGCGGTGGCCGGCCTGTTCCGAAAGGCGGCCTGTTCGTGTTTGGCAGTCATCATGCTCTCCAGCATGGCTGCCTCAGCGGCGCACGCTGATGTCCATATTCGCGTAAAGAACTGCTCTGACTATCCCGTCAAATTCATGACCTTTGATGGAGCAGACTGGCTCGATGCGGTCCCCTACAAGGTGGGAACTGTTTCCGGTCGGCATACGAGTGAAGCCGATGCTTCACCGAAACGAACCGCCTGCTCTTCGGGTGAGTTTTGCAAGATTGATATCATCCCTCAGAATTTCGACATCGAAGTGAAAAAGCGACTGAAAATCGGCGCTGGAAAATATCTCCGGATCACCCGTATCGACAGGAAATATGCCCCGTCGGACAATCCCACGATGGATAATCGGGAAAAGAGCTATCCGGTGATAGGGTATACGATCGATGCCCGGGAAAAGCGCTGCCCGAATAGCTGAAGCGCTTCACGGCATTCGTTGTAGAGGTCCTCTCCGGCTCCATACGGAGGCGTCCAAATGCACGATAGCGATACGCCTGCAGGTCAAATGCAGTTCAGCGCGATTGCATTGATCCGATATTCTAGCCCAGACGAAGCCGGTCCTCTACAGAGACAACTCCCGGCGCGGCCCACGCGGCCTGTTCGGCGCCTTCCCGATCATGCCAGTCCTCCACGACACCATCCAGCACCACATTGCCGTCGACTACGGACACACGAATGCCGCTCGCTTCGGTTTTCGCGTGCCGGACAAGAGCCTTCTCGATCCGTGCCTTGATGTCGGACGGCGAGGCCCGCTTTCTGACGCTGATCGCGTTTGACACACCCCGACCACCCGGCAGGCTGGACACGCGCCACTTCGCGGCATCCCGTTGATAGTTCCAGTCGACTTCTCCGGAGAGCGTAACCCAGCCATTTTGCACGCGTACCTGGATCTCGTTGTCAGGCAAGGAGACATCCCAGTCGAGCACACCGGCCGCCTTGCTGGCGATTTCATCATCATCCGTCTTCGGCCGGCCTGTCAGGCGTACCTCGATCTCCTGGGCAATGCCCCGGACACCCTTGACGCGCTTGACGGCGTCCTCGGCGGCCAGCTTCTCTGCAAAGGATGAGACGTGTCCCATCAGCGTCACCACGCCGTCCTCGACCGCCACACCAATACTGGCGGCGTCAATCCGCGGCTCCCATTCCAGTTCATCTTCCACAAAGTCCCTGAGAGTCAGATCGTCCATTCAAACCTCCTGCCTTGGCATGTGTCCATTGCAGGTCCTGAAGTCTTCTGTGTTGACGTGGGTCAAGCAGGCTCAAACAAGGGGCGCAACGGTTCCGGCAAGGCATGAAGGACATGGTCAAACTCACCGGCCGAGACATGCTTTCTCAAGGTCCCGAAAACGGCGCGGGCGATGGCGTCTTCATCCTTTTCCGGATCGGCGCCGAATATGGCAATGACCGGCGCCAGAAATTCGCGGACTGACCGGATGTTCCCTCCGCATCTGGAAGGCTTCCAGCCATCATAGAATACGCCTTTCAGGATCAGGGGAAGTTGCGCCGACAAATGCGCGCTCTCTTCCACGGTCAGCCTGTCGCGCAATGCGTGCAAGGCTGCGCGCAAGGCGCTGTAGGCCGCGCGCCGGTCCGTCCATCCGAGTTGGTCCATGATATCCTTCAGCCAGACATTGGTCAGATGAAGGCTTTCGTCGAATTGGCTCACACTCGCTCGGCTCATGGCGCGCTCCTCCTCATGATATCTGATCTTTTTGGCATTCCGATGCCGCGATTGGCTTGATAGGCGTCAATCCGGCGCCTCAGGACGCGTGCAATCTGAAGCCACAGCAAGGAGGAGTCACACATGCAACTGGCAACCGGAACCTATGTCTTGGTCAGTGATGGCGCGAAGGCGCTTCTGCTCCAGAACAAAGGCGATGATGGCATCATTGACCTGCGCGTGGTGAAGGCGCTGGAAGAGGACACACCAGCGGCAAAGGAGCTTTCAAGCGACCGCCCGGGGCGGTTCAGTACGCCGTCCGGCGGACAGGCTGCCACAGAGCAGACGGACTGGCACGAGGTGGGTGAAACCCGCTTTCTTGCACAGGTCGCACAAGCAACGCTGGAGACCGTAACTCAGACGTCGCCCGCGAACCTCGTCGTCGCGGCGGACCCGAAATCCCTTGGAAAACTCCGCCGCCTGCTGATTGATTCAGGCTCAATCAAGTTGCTTGCGGAGATCAACAAGGATCTGGCGCACCAATCCATTCCGCAAATAGAAGAGGCGATTACCGGCGCCTAGGCCGGAATGTCCGCCCGCACCTTGGCGGCAAGATCCTCGCCCAGTTGCGAGATTGGGGCCGGGCGTCCGAATAGGTAGCCCTGCACTTCACCGAACCCGGCCAAGTTCACAAAGCGGAACTGTTCTTCGGTTTCGACACCTTCGGCAATCACATTGATATCGAGCACACGGCTCATTCCGGACAGAATTCCCAAGACCTGGCGCGCGCGGTCGCTGTGCTCGGCGCGCACGAAGAAGGACCGGTCGAGTTTCACCCGGTCCACCGGCAAATTCTCGAGACGGCTGAGCGAAGAATTGCCGGTGCCGAAATCGTCCAGTGCGATGGTCACCCCCAAATCCCGAATGGCTTCGATGACTTCACAGGATGTGTCCAGATTGCGCAGGACGCCGCGCTCGGTGATTTCGATCTCCAGGAGATTTGGCGGAAACTGCGTCTCTTCAAGAATACGGGTCACCGACGCCACGAACCCATGCGACAGGAGTTCGTTCGGCGACACATTGACACTCAGGCGGACGGTCTGTCCGAACTCCGTCATCCAGGCCAGCATGTCGGTGCAGGCCTGCCGCATGACATATTCGCCAAAAGCGATGATGTGCCGGCTGGCCTCCGCGATCTCGATGAACTCGGCCGGATCGATGGCCCCATATTTCGGATGGGTCCAGCGCGCCAGCGCCTCTACTCCGACAAGCGAACAGTCCGAAACACGCATGATGGGCTGATAGTGCAGGCCGATCTCGCCGCGCGCGATGGCGGACATGAGGTCGCGATGGATCGACACGCGGCGTTCCAGCCGCTCCCGGATATGCGGTTCCGGAACAATGCAGGCATCGCCGCCTTGGGACTTCGCATCATAAACAGCGGCGTCGGCAAGCTCGAGAATGTATTCGATGCCCTCTCCCCGCTCGCCCGTAGATGCCCCGACCGACGTGGTCAGATCAATCAGGCGGCCGTCATAGGAAATGGGTTCGGACGCCAGGTTCTTGATTCTGCGGGCGAGGCCAGACACGTCCTTAAGGCTCGCACTGCGCAGCAGGATGCAACAGAACTCGTCCCCTCCAATGCGGAAGATGCGCAGCCCCGGCTCCTCGACCGCAAGCCGGGTCAGGCGTTGGCCGAGCGCCACAAGCGCGGCGTCGCCGCCTCCATGACCATGGCGGTCGTTCAGTTCCTTGAACTTGTCGAGATCGAGATAAAATACGCTGACAGCCTCGGGATCGACACCGTCCTTGAGGGATTCGATCAGGGCGTTGAAGGCGTGGCGGTTTTCCAGACCTGTCAGCAGGTCGGTCGTGGCCTGCTGTCTCAGCCTCTGCTCGAATTCCTCGCGCACGCTGATATCGTGAGCGATGCCAATGTATCCGCGGAAGACACCGTGCTTGTTGAATTGCGGACGCCCGCTGAACTCGACCCGGTACTGTTCCCCCCCGAGGCGCAGAATGGCCTTTACCTTAGAAAAGGGTTGGCGCTCCATGATCGTCTGGTTCAAGGCCGTTTCTTCCGCGTCCCATCCGATGAGGACATCGCGCCAGTGCCGCCCGGTCGCATCCCCCTTGCCGAAAAAGTGGATGATCTTCCCGGCTTCATCGACTTCCAGATGCCAGTCCGATGAAAGCTCGGCATAGGCCATCGAGCGGTTCAGATTCAGATTCTCCCGCTGGACCCGGCGTTTGAGCGCGTCATAGACCTGACGCCCGAGATGCTTCGGCAATACAGCCGCAATTCCGCATCCGACGGCAATCAGGCTGAGCGAGACGCCTGTCAGGAATGTGTCATTCGCACCATTCACGGTGACGTCCAGACGCGCCGCCGGACCGACATACCAGTTGATGAATGCAACCACACAGCCTGTATACAGAATGCTCATCAGGGGCGTCGTGAAGAGACCCCAGATGATCGGCGTGATACTCAACAATTGCAGCGCCAGAAAAATCCCCTGATCATCCATCAACAGCATGGCGAGCAGATTGGCCGGCACGCTGATGCACAGCAGCAGGCCCTGGAGGAGCAATTGCCGACGCTTGCTGGCCAGATAGGCTGCACCGCAGAGTGCCGCTACAGTCAGACTGTCAATGATCGTGCCGAGATTGAGATTGTATTGCCCGGCCACAACGAGACTGACGATTACAGCGAACATGATCACGAGCACCGTCAGCGACGAGTACAGGATGATCGAATGCTGCAGCCTGTCCGGCGCCGCAATCGCGACGACAGCCTGATCGTTCGCGCCAGCCCCTGCGGACGGCTCGGTTATCGTGAATTTTTTGCGCATTGGCTCCTCGACATGCGAGGTTAACCCTATCGCGGGCGTGTTAGCCCTCCGCAAAAGCGCGGCGCGAATATCCCTCTTTCCCGTTAGGTCTCTGTTAGGGGTGCGCCACAGCCTGCACTCTAACTATTCGGCCGGGACGCTGACCTCTGCGGTTTCGCGCGCCTCGGATTCGAGTTTCCGGGCCACGTCGCCCGGAGATCCTGTTCCGCGTGCAATCAGCGCATACGCCGTCGGCACGAAGAGGACAGTCACAAGCGCTGCCACGATCACTCCGAACAGGATCAACACACCAATCGCCGCCCGCGTCTCGGCACCCGCCCCGCTGGACAGGATCAGCGGCAAGGCGCCTGCTGCCGTTGTCAGGCTGGTCATGATGATCGGGCGGAACCGCGCCAGCGAGGCTTCCCGAATCGACTCCCTGAATGGATGACCCTCATCGCGCAACTGATTGGCAAACTCGACGATAAGAATGCCGTTCTTGGCGGCCAGACCGATGAGCATGATGAGCCCGATCTGCGTATAGATGTTCAGCGAGTTTCCTGTCAGCCAGATGCCCGCCAGACCGCCTGCGAGGGTGGCCGGGACGCAGAGCATGATGATCACCGGGTGGCGATAGCTCTCGAACTGCGCTGCGAGCACAAGAAACACGATGACCAATCCTGTTGCAAACACGAAGAGGATCGATTGGCCGGATGTCTTGTAATCCAGCGACTGCCCCTTGAAATCGATCGTGGCTTCCTGCGGGAGCACATCCCGCGCCCGCGTCTGCATCGCCTCCAGCACATTGCCGAGCGATGCCCCTTCCGCAAGACCGGCCTCGATCGTGATCGAGCGAACACGATTGTATCGGTTCAGGGAAGGACTGTCCGCAATCGGACGTATGGAGATCAGACTGGACAGGGGGATCAGCTGGCCGGACCGCGCTGACCGTACATAGATGTTCTGGACGTCGTTCGGTGTGTTCTGTTCCGACCGCAAGCCTTCGAGGATGACATCGTATTCCTCGCCATTCTCGATATAGGTCGTCACCCGGCGGGACCCGAGCATCGTCTGAAGCGTGACGCCGATATCCGCGACCGTGACGCCCAGATCGGCCGCGCGATCATAATTCACGTCGATCCGGTATTGCGGCTGGGTTTCCTTGTAGTCCCAGTCGATATCCACGAGGCCGGGATTGTCCGCTTCGAGTGAGGCGACAAACGTATCCCGCCATTCTGTCAGCTGCTCATAGGATGGGCCGCCCAGTACAAACTGTATCGGCTTTCCGGTGCCGCCTCCCAGACCCTGACGCATGATGGCGAAAGCCCGAATACCGGGCAGGTCCGAAAGATCACGATTGACGTTTGAAATGATCTCATCGGCTGGCCGGCGTTCCGACCAGTCGTTCAACACGACAATGACAAAGCCCTGATTGAACGCCGAACTGCCGAAGCCGGGCGCCCGCATCAGCAAACGGTTGACTTCTCCCGTCTCCGTATAGGGCAGCAGGCGCCGCTCGATTTCGTCCATATAGCGTTCCATATACTCGTAGGACGCCCCCTCCGGGCCCCGAATGGACACAAAGAACGCACCACGATCTTCCGACGGCACATATTCCTGCCGGATTGTCTGTGACAGTCCGAAAGCACCCACCGAGAGGCCCACAAGCAGCAAGCCCACCAGGATGGGACGGGAGATCAGGCGGTCAAGAACCCAGGCATATCCACCGCGCAGACGGGTAAAGGCCGCATCGATGGCGTTCGGCAATATTGCGAAGACGCCGAGTCCCCGCTCCCGCTTCAGCAGTTTGGACGCCAGCATCGGCGCCAGCGTCAGGGCCAACAAACTGGAAAAGGCCACGGCTGCGGCCATGGTCAATGCAAACTCGGTGAACAACCGGCCGACATCGCCCTGCATGAAGGTGATCGGAACAAAGACCGAGATGAGCACAAGCGTTGTCGCCACGACGGCAAACCCGACCTGACGAGTCCCGCGATAGGCGGCGACCAACGGTGTCTCGCCATACTCGTCCATGCGGCGCACAATGTTCTCAAGTACCACGATCGCGTCATCCACAATCAGGCCGATTGCAAGGACAAGCGCGAGAAGGGTCAGCAGATTGACCGACAGGCCGAGTGCATAGAGCACGATGAAAGTGGCGATGATGGAAATCGGCACGGTGACCGCCGGTACAATCGTGGCCCGCACGCTGCCAAGGAAAAGAAAGATCACCAGCGTCACAAGTCCGACCGCGATGGCCAGGGTCGTGTAGACTTCCCGGATCGAGGCATCGATGAAAACAGAACTGTCAAAGCTTCGGGCAATCACCATGCCGTCCGGCAAAGTCTCGTTCAGCCGTTCGGCCAGCGCACGCGCAGATGCCGCCACATCCACCGTGTTGGCTGTCGACTGCTTGATTATGCCGAGGCCCACCATGGGCACACCATTGCCGCGGAACAGGGTCCTGTCTTCCACGGTGCCCCGCTCGACACGCGCAACATCGCCAAGGCGTACAAGGTATCCATCCTCGCCCTCGGCAACGACAAGACCTGCGAAATCCTCAGGCGTGCGAAACGCGCGCTCGATCCGGACCGTGAAGGTTCGCTTTTCGGACTCGAGGCTTCCGGCAGGCGCCTCGATGTTTTCACTGCGCAGGGCCTGCTCGAGATCCGCGACGGTCAGCCCACGCGCCGCCAGAGCCTTGCGATCAATCCAGACCCGCATGGCATAGTCCCGCGCACCTCCAACCTGAACGCGCGCCACACCGTCAAGCGCAGAGAAGCGGTCTACGAGATAGCGCTGGGCATAGTCGGACAATTCCGGCGTCGTCATGGTCTCGCTGGCGAGATTCAGCCAGATGATCACGTCATCATTTGAGTCCGCCTTCTCGACCTCGGGCGGATCCGCATCTTCAGGGAGGTTGTCCATCACACCTGATATCCGGTCCCGGATATCGTTCGCCGCAGCATCAATGTCCTGATCGATCGAGAATTCGACACTGATGCGTGATCGTCCGTCGCTGGAGGTCGAGTCGATGAAGCGTATGCCTTCCACCCCGGCTATGCGGTCCTCGATGATCTGGGTGATCCGGGTCTCGACAACGCTGGCAGACGCTCCGGGGTATCGCGTATCGATTGAGACAATCGGCGCGTCGATGTCCGGATATTCGCGCAAGGGCAAACGGTCAAACGCGACGAGCCCGAAGATGACCAGTATCAGCGACAGGACCGATGCAAACACCGGCCGTTTTATGGATGTGTCGGACAACAACATGGCTTATCGCCCGGACGATGCTGGAGCGCTCGAGGCGTGACCGCCCCCCTGCATGCCGCCGCTGCCTGGCGGCAAAAGCATGGACTTGTCCCGGATCACGACTTCGCCTCCTTCGCGCACCCGGATCACTCCCTCCGTGATCACCACATCGCCGGCGTTCAAACCGGAGAGGACCTCAACATGCCCTGCCTGACGCTGGCCGAGTGTCACTTCCTGACGCCGGGCAATCCCGTCCTCGACCCGAAACACGAATGTTCTCGGGCCGATCGGTTGCACAGCCTCTTCCGGAATGGACAGGGCTTCGCGCGGCTCCGCCAACAACGTCACCTGCACAAACATGCCCGGAACCAGCAGCCGCTCAGGATTGGGCAATGTCGCCCGAACACGGATCGATCGGGTGACCGGGTCGATGGCATTGTCGAGAGAGGCGATGCTTCCGGTAAAGGTCTCTCCCGGAAGATCGTCCGTGCGTGCCTCGATCCGCAGACCCGGCTCCAATGTCGTCAGAAATCGGGACGGCACAGAGAAATCGAGATTCATCTCGCTGTCGTCGATCAGACGGGCGACCACATCGCCTGCCCTGACATAGGACCCGACGCTCACCATGCGAAATCCGAGCACACCATCGAACGGAGCCACAAGAACGCGATCCTGCTGGCGCGATTGCACGGCGCGCAATTGCGCCCGCGCATTGTCCAGATTGCGATTGGCCTCGTCGAGTTCGGATTGCGAGACTGCCTGCTGCTCCGCCAGCCGCGCCAGTCGTTCCTGCTGACGGCGCGCTTCGTCGACATTAGCCTCGGCCGCTTCGACCAAGGCGACCTGTTCGCGCTGCGCCAGCGACAGAAGCGTCTTGCCCTGGCGCACCCGGTCTCCATCATCGAAATATATTGCGCTCACCCGGTCCGCCACATTCAGCGTAAGGTCCACCTGCTCATTCGGCTCAAGTGTCCCAAGCGCTTCGATGCGCGTTGCGAAACTGCGCGTCTCGACTGGTTCTGCAAACACGCTGGCTGGTCCGCCGCGTTGTGCATGAACAGGCAGCGCCACGAGTATCAGGCAAGAAACGATCAGGGGCAGCAAGATCAGGCGCATGTCGGTTCCATTCTAGTTCGGTTCAGACGCAATGTCGTCCGCGTCTTCTGAAATTCCACCCAGGGCTCGATACGCAGCAATTGCTGCTTCGGATGTCTGTTGCCGGCTTTCGGCCAGCCGGTCTTCCGCGTCCAGCAGGGTGCGTTGCGCATCCAGAACATCGAGATAGTCGTCGACGCCTTCTTCGAAACGAAGCCGTGCAAGTTCAAGTGATCGCCTCGCAGAGGTCGCTGCGCTTTCGAGGTCGTCGCGCCGCCGCAATTCGCTGACATATTGTGTCAGGGCGGATTCAACCTCACTCAGCGCCGCAAGGACCGTCACGTCATACTGGGCGATGGCCGCCTCGGTGCGGGCATCGGATGTATCAATATTGGCACGCACCCGGCGCAGGTCCGGGCCGGCCCACTGAATCGCCGGGCCGATGCCGAATCCGAGGCTCGAGAGATCACCGACGCTGTTGTCCGGGTTGAAGAGGGCAAATACATCCGCGTTCCACACAATGGTCGGAAAAAGCTCGGCCCGCGCCGCCTCTCCCAACGCCACCTGCCGTCCAAGCGCCGCTTCGGCCGCGCGGATATCGGGCCGGCGGCGCGTCAGGCTTTCCACACTTCCCGTGAGGATTGCGCCCTGATGTTCGGGAATGTCGTCCGTTTCCAGAACCAGGCGGGCCAGCTCTTCATCGGGATCGGTCGCCGGCTGCCCTGTCAGGGCGGCCAATGCGTTCAAGGATGTTTGAATGGACGCTTCAAGTCGCGGAATGGACGCCAGAGTGGTGCGGTACTGGGTGTCAGCCCGTTCCAGATCGAGCCGGGTTGCCCGTCCATTTGCGAACAGTGATTGCAGCAGGTCCAGCCCTTCCAGCTGGGTCCGCGCATTCTTTCGCGCGACATGCAGGCGAGCCTGGGCACTGCGGAGGGTGACATAGGCCAGCGCAGTGTCGCTGGCGACAATCACTGCAACATCGCGCCGGAGCTGGCGGGCTTCCTGCACTGAGAATTCGGCAGCCGCGATTTCAGCATCAATCCTGCCGAACAGATCCATTTCCCAGCTTGCACCGATATTGCCCGTCGCGGATGCCTCGACATCCTGTCCGGCACCCGTCGAACGCCCGACATTGGCCCCCGCGCTGGAGGATGTGCCATAGGACCGGTTCAATCGCACGCTGCGGGCAAGGGATCCGGCCAGGCGAATGTTCGCCTGCGCAACGTCGAGCGATTTGTTGGCGGCCAACGCTTTCGCTATGAGAGACTCCATCTGGGGGTCGTCAAAACGGGTCCACCATTCGGTATCAAACGCAACATCCCGCAACCCCTCCGAGAATGCCGTTCCAAGCGCCACCGGCGCAGCGTCAGGCGCTGGAGGCGCGGAGGCGCAGGCGGACACCAGAAAGATGCCACCTGCAAGAACTGCGGAGGTCAAACGCAAACTCATGAAGGGGCACTTACGTCAGCCGGAACGGAAAACCAATCCAGAACACGGCATTGCAGATCACATATTTGTCAGCAGGATTGGCACCTGCGCCATGCAACCTGCAATTTCCGTAAACCATCCCATGGTTAATCCCTCTCCCTGAGAAATACCTCTTCCACTTGCCGCTTGCGAGATTGCGTTCGTCACTCTGCATGGTACTCCACCCAATCCTGCACACTGCCCAACAGTTACCGGGCAGAATTGCACCAGATTTCCGAACCGAATGCGCGCGAGAATGACCCCGCCTTGCCCGATCCTAGACCTGTCTGAATATCCGGAGCGCTTTGGAGCGGCCTACGATATCTACGAAACATCCCTGCCCGCTGCCGAGCGGAAGAGCCGTGGCGATATCGAAGCGCTCCTCACCCGGGACGATTACGCCCTCAGTGTGGCCATCTCGGACACCGCCGTGGTGGCAATCTCGATTGTCTATGTGGACCGGACCCACCGGTTCGGACTGCTCGAATATATGGCGACCCGGCCAGATTGCCGGAACATGGGACTGGGCCTTGCCCTGTTTGAGCATGCGCTTGCGACCTGCCGGAACCGCACCCTGCTGATCGAAGTGGAATCAGTATCAGGCGCGCCCCGGGAACGGGCAACCCAGCACCGCCGACAGGCCTGGTACACCCGTTTGGGGTGTCACCGCCTTACTGGTCTGAACTATTGCATGCCGCAGCTGCAGAACCTGCCGCCACCGCCGCTGGATCTGATGTACCATCCCAACGGCCGACAGACGCCGCCCCAGGAGGCGGACCTTCGGGCCTGGATCAGCAACATCTATTCGAACGTGTATGGCCTCAACGACAATCGGGACATCGTCGAGGCCATGTTCTCATCCTTGAAAAGCGACTAGTCCTCTGGATCGTCCACCGCCGTGTCGGTGACGATCTTCCACTCTCCGTCGATCTTGCGCCAGACAGTCACGTAATTGCCGGTCGTTTCCGGATCGCCATCGACGGAAAAGCTGCCCCATGTGATCCCGAGATCTCCGCTGGTCGCGCCCATCGCGCCGACAGGTTGCCAGTGCACTGGAGACGGCACCGTATCCAGTTGCCGCTCGGCCATGATCGCGTCCTCGCCCACCAGGAACCCGTCGCCTGCCTCGATCATGAATCCCTTGTCAAAATCAACGAATTTCCGCGAAGCCGCCTCGTATCCATTTTCCAGATTGTAGGCCTCATATGCGCGGTCCGCCGCAAGCAGTTCCGCTTCAACCTGATCCGGGGATACCGGCGCGCTGACGCAGCCTGCACTCATTGCGACAAGGGTGCCGATAGCGACAGCCCGACCTGTGTTGACAATCTTGTTCATGAAACGCTCCTCTTTGTGTCGGACTGTAGCGACGGCATCGCGGGACCGGCACTGCGTTTTGCGGCGACATCGGTGCGCCATCGGCACCAGTCTGTCGACAGTTTGCATCACCCTGCGAGGAGACGGGGTGATATCGTGCCTACTGGAGGAGAGATATCGTATGTACATCCGCTCACTGATTTTTACTGCCCTCGCCTGTGCTCTGGCGCCTTCCGGATTGGCCGACAGCCCGGCAGCTGCCCCTCCGTCGCCCTCACGCACGGTGTCGCTGGACCTGTCTGAAGGCACATGGATGAGTCTCGATGTCAGCCCGGACGGGGAGCGCATCCTGTTTGACTTGCTGAACGACATCTACGTAATGCCGGCGTCCGGAGGCACGGCCGTTGCTGTGCATGACGGAGCCGCTGCACAGCGCAGCCCGCAATTCAGCCCCGATGGTCAAAGCATGGTCTATCTCAGCGACGAGAGCGGTGCGGACAACATCTGGATATCCAGTCTCGATGGCAGCGGCACACAACAGATCACGCATGAGACACATGCAATGATTGCCGGACCGGCCTGGTCTGCCGATGGAAACGCAATTGCCGCCGTAAAGACCTATTCCGATATCTTCCGTGTCCGAAACTCCGAGATACACCTCTACAGCCTTGATGGGTCTTCAGACGAAATCATCGTGCCTCCCCCAGCCAGCGGCAAGGATGTTCAGGAACCTCGCTTCGCCCCGGATGGCCGTCACCTCTACTACACCGAACGTATCGGGGGCGATCACTATGTGTACATGAATACCGGCCTGAAGAATTTCGCCATCAATCGACTGGACCTTGAAACCGGAGAGAAGCGACGCGCCATCTCCGGTTTTGGCGGCGCGTCCACACCCCAGGTCTCGCCGGACGGCAAGTCGGTTGCCTTCATCCGCCGATTGGGCGCCAAAACGGTTCTCTTCGTTAAGAATCTAGAAACCGGGTACGAGCAGCCGATTTTCGATGATCTCGGCCGCGACCTGCATGGCGACTACCTGCCCCAAGAACATTACTATCCGTCATTCGACTGGTTTCCGGACAATCGCACCATTGCCATCTGGGCGAAGGGCAAGATCGTTCGCGTCGACACGCAGACAGCCTATTCGGAAGTGATCCCCTTCACCCTGACAGCCAGACATGAGCTGCAGCCCGCGATACGGTTCCGTCAGGACCTTGCGCCGGACGAAGTGACGCTTCGCACCCTGAGACAGTTTGCGCCCCACCCCGACGGGCAGACCCTGTTGTTCCGCGCGATTGGCAAGCTATGGAAGATCACCCCAGACGAAGCGGATACCCCGGTCCGGCTGACACAGTCCGATGCAGCTGAATCCGAACCCGCCTGGTCTCCGGACGGGAACACGATTGCCTATGTCAGCTGGACGGATCAAACCGGCAGCCGCCTGATCCTGCGGGATGCGACCACGGGGGAAGAACGCACCCTGGTCGAGAGCCGGGCCGTCATCCGGGAGCCCCGTTTCTCGAATGCGGGAGATCTTGTTGCCTATCGCCTCATGGATCCCGATCCATCCTTCAATGCAGCCGGTCCGGAAACAGGCGTGTATGTGATCGACGTTGCCGGGAACTCTCCGCACTTCGTTTCGCCGGCTTCCGGACTTGCAGGATTTTCACCGGATGACAGCAGGGTTTTCCTGTTCGCCGAACCAGCATTCTATCAGCGTCGCGCTTCCGTTCTAATGAGCCTTGCCCGCGACGGGTCAGACCCGGTCGAGCACGTGATCGCGGAGACGGCGGATATTCGCAATCTCAGTCTCAGTCCCGACCAGAATTGGCTGGGCTTCAAGTATCACAATCTGCCTTATGTCATGCCGGTCGACCTGACAGGTGAGCCACTCATCCTCTCGATGGAAGACTATCCGTCCGCCCGCCGGCTCAGTGACGTCGGTGGCTATGAGATGAGCTGGACACCGGATTCGTCCACGCTCTACTGGACCATGGGCGCCAATCTGATGTCCGTCTCCCCCGGATCGCCCGATGCCGTGATCGTCTCGACCCCGATCCACATGAATATGAGCACGGACAAGCCTGAAGGCATTATCGCCTTTGTAGGCGGCAAGATTGTGCCCATCGAAGGGGATGTCATCAAGAATGGCACCGTGATTGTCGAGGGCAACCGGATCACCGCGGTTGGGCCCCGCCGAAAGGTCAAGATCCCTCGAGACGCGAAACGGATCGACATCAAGGGCAAGGTACTGATGCCCGGCCTGTTCGACGCACATGGCCACATCGAATGCTGTTTCCGCGCCGGGACAATGCCTCAACAACATCCGACGCGTCTGGCGGCCCTGGCCTATGGCGTCACGACGAATTTCGACCCGTATTCGAATGATTTGATGTCCTATGAGAGCGGAGAGATGACTCTCACCGGCGATCTGGTCGGCCCGCGCTGGCTGAAGTCTGGACAAGTCGTGCACGGCCTCGAGGCGCGCACAGATGGCGTCTATCATCCGCTGGCCTCACTGGAAGAAGCCCGCAACCTTCTCGAACGGCGCGAGGCACTCGGCCCCTCGATCCTGAAGAGCTACAAGCTGTCGACGCGCGCGCAGCGACAGCGCCTGCTGCAGGCCGCGCGCGAACAGGGCTTCATGGTTGATGGAGAAGGCGCAGGCCAGTTCTATACCAATATCGGCATGATCCTCGACGGGCACACCAATCTCGAACACAACCTTCCCGTTGCGACATATTACGAGGACTTGCAGAAGCTGATTGCCGCCTCTGACGTATCGATGACCCCGACCCTGATTGTGACGTTCGGCGAACTTTTCGGCGAGAATTTCATCTACGAAAACGAAGACCCCTGGAAAGAAAAGAAGGTGCAGACCTTCATTCCAGACGTCAACAATGCCTACAATCCGATCGCCGGTCCCGGAGGCGCACCGCTGCATGTTCGCTGCATGCATTCGATCCACGTCTCTGACGAAATCTACGATATCGGATTTCGATCCGTAGGAAGATCTCTGACAAAGCTGGCCGAGGCGGGCGCGACCGTGAATGTCGGCTCCCACGGGCAAGCCTCAGGGGTCGCCATGCATTGGGAAATGTTGCTGTTCGCCGAAAGCGGCATGGACCCGATGGATATTCTGCGCGCGGCAACGATAAATGGTGCGAAGACATATGGGCTCGATCATCAACTCGGCTCCATCGAGCCCGGGAAACTGGCCGACATCATCATTCTAGACAAGGATCCAACCATCGACATCCGCAATGCAAACAGCGTGCGCTACACGATGGTGAATGGACGCCTGTATGACGCGCACACCATGGACGAGATCGGCAATTACGACCGCCCCAGAAAGGAGTTCTACTGGGAGACACAACCGACCAATGGGATCGACTGGAAATGGACGTGGTCAGGAGACTAGACATGAAACTTCTTTATCTTTTTGCGGCGTGCCTGGTCGCTGCGGCATGTTCGATGGCGACCGACGAGTCCACGTCAGGCCCGGAGATGGCAACCATTCCCGCTGCAAGTTTCTTCATGGGCGAGACGGTTGACTATGGGTATGGCGAGATTGATGGCCCTCGTCATGAAGTCATCATTGATCGGCCATTCGCCCTGTCAGTCACAGAAGTCACTGTCGGAGAATTCCGGAGATTTGTGGAAGACACAGACCATGTGTCCGAGGGTATTTGCAATATCTATACGGACGAAAAGTCTTGGCACATAGATCCAAGCCGAAATTGGGAGCACCCTGGTTTCGCACAAGAGGAAAACCATCCCGTCGTCTGCGTCAGCTGGGAAGATACTCAGGCCTATACGGCGTGGCTCACCCGGCAGACCGGCAAGGCATTCAGATTGCCGAGCGAAGCCGAATGGGAATATGTCGCGTCCACTGGCGGGGTCGAAGGCGACAATGGAATCGTGGATCATGAAGAGGCGAATATCGGGCTGGTCGAATGCTGTGGTGGACGAACCGAAGGCCGGGACCAATGGATCGAGACGGCCCCGGTCGGCAGCTTTCCGCCAGACCGGTTCGGTGTCCACGACATGCGGGGCAATGTGTGGGAGTGGCAGGCTGACTGCCATCAGGACACATATGATGGCGCTCCGGTAGATGGTTCAGCGAGAACCGAATGCGATACGCCGGACAAGCGCGCCATCCGGGGCGGGTCCTATGGGGACGCCGGAGACTATCTGTCACCGCGCTATCGTTTGCCAGGGCCCCAAACGCAAGGTTACTTCACTGTCGGCTTCCGGGTCGCGCATGATGTCGACTGAACGTCGGTGCAAAAAATGCACCACATGTGCTCCAAATCGCATCTGTCTCTCGCGCCCTCAGAACAACTAGAGTGAAACAAAACAGCAGGGATCGGACACATGATGGCTCGCAAAACGCGCAACTCCGCAAGAAATTCGACGCTGGGAGCAGTCCTTGCCACTGTGCTGCTGACAGCCTGCGCAGCCCTGCCACAGGGCGCCGTTGCGGAGCCCGAGGGCCAAGCCGAGCTTCCAGCCCTGATCAATGACGGCTTCGACAGCGACACCGCCTTGTCATTCGACTGGCCGATGCTGGAAATTGGCACGGGCCAATACGAGGATGGTCCGACGGGCCTGACCGTTCTGAAATTTGGAAAGAAGGTAAACGCCGCTGTCGACTCCCGCGGGGGTGGTCCGGGCACCGTGAACGCGAAGTATCTGGAACTTGGCTACAATCAGCCGGAACTGGATGCCATCGTCCTGTCGGGCGGATCCTGGTACGGTCTTGAAGCCGTAACGGCGGCCAATACGGCCTTGCTGGACGACCGGTATCGCGGCGGCCGCTGGGACAATGTCGGTCTTGTCGTCGGATCGATCATTTATGATTTCGGCGGACGTCGTCTCAACGAGATCTATCCTGACAAGCGCCTCGCTCAACTGGCCCTGCGCGCAGCACGGCCGGGGATTTTCCCGAATGGCGCTTATGGAGCCGGCCGGTCCGCCATGAATGGCGGCATCTTCGGCTGTCATGCCCGCTCCGGACAGGGCAGCGCCTTTCGTCAGATCGGTGAGGTCAAGATTGCCGTCTTTACCGTCGTGAACGCACTTGGCGCAGTCACTGATCGAGAAGGCAACGTCGTGGCCTGTCACAAGGGCAGCAACTGGCCCGAAAACCTGAAGGCCTCCGATCTGATGGGAGCCGCGCCCGCCAGCCTGCAACCTGGCTGGAATGGTGATGATTCCGGACAGGACGCCGAACGCAAGAATACGACCATCAGTGTGGTGGTCACAAACCGGTCCATGAGCCCGGCTGAATTGCAAAGACTGGCCGTACAGGTCCACACCTCCATGGCGCGTGGAATCCAGCCTTTCGCAAGCGAATTCGACGGCGACGTCCTTTACGCGGTCTCTACCAATGAAGTCGAAACCGGGCCGGGTCAGACCCTGCCCAGCATGGAGATCGGTGTTACGGCTTCCGAACTGATGTGGGACGCCATTCTCGCGGCAATGCCCGCCGAACAGGTCACGCAACCTGAGCCGAACCCGGACCTGAACATCCCGCAGTCAACCCTCAATTCCTATGCCGGCACATATCGCTTCAGCCATCTGGCAGAGTTGACGGTGCGCGTGGAAGACGGCGCGCTGGTGGCTTCCGCCACCGGAGAACGCGATGTCTTCCAGGTCAGCAAGGGCTCCCCCCGTGCCTTGCTGGCCGCCACGCCAGATACATTTACCGTCGAGCGTGGCCGCTATCCGTTCAGCCTTCAGTTCAAGGATGACACAGTTATCGTCAATCCGGGCCGGTGGCAGCAAACCGGATATCGCGTCGAAACCGACTGATCCGCACCCTACAGACCACATTTCAGGAAATTCAGGATGACCCAACACTCAGCCTTTGACTGGGCCGATGCCCTTCTGCTCGACTCCGACCTGACCGATGATGAGCGCGCCGTTCAAGCCACGGCTCGCGACTTCGCCAGAGACCGGCTCCTGCCCGGCATCGTTGAAGCCAACCGGTCTGCACATTTCGACAGGCAGATCATGAAAGACATGGGCGCACTCGGTTTGCTGGGGCCGACCCTGCCGGAAGAGTATGGCGGCGCCGGTGTCAGCCATGTGGCCTACGGGCTGGTCTCCCATGAAGTGGAAGCGGTGGATTCCGGATACCGCTCCGCCCTGAGCGTGCAATCCTCTCTCGTCATTCATCCGATCCATTCCTATGGCACCGACCAGCAGCGCGAACGCTGGTTGCCCGGACTCGTATCTGGCGATCTTGTCGGATGTTTCGGGCTCACCGAGCCTGATCACGGGTCCGATCCGGGCAATATGGCGACACGAGCCGAAAAGGCCGATGGTGGCTACCGCCTGAATGGCGCGAAGATGTGGATCACCAACAGTCCGATTGCTGACGTCATGGTTGTGTGGGCAAAGCTGGACGGCGTGATCCGGGGATTCGTGCTCGAGCGCGGCATGACAGGCCTCACCACGCCCGAAATAAAGGGCAAGCTGGCGCTTCGCGCCTCGATCACCGGTGAAATCGTCATGGATGATGTCTTCGTACCGGAGAACCATCTCTTGCCCAATGCACGCGGGCTGTCCGGGCCGTTCGGGTGCCTTAACAAGGCAAGGTTCGGCATTGCCTGGGGTGCTTTGGGCGCAGCACGCGCCTGCTGGACGGCCGCACGGGACTACGCAGTCGAACGGTCGCAGTTCGGCCGGCCGCTGGCTGCCAACCAGTTGATCCAGCGCAAGCTGGCTGACATGCAGACCGAGATCGCCATCGGGTTGCAGGCCTGTCTCAAAGTGGGCCGACTTCTGGACGCCCATCGCGCAAGCCCGGAAATGATCTCCCTGATCAAGCGCAACAGCACGGGCAAGGCACTCGACATCGCGCGGGCCGCCCGGGACATTCATGGCGGCAATGGTGTCTCGGACGAGTTCCACGTCATGCGCCATTTGTGCAATCTGGAAGCGGTGAACACATATGAGGGCACGCACGATATCCATGCCCTGATCCTGGGACGCGCCCAGACCGGGCTTGCAGCGTTCAACTGACATGACCCAGGCACTGGCCGGCATTCGTATCCTTGATCTCAGCCGGGTCCTGGCCGGACCATGGGCCACGCAGCTTCTGGGCGACCTCGGCGCGGAAGTGATCAAGATCGAGAAACCGGGAAGCGGCGACGATACGCGCAGCTGGGTTCCGCCTTTCCAGTACGGCACCGACCCGGAAAACCGGGAGGCGTCATACTTCCTGAGTGCCAACCGGAACAAGAAGTCGGTCTGTATAGACATGGCGTCATCACGGGGTCAGGAGATCATCCGCGAACTGGCGCGCACGAGTGACGTGGTGGTCGAGAATTTCAAGACCGGCGGCCTGGCAAAATACGGGCTCGATGCCGACAGCCTTCGCAGGTCCCATCCCGGACTGATCTATTGTTCGATCACCGGGTTCGGGCAAACCGGCCCCTATGCGGCCCTGCCCGGCTATGACCTTTTGATACAGGCAATGGGCGGTCTGATGAGCGTGACCGGCGTCCCCGACGGGCAGGCCGGTGCCGGTCCGATGAAAGTCGGTGTGGCGCTGGTGGACATACTGACCGGTCTTTATGCAGCGAATGCCATTCAGGCAGCACTGCTGCACCGGGCGCGCACCGGCGAGGGTCAGGTGATCGATGTCGCCCTGTTGGATACGTTGGTCGCAGCGATGGCCAATCAGTCCCAGGGATTTCTCGCAACAGGTGAAAGTCCGGGCCGGATGGGCAACGCGCATCCAAGCATTGTGCCTTATGACGTCTTCCCGACAGCCGACGGGCATATTGTGCTTGCCGTGGGAAATGATCTGCAATTTGCTGACCTCTGCGAGCGTATCGGGCTGGCCAGGCTGCCAGAGGATACACGTTACGCAACCAATGCCGCCCGGGTGACAAACCGCGCGGAGCTGACCGGCATCCTCAGCGAAAGACTGACATCAGGCTCGAGCGCGCATTGGCTGGACCTGCTAAAAGGTGGCAAGGCTCCAGCAGGACCTGTCAACAGGATGGAAGATGTGTTCGCAGATCCTCATATTCGCGCCCGAAACACGCAGATCGCACTGCCCCATTCCAAACTGGGATCAGTGCCAGGTGTCGCCTTTCCGGCGCGGCTCAGTCACACGCCGGCCCGCTACCAGGCGGCAGCTCCCGTGTTGGGGGAGCACACAAGGCAGACCCTGCAATCTGTTCTAGGCTATTCGGACGATGACCTTCGCCAGCTCGAAGCGGAACGGATCATCGCTCCGCCGTCCAGCTGACGCCATCCCCCTGCATCCCCACCGTCCTTGTACCGCACGCTTCTCAACGTTACGGCGCAAACTGACATGGTGCCCGAACGCGCATGTGGTGCAGGTGCGCAATTCGCACCATGTGGCTCTTTTTTGGCATCTGCCCAAGATTTTGTTTGTCCGTCTTACTTCCAGGTAATGTAGCAAAAGCGAGCGGGAGAAGACATGAAACGTAAATATCTATGGACATCCAGCAGCGCCATCCTGGCACTGATGCATGCTGCGACAGCGGGTGCGCAAACGGCTGAACCGCCGTCGGACGACACGGAGCTGGTGCAATCCGCGATCATGGTCACAGCACAGAAGCGCGAACAGCGCCTGATCGATGTGCCAATGGCCATCGAATCCATTTCAGGGGACGAACTCGACAAGCTGGGCATTGAGAGCGTCCAGGACCTGTCGTTCAATGTGCCTGGCCTGACCATGCGGGAAGATGGTCCGGGCAGCTACACCATCTTCATCCGGGGTCTCGCAAACCAATCCGGTTCGGGCGCCCTTGTCGGCATGTATATGGACGAAGCGCCCCTGTCGCTCAGCGGATATGACCAGCTGAGCCCGGTCGCTCTGGACCTCGCGCGCGTCGAAGTCCTGAAAGGCCCGCAGGGCACCCTTTATGGTCAGGGCGCAGCGGGCGGCGTCATTCGCTTCATCACGGCGGACCCGGTCCTCGACAAGGTGGAAGGCAAGGTGAAGGGCGAGCTCTACACCGTCTCGGATGGCGAAATGGGCCAGAAAGGCGAATTTGTCGTCAATGCCCCGATCGTTGAGGACCAATTGGCGGTCCGCCTGGCGGTTGGTCTCGAAAGCGGCGGTGGCTGGATCGACCAGCCAGAAGCCGGCATTGAGGATGGCAATGGCACCGACCTCGTGAACGCCCGCGGCAAGATCCTCTGGGTACCGACCGAAAACTTCTCCGCAAAAGCCATGGTTCAGATCCAGCGGGCCAAGACACAATTGGGCATGGGATATGAAGAGCCGGACCGCGCCGTCGATGTCGGCCCGGACCGCAGCAAGGTGATGATCCCGAAAAAGTTCGATTTCGACATCTACAATCTCGAACTGACCTATGATTTCGGATTTGCGGAACTGACTTCGTCGACCACCCAGATCGATCATGACCACCAGTATCCGTTCAGCTATATTCCCCGCGAAGGCAACTATTCCTATGGCGTTGTCGAAGGGAATGACGACCGCTTCGTGAAAGCGGAGCAATTTTCGCAGGAACTCCGTCTGTCAGACGCCGGCGAGAAGTTCGCATGGACAATTGGCGCCTTCTACAGCGACGGGGACCGCTCCCTGACCGTGGACTATGAATATGCCTATGCTCCGGGAGCTGACCTCTACGAAGGCGGCGGGGTTCTGTATGACGGCCTGTACTACTATTCCGCATCTACCTCGGAATCCTACTCCCTGTTTGCGGACGGAGCCTATGACCTCACCGAGAAGCTGACGGTCGGAGCAGGCCTGCGTTATTTCCATGACGAGCAGACCAGCCTGATCGAATACGCCCCCGGCACAGGCACCGAACTGTCGGACACATTCCAGTCCGTCGATCCGCGCCTCTACATGACTTATGAATATGCGCCGGATGCCACGCTGTATGCCAGCGCCGGATCGGGTTTCCGCAGCGGCGGTTTCAACTCGGCGCCGTTTGATCCGTATGATCCCGAGAACATTCTCACCTACGAGATCGGCACGAAGGGCTCGACAAGCAATCTTCAATACGACGTCGCGGTCTTCTTTACCGAGTACAAGGACATGGTGCGGCGCCGCCTGACCGAGGTGAACGGAGCTTTCCTGGCCGAATCCAGCAATATCGGCAAGGTTGAAGTCAAGGGCGTTGAAGCCGGTCTCGCCTACCAGCCTACGTCCGGCCTGACCCTGTCCGTCAATGCGGCCTATCTCGACAGCGAGATCGTCGAAACTGCCGACACTGACCAGGTCAACGAAGTGGGCGACCCGACTGACTACACGCCGGAACTCAGCTACACACTCGGTGTGAACTATGACTTTGACCTGACCCCGGATCATCCGGCCTTCGTCCGGGTCGATTTCAACCACCGTGACAAGGTCACATATATCGACCGGTCGAGCTTCCTGCCATCGGCGCTGCCGCAAAGCTCGGACGCACTGAACCTGCTGAATGCCCGTGCCGGTGTACAGCTGGGGCAGTTCGACCTCGAGATCTTCGCGACCAATCTCACCGACGAGAACAAGTCCATCGACCCGTATCAAGGCTGGGCGAACGCAAACCGCACCCGTCCCCGTGTTGTTGGTGTCAGCGCTGCCTTCAATTTCTAGAGAGCTGCCACACAAGAACTGACGGCCTTGGCATCAGGCTCTGGCCGTCAGCCCAATTCAGACAAGGCCCGTAACTCTCCAGAGTGCGGGCCTTTTTTTCATATGCGTCAACCGACAAGAAAAAGAGGCTGACCCGTCATGAAACGGGTCGGCCTCTCTTTTGTTTGTCAGGAATATGGGTTTCTGCGGGCTCAGAGACCGCAGGCTTCCTCGTCATCGTGAAGGACGCTACCATTGTCCTCCACGCCCACGGCCTCGGCATTGTCCAGAAGCTTGCCGCCGCAAATCAGGATCTCGCTGTTACCCGCCGCACGCGCGCCATAGGGTGAATTGCTCAGGATAGCCGTGCGCCGGCTGACGATCCGGGCCCGGTCCTCGGTGTAAAGGCCGTCATCCTCGTTCCCGTCGATCACGCTGTCAGTCACATTCGCCGTCGCATCGCCATAGGCGGCAATGGCAGCCGACTCACTTCCGATGATACGGCTGTCCTTCAGATCAATGACCGCGAACTCTTCCAGCCATACCCCAAGATGAGAGTTGGTGATGGACAGTCCGTTTGCAGTGATGTGTCCGTTCTCCCGTCCGGTAACCGCCATCTTGGCCACGCCGCGGATTTCCACACCGTCCAGCATTACCTGGCTGTTGATCGTGAAGATGCCGTGGCCGTCATACACATCGTCCTCAGGCTCCTTGTAGTGGAAGCCGGAAACTTCAAGGCCGGAAATCCTGATTTCCGAATTCCTCACCACCATGGCGCTCACAGGATAAGCCGGGTCGCCCTGAATGATTGCGCCCGTGTCGGCCAGCAGCGCAACTTGCTTGTCATCAATCACCACGGCGCCCCGGACCGCGAGATCCTGGAACGGCACATCACGATGAGCCTGCGGCGTGTAGAGGCCGGGCCGGATGCGAAGCGTAGCACCGGGGGCGGCTGCGTCGATCGCTGCCTGCAGGCCCGCAATACCGACATGATCGCAGCCTGCGGACTCGGACTCGTCTGCGCAGACAATGATCTCTGCATCTGTCTGCCCGGTCGGGTCTGCAATGGGTCCACAGGCGGCCAGTGCAAGAAGGCCCGGCATGGCGAAATGGGAAGAACGCGTGTTCATGATTACTGAATTTCCGATTGAAGGGCTTCCGAAGAAGCGATGTCCGGCTCGTTTTCCAGACGCATGAGTCGCGTCAGCGTGGACCGGAGTGCGAGAATGAGAACGGCCGCTGCCCCGACGATCGCGGCATGCATCAACCAGAAACCGGACGCCGACATCTGTTCATAGAATCGTGCCAGCCATCCGCTGAACAATCCCCCAACAAAAATGGCCAGATAGTACGATCCTACCATCATGGAGTTGACCGATTCCGGCGCCGCCCGGGATGTCAGGGCCAACGCGATCGGACCGACATACAGAAACCCGATGGCACAGACGAAATGGAAGATTGTCGGCCAGACGAGCGCCACGGCTCCATCGCCCGACAGCATGTCGCCAAGTCCCAGCAGAACAAAAGCGGCCGCAAAGACGGCACAGCCCAAGGCCAGTTTGATCAGATCGCCGGGCTCGGCATTCCGTCGCGACTGGTGACGCCAGTACCAGAGCACCAATGGGGCCAGCAGCAACACGGCAAGCGAATCCAGGGACTGGAACCATGTGACGGGCACATCCAGTCCGAACACGGTACGGTCCACGTCCGAACGCAACCACAGGGGATAGGCATTCCAGACCTGGCTCTGCGCCGTCCAGTACAGGGAGGTCAGCGCCAACATGACCAGGATCGACAGGATCACCACGCCATCCCCCTTTTGCAGGCGCGGTCGGGCGTCGCTTTTCTCCACTGTGTCCACAGGCAAATGGGACAGGCCGGACAAATAAACCGCCAAGCCGATCATCATGCCGATGCCAGCCGCCCCGAACCCGTAATGCCAGCCATACACTTCGCCCAGCGTGCCGCACACCAGGGGTGCGATGAAAGCGCCGACATTGATGCTGAAAACATAGATCGAATAGCCGGAATCCCGGCGTTTGTCTGACTTGTCGTAAAGGCCCCCGACCTGCGCAGCCAGATTGCCCTTCAGCAAGCCGGACCCCAGGATCAAGGTGCCGAGCGCCAGCAGGAAGCTTGCCTCGAAGGCCATGAGAAAATGCCCGGCTGCCATCAACAAGGCGCCAAGCAGGACGGCTTTCGTCCGTCCAAGCATCCGGTCACCGATCAGGCCGCCCAGCACGGGCGCAAAATATACAAGTCCGACATAAGCACCGAACACCTGGGAGGCGAGCGCCTGAACACTCAAGGGACCGAATACTGCCTCGAACAGCCCACGGAACGGTTCAAAAGCGGCGACATTTCCGGAGTTTTCGGGCAGGAACAGGTATGTCGCCATGTACAGGATCAAGAGCGCCTGCATGCCGTAGAACGAGAAACGCTCCCACGCCTCCGTGAATACGATATAGGCAAGGCCCTTCGGATGACCGAAGAAGACTGCATCTCCGGCTGTTCGTTCCAGCGTACCTGCAGCCATGTCAGCGTCTCCGGGCGTATCACTCATTACACTTTTCTCTCCGATGGGTGGCTGGGACAACGAACTCAATGCTCGCCCCAGGCTGGCTTCCACTGGATATGCTTCGGCACATCATTGACTTCCCAGTAGAACGGGCGGCGCGCTCTCTCATGATTGCCGATTTCGTTCATGGAGCGCGTGTCGAAGAGACGGCCGTTCACCATCGTCATCGAAACAGTCTCCGTATTCCGGATATCTGTGAGCGGATTTTTCTCCAGCACGAGAATGTCGGCGAGTTTTCCGGAACGAAGCGACCCGATCTGGTCTTCCAGGCCCAGTGTTTCTGCGCCGTTGAGGGTGCCGGCCTTCAACACGTCCTCGGGGCTCATCCCGCCCTCAGCCAGCAATTGAAGTTCCCAATGCATCGCCAATCCGTAGACTTGGCCGTGGGAGCCGGCATTTACCCGGCCTCCTGCATCGCTCAGCGCCTTCATCGACCTTGCTGCAGCCCGGAAACCGATATCCCAGATCTCCTCGGCGGCCTGCAGGCCCGTCATCCCGCGGACATAGGGAGGGGCACCGACAGGAACGGCCAGCGGGCTGTAGGAACTCGTGGTCGTCTGGACAAAGGTCTCGACACGGGGATCCTCCCACAATCTCGAGGATGTGTAGAGATAGTTTTCCCCCATTACCTCACCGAACAGCACGATCAGGGTGGGTGTATGCGCAACATCGGACGCGGCCATGAGCTGAATGAAATCATCATAGAGCGTTTCCACCGGCACATTGTGCTGAAGGTTCAGATTGCCGTCCAGAATGGCCGAGATTCCGTTGAAGTAATGGCTCTCACCTTCGACATCCACCATGATGCCATGCGCGCGACCGGCCTTGTTGAGCATCTGCCGCTGCCGACGCTGAATCTGGCGATAGCTCTTGATAATGGTGCCGCCGAGCGCGGTCTTGCGCTCCATCACCGTTTCGGCGTCCGCATAGGAATTGATCGGCACGAAGACCGGATCATATTTGCGTTTGCGGCCGAAGATGACGCTGCCGACCGCAATGTTACGGGGGCCGACCATGTCTCCCGTGAGGGTCATTTCAGACGCGCCGTAGGTCGGAAGCTCGGACGTGTAGGGATCGTAATTCGTGGTCACACCGAAGGCCAGTGCAGCATAGCGCGACGCCTGCTGCTGGGGTGGCAGGCCGGCGGAGGCGTAGTAGCAGGTATCGAGATGGCCATGCATGTCGACCAGTCCCGGCATGAGCGTCTTGCCGGTGACGTCCACGACAAAGGCATCGTCCGGTACCGCAACCTGCCCTTCGGCCCCGATGGCAGCGATCCGGTTGCCCTCGACGAGAATGGTTCCGCGTTCGATCGTGCCGGCCTGGTCCAGGGTGATGATCCGCCCGCCAACCAGGGCTGTAACCCCTTCCGGGCGATCCGCCGGCACGCGCAGATTCACGTTTGCGAACAGCTCCGGCCTGTCATCGGGATCTGACACATCAGCCCGGAAAACCTGCGGCCCCAAGGCCCAGTAAACGGTTTCGGACTCCCGATCCCAGATCAGTTCATATCCGCCTGCCGTCTCCAGCTGACGACCGGCAGTGGCGTCCAGAACCGACTCATCCGCATCCCGGTCAAACCGCGCCACATGGTAGGTCTGATAGCGACGGTAGGCGAGCCATTCCAGATCGGGACTCAGTTTCAACTCGCTCGTGTCAGAATCCTGTGTCCGCAAATGCGTGCGGTGATCGTCTCCCGCAATCGAGATGCTTTCCAGCGTCGTGATGAGCGTGCCGTCGGCATAGCCTTCCGTGGTGAAGTAGACACGTGACCCGTCCGGGGCGAATCTCGGATTCCCTCCGGCCACGCCCAGCGGTACCGCAACACCGCCGTCGGCCGGAATCCAGTAGATTCCGGGATCAGCCTTGTGTCCGCCCAGGCAGTCGTCACCCGCCGCGATCTGGAACATGATCTTCGAGCCGTCCGGTGAGAATGCCGGCTCGCGAACTATGCCGGCTGATGTGAACAGGGTTGTAACCGCTCCATCTGCCGACCGGATCTTGAGACTGCCCCCCGTCACGTCATCCCATTCGATGAAGGCGAGCCGGGAGCCGTCGGGCGAAAACGCGGCTTCCGACTGAGAAGCGTCGCTCGGCGCGAGTGCCAGCGGCTCTCCACCGGACACTGGTTGCTGCCAGACCCTTCCCAAAGCGCTGAAGGCCAGCGTGTCCTGATCCGGAGAAATGGCCAGGCGGGAGATGGCTTTTACCTGCACCATTTCAGGGTCGAGATTCTGAGTGAATCTTGCCGGTTCTGTCAGCTTGTGCTGCGCCGTGAGGGCGAAGGGAAGGTCTTCGGCGCGCCCGTCCTCGAGATGGATCCGGTTGATCTTGCCGCCGGCCCAGATGCCGATGGACTCGCCGTCCGGAAACCAGGAAAAACGCGGATAATACGTCCCCTGGCCGAGAAAGTCGGCCTGTCCGTCCCGATCGAGCCCGTCATATACCGGCACCTGCTCGCGCGTTTCGAAATCATAGGTGAACAGCAGCGTCTTGTCCTTGACGCGGCGAACGAAGGCCAGCTTGCGACCGTCGGGGGAGACTGAAGGCGCCAGCGCTCCGCCGAAGCCCCCGATCAGCGTATCGATCTTACCGGAGTTGAGGTTCTTGCGGCGGATCGCGAAATTCTTGTGGTTGGCATCGACATAGACCCCGGATTCGTGCGGCGGGGTCATCTTTTCGACGAAATAGAGGTGCGAACCATCTGGCGCATAAACCGCGTCGTGCACGTTTTCCCCATTGTCGGGCATCGGCACGATCTGCTCCGCCGGGCCGCCATCGGAGGGATAGGTCACCAGTTCGGATGCGTGCAGCTTGTCGGCGGTGTCGAACATGCGCGCTGCGACCAGCGTCTTGCCGTCTGCGCTCCAGGTCGGATCGACCACGGCGCGGGTGGCTTCGAAGGACACCTGAACCGGATCGCTGCCATCTGCGGCAGAGGTCCAGACATTGTCCGTCCCGTCGGCATCGCTGATGAAGGCAATCCGCGTTCCGTCCGGGCTGAATACGGGCGAGTGCTGCATGGCTGGCCCGCCGTGCAGCAGCCTCGCCTCGCCGCCGGTGGCAGGCATCGCATAGATGTCGCCAAGTACATCGAAGACGATGGTTTCGCCGGACGGGCTGACCGACACGCTGATCCAGGTGCCTTCAGTGAGGCGCAGTTCGACCGTGCGATAGGGCTCCCCCGTGTTCGTGACATCCCAGGCCTGTGCCGTCGACATGCATCCGGTCGTCAAAACCAGTCCAAACGCTCCCAGAACCAGCGATGTAAGTTTCATCAATGCCTGCTCCCCCAGTCAGTGCCGTCGACGCGTTGTTTTCAGAATGCGCAATCGACGGTTCGGCGTGTAGGTTTTTCCTCAGCTGCAACTTCACCATGCCCCGCCGCTGTCGGCGAAGGGGCCTAGGATGCAACCGCAGGTGCGAATTCCGCACCACCCAGCGCGCGCTTCGCATCTGTCGGGGGATGAAACCTGTTTGCGATAGTCCGGAACGGTCGTGTTCACATGGTGTCAGGAGGTTTCATGACGTTTCCCAGAGTCCGGGTTCTTCACAAATGGATCAGCCTGGCGTTTCTGTTTGTCTGGGCCCTGCAGGCGGCTTCGGGCCTGGCCATTTCCTTCCGGGCGGACATCGATGATTTCTTCCTGGGTCAGGCGGCAACTGAGACCGATCCGGCCGCAATCGCGCGAACGGTCGCGCAGATGCAGGCCAACGGCGACGATATTTCCTCCATCTGGATATCCGGCGGACAGGACGGGCAATTCGATCTCTATCTCGACCGCGCAGGCGACAGCCGGACGGTTCGCATGGACGGCGCCGGCCGCCTGGTGCGCGACCGCTCCGATGCCGTCCTTTTCTCGGACGGCGCGGTCTTCGAGACCCTGACCCGGTTTCACAAATCCCTGATGCTGGGGACCATCGGGTACACGTTCCTGACCCTGTCCGGCCTGCTGCTCGCATCGAACATCCTGCTCGGCCTGGTGGCCGGGTGGCCACAGCGCAAGCGCCTCAAGGCCTTCGCGACGTCTTCCCGGGCGCCGAAACCAGCCGCCCTCTCGGGCTGGCACTGGCGGATCGGTTTCTGGGGGGCCTTGCCCGCCCTCGTCATTGTTCTGTCCGGCGTCGCCCTCACCCAGGCAGACGTGCTGGCCGACGGACTGGGAGTGCAGCAGGAGACGCCGGAAATCGCGCAAACGCCGGATTTTGCGGCCATCCCGCTGGATCAGGCGATCGAGACGGCTCTGGCGGAGTATCCGGGCGCATCGCTCGTGGCGATCAACCTGCCTTCGGACTCCCGTCCCTGGTACAGATTCCGCCTGAACGCTCCGGGGGAAATGCCGCGCCTTTACGGCGCAACCCGTGTATTCGTCGGACTGGACGGTGCGGTCCTGCTTCGTCACGACGCCGCACACAGCGCTCCCAATGAACGCATCACGGAAGCCCTCTACCCCCTGCATACAGGTCAGATCGGTGGAGTGGCCGGCCGTCTGCTGAACGCAGCCACCGGTGCCTGGTTGCTCATCATGATCATACTGGGCCTGCAGCTATGGAGCGCGCGCAGGCGCCAGCGCGCCACGAAACCTGCCCAGGGAGACTGAAGCATGATCAGCCTTGAAATCGGGCGCGATACGCCCGCGCCAACAGGCGAGTCAGCCAGCGGCTTGACTTCGCATCGACCCGCGCCGTCAAATGCAGGCAAGACACGCGATCACAGGGACCCCCATATGGCCGACCGAAAGGACGACCTTCCCAGAACCGGACAACAACCGCCACAGCGCAAGGCGCTACCTCCGTTCGAGGGCCTGCGTGCCTTCGATGCCATTGCCCGGCTTGGAGGTGTTCGCAAGGCCGCCAAATGGCTGGACCGGGATCATGCGGTCCTCAGCCGCCATTTGCGGACGCTTGAAGAATGGGTCGGCATCACCCTTGTGGAACGCGCGCCAACCGGCCTTGTGCTGACAGAGGCCGGAAAGGACTATCACCGCTCGATTGCCACGGCCCTCGACATGGTCGCGCATGCCACACTGGATGTTCTCAATCAGGGCATCCACCATCAATTGCTGATCTGGAGCACGCCCGGCTTTGCCCAGCAATGGCTTTCGCGCCGGATCGCATCCCTGGAACGTGCCAATCAGGGCGTGGAAATCGAACTGAAGCCTTCCGTGACCGCGCCGGACTTCCTGTCTCACGAGGCAACCGCCGACATCCGGTACTGGGCGTCTTATGAGGATTTGGGAGAATTGCCGCCGCATCTGCGCAGTCAGGTTATCGCACAATCCCCGATCATTCCGGTGGCAAGCCCGGATTACCTGGCCAACGCCCCCGAAATCGAAACACCGGAAGACCTGCTGAACCACCAGCTGTTGCACGAAAACACAACCGAGACCTGGAAGATCTGGCTGGAGTCGCTTGGCGTGGATTGCGGAGACGGCCTGAAGGGTCCGCGCCTCTGGCAGGGCAATCTCACTGTTGACGCCTCACGGCACGGACGCGGCATTGCACTGACCAACCCCCTGCTCTCCGAAAAGCATCTTGCACGTGGCGACCTTGTCTGGATCGGCAAGGACAATCCCGCCTTTCCGCCAAGACGCGGTGACTATGTGCTGATCGCACGCCATGACCGGTGGAACGAGCCAAGCCTGAGAAAATTCCGGCAATGGCTGACGAACACAATCGCCAAGGACACGCCGGAATTTAAACCGTCCCGCTAGGACAGGGCCTCCACGGCCGCGTTGAAGAAATCATTGTCCAGAATGGCTTCGGCGAATTTCGGCTTGGACCGGCAACTCAGAACGGTTAGCACAATGTTCCGTGCAGGATTGATATAGATATACTGCCCAAAGATGCCACGTGCACTGAAGGCCCCGTCCGTGAAATTGCCTTCGCGATCCGGAACCGGCCACCACATATAACCGTAATTCAGGGGCGAACCGCCTGCCATGCGCGGCTCAGTGGCTTCCCGGAACCATCCGTCCGGGACGATGGCTTCGCCGTCGATCACGCCGCCCTTCAAGGCAAACAGTCCAAGCCGGGCATAGTCATGCAGCGTCGCGCAGATTCCACTGCCGGCCACTTCCAGACCATTGGGCGCCTCCAGCCACCATTCGGCGTCCGCCTGCATGCCAAGCCGCGACCACATGGTTTCGGAACAATAATCCGCAAGCCATTTGCCGGTGGCCGCTTTCACCAGCGCCCCGACCACATGCGTCTCGCCGGTACTGTAATTCCAGACATCGCCCGGCTCGGCGATGCGCGGCAGGGATGCCATGAACTCCATGATCGCCCCTGACTCCTGGGCAACCTGCAGGTCCAGCATGATCCGCCGTTCCGATCCCGCCGTGGTATGGGTGTCATCCCACTTCACGCCGGACGTCATCTGCAGCAAGTGCTGGATGGACACCCCATCATATCCGCTGCCGGTCAGCTCGGGCATGTATTTCACGAGTTGATCGTCGACACTGTCGATGAACCCATCCTGGATTGCCGTGCCGACCAGTGTGGTGGAGACGGACTTGGCCATGGACATCGACATCCACCGCGTATCGGCGGTGAAACCGGCATCGTGGAACTCATGGACGATCTCACCATCCTTGATGGCCAGCAGTCCGACCAGGCGGTTTCGAGACACATAGTCGTACAGGTCATACATCTCGCCATTCGCCGCGATGGGCATGTCCTCGAGCATACTGGCCGCGCGGGGGATCGCCACTGCGCTGCCGCCCGCCTTGATCGTGCGTGTCGGGAAAATCCTGTGCGTGTTGGCGAATGTCCGCATCTGCACATCAGGCATGAGCTTTCCGGCATAGGCAGACACGATGTCACCCAGTTCCGTGTTGCGCTCTTGGGTCAGCTCGGGGGATAAGGTCACAAAGGGTCTCCTTGCAGGCATGCCTCGGGTCGCAGTCACACGGCCGGTCTTTCGGAAACCTTACAGGGTCGGGACGTGCCGCTCAGGTGCGAAGGAGTTGCACCCCGGTGCCCTCGCCGCACCGGTGCCGGGAAATTACGCGCCTGACAATCGGGCCGCAGGCAGGAAAACTGGCGCGAACACAGCACAGGGAGACACTTCATGACCAGCGAAACCCCGCCATGGGACATGTATATTCCAAAGGCCTATCGCGCCGAAGATCCCGTTGCCATCATCGCTGAGCATCCTTTCGGCCAGCTTGTCACGAGCAGCGATGGCCTGCCCTATGCAACCGCGATCCCGATGTATCTGGACGTGGCACCGGATGGCTCAACGGAGCTGATAGGACATATGGCGCGTCACAATCCGCACGCTGCAACGCTTCAGGCAGGTCAGAACGCCTTGGCCATCTTCAACGGGCCGAATGCCTATATCTCAGCGAGTTGGTATGCCGAACGACCGACTGTTCCAACCTGGAATTATGTGGCGGCGCAGGTGCGCGGTGTGCTTACACCTGTGGATGATGATGACGCGCAACTGGCCATCATGCGCACGACAATTGCAGAGAGCGAAGCGGATTCCGGCAGCAGCTGGTTGATCGAACATGCGCCCGACGGAAAGGTCGAGACCCTGCTGCCCCACATTCGCTCTTTCCGCATTGCCATCACCCGAATGGATGCCGTGTCAAAGCTCAGCCAGACACATCCGGCCGGAGACCAGCAGCGCGTGGTGCAGGCCCTCGAAATGCGTGGCGGTGTTCAGGACCGGGAGATTGCCCGGCTCATGCGCGGTCTCTGGAAAGATTGAGCAGGTGGTGACGTTTTCGGTGTTCGGTGCCGAAACCGCACCGCCCCCATCGGTTTAGTCATCTTCTCCGCATCCCGGCGGCGGCCCAACATGGCCTCAAAGACATGAAAGGGACGCGCAATGGCGATCGCACATCGGAACACAGCACAGTGGCAGGCACTGGATGCCTCTCACCACATTCATCCCTTCTGCGATCCGAAATCCCTGGCCGAGCGCGGCGTGCGCGTCATCACCGGGGCGGATGGATGTTACGTCACCGACAGCGACAACAATCGCATACTGGACGGCATGGCTGGCCTATGGTGCGTAAATGTCGGCTACGGGCGCCAGGAACTCGTCGATGTGGCCGCCCAGCAGATGGAACAGCTGCCCTTCTACAATTCCTTCTTCCAGAGCGCCACGCCCAGCCAGATCGAACTGGCGCAGAAACTGTCAGAGATCGCGCCCGGGAACTTGAACCATTTCTTCTTCGCCAATTCCGGCTCGGAAGCCAACGACACGGTCATCCGTATGGCACGCCATTACTGGCATGTGCGCGGCCGGCCCGAGAAATACAAATTCATCGGTCGGAACCTCGGCTATCATGGCAGCACGCTGGCCGCGACCAGCCTGGGCGGCATGAAACACATGCACGATATGGGCTCATCCACCCTGCCCGGCTTCGAGCACATCATGGAACCCCACTGGTACGCCCACGGAGGAAACATGACTCCGGAAGAGTTCGGCGTTCGCGCTGCTCAGGCGCTGGAAGACAAGATTCTCGAAATTGGGGCTGACAATATTGCCGCCTTCATCGGCGAGCCGATCCAGGGCGCCGGCGGTGTGATTGACCCGCCCTCCACCTATTGGCCGGAAATCCAGAGAATCTGCCGCAAGCACGACATCCTGCTGGTATCGGATGAAGTCATCTGCGGCTTCGGCCGTCTGGGTGAATGGTTCGGTTGCGAACATTATGGCGTCCAACCCGACATCATGCCGATGGCCAAAGGCATGTCTTCCGGCTACCTGCCGATTTCCGCCATCGCGTTCAGCGACGAAATTTTCGAAACGCTCAACGAGGGCGGGCCGATCTCACATGGCTACACCTATTCCGGCCATCCGGTGTCTTGCGCCGTGGCCCATGCCAATATCAACATCATCGAACGCGAGGGCCTCGTCGCCCGTGTTCGCGAGGATGTCGGCCCCTATATGCATGCGCGCCTTCAGGAACTTGCAGACCAGCACGCCATCATCGGAGAAGTGCGCGGCGCGGGCCTGATCGCCGGACTTCAGCTGATGAAGTCCCACGAGGCACGCGAAGCCTTCACCGCCGAGGACAATGCGGCGAATATCTGCCGCGACATCTGTCTCGACAAGGGCCTGATCATGCGGGCGGTGGGTCAGTCCATGGTGATCTGTCCGCCTTTGACGATCACGCATGAACAAATCGACGACCTCGTCCGGATCGCATCCGAAGGCCTGTCCGAAACGGCTGCACGGTTCGGGATCGCCTGACATGTCACACACGATTTCTGCCATGCCGCACCTGGCTGCGGAGACGAATGCTATGCTGGAACGCATCGCCACGAGACTGGATTCCTTGAACGCGGAAACCCGTTTTGACGTCGTCAATCCGTCCGATGGCGCGATCATCGCCCGCATTCCCGACCTTGATGCCGCTCACGCCGAAGAGGCCGTGGTCCGTGCGCGTACGGCCCAAGCCGACTGGGCTGCGCTGACGGCCCGGGAACGTTGCAGCATCCTGCGCCGTTGGCACGACCTCATCCTGTCGGCCGAGCGGGAATTGGGAGAAATCCTGACACTGGAACAGGGCAAGCCGTTCGCCGAGGCGCACCGCGAAGTCAGCTTCAACGCGGCCTATATTGAATGGTTTGCCGAAGAGGCCAAGCGCGCCTATGGCGATGTGATCCCCACAAGCGCCGCGTCCCGGCGCCAGATCGTGATCCGCCAGCCGGTCGGCATTGTCGGCGCAATCACGCCGTGGAATTTCCCGAGCGGCATGATCACACGCAAGGCTGCGCCCGCGCTGGCGGCCGGGTGCGTGATCATCCTGAAGCCATCGGATGAAACCCCGCTGTCGGCGCTCGCCCTGGAAGTGCTGGCGGAAGAGGCCGGATTCCCGGCCGGCGTCTTCCAGGTGGTCACCGCCAAGGACCCGGCCCCCATCGCCAGTGTCCTGACGGGCCATGCAGACATCAGGAAACTCTCCTTCACCGGATCGACGCGGGTGGGCAAGTTGCTGATGCAGCAAAGCGCGGCGACGATGAAGCGTCTGTCACTCGAACTCGGCGGCAATGCGCCCTTCATCGTCTTCGAGGATGCCGACATCGATGCGGCCGTCGCAGGCGCCATGGTGGCCAAGTTCCGCAATGCGGGACAGACCTGCATTTGCGCGAACCGTATCCTACTGCACACGGCGATCCGCGACGAGTTTCTGGCAAAGTTTGCCGCCGCGGCTGATGCGATGAACGTGTCGGACGGCTTCGATCCGGCCTGTGACATGGGACCGATGATCAATTGGGCCGCCAAGCGCAAGGTGACGCAACTTGTCGAAGGCGCCCTGTCCGACGGGGCCCGCCGGATCACTGCGCGTGTGCCGGAAGAGGCAGGAAATTTCCATCCCCCGACGATCCTGACCGATGTCACATCCGAAATGGACATTGCGTCCACGGAGATCTTTGGTCCCGTAGCCCCGGTCTTTACATTCGACACCGATGCGCAGGCCATCGCCCTGGCCAATGACACGCCCTACGGGCTGGCAGCCTATTTCTGGACCCGTGACTATTCCCGCGCCTGGCGGATGGCGGAAAGCCTCGAAGCCGGCATGATCGGCTTGAATGATGTGGCCATTTCAGGGGATTCCACGCCGTTTGGCGGCGTCAAGGAATCCGGCATGGGTCGCGAAGGTTCGCGCTATGGCCTCGATGACTATCTCGAAATCAAATATGTCGCCATGGGAGGGATCTGACCATGCCCTGCGCCCCATCCCGCTCCGCTGCCGGACCCGTCCGGACCGCGACCGCACTTGCCTTGATCCTGCTGACGGGCGCGCATTTGCCGGCTGCGGCCGAAGCGCCGGACGTAGAGGACCAGGCAGCGGTGATTGCCGAGCTGCAGGACCGGATCCGCGCACAGGAGGCGCGTCTGGAACGCCTCGAAGCCCTTCTGGCAGCAGGAACCCCTGGACGCCGGGACGCGTCGCCAATCCTCCAGCCTGCAGCACGTCCTGATCCGGCCCTGACTGCGCCGGATTCCGTGCCCGGGCCGGCGGCTGCGTCCCGGTTCCGGCTCAGCGGCGATGCCCGTCTCAGATATGAGTACAATACATCGGAAGGCGCGCAGCCTACTGACTCCCGCGGCGTGGTCCGGGGACGGTTTGCAGCTTCCTATCAAGCTTCTCCCGACCTTGAACTTGGCGCCAGGCTGGTCACGGGCGATCCCGATGACCCCAATTCCGCAGATGTCTCCCTGTCCAATTTCAATGATGACCTGCAGGTCAGTCTCGACCGGCTCTATGGCCGGAAGACATTTGGCGCCCTGACCCTGACCGGCGGCAAGTTTGCCAATCCTTTCCGGCGCACCGATCTGGTCTGGGACGGGGATGTCAATCCGCAGGGCCTCGCCGCGCAGTACGCCGCCCTCGACACAGGCACCACACAGCTTCAGGCCAATGCCCTTCTGTTCCTGATCGAACGGTCCGTCGCTGCTGCCGACAGCATCGCGTCCGGTCTTCAGCTTGTCCTGGACCACCAGGCCGGGCCCGGCTGGAAATTCGGTCTCGCGGCCGGCTATTACGACTATGAACTCGAAGCACTCGGCACCGCGGATACGGGCGACACGAGAACCAACCGGCTCGACGCGTCCGGCGCCTATGTTTCCGACTATGACCTGATCGACGTTATTGCCTCAGCCGCCTATACCGGCCTTGGTGATCGCTGGCCGGTTCAGGTTCAGGCCGATATCGTGCAAAATCTCGGCGCAGACGATTATGACACCGGCTATTCCGTGACCGCCGCGCTCGGACGGGCGAGCACAACCGGCGATACCCGCTTCAGCTACGGATACCACAGCGCCGAGGCCGACGCGATGTTCGCCGCCTTTGCCCAGGACAATATTCCGTATGGCAGCAATTATCTCCAGCATGCCCTGTCGGCATCCTATGTGCTGGGCGAGCACCTGACGCTGGACGCCACGTTCTCCGCCTACCGCGTCAAGGATATCGAACTGATCCCTGTCTCGACGGAAGACTGGCAACAACGCCTGCGCCTGAACCTTGTCAGCCAGTTCTGACACACTTTTCCCATTCTCACTGATTATTTCGAAGGATCGTAGACTTGCGTATCGGCACTCCCAAAGAACTCAAGAACCGTGAATACCGCGTCGGCCTCACGCCGCAGGGCGCACAGGAACTGATCCGGTCGGGCCACACTGTTTCAGTCGAAACAGGCGCTGGATCCGTGGTCGGCTTTACAGACGACATGTACGAATCCGTCGGCTGTTCCATCGTAGCTGATGCAGACGCATTGTTCGAAGCGTCCGACATGATCATCAAGGTGAAGGAACCGCAGCCCGTTGAAATCGCCCGGCTGCAGCCCCGCCACACGCTGTTCACCTATCTGCACCTTGCGCCCGACCCGGAGCAGACAAGAGGGCTGTTGAACTCCGGCGCGACCTGCATCGCCTATGAGACGGTGACGGACCGTTTCGGACGACTGCCGCTGCTCACGCCGATGAGCGAAGTGGCCGGACGCCTGTCGATCCAGGCTGGCGCAAAATATCTCGAAATCTCCAATGGTGGGTCTGGCACACTTCTGGGCGGCGTCACCGGTGTGGCGCCGGGCAATGTCCTCGTCATTGGCGGCGGCGTCGCGGGCCGGAATGCAGCTGAAATGGCGGTGGGACTCGGCGCCAATGTAACCATTCTCGACCGCTCTCTGGACCGCCTTCGCGAACTGGACGTCATCTTTGCGGGCCGGGCGCGCTGTCTCTATTCCACCTCGTCTGCCATCGAATCCCTGCTGCGCACGGCAGATCTTGTGGTGGGCGCCGTGCTGCTGCCGGGGTCGGAAGCGCCGAAAGTCGTGTCCGCAGACCAGATCAGCCTGATGAAACCCGGTTCGGTCGTGGTCGACATTGCCATCGACCAGGGTGGCTGTTTCGAGACAAGTCGGCCCACCACGCATGATGATCCGGTCTATGAAATTGGCGGTGTCATCCACTATTGCGTCACCAACATGCCGGCCGCAGTGGCCCGGACGTCTACGATTGCCCTGTCGAACGCAACCCTTCCCTTCGCCATGGCACTTGCGAACAAAGGTGTCGACGCGGCCATCCAGTCCGACCCCCACCTCGCAGGGGGCGTGAACGTGGCAGGTGGCAAGATCGTGCATCCCGAGATCGTGGCCGCCATGGACGGCAAGCTGTAAATCCCGTTCTGAAACCTGGAGGACCAGTTCATGCGGTCGACCGTGACAGCGCTCACCCTCGCCACAAGCTTTCCGGCATGTGCCCAAGCCGAAGGACGATCCGTGCATGCCGAAGCGGGCTTTGCCAGCGCCCTGCATGACCGCGGTGAACAATTGAGCGCCGAAACGCTGGAATTGCTGGCCGGACTGGAGCAGTCGACCGCCTTCGGGGCCGTTTACGCGACAATATATCGAATACAGCCCCTGGACGGAGCAGCCTCACCTTTCAGTGAGGAAACAGACTACTCAGTCGGCCTTTTCGTGGATGAGAGCGGCTATTCGCTCGACCTGTCGGCCAACTGGCTGACCTATCCGGGATCGAGCGACGACTCCTCTCTGGAGCTTGTTGCCGCACTCGATCTTCACGTCTGGGCCAAACCACACATCATGATGTTCCACGATGTGCATACGGACGATGCGGGTGTCGAAGTTTCAGCAGGCCCGGATTGGGAGTTCGCGGAATGGAAAACGCACATCCGTGCGCGCCTCGGCAGCGTGCGGCTTGGCGACGGATCTCCGGGCCGGACCTATGCCGGACTTGAATTCAGCGCCGAGCGCGCGCTTTCCAGATCGTCCGATTTAAGCGTGTTTGTTTCCTATGATGTGTCGAGCCGGGAAACACTGTCTGCTGAGACCCGGGCGGGCGAGATCACCCGTCTTCGCCAGCAAGGTGTTGCGGCGGGTGTGTCGGTGGCAACACGGCACTGACCGGTCTTCAGCGCGATTCCTGAGAAGGTTCCGACGTGCTCTCTCCGCTCATGGCGGCCCCAAGCGGAACAATTGTTGGCTGAGCAACCCTCTCTTCTCGAGCAGCGTCATGTGACCGTCTGCACCGTTTGCAACAAACGCGCAGTCAGCGGTGATGATCTTGACCTTGCCGACCCGCTCAATGTCAAAGATCGCGGGACCGAAGCGTCGTACATCCAAAGTGGAGCTGGACGGTTTGACACGAGAATAGATGGTCTCGGAAATGGCGAAATTCAGCTCTCCCGACTGAGTATATGGCTCGAGATGGGGATTGGAAAACACGTGAAGATCTACTGCCGGATCCTGCGCGTCCCCTTCCCCCCTGTTTTTACGCAGAAGGCGCCGCGCAGAGCAACCGATGCAGGACGATTCCCGCCGCGCTAGTCCGGTTCAGGCAGACCCTGCACCAGGATCACGTCGAAATCGCCCCACTGATTGTCGATGCGTGCCGCTTTCAGCGGCGCATATTCCGGACTGTTCCAGAAGGCACGGGCCGCCTCCATATTCTTCCACTTGCCGATGACCACGCTCGCGGCCGAATAGTCGCCCTCCAGGATTTCGACCGAAGGCCCGCCCGTCACGGCGAGATATGTGCCACCATACTTCTCGTACAGCGGTGCCAGCTTCGAGGCATAGCCCGCCATGAAAGCCTCCCGGTCATGGATTTGGCCCAGCACCAGCATGTAGGCGGGCGCTGTCTCAACGGGCGGTGATGCCGCGACCGGGGCCGTGTCCCCCACGCTCGCACACGCCGCGCTCAGCAGGCCGGCACAGACCACGCCGGCAAAACCTGATATCCGCATCACCTTACCATTCTCCTCTGCCCGTCTGTCGCGTCCGCCAGGACGGAGCTCAGTCGCTGAACCCGGTCCCGCTGTCCTCGCGCTGGATCGCCTCGATCTCTGCGAGATCTCCCGGGGGCGACAACCATTGGGGCTTGTTCTCCTGCGCCCAGGCGAGCAATTCCGGCGGAAACTCGTCATGGCTTTCAACGCGCCATGACAGGAGGTGGTAGATGGCCTGTCCACCACCAGCCCACGCCGGCAGCTTGCCATAGCGTTGCCAGCTCATCTGATGGGGTTCCTCGACGCTTCCCTCGGGGTGAATGAAGAAATCATAATTCTCCCAAGCCTGGTATTGCTCGCCACTTGGCAGCGGGAAGTCCAGCCAGACAGACGCGGTATAGGCCCAGGTGTCTCCCATCGGCGTGGCACGGACACCATCGGTCGCCTTGATGTCCCGCACCCGATCACCCGTGCCCTGAGTCACATCGCCATAGATGCGATCATTTTCGTAGCGATAGGTGATGAGTTGATACGGATAGGCAATCGGCTCGACAGGCTTACCATTGTATTCGGTCAGGATCTCGCCGGTTTCGGCATCCGTAAACGCAAACGTCTTCCGCGTCAGATGCAGGATCGGGCCGCCTGCCTCGTCCGGCCAGATCACCTTGGACGAATCGAACCCGATCATGCCAAACAGCTTCTTGCCTGACGGATACTCGTAAACACCGCCATCCGCGATCCAGTGAACCGGCGCTCCAGTCCCGGCACGCGCATCCACCCAGGTTTTCAAGGCGTCGCCAGACGCCATCTCCACGGCCGGATGCGCCCCGTCCTGTCCGGTTTGCGCCGTGCTTACACATCCGCTCAGCATCAGGATGGCGGCGGCTCCGAAAACATGTTGAACGGATTTCATGGTCGTCTCCCCAAAACTATTTGATATATCTTTTACGACGGACCTTGATCTGTCCAGAACTAAAACGCCTATTGTCCCGACTTTGTCTGCTGCACCACGTCGAACTGTCCTCCAGCAAGGCTCTCCAACAGAAAGCTGCCATGTCCGTTCTCACGCCACTCGAAGCCCTGACTGAATTCCGCGCCCGACTTCCGCAAAAGGCCCGCCTCTACGTGGCAGGTTGCAGCGCTGAACCGCTCGCCATGGTCGACGCCTTTCGCCAGGCGCCCGATCTCGCTGCTGGACTGACATTCTTCGGCATCTGGATTCCCGGGATAAACCAAACAGATTGGGCTGGCCTCCACCCGGATGCGCGGGCAGAATCCATATTCATCGGGCCTGATCTGAGGCACTCCTTTTCCGAAGGGCGCACAGCCTTCCTGCCCCTGTCCTACACACAGGCCTGGCGCTGGCTCGTTCAGACGCCGGCAGACGGCGCCATCGTGATGGTCAGCCCGCCGGACTCCCGTGGCACGGTCAGTCTGGGTATTTCAGCCGATTTCTCGACCGCCCTGCTGGACAGGGAGGCCATTCCGGCGCTCGCGCTGATCAATCCCGCCTTGCCGGCACCGGAGCATGCGCCGCGAGTTTCCCTGGACAGGTTTACCCTTGTGGCGCAGGAGACCACGCAGCTGGTCCAATCCCCCTCCACGGACCTGCCGGATACATTTGCAGAGATCGGCCTCCAGATTGCGAGTCTGGTGGAGTCCGGGGACACGTTGCAATTCGGGTTGGGTAATGTGCAACAAGCCGTACTCGGCGCACTGACCCAGCACCGCGACCTGCGGATACATTCAGGCATGATTACCGACCCGCTGCTCGACCTGCTGGAGTCCGGCTGCGTGCCGGAAGTGCCCGACAGCGTCGTCACGGGAGTCGCCATTGGCACGGACCCGCTCTATGCGCGTGTTGCTCAGGATCCGCGCTTTCGATTCAGCCCGGTCGCACACACACACGCCTTGACGACACTCGCAGCCATTCCGAGACTTCGCGCAATCAACTCCGCCATTGAGGTCGATCTGTTTGGGCAGGCAAACGCGGAGTTCATCAACGGCCAACAAGTGTCGGGCGCGGGCGGCTTGGTCGATTTCATGCGTGGCGCAGCCGCATCCGATGGGGGCCGCGCCATCACCGCGCTTGCTGCCTCTGCACGCGGCGGCAAGATTTCCCGCATCGTCCCGCGCCTGGCACCGGACGCGACATCCATCGCGCGGGCGGATATGGACACGGTGGTCACGGAATTCGGCATTGCCGAACTCCGCAACCGGACGATTGATCAGCGCGCCGAAGCGCTCATAGCCATTGCCGCGCCGCAATTCCGGAACCAGCTTTCAGACAAATGGGATGCCTGCCGCCGCGCAATGTAACCGGCAGCAATCGGAACACCTCAGTTCAGAACCTGATAAATCTCGATACGCCCACCATCCGGTGCAACCATAGCCACCGAACGCACGCGCCCGTACGGCGCCATGTCCAGCGTCACCGGATCAGCTTCAAATTTCCCGCCCCGCTCCGAGATCGCACGCATCGTCGCCTCCAGATCTGCGACCGGGTATCTCAGGACGGACAGGCCAATATTGGCCGGTTTCGCATGCCCGGACAGGTCACGACCGCTGGCGCCGTCAAAGGCGAGCAGTTCCACCGATCCCTCGTTCACGCCCTGCGGGTGCAGAATGTATACGATCCGATCGATCTCCGCGGCTGCTTCGTGCGGCAGGCCCAGCACATTGGGACCGGGCACCTCGCTGGCGCCCACATGTTCCAGATAAGTCTGCATGCCCAGCACGCCCTGGAAGAAATCACGTGCGGTGTCCATGTCCTGGACGGTCTGCGTTGCATTGAAGGTGCGGCTCATGATCTTGAGATCGGGCCAGCCTTCCAGCGCCGGATCGAGACGTTCGATGAATGCAACGCGGACCCCGTCAGGCCCACGCGCGATCCATTCAATCACCTCGAACGGTCCGAACGTGTACTGGATGGGTGCGCTGTCACCCTGCCAGCCGCGGGCAATCATCTTTTCGCGCAAGGCCCGCAATCCCGCTACGCGCACATTGAAGTCGAAGTAGCCGCCCGTATCCCAGGGCCGGTCATCGACCCGGATCATTTCCTGTTCCACGCCTTCCAGTTGCACCAGCCGAATGAATCCCCGATGGGCACCAATATTGGCAAAGACGTATTCCTCACCCGTCGCGCTTGACGGCAGATTCCACAAGACCTTCAGGCCCTCCCCGACAGGCTGCCGGGCGCGTAATTCCCACCCGGCATCCTCGGTAAGAAATGCGTGCCAGTCCGAAACATTCCGTGTCGTGATCACGATCTCGTTCCACCCGGTCAGGCCAGCAACGTCGGAATGGTCCGCATCTACGCCCGAACCAGCGGAGACATTAGCGCTCGCGCATCCGGCAACAGCGAATAGCGCGATCATTGCCAGCAGGATCCGCATCATGGCGCAACCGTCTCGAAGACTTCGATCAGAAACTCGTTTGGAGCCAGCAGTGTCGCTGCGCGCACCTTCCCGTGCAGCGGGTCCGCAAACTCGACTGGCCCATGGACGATGGGCGTGCCGGCCTCACGCGCGCGCCGCAGGACCTCGTCGAGGCTAGTGACCGGGTAGGACCACATGCCGATCCCCAGATGCGGGACGCGCGGGGCCACGCCGGAATCAATGCCGTCAATATTTGTGAAGTCCACGAACAGCATGTGTCCGCCGGGGCCATGGCCGGGAGACATGAGTATCGTGAACCGGAATTCCGTACCGTCCGGCAATGCCATCGCGCCGTCGGATCCCGCCGACTTGAAGATACTGTCGCGGCGGACCTCCAGGCCGAGCACGCCTGTGTAGAATGCCAGAACGGTATCGCTGTCATCAATCACCTGCGCGGAATAGCCGGGCCCGCCCAGCCCGGTATCGCTGTCCACGGCGCCGAGAGGCAACATGCCAACGCGGTCGATGCCGACCGCGTGAACATGATCCGGGGCATCGAAGATGGTTTCGTGAATGGAGTACATTGAGCCATCTGTACGCGGCACGTCATAGATTTCTGCCGAGCTGGCGCGGGCTCCAAACCCCAGTCCGCGAATTTTCGCGTCCAGGCCAATCTGATCCTTGTTCGGGAAGCCCATCGAGAACCCGCCATAGGATCTCGAATTCCAGCTGGCATGAACGCTGGGAACGTCCTGGTCGACCACAAGGACCCGTATGGCCATGGCGGGCCGCCCATGGATGTCGGCGCCGGGCCGCGTCAGGTGATACTCCTGCCAACCGAGCCCTTCCGGCATATCCCAGAGCTCCGCCTGACGGGCCTGCACATCCGCCCCGACCCCGACAGGACCGGAGAGGGTCATTCCAAGGCCGTCCACATAGAACCGTTCAATAGCCGCGATATCGCGGGTGGAAAGCGTAACGACTTGCAACGGCAGAGCCAGCGCGTCCGCCTTGCTGGAGGCTGGTGACATCGTGTCGAGCGGATCGAAGCCGGCCGCAACTGCAGGCGAGGCTCCGGATCTGGATGGCGTCCCTGCGGAACAAGCAGCCACGATCGCCAGAAGCCCGGCGAGAAAAATTCTTGTCGTTCCCATGTCAGATTCCCTCCTCGCCCTAGTTCTGGCGCGGGTCTGAAACCAGTTGGTTGAGCTCCACCGTGTGCCCGTCATTATCGACCAGCATGGACACATTCACGACGATGTCTCCGGCCTCCGACGGATAGCGACGTTCATGCGGCTCGCCGATCACCGTGACGCCGGGCGCAGCCGCCGCAGCAGGGAATGTCGTATCGAGCGTCTTTGAATTGAACAGCAGCACGATCTCGCCTGGCGTGAAGTCCGCCGCGTCCGGCTCCGCAAGATCCTTGTCGGTCTGGTCGAGAAACTGCCAGAGACCCAGCATGCCGATAAAGCTGTCATTCGCCTTGAGAAGAACCAGACGCGAGCGGTTCTTGCCGTCGGCGCCATGACGACCGGTCAGCCCCGGAGACGTGAGTTCCTGATCATACTCAACCGTCATGCCCAGGGCGTCCCGATACAGCGCCAGGGAGGACTCCATGTCCCGCACAATCAGTGTGGTCCGGCGCAGGTCGAGAGGGTTGACCTCCGGTGCCGTCTCGGCGGGCGTTGGTGAGGCGGTTACACTCTGGCCCGCTGGGCCGGTTGCGCAGGCTACAAGCAAGGCGGCGCCGAGCGCCCCTGTCAAAAATCTCTTCATGTGGAATACTCCCCTCAGGTTTCCCATTAATGATATATCATTATTGAGTGTTGCCTAGTCCCCGGGAAGGATTTGTTTGCAATCGGACGGATATTTTCGGCACGTCAGGCGACGGCCCGGACAGCCGAAGGATCGATCCGGCCCGGAATGCAGTCATACCCCAGCAATTCCACATCCGGCGTCAGGTAACCCGGTCTCACAGGTTCTTCCCTCGAGAGGTCCGTGGACAGATACTTTTTGTTGTCGTCCGCGAAAACCGTGGCCACGACCGCATCGATTCCCATCCGGTCCTGCACCTTCAGCGCGCCGATCAGGTTGGCCCCGGAGGAAATGCCGACCCCCAGACCCAGTTCCGCAGCCAGTCGCTGGGCCATCAGGATCGCATCGCCGTCATGGGCCGACACGATTTCATCCAGTTCGTCCAGCTTGACGATGGCCGGAATGAAATCATCCGACACGCCCTGGATGCGATGGTGCCCGATCTTGTGCCCCGTCGACAGTGTCGGCGATTCTGCCGGTTCCAGGGCGTGCAGGCGCACATCCGGATTGATCGTGCGCAGCGCGCGTCCCACACCCATGATTGTTCCGCCGGTGCCGACACCTGCAACGAACGCGTCCGGTATCTTGCCGACCTGTTGGAGCTGCCAGGCGATTTCCGGGCCGGTCGTGCCCATGTGCGCATTGCAATTGTCGCCATTGGAAAACTGACGCGGAAGGAAGACATCCGGGCGGGCATCGGCCAGGGCCTCCGCCGCAGCAATTGCCCCGAGAAATCCGCCCTCTTCCCGACTTACAAGGTGCAGTTCTGCCCCGAGGGAGCGCAGCAAGCTCTTGCGTTCGTCGCTCATCCAGTCCGGCATGTAGATGCGCACCTTGTGACCAAGGGCACGCCCGATGGCGGCCATGGCAATGCCGGCATTGCCGCTTGTCGCCTCGGCGATCAAGTCTCCTTCCTTGAGCGCACCGCACTGATACCCGCATCGCAAAATGTTGAGCGCCATACGATCCTTGATGCTGCCGGTCAGATTGTAGTGCTCTGCCTTCGCGAAGATCGTACGGCGCTCTCCCCGGCATTTCAGGTGCACGGCGAGAAGCGGCGTGTGTCCCACCATCCCGCCAAGTGCCACAAGTCGGCTGTCACGCGTGACGTCGTGACCGATCTGTCCTGAAAATGCCATTCGTCTCTCCCTGTGAGACGATTGATTTTCCACATACTTCGGCGAATATCATCTGAAATTTAATCACGTTATTCGTTTTTTTGGTGACTATATTCTTATTTTCGATATACTTGTCGAATGATCGATGAAACTGACCGAAAAATCCTGAGACTGCTTCAGCATGATGCCACGATTTCCCTGGAATCAATCGCTGAAAAACTGAGCGTCTCGGTCAACACGTGCTGGCGGCGGGTCAAGCGCCTCGAGGAGTCCGGCACGCTGTCCCGCCGTGTGGCCCTGTGCGATCCGGACAAGGTCGGACTTGGCCAGACTGTGTTTGTCGCCATTCGCACGAATGAGCACTCTTCCGAATGGCTGGAAACCTTCGCCCAGACCGTGGAGTCGATTCCGGAAGTGGTCGAATTTTACCGAATGGCCGGAGATGTCGACTATCTTCTCAAGATCACGGTCGCCAGCGTTGCGGAGTATGACCGGGTCTACAAGGCGCTGATCTCCCGGGTTCATGTGTCGGATGTGAGTGCCACATTTGCCATGGAATGCCTGAAGAACACGACCGAACTGCCTGTCTAGTCCTCCCTGCTTTCCGGTGCATACGAACAACTTGCCTGCAGCCAGCGCAGATTGAGCCCCAGCCGCTCAGCTCCAGCCTCGCCCCACGCATAGGAGACCGCGCGGTCACTTTCACCTTCCATCACGTACAGGGTCAGCGATGGCCGGTTGGTGCCATAGGGCCAGTCGACATCCCGTAGCTTCAGGCGCACTTTGCGCGGCGGCGTTTCATCCGTCACCAGTTCGGCCACACCGCCCTGATCGTGCAGCTTCACGCCCCGGCGAAACCACCAGTCATCCATGCCCGCGCCGCTGTCGCCATGGCTGGCCCCGCGAAGGATGGCCGTCCAGCATTCAAAGGGACGCGCCCGGCGCATCCGCAACTCCACGACGCCGTCGCCGGTATTGCGGCTGATCCAGAATTCCTGATCCGAAAGCGTCATTGAGAGGGTGCCAGCGCCAAACATCGCCTCGCACCCTGCGCCCGCAGCGGCGCCTTCGAACTGGGAGCCGGTCCTCGCCCAGGCAATTCGGCACTCGGGCAGGTCCGGATGGCTCACCGTCTGCACAATGGTTTTCGTGTCGGCATCAAGGGAAAGCACGTGACGCAGCCTCAACTGTTCGCCGGTCGGCATGTCCGTAACGGACTGAAGGGCATGACCCGTCTCGTCGTCGGTCATGTCCGAGGCCCGGAATGTCGTGTGCTGCCGCGGCGCGATGCCGTCCGGGTCCATGCCGGCATCCTCCGCAAAAAATACGTGCCGGTCATTGTCCCAGCGCCCTTCAAGCCGTTCAGCAAAATCGGCGAAATCCTTTTCGAGCCAGCCAGGAACGTTTTCAGCGTCTTGCGCCAGCGCGGCCCCCGTAAACATGCCGCCCAGCATGGCGCAGGCAACGAGCTTCCTCAGGTCAGTCATTGTCTCTCCCTTTCATGCAGAAACGGCCCGACACTGCGTGCCGGGCCGTTCGGTTGGGTTCAGGACCGCATCGGGCCTAGAAGCGCAGCGTTGCGGTGGCGCCCCATTGCGACGCCGGAGCCGGTGTCACACCAAAGGCGCGCGTGCTGCCGGCGGGCGATGCTGGCGCATTGAAATCGACATAGCGCAGAATGCCGGAAACCGTGTCATCCTCGAAGACGTTCTTGCCCCAGATCTGGAACGAGATGTTGCCGAACTCGGCACCGGCCCGGAGGTTCACGCGCGTGGCGTCGCCCGTTTCGGCTTCATTGTGAACCTGGGCGTAGAAGGACGACCGATAGGTCAGGTCCCCGCCGATATAGTAGTCCACATCGCTGGACCCGATATCGAAATCATAGCGTGTGCCGATGGCTGCCTGGTGGTCGGAAACGAGTGGCGGCGTCTTGCCCGAAATGTCGCCCGCTTCCGCACACCCTGCCGCAGCCAGGTCATTGCACGCAGCGCCGGCCAGCAGGATCGCATGGTCGCGGTCCACACCTTCGGTGATTTCCGCATCCAGGTATCCATACGAACCGTAGACGGTCAGGTCGTCGGTCAATGCCTTCACGAACTCGACTTCGATACCGAAGATTTCGGTTTCGCCGATATTGGCCCGATAGGAATCCACTCCGCCAGCGCCGGTCGTGTAGGTGTTGGTCAGGACCTGGTTTTCAAACTGGTTGAAGAATGCCGACACGTTCAATCGGTCGAAACCGAACTTCGATGTCTTCGCGCCCACTTCGAAACTCTTGAGTTTCTCTTCCTCATATGTGGTCTGCGGTGCGTCAAGATTGTTGAACCCGCCCGGAGAGTTGCCTTCTGCATACTGTCCGTAAATCATCGCGTCATTGTCGATGCGGTAATCGACCGTCAGGCGCGGTGCCGTGAATTCGAAGGAGGCCTCACGCACATCCGTGCTGCCCACCACCTGGTTCGGATTCTTGATGAACGCCGGAAGACCCGCCACGACGGATGGATCGACATATTGCGACAGGACGTATTGCTGCCCCATCGACTTGATGTCGTCCTCCGCCTGACGAATTTCGAGCCCGACCGTGAGTTGGTCATTCACGTCATACTCGACCCCGCCGAAGAAGGCGACGTTGTCGATTTCGGTGATGTCGCTGAGGGAATCCGGACCGAACTCCGTGAACTCGATGAATTCGGCCAGCGGCTTGCGTTGCTCGCGCGACGTATAGGCCCCGATACGCCAGCGGAACGCGTCCGTACTGGGCGACGACAGGCGGACCTCATTGGTAAAGGCCGTGCGCTGTGAGGCGCCCGTATCATTGAACGGTGAAACCGTGTCGCAATTGGTGATGAAGAAGACGCAGGCCGGCCCGATGAAGAAGGCCTCATCGCCATTATAGGTCTGGTCCGTACCGGTCCGTTCGTAGATTTCGGTGACACCCGCCTGATAGGTCAGGGAATATCCGGACCCCATGATGTCCCAATCGGCAGACAGGAACCCGCGATCCGATTCGCGATAGAGCCCCGGATGCAGTAGATTGTCCGTATTCAGCTCGATCTCGCTCGGCATGGAAACGGTGCCGCAATAATACCCGCGGGTGTCCAGGTAACAATTGTTGTCGGCCGAATCCGTCAGGGCGATGGCGAAGTGCGTGTCTTCGTCTTCCGCCGTGATATACCGCGCGCTGATGCTCAGATCCTCGAACGGATCGAAGAAGACCGCGCCGCCAAAGGTGCTGGTTTCACGGCCGTTGAGGTCACCGCCAAGAGCGTTCTCATAGTCACCGTCAAACGTCGAGATCTTTGCGTTCGCGCTGAATGCCAGCATGTCGTTGACGCGGACATTCACAAAGCCCGCCCCCTGCGCATAGCCGTGTTCTCCGAACTCTCCGGAAATCTGGCCGGAGACCGGCTCGTCTCCCGGCTTGCGGGTGACATAGTTGATCGCGCCCGACAGCGTGCCCCGTCCGAACACGGCGCTTTGCGGGCCCTTGATGATCTCGACCCGCTCAAAACTGGTCAGGTCCAGTGAGCTGGAATCCCCGAAGAACGGAACACCATCCACGAAGATGCCGACCTTGCCTTCGGAGATCAGGATGTTCGATGTACCCCGAATGACCGGGCGATCCCCATCACGCCCGAACGCCTGCTGTTGCTGAAAGCCAGGCACGAAGTCGGACAGTTCCGCAATATTGGTAATGGCCTGTTCGCTGATCGCGTCGGCACCGATCGCGGAAACGGAAATCGGGATGTCCTGAATGGACTCCTCGGTTTTTCTGGCCGTGACCGTAATCACGTTCTGGCGCGACTCCGCTTCCACCTCGCCATCATCCTGTGCGCTTGCCGGCGCGGACATGAATGTGAAAGCCATGGCTGCCGTACCAGCCAGGAGAAATGTTTTGGACATGGATGGTTCCCCCATTTTCGTCTCCGAGACCATACCTTTTATTTGGTATATCAATATATCTTGCTAATCATTGTGGGCATGGCAAGCGCTTTTTCGGGGATTGTCGAAAGTTTACACCACGAATCGTGTCTTTCCAGGCACACCTTGCACGGTTTGGAGGCACCCGAACACAAGAGGCCGGACCCATTGGCCCGGCCTCGCGTCATTGAAAGGTGCCGAGAGCGACTATCTCGCCGGAAGGTCGATTTCGCCTTCACGAACACCCTTGTAATACCCCCAGCTCGTCATGTTCGAACGCGGATCGCCAGAAGGCGGAGGGCTCGCATATTCCGGATAATGTGCTGCAATCTCTGACTTCATTGTGTCGGACAGCTCATCATAACTGCCAAGCTTGCGACCAGCGGTGTGCATGTACATCACACCTTCCCGGCCATTCATCTCCATCCATGGCAGCCAGTCCGACACGCGTGACCAGCCGACCGTGATCTTGGCGGTGGTCGTCGCAGGATCCAGCAGATCCTCCGTACGGCCGAAGAAATTGAACATTTCGGTAGCGTGATAGGTGCCTCCGATTTCCGGCTGGTAATCGCCGCCGAGCGGGTTCGGGTACCAGAGCGGGAACGTGTTGCGCATCCACCAACTGCCGCCGCCGATCTCGCCGGACCAAGTGGCCGGCTTCCCGTCGCGCCCCGTCTCGAACATCTTGAAGTTCACCGGGTCATTCGCAACATGCATCACGTTTACGGTCTGCCCGGTCCATGGATTGTCCCAGGTTTTCAGCACTTCACCTGTTGTCTTGTCCTTGTAGAGCAGGATCTCGCGCGACACGAGATGAAAGCCTTCCCCAGCCGATTCGTCCGAAATGGTCGAACAGGCACGGATGTTCATGCCCTCGACATCGAACAGATGCACATCCTTCTCTCCCTGCTTCCGGGAATAGGCCTTGCCGTGCCACCAATAGACAGCTGGCGCGTCGTCCACTGTGGAACACTGCACCTTCCGCATGAGGGTGATCGTGTCGGATGCATCGGACGGGTCGAGTTGCGCCACCTGGGCCTGACTTACGGTCGCGCAGGCAGTGGACACCCCCAATGCGGCGAACAAGGCGGAAAAGCGGAACAGTGATTTCATGAGACTCCCCATTTGATATACCATATCAGAATACACAGCTGCGCCCTGCCGCCAAGCCTGAAATTTTCCCGCACACACATTCGTGCCCGGTGATGGCGCTCACACGATCCACGTTCTTGCTTAATCTGCTTACGGACTTGATTGCAGTTACCCCACCCCTCGGGTCAGGACATTGCCTCGAATATGGCGTAGGCTGCCTGTTCGGCGGATTCCATCGCCCCCTCCATGCCGGTGTGCAAGCGGGAGACATGTTCGCCTGCGAAATGCAGTCGGCCTGCCGGAAGGCCCATGGTTTGTGCCCAGGCTCCGATCTGCCCGGGTGCCCAATGCATGTACGCGCCGCCCGACAGGGGCTGGGCTTCATCCCATCGCACCACCTTGCGGGCGGTCGCCTTCACACCGCGCAGGGTCTTGAGCGTTTGCTCGGCCAGCACCATCCATTCTGCATCGCTCGCTTCCGGCCGGCACCCAGCCCCATTGATCCAACAGGACAGCCCGATCGTTTCACCCGCCGCGCTGCGCACGGGAAACACCCGCTCGATCGGTGAATCGGTCCACATCATTTCGGGAAGCCCGTCTGAAAACGGCGCGTCCAGCGTCAGATGAACCTGATGAATGCGGGTATAGGGAAGCGTTCCGATGGCCGCGTTCTGAACGGAATTCAGCGGCGCTTTCAGGTCCAGCCTGGCCAGGACCGGAAAGGGCAAGGCGCAGATCACATAGGGCGCACTCAGAGTGTGAGTACCCGAGCGAATGTGCACACGATTGGCCTGCACATCGATGCCGGTCACCGGCATCCCCAGCTTCACTGTCCCGTCCGGCAGGCTGGCCGTCATTGCCTCCGGCAAGCGCTGCGCCCCGCCCTCTATCTCTCCCGGCGGGCCGGTCATCCCATCCTGATTGAACAGGACCAGGGTCCTGTAAAGATTGAGCATCGAATAGGATTGGAGGTCATTGGCATTCAGCGCGATCTCACACAATCTCCGTGAGGACGGATCGAATCCGGCCTGCGCAAGAAAGGCATCGGCAGAGATGTCGTGCTCCGGCCCCGCTTCGCGCCATGCATACTGGTCTTCCAACGGGTTTGCGCGCGCCGCCGCCATGAACAGGGCCATGTCCGGTGAAAAAGCCCTGAATGCCTCCGGAAATGGATTGTCCGCATGCGCGGCCCATTCGCGGGCATCAAATACGGCCCCGTTCAGAGCGATCGTCTTGTCGCGGGACATGGGTGTGGTCGGCGGATTGATGGCAATGCCCAGATCCCGCGCTGTGCTTCGGATACGTGCATAGGACTGGCCAACCTGTTGCCCGCCGGCTTCGGGCGCGCCCGGAACCTCGTCCAGCGTCCACATCCGCCCGCCGACGCGCCGCGAGGCTTCGAGCACCCTCACCTTGATCCCGTCTGCGGCAAGCATGCGCGCGGCATGCAGACCTGCCAGACCTGCGCCCAATATGATCACATCCGCATCTGCAGGCTCCTGAATGGCCGGTGCGCAGGCTGCCGCTGTCGCTGACGCGCCCAGCGCCAGCACCCGGCGCCTGTTCCACAGCAGTGTCATGATCTTCTCCTCACCCGCCAAACGATATATCTTTTAGACGAGTGAAAGGCGGCCTGCCAAGTGCGCAAAATGACCACAGGCCGTTGGATGGCAAGGCCACGGTCTATTCTGAACGTATACGGAACTCAGACACGACGACACCGTCGGACGACACCAGACGCCCGACGACCTCTCACCCGAACCGGGGAGGCGCGAGCCGAACCTTGAAGGCATTCTTGCAGCACCCCCGGTGACTGGAGATCCTTATGTTGAGAAATGCAATCCTGTTCGGCCTGGCGTTTGCCGCGGCCTCATACGCCTGGAGCCAACAGGCCCCTTCCGAACCCGCCTGTCAGGCTGGCGACGCAGAAGCCTGCTTCTACACCGGCGCAGAATACGCCCAGGGGCAAGGCGTGACGGCCGATCAAAGGCGCGCGGTCGACTTCTTTCTAAGATCCTGCGATCTCGGCGTGCCCGATGGATGCTCCACAAGTGGCATCCTGATCAGTACAGGCGAAGGAAATCTCGAACAGGACATCCTGCGCGGCGTCGGATACATGGAGCGCGCTTGCGGGATGGGCCATGTGGACGGGTGCAGTCGTGCCATCGGTCACCGTATCAGTGAGGCCTCCCCGGCCTTCAATCTGACCCAGGCCGTGGAGATTGCGAAAGTCGGCTGCAAAGCCGGAGTGGAAAACCCCTGCTACTGGGGACTCGACTGGTCGTGGGACGGCAAGAAAGGGCAATACAAGGACCTGATCGACATGCCGACCGCCGGCTGGTTTGCGGAACAGGCCTGCAACCAGTTTCATGACGAAATGGGATGTGACATCGCTGCGCGCATCTATGCCAACCCCGACGCAGATACATTCGATGCGGAAAAGGGCCTGACCTATTCCATGATCAGGTGCGATGAACAGAAAAGTGGTGCGGACTGCCGCAATGTTGGCGGTGTCTATCTCAATATCGGAGAACACGAACTTGGCACAATGTACATGCGTCGGGCGTGCGACTTCGGGCATGCGGGCGGATGCGAAGCCGCCACCGAATGGGAAACCTATTTCCGGGAAAAGGCCGAGTATGACGCCCGGATGGCGGCATTGCGGGAACAGGTAGAAGTGCCCCTGTCCCAGGGACGCTACCAGGAGGCTGTGAGTGCGGCAATCAACTCCACCGGATCGCTCGACCTCGCCGAAAGGGCCATTCTGGCCACGCGTGCAGCTGGCCGGATGGGCGATCTGTCGACCAATGACCTCTACGCCGCGGCACTCTGGTTCCCGTCCGGACCAGTCCGGTCAGCCGCCGATGCGGAACTTGCCGCACGGGGCACAGGCCTTGAAGGCACGTTCGGAACCGGCACGAATGCTCCTGGAATGGCAAATGCACGCTGGCAGCAAATGTACGGTACAAGTGCGCCGAGCTACAGCAGCTCTTCAACCACCTTCACCCCATCCAGGACTCCGAGCGCCTCCGAGATTTCAGCGGCAACGCGGGAAAAGTACCGTTGGGCGCACTGTACGATGAGCGGCAGCAACCGGAGCGCGACCGTTTGCCAGTAGCCGGGGCAGATTTCCAGCGCTACAGCGTTGAAGGTCAATCATTGGGGGACCGGACGACGATGACAGGGAGCGCGCCACGCATGGCACTGGGCGGCGGACGGCTGAAGATGCCGCCGCTCATGCGCATCATTGTCCTGTCAGTCCTGGGTGTCGCGCTGTTTCTCGGTATGGTGGCCGTGTCCCTGCAGCCGGCGACCGGCTGGACAGCCGATCTGTCCGCGTGGCGGCATCCGCTTCGGATCGATCCCGGAATCTGGACCTCTCTCCTCACAGGCATTCTGGCCTATCTGATGTCGGTCTGGGTCTGGGCGCTGAAACCGTCCAGTCTGGCCGGCACCCTGTTTGCCGTCAGCGGGCTGATGACGCTTCTGTTCTGCTTCTCCTCCTTTCCTGGATCCATCGCCCTGCCGATGAACGATGCGGCAGTCTCCCGGTTCTGGATCGTCAACATGCTCGGCGCATCGGGATTTGGCATTGTGATGACCTGCCTGTTCCTCATCTATCCGCGAGGCTTGCCGCACTGGAAACTGTTGGCCGCCGTCACGATCATTGGATTCGGAACCTGGACACTGCTGCGCACCTTCGGTCCGTTCCGGGATTTTGCAGAAGTCCAGCGGATCACAACAGTGGAAATGTTTTCCATCATTGCCTCTGTCGCCTGGCAGGTACACGCGTCCCGGTCCGACCCCAGACAATCCGCGATAGCCCGGTGGCTCGGTGCCTCCGTCCTGATCGGGGCTGGCGCCTTCATTGGTTCCGTAGCCCTGCCGCTCACCTTCGGCTTCCCGCCCCTCATCCGCGAAAACTATGCCTTCTCCTTCTTTTTGATCATCTATGTGGGACTGGCTGCGGGCCTGTTGCGCTATCGCCTGTTCGACCTTGGAGCATGGGCCTATCGGCTGGTTTTCTATGCCCTGGCGATCGTGCTGCTGATCGGCATTGATCTCGCGCTGATATCCCTGCTCTCCTTTGGCCGGTCCGAAGCCTTCGGGCTTTCCTTGCTGCTCGTCGGCTTTGCCTACCTGCCTTTGCGCGAAAGCCTTTGGCAACGCTTCACTCGTGGGTCGCATCAGCCGGCACAGGCGCTCTTTCAAGGCGTGGCCGACGCGGCATTCCAGCCGACTGCCGCCGAACGACGCCAAGCGTGGACGGAGCTCCTCAAACGCTATTTCCAGCCGCTCGACATGGCGCCCGGTTCTGCTGGCATCAGCGCCCCTCGCATCGCCAATGAAGGCCTGACCCTGTACATTCCGTCCATTCCAGATTCCCCCAGCCTCAAACTGGAATATGGACGTCAGGGTCGGGCCCTGTTCAGTTCCAATGATGTCGAAACGGTCCGCCATCTGGTCAGCCTTTCGATACAATTGACGGAAAGCCGGGCTGCTTATGATCGGGGGGTGTCGGAAGAACGCCTGCGCATCGCTCGTGACCTGCATGACAATATCGGGGCACAGCTGTTGCGCGCCCTGCATTCGACAGCGCCGGACAAGAAGGATTCCGTCATTCGCGACACGGTGGCCGATCTGCGCGACGTCATCAATCACTCGCATGACGGCGCGCTCGATCTGGACGAGATGCTGGCTGATCTTCGCGCTGAAACCGCCGAGCGTCTGGAACCACACCGGATCGGATTGTCCTGGAGCCTGCAGGCGGACGCTGGGCTGACCCTGACGCCGGCCAGCATCCATGCACTCCGGTCCGTCGTGCGCGAAGCGGCGAGCAACACGATCAAGCATGCCAACGCGTCCGTGTTCATCGTTTCCATCATGGTCTCGGAGGGAGACCTGCAGGTCCAGATCACCGATGACGGCGAAGGGTTCGCTACCGCGGCAGTTCACCGCGGAAAGGGGCTGGCCAACATGAAGGCCCGTATCGAGAGCGTCGGCGGAACATTCCTGATCAGCACGGAAGGCGCCAGCCCCAAACTGGCCGCGACCCTGGCGCTCGACGGGGTCCGCACATGAAGTCCGTCCTTGTTCTGGAAGACATTGCCGAAACACGCGCCTGGCTTGCGGATGCCGCGCAGGCTGCGTTTCCAGGCTGCATGATTTCCGAAGCCTCCCGGATTTCCGAAGCGGCGAGAATGATATCCCGGCACAGCTTTGATCTGGCCATTATCGATCTGGGACTGCCTGATGGAAACGGAACCGACATTATTGCGGCCTTGTCCTCAAAGCGTCCGGACACGGTCATTATCGTCGCCACCGTGATGGGAGATGATTCCTCGGTTGTCGGCGCGCTTGCATGCGGAGCCCACGGCTATCTCCTGAAAGATTCACCCCGTGACTCCTTTGTCCGGCAGCTGGCCTTGATCCAGCAAGGCTTCCCGGCGCTCTCGCCAGCCATAGCCAGACGCATCGTTGAACATTTCAGGAAGACCGCCATTGCCGAAAATGAAGGCGAGGATCTGACCCCACGTGAACGCGATGTACTCGGCTTGATCGGCCGAGGCCTGAGAAATTCCGAGGCCGCCCGCGCCCTGGGACTCAGTGAGAACACCATCGCCAGCCACATCAAGTCCGTCTACGCAAAGCTCGGTATATCAACACGCGCCGAAGCCGCACTGATTGCTTCCCGGCTGGGGCTCACCTGAACCGGGGAGGCACGCACCGCCGAGACGCGGTACATGATCGCTACGGCTCATGCAGGCTTCCAGGGGGACGCACGGCAAGCCTTGGGCGCAGGAGCGAGTGTCGTAATCCTGCGCCCTCATTTCTCCCCCAGACGTCATGCTAAGAGTTCAAGCAAGCATCCATGGAACAAGGGGCCGCCATCTTCAGTCTCCCGAGAGGCCACATCGGATTCTCCCGCCAAGCCAGGGCACCCTGAAACCGGGTCCCGTCCGCAAGAACATCAGCTGATCCCGTCCCCCTTTCAGGGCATCAGGATGCGCGTCAAAGGCGACCGCATTTACAGAAAGCGCTTTACAGTTGCAAATGGAGACGCAATATTCGCGCGATCTTTTTGATGCGTGCCGGGGGGCCGACGCATGTGGACTACACCGTCTTTCAAGGAGAACATTGGAGGGCTGACGGTCATTCAGGCTGTCTATGCGTTTGCCATGGCCCTGGGGCTTCGGGAAGTATTCCTGGGCTCGCGGACATTCATGACCAATGTCGCTTTCAGTCCGGATGGATTTTCCCTTGAACGGGTGCTTCTTCTGTCCGCATTGCTGCTGAACATGATGCTGCTCGGCTTGCGCTTTTTCTGGGTCCCGCGGAATCTGAGAGGCCTGATCTTTGCCGCAGTCAAGGCGCGGGGACATCAGGGCGGCAGGCTCAGCGCCGATGAAAAAGGCAAGCAACGCAAGATTCCCCTGAAGGACATAACGGTCGCGCTTCATCTCATCGTGATATTCCTGCATGGATCGGTCTTCTATTTCCTCTGTGTCGAGTTCGAATTCATTGCTTTCGCGGCGTCATCAACAGCCCCTTTCGATGCTGGCGCCCTGTCGGGGTATGTCGTCATCCATGTTGCCTTGCTCCTGCTGAATTCCGGATGGATCGCCTCCATTCAGAGACAGGAAGCCAGAATGCGGAACGAGGCGTCGCCCGCCAAGAACGCGTCGGCCGCGGCCGGCAGTGTCTGGTGGCGCAATAATCTCCTGTGCGGCCTGCTCGCCATCGCGCCACTTGCGCTCTTGTCGACCTGCGGCAATTCCGGCGTTGCCTGCCTTGTCGGAACCGGCCCCGGCGAAGTGGAGATTTCCGGGCTCACGCCATTTGCGCCGGACCATGTGTATGCGAGTGTCGTGTCCGTGTTTCACCTGTTTGGCGTGGACGACGCCTTTCTGGCCACGGGCCTGATCTCCGTGTCATTGGCGTTTCTGCTGGCAAACAGCCTGTTCGACCTGTTCAAGACCGGCAGCACCTATCTCCTTCTCGAAGAGATAGAGTGGGCCGAGCCGAAGGATGGTGGGGGACCCGGAGCCACCGGCCCTGTCACCGGCGAGGGCCCTCAGTGAAAGTCCTGTACGATGTTTCGACCTTTCTGATCGGGTCTGTCTGGGCATTATGCGCGGCCGCGCTCATGGTGTTGGGCTTTTTCAGAAGCATCAGTCTGGAAGGCGGCGAGGGTTCCAGGCAGCTTCATATCGTGGGCGGGCTCGTCCCTCTGCATCTCGATGGGACGGGAGGTGGACGCGAGGCCGAAATCGTCGCCGCCGCGTTTGAAGCGGCGGACATGGACCTGGAACTAGTCTTCCATACCGTGCCGTTTGGACGTCATTGGGCCCAGTTCGAACGAGACAGCCGGTTCGGAGCCGTGCTTATGGTGCCCGGCGATCTTGATCTGGGAGGGTATCGCTCACCGGAGTACACCCTCTACCAGAACGGGATCATTTTCCGGTCAGACAGTTTTCCAGATGGACTCGGCGCTGATCCCTTGTCCGGATTGACGGACAAGCGGGTCGTCAGCTTTCCCGGCGCCAGAGATATCATCCCTGGCCTCGACAAGGATCATTCCAGGTTCGGATTGTACGCCGAACGTCCCTATCAATTCAGTCATGCCGCCATGCTGGAATCGGGGTTCGTCGATGCGGTCATCGCTGACGAGCTTGTCACGGCTCATTATCTGAAGCGGGTTGCCGGCCATGGCGCACTGTCGGACGCCTCAGACTATGTATTCGCGCCGGCATTCTGCCCAACAGCTTACCGGATCGTCTTTCGCGACGAGGCGCTCCGGCGAGCCTTTGCCAGAGGCCTCGCCATGATCCGGGAGAATGGTGAGCATGAGCGCATTACGGGCCGATATCAGGAAAATGGAGTGAGGCGCGACCCAGCCAGCGGCACCATGCAGGAGGAATGTCAGACATGGGACGATTGAGGATAAATTACGGACTCATCCTGTTGTCGCTCATCGCATCTGCGAGCGTGCTCCTCCTCAAGGGTCAGTTTGTTGCCGCCAACGGCCTTGTCCGGATTGCCGCCCTGCTTTTTGGAATCCTGGCAACGGCGTTTGTATGGAGCGTCAATCTTGACCCTGACGAAGCGGATTTTGATCGTCAGCTCGGGCACCTGAAGGCCCAAAGACTCATCATCCTGCTATTCCTGGTCGCCGGCGTGGTGCTTTCCTGCCAGTGGCTGCTCTATTTTGACCGGTTTGAAAACCCACGCCTGCTGAACCCAGTCTTCAACATTCTGAACACCGCCCTGTGCGGGGCGGCCGTCCTCGTTTTTCTGATCAGCGGCATCAAATCCCTCTTTTCGGGACGGGGCGGGAAGGTGTCTTCGGAAAGCCCGCCAGCCGAGCCTGCTGACGAACAGGATCAGCCGGAAAACTCGCAAACCGCGACGAGCTGAGGCTGGGCGACGGAGAGGCACCCTCGTCGCAACCCCCGGGTTTCCAGAGTGAGATCGATGGAGTCGACCTGCTCTATCAGGGCGTCTGCCACATGATCGATTTTATCGCCCATCTCCCCTTCCAGACCGATCAGTGTGGTGACAAATGCCGCAGCAATCAGGTCTCCAAAATCATCGGCGTAAATACGTGTGGGTTGTTGCTCAAGGGACAATGGCGTCAACCCGGTCGATTGCGCTGTGGCGTGGTTTTCAAGGCTCTTCACATAGTCTGCGACCGGGTCCTGCAGGCTCTTGCCTCCCCCGGAGGACGCTTTCAGATAGCTATCCACCATCGCGCCTGTGAAACAGGCACGTTCATCGGCCACCACGATCAGGACCAATGCCCCGGGAGCGAGCCATCCGGCGAGTTTGGCGCGGAGTGTCCCGGGATCGCTCAGGAAATACAGGGAATGAAGAATCAGGCAGACCGTATGCTGGCGCCCAGCCGCCACGGAATCGAGTCGGTCGAAGGGCATTTTGAGCCGGTCCGACGAGGCGATCGCGTAGCGTGACACAACGGCCTCCTCATAGGAATCCAGATAGGGGTCGCTGACATCGGAATAGGTGATGTGGGTGATGCGGTCTGCCAGGCCCGGGCAAGCCTCCAGCAGGAAGCCGGTCGATGTGCCGTCTCCACATCCAATGTCCAGAACACTCATCATGTCCTGGGTGGCAAGAACCCTGGCAAGATGCGGAACAAACTGATCCCTCTGATCGGTGCCCTTCAGAAAGGGGGCCCGCAAGGCCGCGTGACGGTTCCCGCCAAGCTGGCGGAAGAGATTGGGTTTGGTCAGGCGAGAGAATGCAAGCTGATACAGCTGGGTTGGGTCATTTCCGGCAAATTCAAGCTTCAGCAGGTCTGCGCAGGCCGCAATATCGTCCCGGATCCTCTCATCCGGAATCAATCTGTTGCTCATGGCTTGCTCCTGATCAGGCTTGCGAGACCTGGTGACATCCTGCCGGGGTCCTTTCTGAGGGTATAGGGGCACAGTCTTGCGTTTCTGAACAGGGTGCGTCTGCCCGATCCGGCTGGCCCAACCGCAATACCAAGGATCGACGGTTGGTTTATAGCGGCGTTCACGCCGCTACATCCACACCGTAAGACCGTATCAACGCCGCGGGCAAGATGGTTTGTGGCGCGGGTGGACGGTAGCCCAGGGAAGGAGTGTGGGCGCGCGAGTACATCGTCGCATCACTTACCCATCTCCGAGCTTGACACATTAGACGGCCATCCAAACCCATATTCCCGAAATCAGACTCACAGCAGAGCACTTGATGGATTCGAGAAGAACGCTTCTTCGTTGGGAGAGCACTGACCTCCCGGTGTTCTCGCGAACGCAAACCCATTTACGTAAGTGACTGGTGGAAAGCCGTGGAATATCTGCCCCCCTGTGACGTTCAATGACTCCACGGGATTTGTCTGTCGCGTTAGAGAGGGAAATAGCGCCTGGGTGAAGCCCCTCAGCTTCTGAAACAAATCAAATGTGTTCGATGCGTTGCAGTGCTGAATGTTTCACATGTGATGCACAAGGTCTGCATTTTGTAGTGTTTTTTTCCTGCAAGTTGAGTTCGGCACGGCCCAACCGTGTCTTGATTATGGCAAAGTGGATGCAGGCCAAAGCCTCGCATGAAGGCACCAGCTGGCCGCGAAGCACGATGTTCTGATCAATTCATCTAACGTGCAAACAGCACATACATCAGGATCGTCACGATGGAGATCAAAATGGCATGCTCTCTGCTCCAGCGCCAAGGCTCCAGATCCACAACACCCCGGTCTCGAATCTCATATGGTTGCCGATTGGGGAACACGGTGCTGACCAGCAGCATCAACCCAATTGTCAGCAAGAAAATGAATGCCAGAAAGTGAAGGAAGTGAAGATCATGCGTGAGATGGAACGTCGATTGTAGAAACGTCTGCACCTGCGCACCGAACACAAACACCAGCAGGAAAAACACCACCGGTCCTGCGACTAGGCCGAAATTGGCGGATACCGCCGAAGTCCGGCGGGTCACGAACCCCAGCAGGATCACCGCCAGCATCGGCCCGAAGAAAGTTGCGTTCGTCTTCTGCAGGTAATTGTACACACTGCCGGAAGTGTCGATCAGGGGCGCAATTATCATGGCACCGAGGGCAAGCACAATGCTGCAGGCGCGTCCCGAAATCACCAATCCGCGATCTCCCGTCTCCGGCGATACCAGCAGGACGATATTCTTGCTGAACAAGGTCGCGGAACTGTTGAGCACGCTGTTGAATGTGCTCAGAACCGCGCCGAACATGACCGCAGCGAATGCGCCACGCAGCGCGGGTGGAAGCACTTCATTGACCAGCATGGGGTAGGCCTGCATCGCATCTTCAGCGGACAATTCATCCCTGAACATGTGGAACGCGATCACGCCCGGCAATACAATGATGGCTGGCCCCAGCAATTTGAACCAGGCGGCGATCAACACGCCCTTCTGGCCCTCCTTCAGGCTCCGCGCTGCCATGGCACGTTGTACTATGGATTGATTGGCACCCCAGAAGAAAAGCTGGTTCACAATCATACCCGTGAACAGAACACTGAATGGAAGAAAAGAGCCCGGCTCGTCCCCGGTAATGTCAAACTTGTCAGGGACGGCAGCGTAGAGTTCGCCAGCACCCTTGATCGGGTTCCCGGCCCCGATTGCCATCAGTCCCAGTATCGGGATCAGCAGTCCCATCAACAGAAATCCGATGCCGTTTATCGTGTCCGACAAGGCCACGGCTCTCAGTCCGCCGAAAATGGCATAGAACGAACCGATCCCACCGATCAACCAGACGAGAATCCACACGGCCGACGCGCGTTCGATCCCGAACATTCCGGATATGCCGAACAGGCTTTCCATACCGGTGGCACCGAACAGCAGAACAACCGGCAGAATGGCGATGACGTAAGAGAACAGGAACAGAATAGTCGCGATCAATGCGGTCGTTTTGCTGAAACGCTCTTCGAGAAAATCCGGTATCGTGGTTAGGCCTCGCTTCAGATAACGCGGCAGGAAGAATAGTGCCGTCACCACCATGGCGAGCGCTGCCGTCGTTTCCCAGGCCATCACGGCAATCGTGTGCCGGAACGCATCGGCATTCAGACCAATCAGGTGCTCAGTCGACAGATTTGTCAGAATAAGAGATCCGGCAATCACCCAGGCGGTCAACTGGCGCCCACCAAGAAAATATCCCTCCGCACCTGACTGAGGGTTTTTGCGGATGATGATGTAAACAATCAGCGCCACAAGCGTTGTAAAGAAAACGAACGTTGCAATTGTCAGAGCCACACCACTTCCCCCTCTGGCCGAGAGTCTCTTACGGATTCATCGGCGTGGCACTCACAGTATGAAATACATTTTCCATTTACAACCAATTTAAAACGGATTGTCAGAACGAGACCTGGAACCTCATTGTCCAGCCGCGGGCCGTCGCTGAGTTTCCGGTCAGTGTCGTACCGGTCGCGGAGATTTCCGATCTGGACTGAAACCCGGTCAGCATGAGATGCGCATGATCATTAAGCCACCAATCCACACTGATATTGAAGATTTCGGTTTCGTCCTGATCCAAATTTACCTCTGCCAGATCGATGCGATCATAGCGGGCTGAAACTCCGACGGCCCCATGCCCATCCCGGTCCACAGGGCGAACAATCCGGGGGGACAGAAACTTCCCGTTCTGCAGCCGGCGTCGTCCGCCAAACATCACACCCCCAGCGACATAGCCCCCCTCTGCATAGGAGACCGGTCCCCCAGCTCCTCTGCCGATGACACCTATTTCACCCGCTGCCCAGTATCTGTCCCAGGTTGCGGCAACCTCCCCCCCCAGAAACCGGTCGCGACGCACCTCTTTGCGATCCGGTGCCGCAGCAGCGCACCATCGCGATGGGGCGTCGACTTCATAGGCGATGCTTCTCCCGCCTGCGTCCCGCAAACGGCCGGACAGTCCGAAATGGACAGCCCCCCTTGTCAATTGTCGTGTGTTATACACACGCGCCGCAATGGCATACTCTCCACTGAAGGCGGACTCATTCAGATTTCCTCCATAGAGGCCGATCCTGTAGGAAACTGGCTCATCCTCCCTGCCAAGACTGATGCCAAAACGGCGGTCCAGTTCGAAGGTGTCCGTGAATGTGGGTCGCTCCGCAAAGACGAGCGCTGTGGAGGATGTCATCTCATCCAGTGAATTTGGCGTCTTGTCCTGGCCGAACCGAACGGTGTGATCTCCGCTCATATGCAGATCAACAAATGCCGATGTAATGGTCATATCACCCGCGTCATTGATATTCACTTCAGCCTTGTAGGTTCCGCCAAAGTCCAGTTCATCGGATACGCCGAGTCTGAAACGGCGTAGTGTCTGGTCGTTTTCACTTGCGCCTCCCGGCAGATCCACGTGAGAGATGTCATACTGTACCCGCCCAGATAGTATGGGACCTAACGGGCCCTCATCGGCCGCCGCCGAAAGCTGAACGCCAGCAGTCAGTCCAATTACCAAAAGCCGAATTTTCCAACCTGTTACGGGCATAGCGCGTCCATTCCGACCCGCGGTCGGGCGTTACAATTCTTGAAGTGAGGCGGCGTATGTTTCGGCTATTCGCGTCCGTAATAGGGCGTATCCGGCCAACCCTCCGCCGGGTCATATCCGTAATAGCCCTTGCCGGCCTTGAACCGTTCCAGACGGTCCAGCTCCACAGGGTCGGCCTTGTCCCGCCAGGTGCTGACCCCATTCTTCAAATCGTCAGGCGTCAATACAAGAGGATCCCAGACCGGCTCACCCAGATTGTCGTACAGATTGTAGGTCAGCATGGGCTGTTCGCCTGTCATGTCGAACTCCAGCAGTCCTATATTGACGGTCCGTGTCCATGTATCGCGGATACGGACCTCAGGCGTCTGGCGTGTTTTCTTGTTGGCGGGTTGCTGTGCCAGCGGTGAAGAACAGAAATCGTAGAAATCATATCCACCTTTTTCTGACCACGGAATGCAATTGAGTTCGCCCATATGCGAGTCGCCGGAGATGCAGACGACGCCTGAAATATCATTGTCGCGGATGAAATCGAACAATTCGTTTCGCTCGGTCATGTAGACGGCCCAGGAATCACCGCCGTCTTCATTTTCTGCGCAGGACCATCCACCGCCAACTGCCAACACCTTGAATGCGGCATCACTCGCCAGAAGCTGTTCTTTCAACCAGGCTTTCTGCCGCGCGCCGAGCATTGTCTTGGAGGCATTATCCGGACGGTCTGTCGGGTCGCGATGGTAACGGCCATCCAACACAAAGAAATCGACGCCACCATAGCTTTGCTTGAAGTAAACGCCGGGATTACCCTCTTCTCCATAGGCGGGGTTCGCCCAGAAATCCTTGAACACCTTCAGTGAAACATCCCGATAAGGACTGAGACTGTCGGAATCATTGTAACCGAAATCATGATCGTCCCAGGTCGCAAGCTGAGGCGTGCTTCTGAGGAATGGTTCAATCCTTTCAACAACGCGCCCCCTTGCATACAGGTCAACCAGGATCTGAGCCTGATCGCTGTCTGCGTAGATATTGTCCCCCAGCCAGATGAACATATCCGGCTCCAGTACGCGGGCGACGTTCCAGATGCGTTGCACCGGGTCGAGCTGTATCCGGCAGCAAGACCCGAAGCCGACCCGGAATTTCGCGTTGCCGGCCGGGGCTGTCTTCGTCCAGTGCGCAAGCGGCTGGAACTTGTCAGGCTCTCCGGCAAATCGCAGGCGATACCAGTATTTGGTATTGGGCTCCAGGTCTTCCGCTGTCAGAACAACACACAGATTGTCGTCGGCTGACGCCACAACACTGTCGGTGGCGCTGAATTCACGAAATGACCTGTCAGTCGAATACTCAAGATGGACCGGAAATTCTCCACTTGCCCTGACCCAGACACTGAATGAGTTCGGGCCCGGCGCACCGATCATCGGTCCCTGCACAGCCCGAGGGTAACCGATCACTCCAGCCCAGGCCCGCGATGTCAGTGTGGCGAGGGAACTGAGAATGGACCCGCTAAGAAATGTCCTGCGTCCAACCTTCAGCATTGGCTTGCCTCCTCATTCTGTGTGGCCTTGTTGAGAATATTGATGATCTGGGAGTGAATGTGGCCATTACTGACGCACACATTGTTGGCAAAGATATCCAGAGTCTGGCCCCGAACATTGGTGACACGACCCCCAGCTTCCTGAACCAGCAACACGCCAGGCGCCATATCCCAGGCGTTGGTGTACCTCTCCCAATAAGCGTCCCAGCGACCGCTCGCGACCCAGGCCATGTCCACAGCGCAAGCCCCCGTTCGGCGAATGCCCGCAACCTTTGGCGCAAGCATTTCCATCTCTCTCACGAACTCTGCCTGAAAAGGTTTGCCGGCAAACGGCATGCCGCACGATAGCAGGCTTTCCGATACATCTGAGCGGGCGGAGACCGAGATCGGCGCCTTATTGAGATGAGCTCCGCCCCCCAGCGCGGCGGTGTACAGTTCATTCAGCTCGGGAATGAATGTCACGGCCGCGATCACCTCGCCATCCCGCGCGAGCGCGACATTGACACCCCATAAAGGGTTTCCATACAGAAAATTGGTCGTTCCATCGAGCGGGTCAACAATCCAGATCAGTCCGTCGGCAGCCGTATCCGGTCCGCCGCTTTCCTCCCCCATGAACTGAAAGTCCGGTTCACTGGCACTGAGAATGGATCGGCAGATGCGCTCAGCATTTTCATCGGCGATGGAAACAAGATCAGATGGCCCCGCCTTTGTACGCACTTCGAGCGCAGACAATTGCCGGAAGTCAGCCTGCAGGCCCTCGCCCGCCTTTCTGGCGGCGTCGACCATGACCGGCAGAAACCGTGATGCATCGCCCATAATCAGTCTCTCAGTCGAACGCGCCACAGCGACGCGGCCAGAAGCATGGACACAACCGAAGCCCCGATCCAGAACAGGATGGCTGGCGCGAAATTATAGGAGTTGACCCCTTCGACTGTGGTCATGCCACCTTCGATCAGGACACCGGAAATGTATTCTTGCAGACCGGCACCGATATAGCTGAAAATGCCGATCACGCCCATCGCCGCGCCGGCAACCCGATTGGGCGCGATGTCAACCGCAAACAGGCCTCCCAGCGAGGTGACAAGCCCGGTCAGGCCCAGTCCGAAACAAAGCATCCCGATCACGAGGACCGCTGTATTGTTTGGTCCGAAAAAGATCAGGCCCAATCCAACAAGTTCGATGATCGCAAACAACAGGTTTGCGGGTGGGCGACGCGCATTGAACACCGCATCCGAAATGAAGCCAAATGCGATGGCACCCAATATGCCGGTAAGTGTACTGATCATGAGCATCGTTCCCGCTACTTGCAGGGACAGGCCCCGCTCCTCCTGCAGATACAAGATACCCCAGGAATTGATGCCATATCGGGTCATGTACATGGTTGCGGACGCCAGACACAGGATCCAGATCGACGGGATTTTCAAGATGGACAGTTGCAGCAACAACACTTCCTTGGGGCTGGCCGCTTCGCTCTTTTCCGAGCCGTAGCTATCCCCTTTCCACTCATTCACATTCGGCAGGCCCATTGTGGCTGGACGGTCACGCAGCAGGAAATAGGCGATGGCCGCTGTGGCAAATCCGATGAGCGCCGGCACAACAAACCCGTATCGCCAGCCGAAATAGGCGACAATCGTTCCCACCCCGAAAAAGGTCAGCCCCTCTCCGATGGAGTGTGCCGTGCTCCAGATTCCATAGGTGCGGCCGCGTTCCTTGTTGGAAAACCAGGCCGTCATGGCCACGACCGACCCCGGCGCTCCAAAGCTCTGGAACCAGCCATTCAGCCCCCAGAGAACAATCGCAACGGACAATGCGGTGTTGAACCCCATCGCAAAATTACAAACAGCCGTCAGAGCGAAGCCGAGCGTGAGAAACAGACGCACATTGACGTGATCCGCGATGAAACCGTTCGTCAGTTTGCCAAGCGCATAGGCGTAGAACAGGGCAGATCCGATCAGCCCAAGTTCAACTGGCGAATAGATGCCTCCATCGATCAAGGGCTTCTTGACGATGCCAAGCGCCAGACGACACGTATAGATAAGTCCGTATCCCAGCGTGATCGCCAGCATAACGCGAAAGCGATGCCGACGAAACAGCTCATCAATTCGCTGCTTGTCGCCAATCGTCGGCTGGTCCGATCCGGTGGCGAACGCGTTGCTGATCTGCCTGATCAAGATTTCCTCCCCGTCGATGTCTCCATGTGTGCTCTTGCGGCCACGTCTGGAGACATCTCCTACTCCATGGTTGGTATGATGAATGAGTTGCCCTTCGCGCTGCTCGAGCGTGGCCAGCGTTGCGTGACGGTTTTCGTGCGGGTGTAGAACCGAACGCCGTCCATTCCGTACTGATTGAGATCACCGAAGCCGGAGCGCTTCCATCCGCCAAAGCTGTGATAGGAAACCGGAACCGGTATCGGAACATTGATCCCGACCATGCCGACTTCCACCTGATCGGCGAACTCGCGCGCCGCATCCCCGTTCCGCGTGAAGATCGATACACCATTGCCATACTGGTGGCGCGTGGGAAGGCTTATGGCGTCTTCGAAACTTTCGGACCGCACAATCTGAAGCACCGGACCGAAGATTTCCTCCTGATAGGACTTCATCTCTGGTGTGACCCGGTCGAACAGGCTTGGCCCCATGAAGAAACCGTTCTCGTATCCCTGCAGGGTGAAACCCCGGCCGTCGACAACCAGCTCAGCCCCTTCCTCAACTCCCAAGGCGATATAATCTTCAATCCGTCGCTTGTGCGCGGCGGTGACAACCGGGCCATATTGCGCCTCCTTGTCGAATGACACTCCCACGCGCAACGCGCCAATCTCTGTCACCAGCTTTTCGCGCAGGGCGTCGGCTGTGGCCTCGCCAACCGGAACGACCACCGGCAACGCCATGCAACGTTCACCAGCCGATCCGTAAGCCGCACCAATAAGATCGGAGACGGTCTGATCCAGATCAGCATCCGGCAGAACGATGGCGTGGTTCTTGGCACCGCCCATGCACTGCATGCGCTTGCCATGCGCTGCCCCCATTGCGTATACGGACTGAGCGATATCCGACGAGCCCACAAAGCTCACAGCCTTGATATCGGGGTGTTTCAGGATGCCCTCGACCGTGTCCTTGTCACCGTTCAGCACGTTCAGCACGCCGTCCGGCAGCCCTGCCTCGCTAAGCAATTCAGCCAGCCGCATCGGAACAGACGGGTCGCGCTCAGAGGGTTTCAGAATGAAGGCGTTTCCGGCCGCAATTGCCGGACCGAACATCCACATTGGAATCATCGCAGGAAAATTGAATGGCGTGATTCCGGCCACCACGCCCAACGGCTCACGAATTGAGAATACGTCAATGCCAGGGCCCGCTCCCTGCGTTGCCTCGCCCTTGCTCAGATGAGGAATCCCGCACGCAAACTCGATCACTTCGAGACCGCGCTGCACGTCACCCGCGGAATCGGCCACGACCTTGCCGTGTTCCGACGACAGAAGCTCGGCCAGCTCGTCCATGTGAACTTCCAGAAGACGCTTGAATTCGAATAGAACTCGGGCGCGTCTCTGCGGGTTCACCCTGGCCCAGTGGCGCTGCGCCTCCCTCGCCGAAGATACGGCAAGTTCAAGATCATCGGCTGAGGCCAGTTCGACATTGGCCTGCACCTCTCCCGTATTGGGGCTGAACACAGGTCCAACACGGGAAGACGATCCGCGATGATGCTGCCCATTTATGTAATGGGAGATGGTTTTCATGATATTCTCCAAATTTCCAAGGCGCGTCTCGCGGACTATTTCCGGACGATCCAGTCATGCTCCGGATCATTCCGGAATATCCACTTGCGGACAGGTCCGGCCATGACGTTCAGATAGTAATTGTCGTACCCATGCGGTGTGCCGACCGGATGATATCCCTTGGGAACCATCACAACATCGCCATCCTCCACAGCGTGCGTCTGGTCTATGGACCGGTCATCCGTATAGACACGCTGGAAAGCGAAGCCCTGCGCCGGATTGAGTCGGTGATAGTATGTTTCCTCAAGGGCGGTCTCTTCGTTTGGTGTCGCCGTATCATGCTTGTGCGGCGGATAGCTCGACCAGTTTCCAGACGGCGTAATCACTTCAACCACCAGCAAGGATTCCGCTGGTTCGGTCTCGGGCAGAATGTTTCGGATATGGCGGGTGTTGCTGCCCTCTCCACGCGTCTCCCTCGACATTTCATCGCCGCTGATCAATCGGCTTGCTCGCTGCCCCGTTGCCGGCGCAGAACAGATGGCCAGTTCGATATCGGTCAAGGCCACGACCCGAAACGGATCACCGGCCCGCACGTAAGCGGCGCCCGGCGCCTTGTCTTCAAATGGAGATGCCCGCCCCCCAACCGCATCGAATTGTTCCGTTCCGGCGTGAATATCAGCGCTGCCCGAAACGACGACCAGACAGATCTCTCGCACACTTTCCTGGCCGGAATACTCCCGTCCAGCCTGCAGATGCACCATCTTGAAGCCGACATGTTTCCAGCCGGCTATCTCCGGGGTTATCTCCAGAACCGTTCCGTCGGCATCCGGCACATGCGGGCGAACCAAAAGCGAGTTCATGGCAACAATCCTTCCGTTTCCGCATGCATCTTGAGCGTCCTGAGTCCAAGCTCTGCGTAGGTTTTCGGGTTTGCTATGGCGGGGTCCTGTTCCGCTTCCAGGATGATCCATCCTGAGTAATCGATGTTCTTCAGCGCCATCATGACCGCACGGTAATCGATGCTGCCATCGCCGGGCACGGTGAACATGCCATCCACGACGCCGTCCAGAAAACTCGCGCCACGCTGGACGGCGCCCTTGAACACATCGAGCCGCACATCCTTGCAATGCACATGGGTTATACGTTCCGGCACGCGTTCGATGACGGAGAGTGGATCGATCCCCCCCAATACTGCATGCCCGGTATCCAGCGTCAGCCCAACCACATCGCCTGTATGCGTCAAGAAGCGATCCAATTGCTCGGCCCCGTCAACGACGGTGCCGAGATGGTGGTGATACGCGACCCGGAGGCCTTGCGCGGCAATGTACTCGGACACCTCGGTCAGCCGACCGCCAAACTCGGCCCACTCAGACTCTTCCAAGAGAGGGGTCTTCTCAAGCGAGACAGATTTCTTGCCATGAACCGCATTCGACGTCTCGGCCATCACGAACACCTCGCTGCCAAGCGCTTTCAGCAGTGAAAGATGCGCCTGAAGTGCGGCAATTTCCTGCTCGGCTGACTGCACCAGTAGGTTCGTGGAATACCAGCCGCCCACCAGGTCGAGCCCGAACCGGCTCAGCAAGGATTTCAGGACACCGGCTTCTCTGGGGAATTTCCCGCCAAGCTCCACGCCCTCAAAGCCGAGTTCCTGAATTTCGGACAGGATGGTCTCCAGCTCGGTGTCTCCACCCAGTTCCGGCATGTCGTCATTCGCCCAGGCAATCGGGCTTACACCAAAACGTATTGTCACGAGAGGTCTCTCTTCATCTTTACACCGGCCTCATAGTCCTGACGGGCCTTGGTCACTTCGGGACGTTCGGAGACCTCCGGCACCGCAACATCCCACCACCAACCGCCTGCCTCGGTCGTCTTCAGCGGGTCGGTTTCAATCACAATTACGCTGGTGCGGTCGGCTTCGCGGGCGCGGCCAAGCGCGGCTTCGAATTCCTTGATGTTGGAAACTTTTTCCGACTGCGCTCCGAGGCTTGCGGCATGGGCTGCGAAGTCAATGTCTGGCAACACTTCATGAACGCTGTCGGCCAGGAGGTTGTTGAAACCCGGGCTGCCCGACGCTTGCTGCAATCTGTTGATGCAACCATAGCCACGATTGTCGAGCACAGTGATAATCAGCTTTGCGCCCATCATCACCGAGGTCGCAATTTCCGAGTTCAGCATCAGATAACTGCCGTCCCCGACCATGACCACCACTTCCCGGTCCGGATCGGCCAGCTTTACGCCAAGTCCCCCGGCGATCTCGTATCCCATGCAGGAATAACCATACTCCAGGTGATAAGTACCCGGACCATTTGCGCGCCAGAGTTTATGCAACTCTCCCGGCAGGCCACCCGCCGCGCAGACCACAACTGCATCGTCACTCACAGATCTCTGAACCGCCCCGATCACCTGCGCATCGCTCGGAAGGGTGTCTCCTTCCAGCGCGTCACAGGCCCTGGACCATTCCTGGTTCCATGCCTCGACGGCGGGGGAACAGGACAGAACATGATCGGTCATCGCGGATGCATCACCCAGTTCCTGCTCGACATGCTCTAGAACGCGCGTGGCATCTCCGTGCACAGATACAGCACCATGCTTGTAACCATCATGAGGCTGCACATTCACCTGATACAATTGCGCGTCAGGAAACAGGGTGCGTGATCCGGTGGTGAAATCACTCAATCGGGTGCCAAGTCCCATAATGACGTCGGCCTGCGCCGCATAGGCATTTGCGGGTGATGTACCCGTTACGCCGATTGCGCCCAGATTGGCAGGATGGTTCCACGCAAGCACGCCCTTGCCTGCCTGTGTCTCGCACACCGGAATACGATAGCGTTCTGCGAATGCGGCCAGACAGGCCTCGGCGTGACTGTACAATACTCCACCGCCAGCGATGATCAGGGGACGCTTTGCGTGGCGCAACGCGTCGGCAAGCGCCACAACGTCATGGCGCTCCGGAACCGGTCGAATGTCGCGCCATATACGTTTGCCAAAGAATTCAGCCGGGTAATCATACGCTTCGGCCTGAACATCCTGACAGAAGGCAAGGGTTGCAGGCCCGCATCTGGCCGGATCCCGCATGGTCATCATTGCGCGCGGCAGACTGTCCAGCAATTGCTCGGGCCGGGTCAGCCGGTCAAAATATCTTGAGGCCGGGCGAAAGCAGTCATTGAACGACACTGTGCCATCGTCAAAATCTTCCGCCTGCTGCAAAACCGGGTCTGGTCGGCGGCTGGCATAAACATCCCCCGGCACCAACAGCACCGGCAGTCGATTGACATGCGCACCCGCAGCTGCCGTAATCATGTTTGTCGCGCCCGGTCCGATGGATGTTGTGCAGACCATTGCGCGTTGCCTACGCTTCTGTTTCGCATAGGCGACCGCCGCATGAACCATGGCCTGTTCATTGTGCGCACGATAGGTCGGCAGTTGCGCCCTGCCCGCATGAAGCGCCTCGCCCAGCCCTGCGACATTGCCGTGCCCGAAGATCGCCCAGCACCCGGCGAAATAGGGAACCTCTTCCCCATCCTCGATCACATATTGCGCACTGAGCCACCGCACCATCGCCTGTGCCGCTGTCAGTCGGATCGTGTTCTGGCTCATTTGGCTATCTCTCGCACAGGTTCGACTCCTGCCACCTGTTCATGCCAGGCCTGCACCAGTTGCTGAAACCGACTGGCCAGGTTTGCGACCGCCTCTTCGTCGTTCAATTCATTCCGGAACCAACGCTCTGCCGTTTCAGCAAAGATCGTACGACCAACGGCAAATCCGCGCACTGCATCGCACTTGGCCGCCACTTCGAAGGACCGTACCAGATCGCTGATAGGCGCAGACAATCCGAGCAGCACAATGCCCCGGCAAAGCGGATCATTGGCGTCGATGACAGATTCAAGATTCTTCCAGACATCCGGATCGTCCGACGGCTCCAGCTTCCACCAGTCCGGCTTCAGGCCGATATCATAGAAACGCTGCATCACGCCGGATATTGTACCGGAGTATACCGGGCCATGCTTTGACGCGATGATTTCGATCAACAATTCATGCCCTGTCTTGCGGCAGGCATCCTGCAGGACCAAAAGCTGCCGCTCCTGCTGGCGGCGCAGATCACTGTCATCATCCGGATGATAGAACACCAGGCATTTCACGACGTGATTGGGAGGCCAGGTTGCCAGTTCTGTTGCAACATCTGGCGAAGACTCGAATTCGAGCGGCCGAGACCCCGGCAGTTCGATGGGCCGCCCAATCCACACCGGCAGGTCTGCGGCCTGTTCCAGCGCGCGCATTCCGAACCGGCCGTCCAGAAGGATTCCGAACTGCCCGTCCGACACGGCAACCTCCCGAACCGCGCGCAGGGCCAACAATTTGAAATCCCCGACACGGCCGATGTCTGCGCCGACCCGGTCGACAATCTCTTCAATTTGAGACCGATGATCGATTGCCAGAACACTCAGCTTGTCAAACCGGCCTGTCCGCGTCGTCGCGGCATGCAGATGCTCCAATTCCTCATCGTCGCGCAGGCGATGTGGCCGCGCCACGCCTGAAAGGAACGCCTCCAGTTCAGGCCAGGTGGGAATGGCCGGTGCACATCCATGCCGCGACACAACAATTGCGCCACAGGCATTACCATACTCGCAACATGTCTCAATAGGCGCATCCCTCAACCAACCCCGCAGGAATCCGGCCATGAAGGCGTCGCCTGCGCCGAGCACGTTGAAAACCTCAACGGAAAACCCGCGTCCACTGATTCCACCATCAAGTGACTCCGGTATGTCCGTGGGAAAGGCGGAACACCCATCCGGCCCCCGTTTGCAGACCAAAAGCGCAGATGTAAGTTCACGGACGTTACGTAGCGCCCTTATCGTGTCGGTGGTTCCACCAAGGATATGGAACTCCTCCTCGGTGCCGACGATCAAATCGCAATATGGCAGGACTTCCTGCAACCGGTCAGTCACATCCGGATTGGCCACAAACCGATTCTCACCCATGTCTTTTTCGGTCAGCCCCCACAAAACGGGCCTGTAGTCGATATCGAACACGACGCGCCGTCCAGCCTTGCGGGCCAGTTGGCAGGCCTTCATTGACGCATCAAACAAGTTGGGCCGCGACAGATGGGTGCCATTGATAAGAATGGCCGCCGCAGACTGGATCCATTCTGCGTCGACATCATCTTCGCACAAGGCGGAGTCCGCACAATTCTCCCGATAGAAGATCAGGGGAAATGTGTCCGGATCGCGAATTCCCAGGAAGACGAGCGATGTCAGCCGCTCGGGATCGCCGAGAACGCCCGTCGTATCTACACCTTCCCGGTCAAGTTGCTCGCGAATGAACCGCCCGAAATGATCCTCGCCCACGCGCGTTAGCAGGCCCGCCTTCAGGCCTAGCCGGGCCGCCCCTACGGCCGTGTTCGTCGGGCTGCCACCCACATATTTCGCAAATGAGCGCATGTCCTCGAGGCGCCCGCCATATTGTTCCCCGTACAGGTCAATGGATGACCGTCCAATCGTTATCAAATCTAGCGCTGGAGCCACTGAAGACCCTTCCCTTCCCTTGCCCGCGAGCAGACGAGGCCTGTTCAACTTCTTGCAACATATATTCTATTTTTTTATTTGTTGCAAATGTTGTTTCATTTTTCAGTGGGCGGGCGCGGTCTACCGGATCGAAGACTGGTTCAGATTGCCGTCTGTATGGGCGAACGCATAAGCCATCACCAATGACTGAGCCAGGCACATGGAGGCTGACAGCGACCGGAACTTCCGGATTTCGGCCTCACGCACCTGAAGCACAAGGTTCGCAGGCTTCGCAACCGGACTGACCAGACTATCGCTGATCGCCAGAACCTTGCTGCCTTTCTCCACAGCCGACGAGACGAGATATACGGCTTCCTCTGCATAAGGATGATAACTGACAACCAGAAGAAGGTCGCTTTCGGTAATGCCGTGGATCTGCTGCCGGGTCATCCCGCCGACACTGTCGATAAAGACTGTTTTCTTGTCCACCTGATGCAGTGAGTAAGCCAGATAGGACGCAACCGGAAAGGATCGCCGGAACCCGGCAACGTAAATTGTCCCGGCTTTCGCAATCAGGTCCACGGCCAGCTTCAAATCGTTGGCGCTGATCGACTGGTTCAAATTCTCAAGTGCCAGGACATTGCCCTGCACGAAATCCGTCAACACCTGGTCCGGACCCGACAATTCGCGGCTGGAGGCACTGTCCTTGAACTGCCTTACCCGTTCGGCGTACCCCAGTGAGTTGCCGCTCGACAGCAGACTGTCGCGCAACAACTTCTGCATGGGGCTGGCCCCTTCGAATCCCAGATGCTTGGCCAGACGAACAATCGCGGACGGGTGCACATTCATGCGCTCCGACAGAACCGCGAGCGTTTCCAGCGCGACCGAACTCGGTTCATCAAGCACATATTGCGCAATATGCTTGAGCACCTTGCTGAGCGATTCATATTCCTCGAGGATCCGTTCCCTCAACTCTTCTGCCGTCGCAGGTTGGGATTTATAGGGTTTGGCCATCCACCTCTCTCCAAAGCCGAACCGCAAACCTAATGCCAACGGCAGATTACAACAATAGAACGCAGAATGTTAAAATAGAAGTTCTATTCTATTTCAAAATGCTATAAATATTTCATGCGTTCCAAAACCGGAAGGAGGCGCGGATGGCACATGCGATTGCACTCGTCGGCGCCGGCAGGATGGGCCAATGCCACGCCCATCATCTCGCCTCCAATCCTGACATAGATTTCAAGTATATCGTTGAAACAAATCCCGATGCAGCCCGGCGCATGGTAGCGGCTTACGGCGCCACATGGGAAAGCTATGAAGAGGTCCTCAAGGATGCCGACGTGAAAGGCCTCGTCATCTGTAGTGACACGCGCCAGCACCTGCCTCAATCAATGCAGGCGCTGTCAGCGGGCAAATCGGTATTTTGCGAAAAGCCGATCGGGCTCAATCTTGCAGACGTACGCGCAGCCCGCCCCGGCCGGAACCGTCCACCATTCCTGCTGGGTCTCAATCGACGGTTCGATCCACACATTCGCAATCTTGTCCGCCGTGTTCATGCCGGTGAGATTGGCAAAATTGAAAGCATTCGGATTGTCAATCACGATCCATCCAGCCCACCGGCAAGTTTCGTCAGTAACAGTGGTGGTATCTTTCGCGATTTCACCCTGCATGATCTTGATCTGTGCCGCTGGATTCTGGACGAGCCCATTGTAGAGGTCTACGCCGCTGGCTCATGCCTGATCGATGAAGCCTATGCCGATGCGGGCGATTTCGATACGGCGCGCACCCTGATGAAATCCCGCTCGGGGGCCCTCTGCGCCATCTCCAATACACGCCGTAGCGGTTGCGGCTACGATCAGAGGCTCGAAGTGTTCGGTCAACGGGGGCGGCTCGCCGTCGACAATCTTCACGAATCCACGCTGTCCAAGGCTGGCATGTCGGGCTCGGGGCGTGACAGAATCCATCCACAGTTCATGTCTCGCTATGAAGCCTCCTACAGGGAAGAGACCGCTCATTTCGCAGACATTCTCGCGGGTAAGGCCCATCCACTCGTCACCTATGATGACGGTATATCGGCGCTGTACCTTGCAGAGGCGTGCATGCAATCGGCACAAACAAGCCAATCCATAAATTTATATTCAGAATAGTGAGGAAAAATGCACAGAATTGCTCTTGTCGGGGCGGGCCGGATCGGACAGATCCATGCGCGCAATGTTGCCGCGCATTCCAGTCTGGACCTTGCCATGGTGGTCGACCCGTCCACCAAGGCCGCGCAGGATATCGCCGATAGATGGGGGGCCAGGGCCAGTTCGATCGAAGAGGCGATGAACGCGCCGGATATTGATGGCCTGATTATTGCCAGCGCCACGCACACTCATCTTGATTATATGCTTCAAGGTGCCGAGGCGGGCAAAACCATCTTCTGCGAAAAGCCGGTCGATCAGGATTTGCAACGCGCCCGGGCCGCAGAGGCGAAGCTGGCGGACGCCCGCATATTCATCGGCTTCAATCGCCGGTTTGATCCCCACTTCCTCTCGCTGAAAAACGCGCTGGACGCGAAACGGACCGGCAATTTGGAAACGCTGCAGATCATCTCCAACGATCCCGCACCGCCACCGGTTGAGTACATCGCCGTCTCCGGCGGCCTCTTCAAGGACATGGCCATTCATGATTTCGACATGGCCCGCTGGATGATGCAGGAAGATCCGGAAGAAGTCTTCGCCATGGGAAGCTGCCTCGTCGATCCGGCGATCGGAGAGGCTGGCGATATCGACACCGCCCGCACCTTGCTGAAATTCCCCGGCGGGCGTCTGTGCGTCATCTCAAATTCCAGGCGGTCCGGCTTCGGCTATGACCAGCGGATTGAAGCATTTGGCTCAGAGGGCATGCTTCAGGTCGACAATGTCAGGGAAACAACGCTTCAGGTCTGGACTGAAGATGGCGCGCAGGCAGACAAGTTTCAGAATTTCTTCCTCGATCGCTATGCACAGGCCTACCGGAATGAACTTGATCACTTCGCGGATGTTCTGAATGGGGCACCAGCGCGCGTGACTTATGCCGATGGCGTCGCTGCGCTTGCGCTCGCAGAAGCCGCCGCTGAATCCCTCCGCACCGCCCAGCCGGTGAAATTGTAGACCAAAAAAATGGCGGCCCGATCAGGGCCGCCATTCGATCTGGGAGGAAATCGGGCGAAGCGCCCTAGAAGGTCATCTGAACACCCAGTCGGGTCGTCATGCCATACCGCTCCACCTCGTCGACGCGCGATGCTGACCCCTGATAAAGCAGATAGGGTTCGTCATTCAGATTTGAGCCTTCGAGATACACTTTCACGTTGTCCAGCACTGCATAGCTGATGCGCGCATCCCATTGGTCAAACTCCCCGACATAGATGTCTGAATAGGACTCCTCGCCCGGCTCCAGCAGCTTCTCTGACCGGTAGGTATAGGCAATCCTGCCAGCCAAGCGACCCTTCTCGTAAGACAAGGCGGCAGAGGCTGTCGTGTCAGACTGTTGCGCCAAGGGCAAGGTATCATCCCGCCCCGGAATGCCAGATGCCTCGGAATCAACCAGTGTCAGGCTTCCGTTCACGCCGAACCCGTCCAGCGGCTCCGGCAGAAAGCTGAGTTCATACTGTGCGTTGAACTCGATGCCTTTCACGGTCGCCTCGTCCGCGTTGACCGGGCGCGTGACGTCAGCATCCACCAGCATCTGACCGGCAAATGTTCCTGTCTCCTCCGTGGTCGCGAAATAGATGGGATCACTGATTTCCTTGTAGAAAACAGCGGCACTGAGAATACCCCGTTTGCCAAGATAGTATTCTATGGAAGCATCGAAATTGGTGGACCGGCGCGGCTCAAGGTTTGGATTGCCCAGTTCGACTTCATTGTCGGCCGTGTTGACAATCGTGATCGGAGCAAGCTGCTCATAATTCGGACGACCGATCGCACGTGTGATGGCACCGCGAAGCACCAGATTTTCTCCAACGTCATAGCGAACATTGATACCAGGGAACCAATCAGAATAGTCTTGGTCCCCGAACGTGTCGTAATCCTTGTCGATCGCCGCCAGCCCCGCCGTGTCCAGAACCGCCTTCGCGGCATAGTCACTCTTGGTATGTTCAAACCGCACGCCGGGAATCACAGTCCAGTTGCCGGTTTTCAGAGTCGCCATGACATAGGCTGCCGTGATCTTCTCATTAATCAGATAATCGGCAGCAAGGCTGTCACCAATCGACGCCTCTTCGTCCAGTTCGAAATCATCGCTGTTCGCTGCGAAGAACGCATCCGCCGCCCCTGCATCCACAGTGACACCGAACGGATACTGACCATCGAAGATAGATCCAATGCTCGGCCCAGCCAGCATGTCGAGCGTCAAGTCGCCATCATATCCATCATAGATCATGGCGTTCTCGTCGCTGGTCTTTTCCCGGTCGAGGAATTTGGCGCCGAACTTGATCGAGGAATCGTCCCCGAACTCAATCGCGTGGCGATAGTCGAACTGCGCCTGGAACAAATTCTCGACAGCTTCGCGGGTCTCGAACCCGATTTCGTCGAACTCATAATTTGACGCATCGAAGGCCGACGCATCCGGGAAAAACTGGAACTTGTCGCCGCTCAGATCATAACTGCCGGTGATGTCCTCTGCGACAAACGCCCATTCGTCACGTCTCGGATCGTTTTTTTCCGCTCGGGTGAACGTGGCTTCCAGGTTGAACCAGTCCTCGTCAATATCAAACTCACCCCCGAAAGACGCTGTAAGCGTGTTGGTTTCTTCCTTGCGTGAGCGCAGGGCCCGTTCGGATTCACCCGCTGCGAAGTCTCCGGATGTCGGCGTCTGGTTGGTGATCTCGTCCTCATCCAGTTCCACCGTAAAACCGGGGCGCTGCTCGGTATCGTCATAGATGGAATACATGAACCGGGCATATGTCCTGATCGTATCTGTCGGACGCCAATCGAAATTCGCCACGGCGCCGGTACGCTTGCGCTCGGTATTGTACAGCCGCACCGTCTGCTCCAGCGGCACGTCCAGATCGTTCACCGGCTCCCAGCTCCCACCTGACTGGACATTCTGTGATCCGAGGATCCGGGAGGAATGGTTGAATGCCAGAACAACGCCGAACTGGTCGTTTTCCCCGAACACTCGCCCCCAGGAAGCGTCAGCTTCATAGGGGTTTTCGTCATTGATTTCATTGTGACCGTAAGCTGCCCGCAAATTGGCGAACGGGCCATCCTTGTCGAACGCCGTCACGGTTTCGATATCCGCCTGGCCGGCGATCGCGTTGGCATCACGATCCGGCGTCAGAGTCTTCACCACGGTCACCGCGCCGATCAGGCCGGACGGAATGTCATCCAGCTTCACTTGGCGCGATTCTGGCTCTGGTGCCGCAGCGGTCTGGCCATTCAGCGTCACATTCAGCATGTCCGGCGAAACACCGCGCACCGTCAGATAGCGCCCTTCCCCCTGATCATTGGCGACCGAAACGCCAGCAAGCCTACCCACTGCTTCCGCAACGTTCTGGTCCGGCAGGCGGCCTACGTCATCTGACCGGATCTGGTCGACCTGGGCATCGGATGAACGCTTGGCATCAAGGGCCGCACGGTCGGCAGCGCGTCGCCCGGTAACAATGATAGTGTCCTGTACGGCCGCCTCTTCCTCGGCCGACGTATCTTCTTGAGCGACGGCAATCGCCGGTGTCAGCAGACAGGTCGACAACAAGGCGACCTTCCAGGTTTGATTTCTGTTCGTGCTCACCGCACTTCCTCCCTGATGAATCCTCATTATCCCGGGCGACATTGTGCTCTCTATATACCGGGCGTGCTGAACACTACGAACAAATCTTCTATTTCGCAACCTTTTTAGAATATTTCTTGCAATTTCCCTTCCAGCTGCCTAGTTTGATCTTCGAAATCATCGGGCTGGAAGCGTCTGCGTCGACAGAATGGAACACGGCAAAACCGACAGGGATTACAAGCGGTCATAGGCACCTAATGCAGCACTCGTGATTGACCTCCACTTCGATGGGGTTTGAAGGCACAAAAAAAATCGGGAGACACTCAGATGAAACTACAAACCAATCGCGCCACATTTTCAGCAATGCTGGTTTCAACAGCATGCGTTGCGGCGCTGGGCGCCTGCGCGACCCCCGAATCGCAAACCGGGGTCGAGACCGTCGCTCCGGCGACAAGCACGACTGCTCCTCAAGGGCCGGCAATAGCCGTAAGCGTGGCGGCGAGCGAAACGGCACTGTCCTCCGCAGGTATGGAAGCCGCAGCCCTTGTGCTGGACACTGACACGCTCACCGCACCACAAATCATCACGGCGACCGGTATGGGCGGGCTCGAGATTTCCCCGCTCCAGGGTGACAGGCTGGCTCGCATATCCGCCGGTGAGGCGATCGGCGTGGACGTGGCCTACAATTTTTCCCTGTCGGGTACCAACCAGACGCTGATTGGCGCAATCGATCAGGTTTCGGATTCGCTTCGTTTCTTCACCCTTGGCAATGGTTCACTGCAGGAAGTTGGCGCCGGTCGCGAAGGCATCAACTTCGCCGCTGAAAATGTCTGCATGTACCAGCATCCGCTCGACGGATTGCTCTATGCCTTTATCGTCGGCGATGGTGGCCAGGTCAGCCAGAACCTTGTCTATGAAACCGACAGCAATCAGGTGTCGATGCGGCCCGTGCGTGAAATTCGCGTGCCGTCCACCATCAAGCAGTGCGCTGCCGACTCCTCGTCCGGTAAAATCTTCGTCTCCGAGGAAACTGTCGGAATCTGGCAGTTCAACGCCGATCCTGAGTCCGAGACGGGCGCAGTGATGATTGACCGGGTGGACCGTGGTCACATCACGGAGGAAGTCGGCGGGATCGCCGTTTACGATGCTGGCGACGAAGCCAAATGGCTGCTCGCATCGAACCTTGGTGAGCAAACTATCAATGTATACGATCTGAACGCAGACGGAGCCTTCGCAGGTTCTGTCCTGGTATCCGGCAAGGATGGCCACCCGATGGACGAACCCGGCCAATTGCATGCAGTCGGCGTTCCCCTCGGATTGACCGATTCCGCCGGAAACCTGCTCGTCGCTGACGAGGAGAACAGCTCGGTACAGATGGTTTCCATCGCCGATATCGGCGCCGCCCTGGGCCTGTCTCCACAGGCAGGTACGGATCCGCGCGCGCCTCAGTCACCCAAGACGCTGCCAGTGCGGCCCACCGTCGAATCGGATCCCGTCGCGAATTATGGCGACGCGGCTGACGATCCGGTCATCTGGGCGAACCCGGCAGACCCTTCCGCCAGCCGCGTGATCGCCACAGACAAGCAGGAAGGCCTCTATGTCTATGACATGAGCGGGAAGACCGTTCAGTTCCTGGCAGATGGCAAAATGAACAATGTCGACCTGCGCGGCGGTTTCTCGCTGGGCGGTGAAGATGTCACCCTCGTAACAGCCAGTGACCGGACCCATGGCACCATCGCGATCTACGCTATCGATCCGGCAACCGGGCTTCTGCGAGATGTCGCAAATGGCCCGCAACCGACCGGTCTGTCTGACCCGTATGGCCTGTGCATGTCGAAAGACCCGGCCAGCGATCGCACCTATGTCTACATCAATGGTGACGAGACACGCAAACGCCAGTGGGAACTGACCGACGCCGGCGATGGCAAGGTCAACGCGACGCTCGTTCGTGATCTGACCTTCGATTCCCAGACGGAAGGCTGCGTGTCAGATGATACCACCGGCACGCTGTATGTCGGCGAAGAGGATGTCGGCATCTGGAAGCTTAAAACCGACCCGGCCACGGGCGACACAAAAGCCCTGATGGACACAGTGGAGGACAATCCGTTTCTGGTCGACGATGTCGAGGGCATGAGCATCTATCACCTCAATGAGGGCGGCGGCTATCTGGTCGTATCCAGCCAAGGGGATGACACCTATGCGCTGTTTGACCTGGAAACGGATGCCTATGTCGGCTCTGTGGCCATCGTCGCCAATGCCGATGCCGGCATCGATGGCGCGTCTGAGACCGACGGGCTTGACGTCTCCAGTGCCAATCTCGGACCGGGCTTCGAACAGGGTGCCCTGATTGTTCAGGACGGGCGGAATGTCATGCCAAGCGAAAACCAGAACTACAAATATGTTCCGTGGTCCAGCATTTCCGACGCTCTGGACCTCTCATCCAACTGACCGGAATTGGGCGGCCGTGTCCCGACACGGCCGCTCCACCTTCATGCAGCCTGCAATCTGCCTATTCCCACTCGATCGTGCCGGGCGGCTTTGAGGTGACGTCATAGACGACACGGTTGACGCCTTTGACTTCGTTGATGATGCGCGTGGCCACGCGGCCGAGGAAATCATGCTCGAAGGGGTAATAGTCCGCCGTCATCCCGTCGGTTGAGGTCACCGCGCGCAATGCCAGAACCGCTTCATAGGTCCGCTCGTCCCCCATCACGCCGACCGTATTGACGGGCAGCAGCACGCTGAAGGCCTGCCAGATCTCGTCATAGAGGCCCGCCTTGCGGATCTCATCGATATAGATCGCATCGGCCTTGCGCAGCGTGTCAGCCTTCTCACGCGTGATCTCGCCCGGGATGCGGATGGCCAGGCCCGGCCCGGGGAATGGATGCCGCCCGATAAAGCTCTCCGGCAGGCCCAATTCCCGGCCCAGCGCGCGCACCTCGTCCTTGAACAATTCACGCAGCGGCTCGACCAGCTTCATGTTCATGCGTTCCGGCAGGCCACCGACATTGTGGTGGCTCTTGATCGTGACGCTCGGTCCGCCCAGCGCCGACACGCTCTCGATCACGTCCGGATACAGAGTGCCCTGCGCCAGAAAGTCTGCGCCGCCGATCTTCTTCGCTTCTTCCTCGAACACGTCGATGAACAGGCCGCCAATGATCTTGCGCTTGCGCTCTGGGTCCGACACGCCATCCAGCTTGCCAAGGAACAGGTCGGAGGCATCCACATGCACCAGCGGGATATTGTAATGCTCGCGGAACAGATTGACGACCTGCTCGCTCTCGCCCTGACGCATCAGGCCGTGATCGACATAGACACAGGTCAGCTGGTCCCCGATGGCCTCATGGATCAGCACGGCCGCAACCGAGGAATCCACACCGCCCGACAGGCCGCAGATCACCCGGCCCTTGCCGACCTGGTCGCGGATCTTCTCGATGGCCTCGGCGCGATAGGCCGCCATGGTCCAGTCACCCTTCAGGCCGGCCACACCATGCGTGAAATTGCGCAGCAATTCGCGGCCATGCACCGTATGCACGACTTCCGGGTGGAATTGCGTGCCATAGAATTTGCGTTCCGGATCGGAGATGATCGCATAGGGCGCGCCCGGCGACTTCGCGATCACGCCAAAGCCCGGCGCCATGTCGGCGACATGGTCGCCATGGCTCATCCAGACCTGCTCGCTGTCGCCGGCATGGAACAGGTCCGACAGGATCGGATCATCGACGACCTTCTCGATGAAGGCGCGGCCAAACTCGCGGCTGGTACCGCTTTCCACCCGGCCGCCCAGCTGCTGCATCATCACCTGCTGGCCGTAGCAGATGCCAAGCACCGGCACGCCAAGCTCGAAAATCGCATCATCGGCGCGCGGGCTATCCTCCCAGGTCACGCTGGACGGGCCGCCAGACAGGATCACCGCCTGCGGGCCATAGGCGTCCAGGAACGCCTTGTCGACCTTGTTGAACGGGTGAATTTCGCAATAGACGCCGCTCTCGCGCAGGCGCCGTGCAATCAGCTGCGTCACCTGGCTGCCGAAATCGACAATGAGGGCGCGTTCATGTCTCTGCTCAGTCATGGCGCCCGATAGCCGAGACAGACAGATTCGTCCACATCTGAAGGGCTGTTCCGGCGCGCCTATTGACGGTCTGGCCCAAAACGTCCGACCTTCCGGCCATGACTGATGCGCTTTCACTCACCGAACTCAGACAGACCGCCCTGGCCAGGGCCCGCTCCGGCGACTGGTCCGGCGCGGCTGCGGCCCTGCGCACCGTGCTGGCCGACACGCCGACCGATCTGGGCAGCCTGCTCCTGCTCGGCGATGTCAGCCATTCCGGCGGCGATACGCCTTCTGCGTCGGACGCCTATCGCGCGGCCCTGTCCCTTGCGGCGCAGGCGCCGAATTTACCCGCGCCGGTTCAGGCCGGTCTGCAGCGCGCTCAGGCCCGGCTTGCGGACTATGCCTCGGACTATGCCGCGCGCCTGGACGGCCTGATCCCGCCACAGCAACGCTCTGCCCGCTTTGACCAGTCCCTCGACATCCTGCTCGGCCGTCAGCCCGTCTATCTTCAGGAACCCCGCCGATACTATTTCCCCGGCTTGCCCCAGATCCAGTTCTACGATCCGGCCGCCTTTGACTGGGTGCCGGAACTGGAAGCCAGGACCCCGGACATCCAGAGCGAACTCCGCGCCGTCCTCTCCGAGGACCAGGCAAGCTTCCGGCCCTATATCGAACGCACCAGCGGCCATCTGGGCGGACAGGACCATCATTTGCTCGACAATACCGACTGGAGCGCCTTCTATCTCTGGAAGGATGGCGCGAAGGTCGAGGCCAACTGCGCCCGCTGTCCCGTCACCACTGCGGCGCTGGAACGGGTCCCGCTGGACTTTGCAGAGGGCAAATGCCCGTCCGTCCTGTTCTCTGTTCTGAAGCCCGGCGCGCATATCCCCCCGCACAATGGCATGGTGAACACGCGCCTGATCTGCCATCTGCCGCTGATCGTGCCCGGCCCGGCCTGGCTGCGCGTCGGCAGCGAAACGCATCACTGGCAGGAAGGGAAAATCGTCATCTTCGATGACACGATCGAACATGAGGCAAAGAACGAAGCCGACCAGACGCGCATTGTGCTCCTGTTCGACATCTGGCGTCCGGAACTGACCGAACAGGAACGAAACGAAGTCGCCACCCTGCTCGGCGCCATCGACACTTTCAGCGAAAGCTAGGCTCAGCCCGCCTTGCGCAACACTGCGAAGAAAAAGCCGTCCGTACCGGCCCGGCGCGGGGTCAGGCGCACGCTGCCTGTGGGTGCACGGAACTTGCGGACCATTGCCGCGCCGTCCTCGGTCAGCAGGCCGGACGCGATTGCCGCCTCTGCGGCGTCTTCCTCGGTGAAGTCCGGATGAGCAGACAGGAAGTTTGCCACTCGGTCCTCGTCTTCCTCGATCAGGAAGGAACAGGTCGCATAGACCAGCCGGCCACCCGGCTTCACGAACTGGGTGGCCGCCGCCAGGATTTCGTCCTGCTCGCCCATGCGCTTTTCCAGCTGCTTCTCTTTCAGCCGCCACTTGGCATCCGGGCGGCGACGCCAGGTGCCGGTGCCGGTGCAGGGCGCATCCACGAACACGCAATCCATCTGCCCCGTCAGGTCTTCCAGCTGTGTTGGCTCGCTCGGATGCACCAGCTGCACATTGTGCGCGCCGGACCGCTTGAGGCGCGGGATCAGCGCCGACAGGCGCCGCCCGTCAATGTCATAGGCGAAGATCTGCCCCTTGCCCTGCATCTGCGCCGCCATGGCCAGCGTCTTGCCGCCGCCGCCCGCGCAATAGTCCAGCACCTGTTCGCCCGGCTGGGCGTTGGCTGCCGCGGCCGCGATCTGGCTGCCGGCATCCTGCACCTCGACCCAGCCCTTGGAATAGGCCGGAATGCTCTCAAGGCTCGCTTCGCGCTCGCTCGGGTCACGCGCTGGAATGTTGAAGGCATTGACCAGCAACGGAGAGGCTTCGGCCTTCGCGCTGCGCAGCGGCTGGGCCGCTTTCTCGGCGTCCACTTTCAGCGTGTTGACGCGCAGATCGACATCCGCGCGCACGGCCATGGCCTGCGCTTCGACGGCGGCCTCCTCGCCGAACACGCGCGCCATCATCGGCGCCATCCATTCCGGATAATCGCCCTGCACATGCGGCGGGGCCACCGGGTCCGGCGCCATCACCAGCCGTTCGCGCTCATCCAGCGTCAGCTTGCTGGGCGCATGGTCTTCATCCATTGCATCATCGATCTGGCGGATGTTCCAGCCCCAGGCATGCGCCAGCGCGCCAAGGATCAGCGCGCGCGGGCTGTCATCGCCCATCGCATGCGCAATCGAATTCCTCTTGCGCAGCGCGTCCAGCACCAGTCCGCTGACCCAGGCCCGGTCCTTCGATCCGGCATAGCGCGCGCGCTTGCCCCAGTCCCGCGCAGCCGATTTCACCGGCTGGTGCCGGGTCAGCACGTCATTCAGCACGTCGATTGCCGCTGCGATGCGTCCGCCATTGCGCATGGAAATAGCCTCTCGGGTCTCTGCAAACCGCCCTGTTACCGCGCAAATCCGGTCAGGGAAACCGGCAAAGGCTTAACCGGCTGTCTCCACCACATGTGCCGCCATCGCCCGCCCGCTTTCCACGGCGTGGCTGGCAAGGGCGCCCAGTGCCCAGTCTCCCCCGGCGATCAGGCTGGCGTCGGCAGTCGCGACAAAGGGCTTGCCCAGCGGCGTGCGCACCCGCGCATAGCGCCAGCGATGGGCCGCCAGATAGTCCGGCCCCGCCGGCACATCCGCCTGATCGCGGAACGCGTCGAACAGCGCCCGCGCGGCATCCTCCTTCTCCAGCTCCAGATTGGCCGCGCTCCAGGCCTCGCTGGCATGCACCGTCCAGCGCTCGAAACCGGTCTGGCCCGGCTTGGCCAGCATCGGGATGGCAGTCGCCAGCGCCCCCTGCAGCGGCTTGACCTCCTGCTCCAGCCCGGTCGGATCGGCAAAGGCCAGCAGCAAGGTCCAGAGTGGTGACATCTCCGCCGCCGCGATCTCTTTCGCCAGTGCGTCATCTGCTGCCGTCAGCGCGGCGGCCTGCACCGGCGGCGCCGTGACGATCACGCGGTCGAACACACCCAGACTTGTGCCGGTCTGGTCCCGCAGCGCCCAGCCGGATTCGGTCCGGACCAGGGGCTGCACCTCGATCTGCGTCTGAACCTCCAGACCGCCGGACACCTGCCGCGCCAGCGCGCTCATGCCCGGCAGGCCGGTCTGCCGCATGCCCGGTTCGGCCCGCGACCAGACCTCGCCCGCCACGGGCACGCTTTCCGGCACGCCCGGCGCGCCATGGTCAATCGGCCCGAACTCGGTTCGCCGCGTGGCCAGCCGCCCGCCCAGCCCCCGGCTCTTCTCGAACACGACCGTCGCCCGGCCGGCGGCCCGCAGGCCCTGCGCCGCCGTCAGCCCAGCCAGGCCCGCCCCGATGATCGCAATCCGTTCCATCCTGCACACTCCCTGTCTGTCACAGGGCTGACCTAGGGCGCGGTCTGGCCAAGTCCCGTCAAAAATGCCGTAATGCCCGTGTGGGAGAATACATATGCTGCAACTGGACCTGCCTGCGGGGATCAAGCCCGCCAATCCGCTGGACTGGCGCCAGCTCGGCAACATCACGGCCGAGGCCTTTTCGGAAGATCCGATCAATCGCTGGATCTTCGGCACCGACGCGGCCATGCAGGCGACCTTCAGACAGCTCGCCCGGGACGTCTACCTGCCGCATGGCATCTGCCACATGATCGGGGACGAGGCGGCCACGATGTGGAGCCTGTCGGATGCCCGCCAGGGCCTGTCGCCGGTCCAGACGCTGCGGCTCGCCTGGTCGCTGATGAGCAAGGGCTCCAAAGGCGCCATGAAGCGCGCGATGGGCGCAGGCGAGATCATGGCACGGCACCACCCCTCAGACCCGCACCTCTACCTCTTCACCATCGGCACACGGAAGGCCGCGCGCGGCACCGGGCTCGGCAAGGCGATCCTGCGCCCCATGCTGGACGCCGCCGACCGCGAAGGCCTGCCCTGCTATCTGGAAAACACCAACCCGGCCAATTCCGGCTTCTATGTGAGCCATGGTTTCGAGCGGATGGAGGTGTTTGAACTGGGAGACGGCTCACCGCCCATGGAGGCGATGTGGCGCGAGCCCGTTCAGGCTTCGCCCACATAAAAATTCCCATAGGGCGGGTTAGCCAAAGGCGTAACCCGCCTTCCCGATCTACCGCGTCAGCGAATAATTCGGGCTTTCCCGCGTCATCTGCACGTCGTGCACGTGGCTTTCCTGAAGGCCCGCGCCGGTGATCTGGACAAACTCGGCCTTCTCGTGCAGCTCGGTGATCGTCTTGGCACCAACATATCCCATGGCCGCGCGCAGGCCGCCGACCATCTGGTGGATGATCGGGCCGAGCGGACCCTTGAACGGCACCTGGCCCTCAATGCCTTCCGGCACCAGCTTCTCCTGTGCGGCGTCCTTCTGGAAATAGCGGTCGGCCGAGCCGCGCGCCATTGCACCCAGGCTGCCCATGCCGCGATAGGCCTTGTACGAACGGCCCTGATACAGGAACACCTCGCCGGGTGCCTCTTCCGTGCCGGCAAACATGGAGCCCATCATCGCGGTCGAGGCCCCGGCGGCCAGCGCCTTGGCAAAATCGCCCGAGAATTTGATCCCGCCATCGGCAATCACCGGCACGCCGCTCGACTGCGCCGCATTCGCGCACGCCTCGATGGCGGTCAACTGCGGCACGCCCACCCCGGCGACGATCCGCGTCGTGCAGATGGAGCCCGGCCCGATGCCGACCTTCACCGCATCCGCGCCCGCATCGATCAGCGCCTTGGTTGCTTCCGCCGTCGCCACATTGCCGGCAATGATCTGCACGGAGTTCGAAATCTTCTTCGCACGCTCAACGGCCTGCGCCACGGAGATGGAGTGGCCATGCGCGGTGTCGATGATCACACAGTCCACGCCCGCATCGATCAGCGCTTCCGTGCGCTCAAAGCCCGCATCGCCGACAGTCGAGGCCGCTGCCACGCGCAGACGCCCGGCCGCATCCTTGGCGGCGTTCGGGTTCACGGCCGCCTTGTCCATGTCCTTCACGGTCAGCAGGCCGACACAGCGATTGTCATCATCCACGATGACCAGCCGCTCGATCCGGTGCTTGTGCAACAGGCGCCGGGCCTCTTCATTCGACGTGTCCATCTTCACCGTGACGACGGCCTTGGTCATCAGATTGGCGACAGATTCCGACACATCTTCGGCAAAGCGCGTGTCGCGATTGGTGATGATGCCCACCACCTTGCCTGCGCCATCGACCACCGGAATGCCGGAGAAACCGGTGCGCTGCTTCAACTCGTTGAGATCGCCCAGGCTCGCCGAGGGCGAGATCGTCACCGGGTTCATCACCACGCCGCTCTCATACTTCTTCACCATGGCCACTTCACCGGCCTGCTGCTCGATGGAGAGATTGCGGTGGATCACGCCAATGCCACCGGCCTGCGCCATGGCAATCGCCAGGCGCGCCTCGGTCACCGTGTCCATCGCTGCAGAAATCAGCGGGATGTTCAGCGGAATTGCCTTGGTCAGGAAGGTCGAGACATCGACGTCAGCGGGCATGACCTCGCTGGCCCCGGGCTGGAGCAGCACGTCGTCGAAGGTAATGGCTTGTCGGATTTTCATGTGGGGAGCTCCCTTTTTGGCCCCATAAGGGAGTCGCGGGGCTTTGTGAAGTCCCTCCCTGAAAATCCCTGCGCATGGCTGCAATTCCCGCAACTTCCCTATGGTCATGAGCCGCGAAGTGTCGTTAGTTTCATTTGTAATCAATTGCTCTGGGAGGAAGCGTGCGATGCAATTGTCAGATTATGGTCTCAGCCGCGAGCGCGGTTTCCTGTCATCCTTCGACCCGGCCGGGATCACCCTGCCACAGGCCCTGCAGCCAATCCGCGAAACCGCGCTGGCCCTGCCGCGCATCCTGCCAACCGGTCGCGTCCGCGCCCATCTGGAGGCGCTGCCCGCGCTCGACCTGACGGATTTCCTCGCCACGGCCAGCGAGGCCGAACAGCGCATTGCCATGCTGCACTACAGTTTCATGGTCCAGTCCTATGTCTGGGGCGAGGCGGAACCGCCCCGGGCCCTGCCGGCCTGCCTCGCCGTGCCGATCTGGCAGATTGGCCAGGCCATCGGACAACCGCCGCTGTTGCCCTATTCCAGTTACACGCTGGAGAATTGGGGCCGGTTCGATCCGGACGGCCCGATCGACCTGTCGAACATCTACACGATCCAGCATTTCGATGGCGGCCTCGACGAAGCCTGGTTTATCCTCGTCCATGTCGCCATCGAGGCCCGGGCCGGCGAATTGCTGGAAGAAGCCACCCGCCTCGTCTCGCATCTCTCACAGGCAGACCCGGACGCGTCCGCCATCGAGACCAGCCTCGCGGCCATGTCCGGTGCCTGGGATGACATCAACGCCATTTTTGACCGCATGCCCGACCAGTGTGACCCCTATGTCTATTTCCACCGGGTGCGCCCCTGGATTCATGGCTGGAAGGACAATCCGGCCCTCGGCGACGGCCTGATCTATGAAGGCGTCACTGAAACCGGCGGCAAGCCGCAGGCCTTCCGAGGCCAGACCGGCTCGCAATCTTCCATCGTCCCCGCCATGGACGCCCTGCTCAGCGTCGGTCACGCGGCCGACCCTCTGCGCACCTTCCTCGACGAGCTGCACGCCTATCGCCCGCCGCAACATCGCCGGTTCATCGAGGATCTGCGCGCCCGCAGCACCCTGCGCGACCATGTCGGGACGGCGGGCCACACGGCCCTCACCACGCTCTACAATGACAATGTCCGCAAGCTCGCCCGTTTCCGCACGCGTCACCTCGAATACGCGGCCAGCTACATCAACAAGCAGTCAAAAGGCGGCGCGGGCAACGATCCCGATGTCGGCACTGGCGGCACGCCCTTCATGAAATATTTGAAAAAGCATCGCGACGAGGCCGAAGCGCACCTACTGCCGGTCTGACCGGTCTCAGTCGACGCACAGGGTCGGCGTCGGCCGGCCGTTCTCGACGGTTGCGTAACATCCAAACGGGCTGTCCGTGACCTGGCATGTGCCGGTCACGTTCGCCTGCCGGTCCTCGATGCCGTCAAACGAACTCAGGCGGCACTGCCCAAGGCAATCGGAATTGTCCGTGCACGCCCGACCGGCATCTGCAAACGTTTGTATACACTGTTCCCAGCCCAGCATCCCATCGCGTGCCACAATGCCCCCCGCCGCTTCGCAGGCCGCCCGCTCACTGGCAGATGCTGTCTCTCCGGCGAACTGGATCTTCTCATACGGGTCCGCCCCGGATTCGAATCCGCGCCCGTCGGCATAGACATCCTGCAAATAGGCGCATCCGGCCAGCACCAGGCTGGCAGCGAACAGGGTAAACACGCGAATCATCAGGCAAAACTCCTTTTATTTTAAGGCATTGTCGCTAGCGCAGACATGCTTCCCGTCACGGGTTCAATACCAGTGTGGCGCCCCATCACACACCCCTTCTGTCGCCCATGAAGACCGTGCCGTGCAAGGTTAATCGATGCAAGCCCCGGTTATTTTGGAACGATATCCGCCCTCTTGCATAATACTTGCAACAGGTCACTCAGTCAGAGGCAAACAGGCGCACTTTCATGGGATCCTCCCGTCCGCCCCTTCAACAGATTGTCGGAACGTCCCCCGTCTCCGTGGATGACGCGATTGACCGTGCGCTGGTCCTCGCGCGCGAAACCTATGGTGAACCAGACTGGTTCGAGATCGGGAATGCCCGCGGCTTCATCAAGGATGGTCGGGTCACGCATTATCAGGTTACGGTTGAACTGGGGTTTGAACCGGACAGCGCCAATCCCGGACGCTCGCATGATCACTACCTGAATTCGGTTATTGACCGCCGCCGCAACCGGCGCGCTCCGAACACGGTGGACCGCCGCTTCTAGCGGCCCCTGAATCCCTTCGCCACAACAAAGATTTCCGGGCTGCCCGCACGGCTCGATGGCGGTTTGATGTGTTTCACCGTCTTGAAATGAGCCTTCAGCGTGTCCAGCACCTCCCTGGTCGCGCCGCCCTGGAACACTTTCGAACAGAAACTGCCCCCGGGTGCCAGGTGCTCGATCGCGAAGGCCACGGCCATTTCCACCAGGGCCACGGTCCGAAGATGGTCTGTCTGCTTGTGGCCGGTCGTATTGGCCGCCATGTCGGACAGGACGAGGTCCACCGGACCGCTCAGCCCCTCCAGCAAGGCCTCGACATCTTCCGGATGGGTCACGTCACCCTGCACAATGTGCGCTCCTTCCATCGGCTCCACCGGCAGCAGGTCGATCCCGGCCACTTCCAGCGCGCCTTTCTTCAGGGCCACCTGCATCCAGCCGCCCGGCGCGCAGCCCAGATCCACCACGCGCTGCCCCTTGCGCAGCAGGTCCATCTTCTCGTCGATTTCCAGCAGCTTGTAGGCCGCTCGCGCACGGTAGCCCTCATCGCGTGCCTTGCGCACATAGGGGTCCTGCAACTGGCGCTCGATCCAGCGTTTCGAGCTTTCATTCTTGGCCCGGTGGGCAATCACCTTGCGTTCGCCCATTTGCCGGCCGGACGTATTCTTGTTGTCCTTGCCGGGGCCTTTCCAGCGGCGCTTGTTGTCATCCGTCATGCCCGGCCTCCGATGCCGATGGTGAGTCCCTGCCGTCGCGATTGCGGCGCTTGCCGCCCCCGCCCCGGCGGTTCCGGCGGGACGGTTTCTTGCCATACATCATGCTCAACAGGAGGCCCTCACGCAGCCCCCGGTCGCCCACACGCAACCGTCCGGCCGGATAGGCCCGCCACAGCGCGTCCAGGATCGCGCAGCCGGCCAGCATCAGGCCAGCGCGCTCCTCGCCAATGGTCGGCAGGGCGGCCCGGCCTTCCGGCCCCGCAGCCCGCAACATGCCCAGCACCTTCTCGCCAGCCGTCCGGTTCATCCAGGTTCCGTCCACCCGGTCGCGCCGATAGCGGTCCAGTTTCAGGTGCACACCCGCCAGACAGGTCACCGTGCCGGACGTGCCGATCAGGTGCGCCCCTCTCAGTTTCATGGCGGACCGGATTGCGGCCGTGCCCTGCCAGGTCTCGATCACGTCACTGCAATGATCGAGCATTGCCTGATAGGCATCGGCGTCCGGCAGGTGCGCATAGGCCTCGGTCAACGTCACCACGCCCAGCGGCAGGCTGGTCCAGTTCTGGATCGGCGCGCGCTGGATCAGTCCATGCAGGCCATTGGCGCGCGCCAGTTCGGCATTCAGCCAGGACAATTCGGTAGACCCGCCACCAATATCCACGACCAAAACAGACGGTGCATCATCGCCGATCAGATCATGACAGCCGATGCTGGCCAGCCGCGCCTCTTCCTTGGCGCCAATGATCTTGAAGGTCAGTCCGGTCTCTTCATGCACGCGCTGGATGAACTCGGCGCCATTCTCCGCCTTTCGGCAGGCTTCCGTCGCAATGCACCGCACCTTGCCGACCCCGTGCGATTTCAGCTTCCGGCGAATCGCCTTCAGCGCGTCCAGGGCCCGTTCGATGGAGGCATCGGACAGCCGTCCGGTCTCGTGCAGCCCCTCGCCCAGCCGGGCAATCTGGGAATGCGAATCAACCACACGGAACGTCTTCCCGTGCGGCGTGGCCACCAGAAGGCGGCAATTATTTGTGCCCAAATCCACGGCCGCATACAGGTCCGCAGGCTTGGCCGGGCGCGGCCGGCCGCGTTTTCCGCGCCGGGCCGCCGTTTTTTTATCAGCCATAGTGTGGCCCAAATTTCTCAGTTGATGCATGGTGTACCACAGGAGTGCGAAATGGCCAGACGCGCATCACTCTTGGGAAGGCTGCTTGGCAGTGTCGGGCTCGGTCGCCGCAAGGCGTCCGAGGCGCCGCTATTGCTGGACAGGCCACTGGACCGGTCCGCGCGCTACAATGACATCACACCTCTGGTTGCGAAGTTTCAGATCGGCCAGGTCGTGCGCCATCGTCACTTCCCGTTCCGGGGCATCATTTTCGATGTGGATCCGGTCTTCGCAAACACTGATGAATGGTATGATTCCATTCCGGAAGAGGTGCGCCCGCGCAAGGATCAACCCTTCTACCACCTGTTCGCGGAAAACGACCGGACGCATTACGTCGCCTATGTCTCGGAACAGAACCTCGTCATCGACGATTCCGAAACGCCGCTCAGCCATCCCGACATCCAGGACTGGTTCGACGAAACCGGCCGGGGCCGGTACGAGCTGAAAAAGGGCGTCGCCAACTGACCGCGTCAGCTGGGCAGGCCGTCCGGCGCCGCTCCTGACAGGCAGGCAATCACTTCATCCCAATGCGCCAGCGCCTCGGCATCGCCCATGGCGGCAATTTCCGCTGCCCGCAGCGTGGCGATGACTTCGGCATCCTCGCCATACTGGCGCAGCAATTGCGCCGCGACCTGTGCCGCCGCGCTCATTCCGCCTTGGCCTTGGCCCGCGCAATCGCAGCCGTGGTCGATTGGCCGTCCACCAGCGGCACGATATGCACCGTGCCGCCACGCGCCTGCACCGTGTCTGCGCCGACAATCGTGTCGATCGTGTAGTCGCCGCCCTTGACCAGCAGGTCCGGCTGCAACGCCTCGATCAGGTCCTGCGGCGTGTCCGCGTCGAACACGACCACCGCATCGACCGCCATCAGGCCGGACAGGACCCGCGCGCGGGAATCCGCGTCATTCACCGGCCGGGTCGGACCTTTCAGGCGCCGCACCGACGCATCGGAATTCAGGCCGACAACCAGCCGTCCGCACCGCGCCTTGGCCTCTTCCAGCACACGCAGATGACCCGGATGCAGGATATCGAAACAGCCATTGGTGAACCCGACCGTCAGGCCGGCCTCGCGCCAAGTGGCCACCTGGGCCATCGCCGTATCGAGGGACAGATAGCTGACCCCGCCATTGCGCAGGCCCATCTGCAGGGCGCTCAGCACTTCCTCGGCGGAAACGGTGGCGGTCCCGGCCTTGCCCACCGCGATGCCGGATGCGGTGATCGCCAGGCTGACCGCATCGGCCAGCGTGCCGCCTCCGGCCAGGCCCAGGGCCAGGGCCGCAATGCTCGTATCACCAGCGCCGGACACATCATACACTTCCCGCGCCTGACCGCTCAGATGCACGGCCGGTGCACCATCGGCAGCAAAGGACATGCCCTTGGCGGCCCGGGTCACGACAATCGCCTTTGCCGGCAGCACGCTCTGCGCCGCCACAAGGGCCGTCTCGACATCCTGGTCAGTCTCCACCGGCAGGCCCATGGCAACCGCCAGTTCGCTCGCATTCGGCTTGATCAGGTCGACGCCGCCATAGCGCGCAAAATCGCGCCCTTTCGGATCGGCGATCACCGGAATGCCGTGCCGCGCGCCCGCCTCCAGCGCCGCCGCAATGACGCCATCGGTCACCGCGCCCTTGGCATAATCCGACAGGATGATGACGCCGGCCGACTCCGCCTCGTCGGCGATCGACGCGATCAGTTCCGCTTCCGGGCCGGACTCGATCGGGCTTGTATCCTCGGCATCGACGCGCAGCAGCTGCTGGCCACCGGCAACAAAGCGCGTCTTCAGCGTGGTGGACCGGTCGCGCATCGCGATCAGATCGGCATCCACTCCGTCGATACTGCCCAGAAGCGCGGCCAGTTCGCGGCCTTCGCCATCATCGCCCACCACACCGATCAGCGACACCGACAGGCCCAGCGACGCCAGATTGCGCGCCACATTGCCGGCTCCGCCCGGCATGGCGGCCTCGCGGGTCCGCCGCATGATCGGCACCGGCGCCTCGGGCGAAATTCGCGTCACGCCGCCATAGATGAACCGGTCGAGCATGACATCGCCGACACAGACCACGCGTTTGCCCTTTGCGGCCCGGACCAGATCCGGGAGATGAGTGCCTGACATATCGGTTACAGCGCCTTGGGGGTTTTGATTCCGTTGAACATCGCTGTGGTATATCCCTCCAGACCGGGGGGCGGAAGGCCGGGAGACCATTCGCCGGTGATCCAGTCCGGACGGCCGCGCGTACACAGTCCGGAAATCGCCTGAAATCGCCCGTCTGGTCCTGCCTGGAGGTCTTGTGTCAAAATCTGCTCCTGCAATTGTCTGGTTCCGGGAGGACCTCCGTCTGACCGACAATCCGGCACTGCATGCTGCCGTGGCCTCCCACCGGCCACTGGTCCTGCTCTTCATCCATGACGAGGCCACCGACGGTTTGCGTCCCCATGGCGGCGCCTCGAAATGGTGGCTCGACAAATCGCTGCGGGCGCTTGCAAAGACCATCGACGCCGCCGGCGCACGCCTCACCCTTCGGTCCGGAAAATCGGCCGATGTGCTGGATGACATCATCCGCGAAACCGGCGCCGAAGCCGTGTTCTGGAACCGGCGCTATGACAAGCCCGAACGCGATCTCGACGCTCGCATCAAGCAAGACCTCACCGGCCGCGGCATCGACGTGTCCAGCTACAATGCCCGCCTGCTCAACGAGCCCTGGGCCGTCGAAACCAATGCCGGCGGCTATTACAAGGTCTTCACACCCTACTGGAAACAGGCCCGCCAATGCGTCGATGCGCGCGACACCTATGGCCGGCACAAGACGCTGAGCGGCCCGAAGGTCGACAGCGACTCCCTCGACGCTTGGGGCCTGCACCCGACCAGGCCCGACTGGTCGACCGGCTTTGGAGACTGGACGCCCGGAGAAGACGGCGCACTCGCCCGGCTGGAAGACTTTCTCGACGGTCCGATCAATGGCTACAAGGACAACCGCAACCGGCCCGACATGGACTGGTCCACATCCGGCCTGTCGCCGCATCTGCGCTTCGGCGAGATCGGCCCGCTGCAGATCTGGCGCGCCGTCCATGCCGGCATGGAAGCGGGCAGCATCCACGAAAAGGACGGCATGCATTTCCTGTCCGAGATCGGCTGGCGGGAATTCTCCCACACGCTTCTGTTCTACAATCCGGACCTTGCGACCGAGAACTATAATGACGCCTTCCGGCACATGCCCTGGCGCACTGACAAGGCAGCCCTCGAGGCCTGGCAGACCGGCCAGACCGGCTACCCGATGGTCGATGCGGGCATGCGCCAGCTCTGGCAGACCGGCTGGATGCACAACCGGGTGCGGATGATCGTTGCTTCCTTTCTGACCAAGCACCTCCTCCTGCCCTGGCAGGAAGGCGAGACCTGGTTCTGGGACACGCTGGTTGATGCCGACCCCGCCAACAATGCGGCCAGCTGGCAATGGACGGCCGGCTCCGGCGCCGATGCGGCCCCCTATTTCCGCGTCTTCAATCCGATCAGCCAGGGCACCAAGTTCGACGAGACCGGCGAGTATGTCCGCCGCTTCTGTCCGGAACTGAAAGACCTGCCGGACAAATATCTGCATGCCCCATGGGAAGCCGACTCGGCCACGCTGAAGAAAGCCGGCATCACCCTCGGCAAGACCTATCCGAACCCCATCGTGGATCATTCCGTCGGCCGCCAGCGCGCGCTCGACGCCTATGACACATTGAAAGAGAAAAGAGACGCCGCATGAAGAAGATCGCTGTCATCGGATCCGGCATCTCGGGGCTCGGCGCCGCTTGGGCGCTGCGCAATTCCGCACACGTAACAGTTTTTGAACAAGCAGGCCGGGCCGGGGGGCACGCATGCACGCATGCGTTCGATTATGACGGTCACCAGACGCGGGTCGATCTCGGCTTCATCGTCTACAATGCACTGAACTATCCGAACCTGATCGGCTTCTTCGAGGCCCTCGGTGTCGAGACCCAGGCCTCGGACATGAGCTTTGCCGTTTCCGATCCGGATGGCTGGGAATGGGCCTCCACCCTGAACGGCATCTTTGCCCAGCGCAGCAACCTGTTCAGCCCGCGCTTCCACCGGTTCTGGCGCACCATCCTGCGCTTCAACGACATTGCCCGGGAGGAACTCGCCGCCGGCCGCATCAATGACACGACGCTTGGCGCCTGGCTCGACCGGCACGGCTTCGATGCGGATTTCCGCAGCAACTACATCCTGCCCATGGGCGCTGCCATCTGGTCGACCTGCGAAGACAGGATGCTGGACTATCCCGCCATCAGCTTCTTCCAGTTCTTCGACAATCACCGCCTGATGCACAAGGAACGCCCGAAATGGCGTACCGTATCCGGCGGCAGCGAACACTATGTCCGCCGCGTTGCGGACGCGCTCGGCGACCGTATCCGCCTCAATACGGGCGTCGAGCGCCTTTTCCCGTTCGGTCACCAGACCGCGCTGGTCACATCGGATGGCCGCCGGGAAGTCTTTGACGAGATCATCCTCGCCACGCATTCCGACCAGGCCTTGCGCCTGACCGAAGACAATTACGAAGACCAGGCCTTTCTGCTCCGCTCGGTCCGCTACCGTCCGAACCGCATCTATCTCCACCGCGACCCTGTCCTGATGCCGGCCCGCAAGGCCGCCTGGGCCAGCTGGAACGTACTCAAGCAGGACAGCGGCGACATCTGCCTGACCTACTGGATGAACCGCCTGCAGGGCCTGCCGGACGAGCGCCCGCTGTTCATCACGCTGAACCCGGATACGCCGCCCCGTGACGATCTGATCTTCCATGAGTACGAGTTCGACCATCCCCAGTTCGACGCAGCCGCCGAAGCGGCCGTGCGCGGACTGAAACGCATCCAGGGCCAGGACGGCCTGTGGATCGCAGGCGCATGGATGGGGCGTGGCTTCCATGAAGACGGGCTGAAATCCGGCCTCTCGGCGGCGCTCTCCCTCGGCGGGTCGGTGCCATGGACCCCGGAAGGCGTGGACATTGTCCAGCCAATGCGCAAGCTTCGCCTGGTGGAAGCTGTTGCCGAGGTGTCCGTTTGACCGATCCGCGCGCCCTGCCTGCCCTGACGCTGTGGACAGGCCAGACCGTTCATGTGCGCTACACGCCCTTTGAACGTCGGTTCGCCTACAGGCTGGTCCTGATCGATCTGGACATTGACCGCCTCGACGAGGCAGCCGCCGGCTCGTCCCTGTTCAACGTCAACGCCCCGGGTCTGTTCTCCTTCCGCACGCAGGATCACGGACCGAAACAGGCCGGCGCGCCCTTGCGCCCCTGGGCGGAAGCCCAATTCGCCAGCGCGGGTGTCAGCCTGGATGGCGGGGCCATGCGCCTCGTCACCTTCCCGCGCCACCTGTTCTACAAATTCGCGCCACTGTCGCTCTGGTATGGCTACGGGCCGGAGGGCGATCTGCGCGGCATCATCTACGAGGTCAACAACACGTTCGGCGAACGCCATTGCTATGTCGCCGCCACAAGCGCCGGCCGCAGCAGGCACAGCGCGCCGAAATCCTTTCATGTCTCGCCCTTCTTCGACGTCACCGGAACCTATCGTTTCACCCTGCGTTCGCCGGAGAACAAACTGGGAGTGGTCGTGGAAAGCCTGAAGGACGGAGCCTGCCTGCACATGGCCAACATCACGGCGCGGCGCCTGCCCGCAACGCCCGGAAACCTTCTGCGGCTCGCCCTGTCCAATCCGCTTTCGACGCTTGGCGTTACCGTCGGCATTCACTGGCAGGCCCTGAAAATCTGGCTGCGCGGCGCCGGCTATCGGCGCAAGCCGTCGCCGCCAGATTCCGGCACAACGATTGCTTTACCTGAAAAGATACGCAATTCTGAAAAGCGGAAGGATGCCGCATGACCGAGGTCATCAAAGCCAGCAGCCAGTCCATCCGGAACCTGAAGGATGTTCCGGCAAGTTTCCGACTGGCAGCCTTTGCCCTGCTGAACACGCGCGAGGGCAGCATTTCCTTTGTCCTGCCGGACGACCGTGTCCTCGAATACCGGCACGATTCAGATGGTCCGCACGCGACCCTGATCGTGCATGATTATGACTTCGTGAAACGGGCCCTTGCCGGCGGCGATGTCGGCTTTGCCGAGGCCTATATGGACGGTCAGTGGTCCACGCCGAACCTGACCGAAGTGCTCCGCTTCTTCTCGGCCAATTTCGACAATATCGGCAAGCTCGCGGTCGGCGGGGCGCTGGTGCGCTGGATCAACATGGTCCGTCACATGTTCAACCGCAATTCCCGCGAGGGCGCGAAAAAGAACATCATGGCCCATTATGATCTGGGCAATGATTTCTACAGCCTCTGGCTGGACCCCAGCATGACCTATTCCTCGGCCATCTTCGACAGTCCGAACATGAGCCTTGAACAGGGCCAGCACAACAAGTACCGGAACATTTGTGACCGGATCAATGCCGGGCCGTCCTCGGAGATCCTCGAGATCGGATGCGGCTGGGGCGGATTTGCCGAATACGCCGCCAGGCAACGCGGCTCGAAAGTCACCTGTCTGACCATCTCGCCCTCCCAGCGCGACTTCGCCATGCAGCGCATGCAGAAACAGGGCCTCAGCGAGCGCGTCGAGATCCGGCTGGAAGACTATCGCGACCACAAGGGCACCTATGATGGCGTGGCTTCGATCGAGATGTTCGAGGCGGTCGGGGAATCCTACTGGCCGAGCTATTTCGCGAAAATCTTCGAGAGCCTGAAACAGGGCGGCAAGGCCGCACTCCAGATCATCACGATTGATGATGATCTATTCCCCAGATACCGCAAGCGCGTTGACTTCATCCAGCGCCACATCTTTCCGGGCGGCATGCTGCCCAGTGAAAAGGCCTTGAAAGGCCAATTCCAGTCAGCCGGCCTGCGCCATGACGGTGTCACCTATTTCGGCCAGGACTATGCCCGCACCTGCCGCGAATGGGCGCGCGATTTCAACGCCAATTGGGACACGATCTCGAAACTCGATTTCGACGAGCCCTTCCGCCGCATGTGGAATTTCTACCTCTCCTATTGCGAAGCCGGCTTCACCGATGGCCGCATTAATGTCGGCCAGTTCCAGGTTTCAAAGGCCTAGAATCCCTCACCTCCCACACCTTCGGCGCGGGTCCCTCCTCTCCCGCAAGCGGGAGAGAGATTTGTCCGTGCTCCGCGTCTGCCCCCTCTCCCTCCGAGAGAGGAGGGACCCATTGCGTCAGCAATGGGAGGTGACGGCCTCGTCTATCCCCGTCTCCCCAATATTTTTCCCAACGAAAACAACACCCTACCAAAACCCAATCCGCCAGCATTCTGCCGCCCGCATCCTGCCCTCATGTCAGGATCGCGCTACACACCTCCCGTCGAAATCCGCTCAGCGGTCTGGGTGATGCTGAACACGCTCAGCCTCGCGGTGATCTCGCTGCGTGACCGGTTCGGCATTGCCGCCTGCACGCCTTTCCTGCCCCGACACGTATTGACCCGCCTGTCACGTTTCCTCGCCCAGGCCGAACCGGCCCTGCGCCGGTGCCTCTATCTCAGCGCGGCCGAACTCGGCGCCCTGCCCGCGCCAGCGCCCGCCCGTCCCGTGCCAGCGGGAGCGCAGCCTGCCAATCGCCCCGCCGGGCGCCCCGCCGGGCGCGCCGCTGCGCCGGTGTTCCGCCTGTTCGAAACCGGCACCGGCCGGGCCGGCTCCACGCCGCCACCAAAGACCTTTCGCACAGGCCCCCGCATTCGCTTTCTGGATACGAACGAAATTCCCGACATCCGGGAATATGCGTCTGACCCGGACGATATCCTGCCGGCCCGAACACTGGTGCGCCGCCTGTTTGCGCTCGATCACGCACTCGATCATCGCGACCGCTATATCCGCAAGCTGCGCCGGGGGCTGTCCGCGCCCCGAAAAATCCTGAAGCCGCTTGGCCGCCGCCTCTATCGGCGCGGTCCCCTGTCACCCCTTCAGGGCGACACCGCCAGGACACTCGACATCGAGGCACAGACGATTCAGCCCTGGTTCAATTCTTCCTGATCCGGACAATACGGAAACGCCCTGCACCGGCCGGAGCCCCTCCGTGCCGGACGCGGGTGCTGGTCGCCCCGCCGCGTCACACTCGATGAGCGCAGCTCATCTGGGTGCCCATCTCCCGATCGGGCCGCTAGCGCATGATGTAAATGCAGGAGATGGGCCCTCAGACCGCTGCGCGGTCGAGGGTGACGCCACTTCGGAACGTCCCGGAGTACTCATCCCGGACATTTGCTGCGCAAATTCCGGGATGACAGGAGAGGGGCAACCCCTAAACCAGCCGGCTCTGTTTCACCGCCGCACCAATAAAGCTCGCAAACAGCGGATGCGGCTCGAACGGGCGGGATTTGAGTTCCGGGTGATACTGCACACCAATGAACCAGGGGTGGGACGGGATCTCGAAGATTTCCGGCAACTGGCCGTCCGGCGACAGGCCGGAGAACAGGCCGCCAGCCTTTTCCAGCGCCTCGATATAACCGGCATTCACCTCATAGCGGTGGCGATGGCGTTCGGAAATGTCCAGCGAGCCATAGATTTCGGCAACCTTGCTGCCCGGCTTCAGGCGGGCCGGATAGGCGCCGAGGCGCATCGTGCCGCCCTTGTCGGTATTGGCATCGCGCAGGACCTTTTCATTGCCCTTGGTCCACTCTTCCATCAGGCCGACCAGCGGCGCATCGGTCTCGGGATCATTCTCGGTCGTGTTCGCGTCCTCAATGCCGGCCATGTTGCGGGCCGCCTCGATCACGGACATCTGCATGCCATAGCAGATGCCGAAACACGGCACCTTGCGCTCGCGGGCAAACCGCGCCGCTCGCATCTTGCCATGCGCGCCCCGTTCGCCGAAGCCGCCCGGCAGGATGATGCCGTGCACGCCTTCCAGAATGTCCAGCGGCCGCGCCTCGTCATCGAATTCCTCGGAATTGATCAGGCGGATGTCGACCTTCACCTTGTTGGCGAGGCCCCCATGCGCCAGCGCCTCGGCAACGGATTTGTAGGCATCCGGCACATCGGTGTACTTGCCCACGAGGCCGATACAGACATGGCCATCGGGATGATGGGTCGTGTGGGCTATCTCGTGCCAGCCGGTAAGGTCTGGCTCGGGCGCACCCTTGATGCCGAAATGGGAAAGGACTTCCTTGTCCAGACCCTCCGCATGATAGGCTTCCGGCACATCATAGATATGGCCCACATCGCGCGCTTCGATGACGCTCGACGGGCGCACATTACAGAAGCTGGCAATCTTGCCCTTCTCGTTCTCGGGAATCGGCCGGTCGCACCGGCACAGCAGCACCTGCGGCTGGATACCGATGGAGCGCAATTCCTTCACCGAGTGTTGGGTCGGCTTGGTCTTCATCTCGCCAGCCGCCGGGATATAGGGCAGCAGCGTCAAATGGATGAAGCAGGCGCGCTCCGGGCCGAGTTCCTGGCCGAGTTGGCGGATTGCCTCGAAGAAGGGCAGACCTTCAATGTCGCCCACGGTGCCGCCAATCTCGCACAGGACGAATTCCACATCCTCGCCCGGGTCGGACAGGACGAAATCCTTGATCTCATTGGTGACGTGCGGGATCACCTGGATCGTCGCGCCCAGATAGTCGCCGCGGCGTTCCTTCTCGATGATGTGCTTGTAGATGCGGCCCGTCGTGATGTTGTCCGACTGGCGCGCCGAGACACCGGTGAAACGCTCATAATGGCCGAGGTCCAGATCGGTCTCTGCGCCGTCATCGGTGACATAGACCTCACCATGCTGGCGGGGGCTCATCGTGCCGGGATCGACATTCAGATAGGGGTCAAGCTTGCGCAGGCGGACCTTGTAGCCACGTGCCTGAAGCAATGCGCCGAGTGCGGCGGAAGCGATACCCTTGCCAAGGGAGGACACCACGCCGCCTGTAATGAAAATATAGCGGATCATGGGATCACCCTGATGCCGTGATTCGGTTGGGTTTGGCGCAGGGAAAACACCCGCGCCGCTCATTTACTGGGGATTGCCCTCGGTCGGGGCAGGCTCCTCTGCCGGGTCTGCCGTCGGCAGGTCGGCCGTTGGATCGACCAATTCGGCCGGGGCATCGGTCGCCGGGGCCGGAGCCGGGGTCGTGCCCAGACCGTCCTGGCCTTCCAGCAGCGGCGCCGTCGGGTCCAGCAGGTCGACCGGTCCGCTCGCACCCTCCTCGTCGGCGCCCAGCGCGCGCTCGACTTCGGTGCGCGTGTCATTGTTGCGATTGGCCAGCGTGGTCAGGCCCAGGCTGGTCAGGAAGAAGATGCCGCCAAACATGATGGTCGACCGCACCAGAGCGCCGGCTGCCCCGCGTCCGGACATCAACGATCCGGCGCCGCCACCGCCGCCCCCGCCAATGCCGAGGCCGCCGCCTTCGGATTTCTGGATCAGGACCAGGCCCGTCATGACAAGACAGGCAATGATGTGGACGACGAGAATGACATTCTGCATGGCTGGTGGGTTTCCAGTGAAATTCAAGCGGCCCGCATATCGCCATTGGGCACGGACGCCAAGCCTTCGGCTTCAGTCTTTGGTTACTTTGCTTGGGCGTAAATGGCGAGGAAATCCTCTGCCTTCAAGCTTGCACCGCCAATCAGGCCGCCATTCACATCCGCCACGTCCAGGATTTCAGCCGCATTTCCGGGCTTCATGCTGCCCCCGTAGAGCAGCGGGATCCGGCTCGCCGCGTCGGCGCCGAACCGGTCTGCCAGACGCGCGCGAATCGCCGTGTGCACTTCATCAATCTGCGCCGGGCTGGCCACTTCGCCGGTCCCGATGGCCCAGATTGGCTCATAGGCCAGCACGATCTGGTCCGCTTCGGCGCCGTCCGGGATCGACCCGGCAATCTGGCTGGCCACGAAATCCAGCGTCTCGCCGGCCTTGCGCTGGTCCAGGCTCTCGCCAATGCAGATGATCGGGGTCAGGCCGGCCCGCAGCGCGGCTTCCGCCTGCGCGGCCACGATCTCATTGGTCTCGCCATGATCGGTGCGCCGCTCCGAATGGCCGACAATCACATGGCTCGCCCCCGCATCGGCCAGCATTTCCGCGGAAATGTCGCCCGTATGCGCGCCGCTTTCGGCGGGATGACAGGTCTCGCCCCCAATTTTCAGCGCTGAGCCGTGGACCGCGTCGGCTGCCAGCGCCAGCAGCGTCGCCGGCACACATAGCAGGGCCTCGACCCCGGCCTTGCCCTGACCCACGCCTGCAGCAGCATCGCGGATTTCCCCCAGGCTGGCCTTCAGGCCGTTCATCTTCCAATTCCCTGCAATAAGTGTTCTGGTCATAAGCTGTCCCTATCTTGAAAGACCTAGCGGGGTCGCCTAGCAAGCACTGGACCATCGCTCAACCTGCCAGAAAGACGCTGCCGACATGCTAGCCCTGATGAAAAGCCTGATGAATTCCTTCGTCGGCAAGATTATAATCATGATCATCATCGCGGGGATGGCCTTCTGGGGCGTGGACCAGATGTTCGCCCAGCTGCGCGGCGGCCTTGGCTCCGACATGGCCAAGGCCGGCAGCCGCGGCTTCGATGCCGCCGTGTTTGACCGCCGCGTCGAAACCGTACTGCGGAACATCAATGCCGAGGCCGATGAGCCGATGACCAAGCCGGAATTGCTCGAGGACGGCCTGATCGACCAGATCTTCCAGCTCGAATCCGCCAAGCTGACCCTGCTCGGCTATGCCGATTCCATCGGCGTGCGCCCGTCCACCGATGCCGTGGTGGAGGAACTGCGCAACACCGACGCCTTCAAGAACCCGCTGACCGGCTCGCTCGATCTCGATACGTATCGCCAGGCGCTCTACAATGCCCGGATCAGCCAGCAGGAATACGAGCAGCAGCTCTCCGACGATCTCGCCCTCAAGGCGATGCGCGAAGGCACGATCGCAGCCATCAATCCGCCGAGCGCCCTGACCGCGCTGCAGGCGCGTTACCTCACTGAACAGCGCAATGTCGCCTGGTTCGTCCTCGACACGACCAGCCTGCCGGAACCGACCGCGCCGACCGAGGAGGATGTCCGCGCCTATTATGACGAGAACCTCGAAGCCCTGAAGCAACCGGAACGCCGGATGATCGACGTGCTGCGCATGTCGGCCGAGGACTTCCTGTCCGAGGTCACCGTCACCGACCAGGAAGTGGCCACGGTCTACGAGGCCAGCAAGTCCGAACGCTATTCCGAGCCCGATACCCGCACCTTTGTCGAACTGCTCTTCTCGACCCGTGAAGCGGCCCGCACGGCCTTTGGCCTGCTGGCAGGTGGCGCAGATCCGGCCAGCCTCGAAGGCGTGGTCTCCCGCGAGACCCGCACAGGCCGCCGGGAAAGCGTCTCCGACCCCATTCTCGCCGAAGCCATGTTCGGCGCCGGCAAGCAGAGCGGCGCCCTGTTCGGCCCCAGCGAGCGCGGGGACCAATGGCTGGTCGCCCGGCTCGTCTCGGTCCAGCCGGGCGCGGTCTTCCCGCTGGAACAGGTCGAAGAGGAAATCCGTGACCAACTCGCCCGCGAGCGGGCCGGCGTGGTCCTCTACGAAAAAATGGAAGCCCTCGATCGCGCCATCGGCGCCGGCTATCCGCTCAGCCAGATTGCCGAGGAAGTCGGCGTCCCGCTGATCACCTATGCCCCGGTCGATCAGTCCGGCCGCACCCGTGAGGGCGTCCTGATGGCAGGCCTCGTCCAGGCAGGCGAAGCGTTCCAGCAGGCCTTCGAAGTGCCGGTTGGCGAAACCAGCAACCGGTTCGACATTGGCGAAGCGAGCTATCTCGTTTCGCCCCGCAAGATCATTGAAAGCTACACCCCGGAATTCGAGGAGCTGCGCGAGGAAGTCCGCGAAGGCCTGGTCTTCCAGCGCCAGCAGGATGGCGTGCAATCCGCGCTCGACGATCTGAAGAGACGGATCGAGTCCGGCGAGACCACGCTCGAGGCCGAGGCCCGCGCCGCCGGCGAAGTGGTGGAAACGCCCCTCGCGCCGGTTACCCGCCGCACGGCCGGAGAAGCCGGTCTGCCCAATGCCGCGCTCGGTCCGATCTTCACCGGCAAGCAGGGTGACGTCTTCACGCTGCCCAGCCGGGACGGCAATGCCGTTATGGTCATGCAGCTGACGGACATCACCGAACCGAGCGACGAGGAGATGGCAGCGCTCTCGTCCATCGCCCGCGCCAGCCTCACCTCGGACCTGTCCTCCGACCTGGCGCAGGCCGTCGATGCCGAAATCGCCGCCGCGATGAAGCTGCGTACCAATCAGGGCGCCCTGAACGCCTACAAGGCCTCGATCTCGTCGGACCAATGAGCACGGCAAGACTGATCGTCCGGCGTCGGATCGGCGACATCGAAACGCCGGTCGCGGCGATGCTGAAACTCGGCGCGGAAGCGCCCGGCAGTTTTCTGTTTGAATCCATCGCCGGCGGCGAGCGTCTCGGCCGCTATTCCTTTATCGGGCTGGAGCCGGACCGCTGGTTCCGCATCCTCGATGGCAAGGCACAGACCGCCAGCAATGCCGGTTTCTCCGACGCCCGGACGCTGGACGCCGAACCGGTCGAGGCCCTGAAAGCCTTCGCCCGTGACGCCCGTGCCGAGGCCGATGAGGCACTGCCGCCCATGGCGTCCGGCGCCTTCGGCTATGTCGGCTATGACATGATCCAGTATGTCGAGCCGGTGGAGATCACCAAGCCGGACATGCTCGGCGTGCCGGAGGCACTGCTGGTCATTCCGCGTATCGTCATCGTGTTCGATCACATCTATCAGGAGATCCTGCTGATCGGCCGCATCGAAGGCGGCAACGAGGCGGAGATCAACGCCCTGCTGGATGATGTGGAAACGCGGCTGGAGCGCCTGCCCCAGATGCCGCCCAGGGATCAGGAACCGGCCCCGGTCGACCTGCAATCCAACACGTCGAAAGAGCGCTATTTCGAGATCGTTGATCGCTGCAAGGAGTACATTCGCGCAGGCGACATCTTTCAGGTTGTGCCGAGCCAGCGTTTCTCCGCGCCCTTCCCGCGCCAGTCGATCAGCTATTATCGCGCGCTGCGCCGGCTGAACCCATCAGCCTTCATGTTCCACATGAATCTCGGCACGGTCAGCCTCGTCGGCTCCAGCCCGGAAATTCTGGTCCGTGTCCGCGATGGCCGGGTGGCCATTCGCCCGATCGCCGGCACCCGCCCGCGCAGCGGCAATGACGAGGAAGATGCCCGCCGCGCCGCGAGCCTTCTGGCCGATCCGAAGGAGATCGCCGAACACCTCATGCTGCTGGATCTTGGCCGCAATGATGTGGGCCGCGTCGCCGCCTATGGCAGTGTGACGGTGACGGAGCAATTCATCGTCGAACGCTACTCCCATGTCATGCACATTGTCAGCCATGTCGAAGGCGACCTGCGCGAAGGGCTCGACAGTGTCGATGCACTGTTCGCAGGCTTCCCGGCAGGGACCGTCTCCGGCGCCCCGAAGATCCGCGCCATGCAGATCATCAACGAAATGGAATCCCATCGCCGCGGCATCTATGGCGGCGCTGTGGGCTATTTCGGCTGGAATGGCGATCTGGACACCTGTATCGCGCTGCGCACCGCTGTGCTGAAGGACGGACAGCTCCACATTCAGGCCGGCGGCGGGGTCGTGCTCGATTCCGACCCCCAGTACGAATATGACGAGACCGTCCACAAGGCAGGCGCCCTTAAGCGCGCAGCCGAACTGGCAGCAGCCTATGAGTTCGACCAATGAGCCGGAAGAAAATCCTCGTCATCGACAATTATGACAGCTTCACCTGGAATCTTGTCCATTACCTGGAAGAGCTGGGCGCCCAGACACGCGTTGTCCGCAATGATGAGCTGACCGTGGAGGAAGCGCTTGCCAGCGGCGCGGACGGCATCCTCCTGTCTCCTGGCCCATGTTCCCCGAACGAAGCCGGCATCTGCGTGGCCCTGATCCAGCAGGCGCCGGATGACCTGCCGATCCTCGGCGTATGCCTTGGCCACCAATCCATCGGCCAGGCTTTTGGCGGCAAGGTCATCACCGCGCGCGAAATCCGTCATGGAAAGCTGTCAGAGATCCGACAGACCGGCGGAGACCTGTTCGAGGGGCTTCCGGAAACCTATCAGGTGGTCCGCTACCATTCCCTCGCCGTCAAGCCGGATGACCTGCCGGACGCGCTGGTCGCAGACGCCTTCACCGAGGATGGCGAAGTCATGGCCCTGCACCACAGGACGCGGCCGGTCTACGGGGTGCAATTCCATCCGGAAAGCATCCTCACCGAACACGGCCACGCCTTGCTGAAGAACTGGCTGGACCGGCTCTAGAAGCGCACTTCAAAGTGTTCGCCAATGTCCGGTTTCTCATCGGTCAGATTGGCCTTGGCAATTTCGTACACGAACTTTGCGCCGCCCTTCGACGTCCAGACTTCTCCATGATCGAGTGACAGTTTCAGCAACAGGACGTCCGGGTCCTGTTTGCCGTCTTCGTACCAGCTGGCGGCAATGAAGCTCCAGTATTCGTCGAGCTTTTCCTGGTTGATCTCCGGCGTCAGGCGACCGGACAGGCTGGCATAGAGGCCCTCCTTGTCATTGCACAGGACATAATGCGCTTGCCCGCCCTTGGCGTGTTCGGCCATGTAAGTGCCCTTGGCGGTGATGAACCAGAGTTCGCGCTGGCTCTCATCCACATAGTGGGACATCGGCACCGCCCGGCCATCAATCACGAGCATGCCGGTGCGGCAGTCTTCGAGACGGTCCCAGAAGGTTTCTGTCAGGTCCTTGTCGGCGAGTTGGGTCATTGGGGAAGCTCCATGTGGGGTTTCCTGTCCAACGCCTGCCTGCCTGCACGGTTCCGCATGCCCGCGGCACCTTATACAGAAAAAGGGCCCCGAAGGGCCCTCTCCCGATACGGATGAAGCCGGGCCCTATTCGGGCTTGCGAAAGCGCAGTGTCATACGGTCGGATTCGCCAATGGCCGCCATCGCCTCGCGTTCGGGCGTGCCTTCCTCGGTCGTTGCGAAGGACGGCGCCAGACGCCAGACAATGTCTCCCGGTCCGGCGTCATCAGCGGGATTGGCGTTGATCTCGCTCGACTCCTCCAGAACGAACCCGGCCGTCTCGAAGGCGTCAACGACGAAGCTGGTCTTCAGATAGCCCGCATTGCCATCGGCCCACTCATCCGGCGTGTCCTCGGACGCCCGGTGCTGGACCACACCCACAATGCCGCCCGGTTTCAGGATCCGGTAGGTCTCGTCAATTGTCTGGGACAGCGTCCTCAACTCACCCTCGGTTCGGTTCAGATTGTGCAGCGCGCGGATGAACAGGACCGCGTCAGCCGCCTCCTTCTTTTCCGGAGACATGTGAGTCATCTTGTAGTCGAACACCGACGCTCCGGCGTCGCCGAACCAGCCTTGAGCCGTTTCCTTCCACGTTTCCAGCCGCTTGAGAATACCATCGACCCGTTCTTCGGTCGCATTCGGCAGGATCAGCATCCAGATCTCGTCAGGATAGTGCGCGCCGATCAGGGTGCCTTCCGGGCCGAGATACGGAATCAGGATCTTGGAGTACCACCCGCCCCCCGGCAGGGCCTCGATCACCGTCATGCCGGGCTCGATTTCGAAGAATTCGAGTGTCTCGCCCGGGTGACGCCATTCATAGCGCGCCTTCACCTCGTCTGGCTGCATGTCAAGCGCGGTGGCCAGCGCATCGGCCGCAGACGTGTCCATCTCCTCATCGCTGGACTCGGCCGTTTCCGACATTTCGGCTTCAGCGGTCCGGTCAGCCTCGCGCGTCGCTTCAGCGACCAGAACACCAACTTCTTCCTCGATTGTCTCCTCGGCCGCAGCGGCGTCGGCCGGCTCTTCGGCTGGCAGCATCTGGCAGGCGCCCAGAAGCGCGAGACCTGCCACGCCGGCAAACATCAGGGATCGTTTCATTGCTCGTCCTCCATCAGGTGTTATTTCGCTCGGAAATTCCCCACTGAGGTGAGCCTACCCCAACATGACCGCCATGGCGACTGCAGGCCGGGCAAATCGGGATGACGGCTTCGTGAACGCGACCGGTGCGGCGAAGACGGGCTTGATCTGGACCGGCCGGACACCCTATTCAGGCCCGGCCCCAAAGACGGATGACGACGCATGACGCCAGACAGCCTTACCCTTGCCCTGCAGGCGATCGCGCGCCGCCAGCCCCTCGCGCCCGATCTGCTTGAGGGCGCCTTTGACGATTTGCTGTCAGGCGAAGCAGCCCCCGAAGAGATCGGCGCCCTGTTGATGGGCCTCGCCGTGCGCGGGGAAACGGCGGATGAACTGGCCGCCGGCGCCCGCATCATGCGCCGCCATGCGCGCAAGGTACATGTCGAGGGACCTGTCCTCGACACTTGCGGCACGGGCGGCCTGCCCTGGAAAAGTCTCAACACATCCACCGCCAGCGCGCTGGTCATCGCAGCCTCCGGTGGCCGGGTTGCCAAGCATGGCAATCGCTCGGTTCCGCCGAAGACCGGCTCCGCAGACGTGCTGGAGGCGCTTGGTGTCAATCTCGATGTCAATGAGGACACATTCCTCGCCTGCCTCAACGGAGCCGGTGTCGCTTTCCTGTTCGCGCGCAGCCATCACAGCGCCATGCGCCATGTCGCCCCCGTCCGCGCGACGCTGGGCATCCGCACGATCTTCAATTTGCTCGGACCGCTCAGCAATCCCGCCGGCGCCGAATACCAGGTGCTGGGTGTGTTCGCGCCGGAATGGGTCCGGCCGATGGCAGAGACCCTGTCGCGCCTCGGCACCAGGCGGGCCTGGGTTGTCCACGGGATGGACGGGATCGACGAGATTTCCATCGCTGGCACGACCCGCGTCTGCGAAGTGGCTGGCGATGATCTGCATGAGTTCGAGCTGACCCCTGCAGATGCCGGTCTGGAGACCAGTCCGCTCTCCACGCTTGAAGGCAGCAGCGTCGAGGACAATGCCCGCGCGATCACCGACCTTCTGGACGGGCAGGAAGGCCCCTTCCGGGATGTGGTCCTGCTGAATGCCGCCGCCGGCCTGCACGTCTTCGGCAAGGCCGACAATCTGAAACAGGGGGTCGCCATGGCCGCCGAGGCCATCGACAGCGGCAAGGCCCGCCAGACGCTGCGCACCCTGTCCGCACTCTCCAACGGGCAGGTCCCGGAATGAGCACCGCGCTGGATCGTATCGTCGCCTACAAGGCCGAAGAAGTCGCCGCAGCCCGTCAGGCGGTGCCGCTGGCCGAGCTGGAAGCCCGTCTTGCGGAGGCGAGCCCGCCTCGCGGCTTTGCCCGCGCCATGGCCATGGTCAGCGCGCTGGATGAGAATGCGCTGATCTGCGAGTTGAAGCGCAAGAGCCCGTCGGCCGGCGACATCCTCCCGGGCGCCGACCCGGTGGAAATAGCCCGTGAATACGAAGCCGGTGGCGCAGCCTGCCTGTCCGTCCTGACGGACGGTCCGAGTTTTGGCGGCAGCCTTGAGGATTTCGCGGCCATCCGGTCGGCCGTCGCCTTGCCCATGCTGCGCAAGGATTTCATGATCGACCCCTATCAGGTGGTGGAGTCGCGGGTGCATGGCGCCGATTGTGTCCTGGTCATCATGGCCTGCCTCAGCGACGCGCAGGCCCGGGAACTGACCGACCTCGCCATGCGGCTCGGCATGGATGTGCTCCTCGAGACCCACAATGAGGAAGAGCTGGAGCGAGCCCTTCGACTGCCCTCGCCCCTGATCGGGATCAACAATCGGGACCTCAAACGCATGGTCACCGACCTGTCCACGACGGAGCGGCTCGCCCCGCACGTTCCCGGGGATCGTGTTCTGGTGTCGGAAAGCGGCATATCAACCCCGGACCATATCCGGCGCCTGCGCGCCACCGGCGCCCGGCGCTACCTGATCGGCGAAAGTCTTATGAAAATGGGCGCAAACCGTCAGAGCAGCGTTACACAATTGAGGTTGGCCGGCACGAATTGACCCGAAGCATGAACACATGTAGAACATAAGTGAACACAGATTCGCTTCAAGGGAGCCCCCCGTGCTGACTAGTAAACAAAAGGAATTGCTGCTCTTCATCAATGAGCGCATTCAGAAAACCGGCGTTTCGCCCTCCTTCGACGAGATGAAGGATGCGCTGAACCTCGCCTCCAAATCCGGCATTCACCGCCTCATCACGGCACTGGAAGAGCGCGGCTTCATCCGCCGGCTGGCTCATCGGGCACGTGCGCTGGAAGTGTTGAAACTACCCGAAGCGGTCTCCTCGGGCGCCCCCCGTGGCCGCAAGGAATTCAAGCCGGCCCTTGTCTCCACTGGCCAGCCTGCCCCCGCGCCCAGCGCCCATTCGGTGCCGCTGATCGGGCGTATCGCGGCCGGCCTGCCCATCTCCGCGATCCAGCAGGACAATGGCCAGGTCAACGCCCCGGACGGTCTGTCTGAGGGGGATGAGCATTTCGCCCTCGAAGTCCAGGGCGACTCCATGATCGATGCCGGCATTCTGGAAGGCGACATCGTGATCTGCCGCCGCACCGACACCGCCAATACGGGTGATATTGTCGTCGCGCTGATCGATGGCGAGGAGGCAACGCTGAAACGGCTGCGCCGCAAGGGGGCCTCCGTGGCGCTGGAAGCGGCCAACCCGGCCTTTGAAACCCGCATCTTCGGACCCGACCGGGTTCAGGTACAGGGCCGTCTCGTGGCCCTGATCCGCCGCTACGACTGATCCATCTCCCGAACACAGGGCTTCCAGGGCCGCGCCTGACAGGGTGCGGCCCCTTGTATTGGCGCCCCGTCCACATTGAGGGTCAGGCCGCCTTGCCGCAGCACATCGCCCCAATCAATGCCTGCGGCGCAAGCTGACGGCCCTTGGGCCGGGCGGTGATGCTCACCGGGCAACAACACCCAGTCCGCTTCGGATGCCGGCATGCAGACCGGCGCCGTACTGTCCGGCGCCGGCAGGACGATCCGCCCCATCTCCGTTTCCAGCCTGCACGGCCAGGTCTCACACAGGCCGGACGGCTCCAATGCGCTGAAGCGCATCGGCGACAGACCGTCCCCCTCGACATAGCGGATCCGTTCCACCTCGCCGCCCGCCATGCGCACGAACACATCGCCGGAGGGGGACCAGTGCACCCCCATCGCCGGCACCGCCCACCACAGCCAGAATGCGGGCCCGCTCATCAACGCCGCCAGAATCCACCGCCACAGCCCTCGCGCGAGAATGGCCACTGCCAGCGCTGCGCTGAACAGGACCAGCGCGGTTTCGGGCATCTGCTTGCCCGGTGACAGACCTTCCGGAGCCTGCGCCGTACAGGTCTCGGCAATCCAGAGGATCGCTTCCAGGGAATAGCCGAACACGCGCAGGCCGATATCGCCATAGCCGAATGGCGCTAGAATCAGCGCCGCCGCCGCAGCTGGCGCGCTGACAAAGGTGATGACCGGCATCGCCGCCAGATTGGCGATCAGGCCGAGGCCGGCCAGACGGTCGAAATGGTAAAGCGCATAGGGCGCGGTCGCTGTTCCCGCCACCAGCGAGGTCACGGCCAGAGAGGCCCAGCTATAGCTGACGTTGCCCATGATCCGTTCGGACCGGGCCCGTTTCGCGGTCCAGGCCTCATAGGTGGCGATCAGCGCACCGGATGCCGCGAACGACATCTGGAAGCCCGGCGTCATCACGCTTTCCGGCTGCAGCAGCACGACCAGGATCATCGCAATGGCGAAAGAGCGCAGGCTCAGCGCGGCCCGGTCGAACAGCACGGTGCCAAACACAACCGCCAGCATGATGAAGGCCCGCTGGGTTGAAACGCCTGCACCCGATATCACGAGATAGGCAAGACTGGCGGCCAGGGCGATGATCGCGGCCGGTTTCTGCACGGGCACGCGCAGCGCCAGCGGTTCGACCAGCGCCAGCGCGCGCCGCATCAGATAGAAAACCAGGCCCCCGACAATCGCCATGTGCAAACCGGATATGGCCAGCAAATGCGCCAGCCCTGAATTGCGCAGCGCTGTCTGGTCCTCGGTCCGCATATAGCTGCGGTCTCCCGACACCAGCGCCGCCGCAAATCCTCCGGCCCGGTCTCCCGCGGCCAGATTGACATGCGCAGCCAGTTGCCGCCGGAACGCCGCAACTTTCATTCTCAGGTCAGCCAGCACGCCGCCGGGTGCCCCCAGCGCCCCGCCCCGGCACCGGCCCTGAACATAGCCAACCGCGCCCAATTGCTCGAACCAGGCCTGCCGCCGAAAGTCATACTCCCCCGGCATGGACGGCGAAGGCGGCGGGCGCAGCACGGCCCAGCAGCGCACAAACCGTCCCGACGAGACTTCCAGGCGGGATCGATGGGTCAGGCGCACCGAGTGCGGGGTTGCGTCCGGCGCCAGCCCCGCCACAGCGTGAACATCGATCCGCAGGCGCGGCCCCTTGGTTCCGGTCTCGACATCAGCCAGCCAGCCTTCGACCATTACAGGGCCGGTCTGGCCCGCAATCACGGGCGCGGCCACGCTATGGGCCCGCAGCATGGCAGAGCCAAGGCCGAGCCCCGCCCCGAACAGGACCCAGACCACAATCTGCAGGATTGACGGCCAGGCAAACCGCCGGGCCATGATGAGTGCAGACACGCCCCCGGAAGGCGCGGCCAGCGCCAGCCAGACCGGTGGTTCTGCCGAGGCAGAGAAATAGGCCGCTGCGCCTGCGGTCATGGCCAGGGCCAGCAACAGGGGCTGTGCATCAATGGCTGACATGGACAGGATTTGCGGCCAGCGCACTGCATCCGGAAGGGTCGCCCCCTTGCCATCTGCAAGGGAGTTGTGTTTGTGCGGCGCGAGATCAAATTCCGCAGACATCAACCGGAGCCTGCCTGTCCCATGAGCGTCATCACGCGATTTGCCCCTTCTCCCACCGGCATGCTGCACATTGGGGGGGCTCGGACAGCGCTTTTCAACTACCTTTTCGCGAAAAGATACAACGGGAAGTTTCTTTTGCGGATCGAGGACACGGATCGCGCGCGCTCCACCGACGAAGCCACGGCAGCGATTCTCGAAGGGATGGACTGGCTCGGCCTGACGCCGGACGCCGCACCGGTGATGCAGTTCGACCAGGCCGCCCGCCACACCGAAGTGGCGCTGCAGATGATCGAAAGAGGCACCGCCTTTCGCTGCTATGCCACACCGGAGGAGCTGCAGGCGCGACGCGACCTTGGCGAGGAGAAGCGCCAGGCCGCCAAGGCTGACGGCATCTCCGATGCAGACAAGGCAGCGCTTCTGGCCGAAGCCAATGAATTGCTGGCGCCTTACCGGTCCCCCTGGCGCGATGGCGCCCCGGCACCCTCCCCGGATGCCCCCTTCACGGTACGCCTCCGCGCGCCGGACAGCGGTGACCGGGTTCTCGAGGATGGCGTGCAGGGCCGCGTGACGATCCAGGCCAGCGAGCTCGATGACATGATCCTGCTGCGCGCCGATGGTACCCCCACCTACATGCTGGCCGTCGTGGTCGACGATCACGATATGGGCATCACGCATGTCATTCGCGGTGACGATCATCTGCGCAACGCCTTCCGGCAGATTCCGATCTACGAAGCCATGGGCTGGGACATTCCCGAATTCGCACACGTCCCGCTGATCCACGGACCGGACGGAGCGAAGCTCTCGAAACGCCACGGCGCGCTGTCCACGCTCGCCTATCGCGACATGGGCTATCTCCCGGAAGCCATGAAGGCCTATCTTCTGCGTCTCGGCTGGAGCCATGGCGATCAGGAAATCTTCACCGAGGCAGAGGCCATCGCCCTGTTCGAGATCGGCGGCATCAACAAGGCCCCCGCCCGTCTGGACCTCGAAAAACTGGGACAGATCAACTCGCACTTCATGCGCCTGGCCGACGATGATCGCCTGTTCGGACTGCTGAAACCGATCCTGGAGAGCGCCGCCCCCCTGACGGAGGCTGAAACGGCCCGCATCCGGGCCGCACTGCCGGCCATGAAGGATCGCGGCACGACCCTGCCGGAGCTTGCCGAAGCGTTTGCATTCCTGCGCGACATACGGCCGATCGAGCTCAACAAGAAAGCCCGCAAGGCCCTGTCCGAAGAAGGGCTTGACCGGCTCGCCGGTCTGCGCGACGAACTGCAGCAATTGCGCCAATGGACCGCAGAAACTATATCGCTCGTCATAAGCTCCTATTGCGCTGACCGCGACCTCTCGATGGGACAGGTCGGTCAGCCACTTCGGGCTGCGCTTACGGGCGGACTGCCCGCGCCAGACATCGCTCCAGTCCTTGAATGGCTCGGGCAGGATGAGGCGCTGGGACGAATTGAAGATCAAACGGCGAAGGCCGGGACCTAATCCCGAGCCACGCCGGGTGGAAACATGACTTGGAAGGGCTAGAGCTGATGGAAAACAAGACCAAAGACGCCGGTACGGCGAAGATCGAGATTGACGGGAAGACCTATGACATGCCGGTCCTGTCCGGCACCCATGGACCGAACGTCGTGGATGTGCGCAAATTCTACGCGCAATCCGGCCAGTTCACATTCGACCCGGGCTTTACCTCCACAGCGAGCTGCGAAAGCCAGATCACGTTCATCAACGGCGAAGAAGGCGTCCTGCTGCACCGCGGCTATCCCATCGGCCAGCTGGCAGCGCAGGCAACCTTCCCGGAAGTTTGCTACCTGATCCTGAACGGCGAATTGCCGTCCAAGTCCGAGCTCAAATCGTTTGACGACGAGATCAAGCAGCACACCCTGCTGCACACCCAGATGGACCGTTTCTTTGACGGCTTCCGTCGTGACAGCCACCCGATGGCGATGCTGACCGGCACGGTCGGCGCGATGGCGTCCTTCTATCCGGGCGCCATGGACAGCGAAGATCCGGAAGAACGCCGCCTCGCCTCGATCCGCCTGATCGCCAAGATGCCGACGCTCTGCGCCCGCATCCTGAAGTACAATCTCGGCCAGAAATTCGTCGATCCGCGCAACGACCTGACCTATGCCGAGAACTTCCTGAACATGTGTTTCTCGGTCACCGCCGAGGATTACAAGGTCGATCCGAAGATCGCCAAGGCGATGGACCGTTTCTTCATCCTGCACGCAGACCACGAGCAGAACGCGTCGACTTCGACCGTGCGCCTTGCAGGGTCTTCGGGCGCGCACCCGTTTGCCGCCGTCGCCGCGGGCGTGGCCTGTCTCTGGGGCCCGAGCCATGGCGGTGCGAACGAGGCCTGCCTCAACATGCTGCACGAAATCGGCACGGTGGACCGCATCCCGGAATTCATCGAGAAGGCCAAGGACAAGTCGGATCCGTTCCGCCTCATGGGCTTCGGTCACCGCGTCTACAAGAACTACGATCCGCGCGCGACCGTGATGCGCGAGTCCGCCCACGAAGTGCTGGACCTGCTCGGCCTGAAGGATCAGCCGATCCTGAAAGTTGCCATGGAACTGGAGCGGATCGCCCTGGAAGACGAGTACTTCGCAGAGAAGAAGCTCTACCCGAATGTCGACTTCTATTCCGGCATCATCCTCGATGCGATCGGCTTCCCGAAGCAGATGTTCACCGTGCTGTTCTCGCTGGCCCGCACCGTTGGCTGGATTGCCCAGCTGAACGAAATGCTGGTCGACCCGACCCAGCGCATCGGTCGTCCGCGCCAGATCTATACCGGCGCCGCCATGCGCGACTATGTGCCGATGGACCAGCGCTAGCCGCACGTCGGTATCCCGAACAGGAAAGGCCCCGACTTTGCGTCGGGGCCTTTTGCGTTCTGAAGGACTGAAAGGCGAAGGCCGAACCTATTTCGACATCTTCTCCTTCACGTCCCGTGCGGTTTCGGACACGACTTCACCGCCTGCCTGAACATCGCGGCCCACACCTTCGACCGTGTTGCATGCTGTCGCCAGCGGCAGAAGTGTCAGGGCGAGCGCGGCGGCCATCAGTTTCTTCATCTGGTTACTCCCATGAAAGTTGGCAGGCGGGAGAATGTGCCTGAAGCGATCTGCCCGCAAGATACAAGGCGCCGGCAGGTGCATTTTGCCTGCCCGGAACCAGCCCAGCGGCAAATGCCTGTTCCCTTTTGCCCCGACTCCCTGCTAAAGGCCTGCGCATGAAAACCGCTGTGATTGTCTTCCCCGGATCGAATTGTGACCGCGACGCGCATGACGCGCTGGCCAAGGTCACCGGCACGCCACCCGCCATGGTCTGGCACAAGGACGGAACCATTCCCGACGGCACGGATCTCGTCATGGTCCCCGGCGGCTTTTCCTATGGAGACTATCTGCGCTGCGGTGCCATGGCCGGCAATTCGCCGGTGATCTCCCAGCTGCACGCCCATGCAGAGCGGGGCGGCTATGTGCTCGGCGTGTGCAACGGGTTCCAGATCCTGTGCGAAACCGGTCTCCTGCCCGGTGCCTTGATGCGCAATGCCTCGCTCCACTTTGTCTGCCGCCCGCAGGCCCTGAGCGTCGAATCCGCAAACACGGCCTATACCAGCGCCTATTCCGGTACGCCGGAAGTCATCATTCCTGTCGCGCACCATGACGGCAATTATTTCGCCGATGATGCCACGCTCGACACGCTGGAAGGGGAAGGCCGCGTCGCCTTCCGTTACAGCAAGGGCCAGAACCCGAATGGCTCGGCCCGCGACATTGCCGGCATCCTCAGCGAGAATGGCCGCATCCTCGGCATGATGCCTCACCCCGAACGCGCCATTGGCGGGCATGAGGGGGGCACGGATGGGCTCGGCGTGTTCGAAAGCTTGCTCTCGGCAGCCTGATTGGGCTCTATGGGCCGACCAGTCAGGAGGCCCATCGCATGTCCGCCCATTCCGATCTCATCGCCCGCCTGCCCAAAGCGGAACTGCACCTGCACATCGAAGGCAGTTTCGAGCCGGAAATGATGATGCAACTGGCCGAGCGCAACCGGATCGAAATCCCGTTCAGGACATTGGAAGAAGCCAAGGCCGCCTACGATTTCAACAATCTGCAGGAATTCCTCGACCTCTACTATCAGGGCATGAATGTCCTGCGAACCGAACAGGATTTCCACGACATGACGTTCGCCTACCTGCAGCGCGCAAAGGCGGACAATGTCGTGCATGTCGAAATGTTCTTTGATCCGCAGGCCCATACGGAGCGCGGCGTGCCTTTCGGTGCGGTGGCCGATGGCATCCTGTCAGCCCTGGAACGCGGCGAGAAAGAGCTGGGCATCACATCAGAGCTCATCATGAGCTTTCTGCGTCATCTCACAGAGGAGGATGGATTTGTCCTGCTTGATGAGTCGACGCCCTGGCACGAACACTTTGTTGGCGTCGGCCTCGACAGTTCCGAAGTCGGCCACCCGCCCCTGAAATTTCAGCGCCTGTTCGAGCGCTGCCGGGAGCTGGGCTTCAAACTGTGCATGCATGCCGGCGAGGAAGGCCCGCCGGACTATGTCCGCGAGGCCCTGCTGGATATTGGCGTCGACCGGATCGACCATGGCAACCGCTCAATGGAGGACCCGGCGCTCATCCAGGTGCTGAAGGACACACAGACCCCGCTGACCAATTGCCCGCTGTCCAATCTGTCGCTTTGCGTTCTCGGAGATCTCAAGGACAGCCCCGTGAAGGCGCAATTGGAGCAAGGCCTGCTGGTCTGCGTGAATTCCGACGACCCGGCCTATTTCGGCGGCTATATCGGCAAGAACTACGAAGCGATCACCGATGCCCTGGACCTGTCAGCCGATCAGATCATCCAACTGGCCCGGAACAGCTTCACGGGCAGCTTCCTGCCAGAGGCCGACAAGGCGAGGCATCTGGCCGCTATCGAGGATGTCGCGGCCAGCCTCGCATAACCCATCACGAGCCGCCCGGAGTCTCGGGCGCGCCGCCTGACTCCGCCTCTTCGCCGTCCGGCACGTCCTCGGCCGCGTTCAACTCCTTGACGACATCCTCAATCGGCGGGCGGCACGCCTCGACAAGGCTCGCGACCTTGGCATCCGTCGGCACGACGTATTCGCTCAGACCCACAACGATCCTCAGGTCACCGCGCCCGTTCGCCAGCGAACGCGCTGCCTGCGAGCGCGTGTCAAACATGCCGGTCACCGCACGTTCCTCTTCCAGGACCCGGGCCTGTATTGCCCCATTGCCAGCCGAGGTCAGCAGCCCGATCTGGGTCGGGGCCTCATCTCCCTCATAGGGCCGACTCAGCACCAGCGCCTTCGGGGCCCCTTCCCCCGCAAACGCGTCGGGGTCCTGGCACGTCAGCGAAATGACGTCCTCACCCGATTCCGAGGTAAAAACGATCCGCAGACCATTGGTCGCCTCGGCATCAGACCAGCTTCCCGCAAACTGGGTCACCTGCTTCTCCGCGGCCGGTTCGGCCTTCTCGGCCGTGTCGGAGGCGGCAATCGGTGACGGTGCGGGCATCGCATCCCCGGATGCCTGGGTGACATCTGCCCCACAGGCCACGAGCGCCAGGGGCGCGGCAAGGATCAGAAACTCTTTCATGGTCGCATTCCTTTCAAAAAGCGTCGCAACTGCCGGAAGAAACGCCGTCATGGCGAGGAGGGTTTCCGTTAAATCCTGTTCACGAACCGAAAACCGGTGGGTTCGGGCATCTCAACCGCAATAGAGTCTGGCGACTCGTGGCAATTGCGGCTAAAGCGCCGGGCATGACTGACACATCCGCGATCCTCGCCCACCTCACCGCCGAGCAGGACGATGCTGCCGGCCTGGAACATGGCATCAAGGCCGACGAATGGGAGCGACTCGTTTCCCGGCTCGGACGCAAGCCGAACCTGGTCGAACTCGGGATCTATTCGGTGATGTGGTCAGAGCATTGCTCCTACAAATCCTCCCGCCGGCACCTCTCCAAATTCCCGACAAAGAATGACCGCGTCATCCAGGGTCCCGGCGAAAATGCGGGCGTCATCGATATCGGCGATGGCCAGGCCGCCATCTTCAAGATGGAGAGCCATAACCACCCGTCCTATATCGAGCCCTATCAGGGCGCGGCGACCGGCGTCGGCGGCATCCTGCGGGATGTCTTCACCATGGGCGCCCGGCCGATCGCGCTCGTCAACGCGCTGCGCTTCGGCAGCCCGGACCACCCCAAGACCCGCAGCCTCGTGGCCGGCGTGGTCGCGGGCATTGGCGGCTATGGCAATTGCGTCGGCGTGCCGACCGTCGCGGGCGAGACGCAGTTCGACGAAGGCTATAATGGCAACATCCTCGTCAATGCGATGGCCGTGGGCCTCGCCGATCAGGACAAGATCTTCTATGCGCGCGGCGCAACGCCCGGCAATCCGATCTTCTATGTCGGCTCCAAGACCGGCCGTGACGGCATCCATGGCGCGACCATGGCCTCTGCCGAATTCTCCGAGGGCGACGAGGAAAAGCGCCCAACGGTTCAGGTCGGCGACCCGTTCACCGAGAAGCTTCTGATCGAGGCCTGTCTCGAGCTGATGGCGACCGACGCCATTCAGGCGATCCAGGACATGGGCGCAGCCGGCCTGACCTCCTCCTCCGTCGAGATGGCCGCCAGCGGCGGCGAGAATGGCGAAGGCATTGGCGTGGTCATGGATCTCGACAAGGTGCCCCAGCGCGAAGACGGCATGACGGCCTATGAGATCATGCTGTCGGAAAGCCAGGAGCGCATGCTCATGGTGCTCTATCCTGACAAGATCGACGTCGCGAAGGCAATCTTCGAGAAATACGATCTCGACGCAGAAGTGATCGGTGAGACGACTGATAACGGGCATCTTGTGCTGAGACAGTTCGGCGAAACCGTTTGCGATATTCCGGTAGCGCCTCTGGCAGACGACGCACCCAATTATGACCGCCCCTGGACCGAGCCACCGAAGCGCGCGCCGTTGGATATTTCGAAATATCCCGAGCCGGAAGATTATGGCGAAGTCCTGTTGAAACTCATGTCGTCCCCCGACATGGCCTCCAAGCGCTGGATCTGGGAACAATATGACCGCCACGTCATGGGGGACACGGTCGACAGTTCGCAAAGCATGGGCGATGCCGCCATCGTGCGCATTCACGGCACGAACAAGGCACTTGCCATCTGTTCCGACTGCAACCCGCACTATGTGGCCGCAGACCCCTATGAGGGCGGCAAGGCGGCGGTGGCCGAGGCGTATCGCAATCTGTCCGCGGTCGGCGCAACACCGATTGCGATCACCGACAATCTCAATTTCGGCAATCCGGAAAAGCCTGCCACGATGGGCTATATCGTGAAAGCCATCGAGGGCATGGCCGAGGCCTGCCGCGCGCTCGACTTCCCGGTCGTCTCCGGCAATGTGTCGCTCTACAATGAGACCGACGGCGTGGCGATCCCGCCAACCCCGGTAGTTGGGGGCGTAGGACTTATTGAGGATGTCTCGAAGGTGGCCACGCTCAAGGGCGCTCAGGATGGGGACCTTGCCTTCCTGATCGGCGACGTCGGCAGTGAATTGGGTGCCAGCCTTTACGGCCGTTCGATCCTTTCGCTTAAGGGCGCGGACCTCGGTGCGCCGCCGATGGTTGATCTGGCTAACACGGTAAAAACCGCAGCGACCGTCCGGAATCTCGTCCAGTCAGGAATGGTGGCGGCTGTTCACGATGTCAGCGATGGCGGCATGGTGTGCGCTGTGACAGAAATGGCGCTCTCTGCTGGCTTGGGTGCGGAGATTTACGCCCCGTCAGAAGACGCAACCGCATTTCTCTATGGCGAGAACCATGACCGGTACGTCTTGGCTGTGTCGGCAAGTCAGGAAGAAGCGTTCCGCAAGGCCATCGCCGAAGCCGGTCTGCCGCTCACACAAGTGGGCAAATTCGGCGGGGATGCGATCAGTTTCAAGATTGTTGGCGCCGCCGAGCAGTCCTTGCCTGTGGCGACGTTGCGCGAGGCCCATGAAGGCTGGCTGCCTTCCTATATGAACTCCGTCGACTGAACGAGAAACACCCCTTCTGCATTCTGCAGAAGGGGTGCTCGCTCTGGTGATCAAGTGTCAGGCTAGAACTTGTAGCCAACACCCAGCATCACACCATTCGTGTCAGTGTCTTCGAACGAATAGTAAGTGTAGTCACCGCGCAGCTGCCAGTTCTCGGTGAGGTCGTAAGTCACACCTGCGCCAACAGCCGGGCCTTCCTCGGAATCCTCTACCGTGATGGGAGCGCCACCCGGCGTGGCCAGAGAGGCATCAAGGTCGATATAGGCATAACCAGCACGTGCAAACAGGTCCATGCGCTCCGTCACCGGAAGATCGGCGCGGCCGTACAGGCCCACAAGGTAATTCAGGCCGATGTCGCCCGAAGCAGCGATCAAATCGTTGAAGTCGCCGTCATTGTTGTCATCGAGATTGAACTCGTCCTCATCGACATTGTAGTCGAATTCGCCATCATCGATACCGGAGGCCAGTTCGCCTTCCAGGCTGAAGACATTGTTGAATTTGTAGCCGAGACGCGCGGCGATACCGTTCGTATCAACACCCTGTTCGGCACCATCTGGTTCGATTTCCAGATACTGATAGCCGCCATCCAGATAGAAGCCGGTGTCGCTGTCATAGGATTGGGCCTGTGCGCCCATGGCCAGACCTGTAGCCGTCGATGCGATCAGAAAATACTTAAACATGTGGTCTCCTTTAAAGACGTGTTCAGCTCCCGCCAGAGCGGCGAGACCACAAGGAAACCGTGTCTGAAGTTTGTCCGTTCCAATGACAAATCCGCAACCTGCACACGTTGCCCGAATGCCACACATTCCTAATGCGGATTAACCACCATTACTGTTGTTTTAGTTGCAGTTTCGGAAGACCGGTCCTGCTTCAGCGAGCGGCCCTGAAGGCCACTCTGCAGCTGTCACGGAACATTTCGAAGTGACCGGCGTTCGCGCGCCCACATCCTCATTGAAGGGATCAATCAGCCGGGCGTTCCGACAGGCCGATCCAGCCATCGGCGGCCTTCACTGCCATGGCCAGCGTGTCCCCCGACCGCACAAAGAAATCATGGGAGAGATCGGCATAATCATCCGACGGCTGGTGATAGCCGGGATGATCCTCCACCCCGAAATACAGGAAGGGAATACCCACTTCATGAAAGGCGACATGGTCGGACTGGCTGGTCCAGTCATCTGGCCCGAGCTCCGGCGAGTCGTGCCCGGTCAGCAGGGTTACTGGCGCGGCGGCAGCCACCTCCGCGACCAGGGGCTTCAGCTGCGGCCACGGCGTCGTGCCAGCGGCATACAATTCCCCTGTCTCGGACCGGCTGATCATGTCGAAATTGATGTTCAGTGCCACGCGCCCAAGATCGATCAGGCCGGACTTGACCAGGGCCCGCGCGCCCAGCATGCCCTTCTCTTCCGCATCCAGCGCGGCAAACACGATGTCGTGGGTCGGCGGATTGCGGCGGAAATAATCTGCCACGCCGACCAGCGCAGCGACACCGCCTGCATTGTCATCGGCGCCATTGTAGATCTCGCCGTCCCGCACTCCGAGATGGTCATAGTGGGCCGTTACCACGATCATCGGTCCCTTGCCCGGCGTCTTGCCCGCTACCCAGCCCAGCAGGTTCACGCCTTCCGGCGGCAGCGACACCTGACCGGCTTCATAGGGAATGATCGCGAATTCGTGCGCATAGGTGCCCCTGATGCGGCGCAGGCCCAGGGTTTCAAACCGCTTCAGGATGAAGCCCCGCGCGGCAGCATTGCCCTCGGTCCCGGTCTCACGTCCCTCAAGGGCGTCGGATGAGAGCGTCTCGGTCAGGTTCAGCATCGCCGGCCCGTCCACATGGAGCGCCTGGTATCCGCTCAGACCATCCACCGCTCCGTCCCCGCGGTTCATGTAGAGGAACACGCCGCCGACAAGGGTCAGAACCAGCAGGATCTCGGCAAGGATGAAGGCACGCATCTTGGTCATGGCAGGGGTCCGGTAGTCATGTGGAATCAGAACCTTAGAGCGCGGCCGCACAGGCGACAATCGGTTCAGCCGGATGCTTGACGTCGCAGGCAGGACACGCCACCTCTGCCGCGAAACTGGAAGGAACTGCCCATGGCCATGTCACGCGACACTCTGCTCGGCTATCTCACCGATGCATTTCCGGACGCCGAGATCACGCTGACGGACCTGGCCGGCGACGACAATCACTGGCAGGCTGAAATCGTGAGTCCGCAATTTGCCGGCCTGTCCCGCGTGAAACAGCACCAGCTGGTCTACGCGGCCCTGAAAGGCACGATGGGCGGAGAATTGCATGCGCTGGCGCTCAAGACAAAGGCACCGGATTCCTGACGCTTGGGCGTTGACGCCGAAGGCAGTTCGATATTGTTTCATCCGAAACCAAGGATGAGGAACTGCCCCATGAAACGCCTGACCCTAACGACCAGCGCCATTGCGCTCGGCTTCATGGTCGCCGCCTGCGCGGCCCCGGAGGCCGCCGAGACCGCAACCGCCAGCCCGGCTGACACGACCGTCGAGACGGTTGCAACGCCCGACCATTCCGAAGAGATCGCCGCCGCCCGCGCCTTCATGGAACGCGCAGAGGCCGAACTTGCCGCCCAGAGCCACATTGCCGCGCAGGCCTACTGGAACCAGGCCACCAACATCACGCCGGAAACCAATGCCGCCGCCGCCGAGGCAGGCGCCGCCTCGACGAAGCTCGCCGTCTCGCTGGCCAATGAGTCGAAGCAGTATGATGTCAGCGTCCTGCCGGCAGACCTCGCCCGCAAATTCAACATACTGCGCACGGGCATCACCATTCCGGCGCCGTCGACACAGGGCGCGGCCGAGGAATTGTCACAAATCACGACGCGGCTGGACGCGACCTACAGCACTGGCCGTTACAAGCTCAAGGAAAACACCGATTCCGTCCTGAAACTGCTTGGTGACCTCAGCGAAGCCGAACGGGACGACATCGTCGAGAAAGGTCTCACACTCGACCAGCTGTCCACGCTGATCGAACAGAGCCGCGACCCGGAAGTGCTTCAGCAGGTCTGGGAAGGCTGGCGTACCATTTCGCCGCCCATGAAGGATGACTATGCCCGCATGGTCGACATCGCCAATGAGGGCGCAAACGAGCTCGGCTTTGAAAGTCTCGACCAGATGTGGCTGTCCGGCTACGACATGCCCCCGGAAGAGATGGAGGCGGAAGTTCAGCGCCTCTGGGGCCAGGTGGAGCCCCTCTACAAGGAGCTGCATTGCTACACCCGCGCGAAACTCAATGACCAGTATGGCGACGAGGTCCAGCCGCGCACCGGCCCGATTCGCGCTGACCTGCTCGGCAATATGTGGGCCCAGCAATGGTCGTCCATCTACGACATCGTCGAGCCGGAAAATACCGGCGAGATCCCTTATGACCTCACAAAGCGCCTGAACGAGCGTGGCTATGACGCCATCAAGATGGTGGAGACCGGCGAAGCCTTCTTCACCTCGCTCGGCCTCGAGCCGCTGCCGGACACCTTCTGGGACCGCTCCATGATCGTGCGGCCGGAAGGCAAGGAAGTGGTCTGCCACGCGTCCGCCTGGAATCTGGACGATAAGGAAGACGTGCGCATCAAGATGTGCACCGAGGTGAACTCGGAAGACTTCTACACGGTCCACCATGAACTGGGGCACAATTTCTACCAGCGCGCCTACAAGGACCAGGATTATCTCTACAAGACGGGCGCCCATGACGGCTTCCACGAAGCCATCGGTGACTTCGTGGCCCTGTCCATCACGCCGGAATATCTGGAACAGATTGGCCTGATCTCGGAAGAGGAAAAGCCGGGCGCCGATGCCGACACGGCCCTGCTGATGCAGACCGCGCTCGACAAGATCGCCTTCCTGCCCTTCGCCATCACGGTCGATGGCTGGCGCTGGGGCGTGCTGTCGGGTGAAACCGCCCCCGACGCCTACAATACGGCCTGGTGGGATCTGCGCCTGAAGAATCAGGGCCTTGTGCCGCCTGCCCCGCGCCCAGCCGACGCGTTCGATCCCGGCGCGAAATACCACATTCCGGGCAACACGCCGTATCTGCGCTACTTCCTCAGCTTCGTGATGCAGTTCCAGTTCCACAAGGCCGCCTGTGAACAGGCTGGATGGGACGGTCCGCTGCACCGCTGCTCGATCTACAACAACAAGGAAGTGGGCGAGCGCTTCAATGCCATGATGGAAGCCGGCGCGTCGCAGCCCTGGCCGGACACGCTGGAAGAGTTCACCGGCACCCGCGAAATGGATGGCAGCGCCATCATCGAGTATTTCGACCCGCTGATGCTCTACCTGAAAGACGAGAACGCCACGGAAAGCTGTGGCTGGTAGCACAATCCCTCACTCGGCAGCGTCAGAGCTTGACGCTGCCGGGTATCCACCACACATGCAGTGGCAACAGTGGAGATACCAGTATGACCGACCAAGCTACGCTTGACGCCATCGACAAAGCCGTCAAATCCAATGACGTCGTGCTTTTCATGAAGGGCACACCGACCTTCCCGCAATGCGGGTTCTCGTCGGTCGTGGTGCAGGTGCTAGACTATCTCGGCGTTGATTATGTCTCGACCAATGTCCTCGAAGATCAGGCTGTGCGCGAAGGCATCAAGGCTTATTCCGACTGGCCGACCATCCCGCAGCTCTATGTGAAGGGCGAATTCGTCGGCGGGTGTGACATCGTGAAAGAGATGTTCGAGAGCGGCGAACTGCGTGACTTCATGAAAGACAAGGGCATCGCGCTGGAAGACGCCTGATCTCAGGCTGACAGGATCCCCGCAAGTCCGGCTTCCTGGATGATCACATCCGCATGCACCACGGCCGGGGCCGCAACGAACAGGGCGCTGACGGCCAGGCCGGTCATGTAGCTCTTGCGGCGGCGAAACGGCATGGGATGGCAGGCACGCGCCGCGCGGCGCCATTTCTTCAAGGTGTAGGCCACCAGAAACAGGCCGAGCATCGCTGCCGACCAGGCCGCTATCATTGCAATCATGTCCGTCATCGCGCTCTCCCCTGTGCGACCGGCATACATTCTACATCCGGCAGCCTTTCCACCCAGCAAAACCGGCCGGTGAATATCACAGGGTGCACGAAAGACTTCGCTAACCGCCCTGCCTGTTCATCCGAGTGACAGCCAGGTGTCTTCGCGGCGCATCAGGAACAGGGCCACCAGCGCGCCGAGAACCGGTATCACCGCTACAAACAGATGATTGCCGCCCTCATAGGGGGTGATCAGGACTTGCCAGGTCGACAGGGTCCCCAGCGCGTGGATCGTCAGGAAGAAGCCATAGGTCCAGGTCTTGAACAGGCCGAGCGCGAACAGGATCACGACAAGCAACTGGATCGCCCCGATAAGATAGGACATCTCGTGCGGCAGGCCGTCGACGAGATAGAATTTGGACCAGATGGCTGCGGTCGTTTCCGGTTTGACGAATTTCTCGACCGCCCAGACAGCAAAGAAGATCGCAATGGAGGCGCGAAGCGCAAACAAGGCGCGGGGAAGATTGGCAGGCATGGTGGTTACTTCCTTCGGATTTTGTCTGTGCCGCTGCTATGCGAGGATCGGAACAACTGCCAATCACGCCTGCGTCAGAAACATTCCCTTCTAGGCAGGTGTGCCTGTTTCCTGTAGCTGACCGCCCATGACCACCTCATCCCTCGCCCCGGCGCCCATTCGGCCCGCAAAGACGCCCAAAGTCGGCATCGTGTCCCTCGGTTGCCCGAAGGCCCTCGTCGATTCCGAACGCATTGTCACCCGGCTGCGGGCGGAAGGATACCAGATCGCGCCTGACTATGCCGGCGCAGACCTCGTCCTGGTGAACACGTGCGGCTTCCTGGACTCCGCGCGGGACGAAAGCCTCGGGGCAATCGGCGAAGCCATCGAGGCCAATGGCAAGGTCATTGTCACCGGCTGCCTCGGCGCCGAGCCGGACGTGATTGAAAAGGCTCACCCGAAAGTGCTCGCCATCACCGGGCCGCATCAATACGAAGCGGTCATGGAGGCGGTCCACGCACACCTGACCCCGCCACACAATCCGCATATGGATCTGGTTCCCGAAAGCGGGCTGCGCCTGACTCCGCGCCATTATGCCTATCTGAAGATTTCAGAAGGCTGCAACAATCGCTGCAGCTTCTGCATCATTCCGAAACTGCGGGGCGATCTGGTGTCGCGCCCCATCCATCATGTCCTGACCGAGGGAGAGCAACTCGTCCGCGCAGGCGTGAAGGAACTTCTGGTCATCAGTCAGGACACATCGGCCTATGGCCTCGATGTCCGCTACAATCCGGAAGTGTGGCGGGGCACCGAGTATCAGACCCGCTTCCTGGATCTCGCCAGGGGACTCGGCAGCCTGGGCGTGTGGACCCGGATGCACTATGTCTATCCCTATCCGCATGTCGACGACGTGATCCCGCTGATGGCCGACGGCCTGATCACGCCCTATCTGGATATCCCGTTCCAGCACGCCTCGGCCAATGTGCTCAAGGCCATGAAGCGCCCGGCCAAACAGGACAAGGTGCTCGAACGCATCCTGCAATGGCGCCGCGACGTGCCGGACCTCGCCATCCGTTCCACCTTCATTGTCGGGTTTCCGGGCGAGACCGAGGAAGACTTCGAAATCCTGCTCGACTTCATCCGCGAGGCGAAGATCGACCGGGCGGGGTGCTTCCGATACGAAAACGTGGCCCATGCGGACAGCCGTGGCCTCCCCGGCCATGTGCCGGATGAGGTCAAGGAAGACCGCTGGCACCGGTTCATGGAGGTGCAGGCTGGCATCTCGGCAGCCCGTGCGGCCGCCCAGGTGGGCAGCGTGCAGGACGTCATCATTGACGGTCCGGCAGACACGCCCGGCGAGATGGTCGCCCGCACGAAGGCCGACGCCCCCGAGGTCGATGCCGTCGTCTACCTTCAGGATGCCGGTCACCTGAAACCCGGTGACATCATTTCGGCTTCGATTGAAGACGCCGACGAATATGACCTCTACGGACGGCCCGCCTGAGCGCGCATTCGCGCCCCGGCTTGCTTCGCCTCGGCACGGCGCGCCTCCATCAGCCCTTCCATACGGGCATGATAGGCCGCCAGCACTTCAGGCTCCGCCAGTTCCGGACGGCCGCCCGGATAGGGCGGTGACGGCGCATATTCATAACCGAGCGTCAACGCCTTCGCGTAGGCGTCCCCGGCGATCTCGGCGACCATGGTCAGCGCAAAATCGATCCCGGCCGTGACGCCGCCCCCGGTAAAGATGTTCCCGTCACGAACGACACGCCCCTCATCAAGGATCGCGCCGAATTCGGACAACAGGTCCCGCCAGGCCCAGTGACAGGTCGCCCGCTTGTCCTGCAACAGGCCTGCCGCCCCCAGGATGAGCGATCCCGTACACACCGACGTCACATAGGTTGCGCGCTCTCCAAGCCGCCGAATTTCCTCGACGAACGCCTCATCCAGTGCCCATTGCGTTGCTGTGACGCCGCCCGGCACACACAACAGATCACACCGGTCAATCGACGCGAGAGTCTCAGTCCGCCCAATGACGAGATTGCCCTCAGCGATCACGTCTCCTCCGTCGCGGCTGGCGACCACTGTCTCCGAATTCGGCAGCCGGCACAGCACCTGATGCGGGCCGGTAAAGTCGAGATGGGTCATGTCATCATAGATGGCGAAAACGGTCCTGAACGGTTTGGACATGGCGACCTCCTTGTCTGCCCTGCCAGTTTTGCCTAGGAGGGATTTGGCTGAAAGGACAGATTTCCGTTGTTTTCCGACAAACCGCCCTCCCGCGAGATTGGCCTGCTGGTGTTCGAGGATTTCCAGCTGCTGGACATGGCCGGCCCGTCGACCGTGTTCGAAATGCCAATGCGCGGCATAGCCCCACCGCCCTATGCCCTCACGGTCTATTCACAAGATGGCGGGCAAGTACGCGCCTCCTGCGGCATTCTCGTCCAGACAGCGCCCATCCCGAACGGGCTGGCCCTGGACACGCTGATCGTGTCCGGAGGCGAGGGCACGCGCGCCGCCATGCATGATGAATCCCTGCTCGCAGACATCCGTGCCCTGTCAGGTCGCTCGCGGCGCACGACTTCGGTGTGTTCCGGCGCGATCCTGCTCGCTGCCGCGGGGCTGCTGGACGGCCGCCGGGCCACGACCCATTGGCGGCGTTGCCCGGACATGGCCCGGCATTTTCCCGCCGTTCAGGTTGAAGCCGACCGGATCTATGTGAGGGATGGCAAATTCTGGACCTCTGCCGGCATCTCGGCGGGGATCGATTTGGCCTTGGCCCTGGTCGAGGATGATCTGGGCGAAGACATTGCCCGGGCGGCAGCCCGCGAACTGGTTGTCCACCAGAGACGCCATGGCGGGCAGAGCCAATTCTCCGTGATGCAGGAAGTCAGACTTGCCTCGGGCAGGTTCGACAACCTCCTCTCTTGGATTCGCGCCCATCTGGAGGAAGATCTCGGCGTGGACGCCCTGGCGCTGCGATGCGGTATGAGCCCGCGGAACTTCACCCGCGTGTTCAAGGCCGAGACAGGCACATCACCTGCCCGCCTGATCGGGAAGTTGCGACTCGAATCTGCTCGCCACCGGGTGGAGACCTCCACCGCATCGCTGCAGGAAATCGCCAAGGCCACCGGATTTGGCGATCCGGACCGGATGCGACTGGCCTTTTTGCGGGCGTATGGGCAGCCCCCCATGGTGCTGCGCCGTCAAAGGCAGTCCTGACACCGGAGTGGGCATACGCCTGCATTTTATCGAAAAACAACGATTGACATATCGTATTTCGATAATTCATAGTGGCCTTAACGCTTTTGGAGGCTCACATGCAACGCGCACTCATATCCCTTTCCGCCCTGTCCCTCGCCGCTCTGCCAGCCTTGGCGGAAACCCGGGATTATCCAGCCGATACCTTCACCAGACTGGATGTGAGCGAGGCCATCATGGTCGTTTTCGAAACCGGATCCGACACCCGCGTGACCGTCGACCAGGCCGAAGGCGACTTTTCCGACATCCAGATCGAGACCCGTGACGATACGCTTTGGATCGATCGCAAGAGCGCTGGCCGCGGCTGGCGGTCCAACCTCTCGACCGATTTCGACAAGGGCATCCTGCGTGCCAAGGTCAATGGCAAGCGCGTGCCCTCCTACACTGTCCGCATCACGGCGCCGTCTCTCGCTGCCATTGATGTATCCCGTTCCGGCATGGTCACGGCCTCGGGTCTCGCCTCCGACAACCTCGACCTCGCGGCCTCGTCCAGCGCGGACCTGTCCGTCTCCGGACGTGCGGGCCGTGTCGACATCGACGCTTCCTCATCGGCCGACATCGACGCGGAAAACCTGGAAGCCACCCGCCTGACCATTGATGCCGCGTCGAGTTCTGATGTGAAGGCGCGCGCCGCCTCAGCTGATCAGGTCCGCATCAGCGCCTCCTCCAGCGCCGATGTCGAACTGGACCTGCAGCAGACTGGCGAAGTCTATCTGGAGGCCTCCTCCAGCGCCGATCTCGAGCTCAGCGGCACCTGCGAGCGCATCGAACTGGTCGCCTCCTCCTCCGCCGATATCGAGGGCCGTGACCTGACCTGCAACAGCGCCGACATCAAGGCGTCCAGCAGTGCCGACATCACCCTGAGCGTGACCGACTCGGTCAAGGCCTCGGCGTCGAGTGGCGGTGACATCACCATTCGTGGCAACCCTGCCGATCGCGACGTCCGCGAATCCAGCGGCGGCGACATTTCCATCAAATCCTGATCCCCCGAAGGAGCCCGACCATGAAAAAGCCCGTCATCCTTGCAACCGGCCTCACCGCATTGGCGCTGTCCGCCACCCTGTTCACAGCCTCCGCAGACACGACGCAGGTCTACAAGCTGTCCGGCTTCGACGAACTGGACGTGGCCGCCGGTGTGGAAGTGAAGTTCATCCGCGCGCCGGAATATTCGATCACTGCCGACTTTGATCGCGGTGGGCCCGACGATGTGAAAGTCCGCCTTGATGGCGATCGTCTCCATCTGTCCCGCAAGTCGACCAAGGGCTGGGGCAACAAGGTAAGGGTCAAGTTTACCGTCACCGCACCGGAGCTGACCGAGATCGAAGCTAGTTCCGGCTCCTCCCTCCTGGCCGAAGGCGTCGCTGCCGGTGCCATGAAGATCGACGTGTCCAGTGGCGCAGCCGTGTCCGTGCACGGCGAGTGCGACAGCCTGACCATCAAGGCGTCATCCGGTGGCAGCGCCAATGCCAAGGGGCTCGCCTGCGACACGGTCAAGGCGAAGGCCAGCAGTGGCGGATCCGTTTCAGCCCGCGCCAGCGAATCCGCCAGCAGCCGCACCTCGAGCGGCGGCAGCGTGGACATCTACGGCAATCCGTCCGATCGCTCGGCCAACAAGTCGATCAGTGGCGGCTCCACGCAATTCCATGGCAGCTAGCCGGGCCGGTACCCCGACCTAGCCGATGTCGAAATCTTCCGGCTGGAAGCCGGGATTTGGCCAGTCGAGGTTCATGTCCTCCAGCGCACCACGCACCAGCCGGGCAATCATAGCGTTCCGGCGGGTGCGGCTGTCCGAGGGCACGACATACCAGGGCGCGTGCGGCGTCGAACACCGCTCGACGGCGGTCTCGTAAGCGGCCATGAACTTGTCCCAATCCCGCCGGTCGTCCAGATCGCCGGGATTGAACTTCCACAGCTTGTGCGGCTCGACGAGGCGTTCGGCCAGGCGCACCCCCTGTTCCTCATAGCCGACATTCAGCATGCATTTCACGATGACCACGCCATTTTCGGTCAAATGCTTCTCGAAGGCGTTGATCTGGTCGTAGCGGCGCTCGACATCCTCGGGGCTCGCAAAGCCGCGCACCTTCACCACCAGAACATCCTCATAATGCGAGCGGTCGAAAATGCCGACATTGCCCTTCTTCGGCACGGCATTGTGCACCCGCCACAGATAGTCTCGGGCCAGTTCGTTCTTGCTGGGGGCCTTGAACGCCTTCACCTCCATGCCCAGAGGCGTCGTGTCTGCGAATACATTGCGGATCGTGCCGGACTTGCCGGCCGTGTCCATGCCCTGAAGCACGACCAGAACGGACTGTTTCTTGTGGGCGTAGAGCATGTCCTTCAGCTCATTGATGACCGCCGCATCCTTCTTCAGGCTGGTCTTTGCGTCCGCCTTGTCATCGAACAGGACGGGATCGCGCGTGGGCCGGGCCGCCAGGGAAAAGGGGTCACCGGGACGCGCCATCAGGCGGTCGCGGACATCGGCAATCTCGGGAATGTTCATACAGGCAGAATCTCCAATGAAAAAAGCCGCACCAGTCTGGCGCGGCTTTTCGGAAAGAACAAGAAATCCGGAACTCTTAGGAAGAGTAGAATTCGACCACCTGGGCCGGTTCCATCTGGACCGGATACGGCACGTCAGCCAGTTCCGGAACGCGAACATAAGTGGCCGACATCGCCTTCGGATCGACATCCACATATTCCGGAATGTCGCGCTCGGCGCTGCCAAGAGCTTCCAGGACCAGCGCCATGTTGCGGGACTTTTCCCGAACCTGGACAACGTCACCCGGCTTCAGACGGGCGGACCCGATATTGCAGCGGCGGCCATTGACCATGACGTGGCCGTGATTGACGAACTGACGGGCCGCAAAGATCGTCGGCACGAATTTCGCGCGATAGACGATGGCGTCGAGACGCGATTCCAGCAGGCCGATCAGATTCTCGGACGTGTTGCCCTTCATGCGGTTCGCTTCTTCATAGGTGCGAAGGAACTGCTTTTCCGTGATGTCGCCGTAATAAGCCTTCAGCTTCTGCTTGGCCATCAGCTGCAGACCGAAGTCGGACGTCTTGCCGCGACGGTTCTGGCCATGCTGGCCCGGCTTGTAATTGCGCTTGTTGACGGGGGACTTCGGACGGCCCCAGATGTTTTCACCGACGCGACGGTCGATCTTGTACTTCGCACTATGGCGACGAGACATGGTAGTACCTCATTGTCGACGCAGGCCGGTGGGTGACGCTCATTCGCACCCACGATTTCAACGGCGGCTCTGCACCATCCCGTATCAAGGCGGCGGGTAAACCCCAAAACCGGTGGCAGGTCAAGCCGGTCTGCTGCTACACCTGCTGCATATATAGGGAGGAATGACTATGGGACAGATCGACGGCAAGGTGGCCATCATCACCGGGGCGGGCAGCGGCATCGGACGGGCCTGTGCCCAGGTGCTGGCGCGCGAGGGCGCGGCCATCATGGCAACCGATATCGACACCGACGGCCTGACGGAGACCGCACGTCTCGTCGACAGCGTCGGCGGGCGCATCATGACGCGTCATCAGGACGTGGTGGATGAAGCCGCCTGGGACACGGTCTTTGCCGAAACAGAAGCCGCATTCGGCGCGCCATCCATTCTCGTCAACAATGCCGGCATCGCCATCGCTGGCGCCCTGGCCGACTATTCGCTCGAAGACTGGCGCTTGCAGATGGCGGTCAATGTCGACAGCGTGTTTCTCGGCACGCGGGCCGCCATGCGCGCCATGTCCGGACGGCGCGGATCCATCATCAACATCTCGTCCGTTGCCGGCTTGCGGGGCGCCGCCGGCGCCAGCGCCTATTGCACATCCAAGGGAGCCGTACGCCTGTTCACCAAGGCGGCCGCAGTCGAGTGCGCACAACTGGGCACCGGCATTCGCGTGAATTCGGTCCATCCGGGAATCATCGACACACCCATCTGGCAGAAATCGATCACCCGCATGACCGAAGCCATGGACGCTGACCGGATCGCGGCGCTGACCGCGCATTCCGGAGCCAACCAGATGGACGCCGACATGATCGCCGCCCAGTCCAGTCCGATGGGGCGGGCCGGCCGACCGGAGGAAGTGGCCGAACTCGTCCTGTTCCTCGCCTCTGACGCTTCCAGCTATATCAGCGGACAGGAACATGTGGTGGATGGCGCCATGACCGCGCGCTGACGCGAGGGGTGGCGACCGGCGCGTCTCAGTCTGGCCGGACCGTCGTGCGGTATTCGCGGCTCGCATAGATCAGCGAATTGCCGCTGTCGCCCAGCACGGCGTCCACCACCTCGCCGAAGCATACATGGTGCGTGCCGACCTGATTGTGCGAGACCAGCTTGCACTCGAAGGCTACCAGCGCACCGGCAATGACCGGCTGCCCGAAACGGCCTGGAGCCCAGTCGGTGCAATCGAACTTGTCGGGATACGTGTCCCGCATCCGGCTGGCGAACACATCGGCGATCAGCGCCTGGTCATCTTTCAGGACATTGACGCAAAATGTGCCATTGCCCAGCAGGATCGGCGTCAGTGAGGACATCTCGTTGATGCAGACAAGGAGTGTGGGATTCGGCGTATCGGCACTGACAGAGGACATCGCCGTGGCTGTTGTGCCTGCGCGCCCCTGCGGACCATTGGTCGTGATGACCGTCACCGTGGCAGCCACCTGACTCATCCCCTCCAGGAATCGCTGGCGCAGGGGCGCCGCGTCGGGGGCGGGTCGGGTCTCGTCAGTCATCATCAATTCTTTCATCCTTGCCGGGCCAGCCACATCGGCCTGCCGGGCAGACCAATAGTAGAATGTGCACGGCGCGCGGCAATGGTCTTGTCTGTGCGCGCACAGTGTCGGTCAATCCCATGGCGGAATGACGCGTCGAAACGAGGCTGGCTATGCGCTGAAAATTGGAGCGGGCGATGAGATTCGAACTCACGACCCCAACCTTGGCAAGGTTGTGCTCTACCCCTGAGCTACGCCCGCATCCTTATTGGGGTATTCACGGCGTCTCCGCCGAGAGGCGTGATAAAGCGCATCAGCCCGGCCTTTGCAAGCCGGAAAAACGGCGAAACTGCACAATTTCTTCTGCGGCGGCGAGAGACCTGTGAATACCTATCCGCGCAGCACGGCGCGGATCTGGTCCGGACGCACTTCCCGGCCCTCGACATCGACAAAAGCGGCCCGGATCGCGCTCTTGGATCCGGCTTTGGTGAAGCTGATGGGCGGGGCGTCTCCCTGCCCCAGCCAGGCGTCACCCCATTGTGTCAGGCCGATCAGGATGGGCCGCAAAGACAGCCCCGTCGCAGACAGGACATATTCCGGCCGGGCACGCTTGCCGGGCGCCTTGTAGGATTTCCGGGTCAGCAGGCCGGCATCCACCAGCTTTTTCAACCGGCCGGACAGGACCGTTCTCGGACAGCCCAGTTCGGATTGGAAATCGTCGAATCGGCGCACACCGTAGAGCGCCGAACGCAGGATCAGCAGCGTCCAGCGGTCGCCGATCAAATCGATCGCGCGTGCCAGATTGCAGGCTTCGGTCGGAACGGGTGAGCGGCGGACAAGAGGAATCTGGGACATGTTTCCTGTCTGGATGGGTTCGCTTTCTAAATCCAGCCCCTTCCCTATTCCTGCCGCAAAATTTCGCTCAAAAGAGACTTCCATCTTCAAGCGGCGAGACCAATTCATGCGGACCTTACTTCAAGTATCTTTTCTCGCGCTGACAGCGGGCGCGCTGGCGGCCTGTACGGCGCCCCGCAAGGCCCCGGACGCGATGAATTCTGCGCAGACCACCGCGCCTGCCTCGGCCCTGCCCGCACCGGACAGGCTGAGCGCGCTGTCCTGCCCGCAAGGCACGCAGCACATTGCGCCGACACGTATCCAGATCATGGCCGAACCGGTCGCACTGTCCGACCGGGCCGGCCAGGGCCGGCTTCCGCCCGGAGTGCGCTTTGCCGGCGGGTGGGCCCTGACTTCAGATCATGCGGGCTTTGGCGGGCTGTCCGGGCTGGAACACCTTGAGGATGGATCCCTGCTGGCGATCACCGACATGGGTGCCTTTGTCCGGATCGGCATGCAGGATGGCGCGCCGGACGGGACCGGAGCGTTTAGCTATATGCTGGGTCCGGGCGGGTCCCAATTGAGCGGCAAACGTGATGGCGATTCCGAAGGCCTCGCCGTCAAGCACGGTCTCGCCTTTGTCAGCTTCGAACGCCGCCACCGCATTGCGGCCTTCGATCTCGACAAATGCGGCGCTGCCGCGCGCGCTGCCCCAGTGGCCGACCTTCCGGACCAGATCGACGACACCGAGATCAGGGAGAATTCCGGCGCAGAGGCCCTGTCAGCCGGTGAGGGCCTGCTGGCGGGCTATGAACAGCTTGTCGAAGGACGGTCTCCGCTGGTGAACCTCTCGGCGGAGGCACCGGTCATCTCGCTTCGCGAAGCTATCAAGCCCGGCTTCGGAGGCCCGCTGGTCGGGATGACCAACCGGATCACGCTGGGAGATGCCGCAACGGCCGGCTCGGTGGTCTACAGCCTCCGGCGCGACTACAATCCCGTCTTCGGCAACCGGCTGTCGGTCGAGGCCGAATACACCGATGCCGGCGGCTCGAGCCGCCGCGGCCTGTTCCGCCTGGCGGCCCCGATGACGGTCGACAATTTCGAAGGCATCACCGTCGAGACACTGGCAGACGCCACGCACCGGCTCTGGCTGGTCTCGGATGACAATTTCTCAGGCCGCCAGAGAACCCTGCTCTACGCCTTCGACCTGGTCGGAGAAGCCCACTGACGCGAATCCACATCTGACTGCGCGCTCCCCCCTTACAATTGCAGGGGCAGCAGATTACATCTCGATCCAGCATGAAGGCTGTGGCGTTTGCGACGGACTGATCTCCGGCGACCTTAATTTCCGTCAGGGAGCTGGCATTCTGGTCCGGACCGTGGTCCGGGCTCACCCGGCGCCCACCTAGTCTCTAGGTTGACGGGAGTGAATATGCCCCGCGGCGCTCGCGGTCTTCATGCGCGAATTTCCAGGTGCCGCTGCCTGGCGCCGACCCAAATCCGGCATGGGGCCCTGCGATGGACAAGACCGACCTGCGACACCGAATGCGAACCCTGCGCGCCGAAGCGGCCGCGCGGGATCCGGATGCCGCCGACTCGCTGGCCGACCAATTTCCGATGAAGCTGCTGGAGCGCTACGGGCCCGTCGTGGCAGGCTATGTCGCCATCAATGAAGAGCTCGACCCTGCACCGCTCATGAAGCGCCTTGCGCAGGCCGGTGCCGAACTCTGCCTGCCGCGCATCGAGGATTCCGGAGAGCTGACCTGGCGGTCCTGGCATTTTGGCGAACCTCTGGAGCGCCGGCCCTTCGGCCTGTCGGAACCCTCCGCCGATGCGCCCCTGGCAGAGCCGACCCTGATCCTGACGCCCCTGCTGGCCTTTGACGGGATGGGCAACCGGCTGGGTTACGGCAAGGGCCATTATGACAAGGCGTTCGAGAAACTGCGCGCCAGGGGCCGGGCCTTTGCCTGCGCGCTTGCCTATCCGGCCCAGCAGATCGAAACCGTGCCCAGCGAACCGCACGACCAGCCGCTCGACTGGGCGGTGACACCGATCGGCTCGGTCCCCCTCTTCATGATGCGAAACATGAAAAGCCTGACAGATACCAGTTCCAGCAGCTGAAACCGGCTTGGCTCTTGCGAATTTGCCTGCGAAGGTAAACGCAAGGTAAAGAAATGTCTCGTTCTGGGTTAGTCAGGTTAATCAAAGGCGCAGGAACTGTCTCAGTTCTGGACGCCATACCCGTTTTTACCGTTTCTGCAGCAATCCTTGCAGGCCTGGCATGTTGGGCTAGCGGCGGCCAGTCTGTCAGCCCGCCTGAATCCGATGCGCGCGCGATTTACTATCCCGTCACCGAAGCATCGGTCTCGCTGCGTGGTCGCACGGAGATCGCACCGATTGAAGTCCGGCCGGCGCGCCCTGCCGGCAATCCGCCGCCGGTGGCGCAACTGGCGCAGTCCGGCCAGGGCTTCCTCACCAACACTGCCGTATCCGGGATCCAACGCGAGTTCTGGGCGTCTGAATCGCAAGGTGGACATGATTTCTATGGCGGCCGCTGGGCCCCGGAAAACGTCCGCGAGACATCGGACGGCACCCATTTGGCCGTCGAACGCGGCAATGGGGACGTGTCGAATGCGGAAGTGCGGTCACGCCAGCGTCTGGGATATGGCCGCTATGAAGCCGTGATGCAGGTCGGCAAAGGATCGGGACTCGTATCAGCCTTCTTCACCTATACCGGTCCCTATGAAGGCAATCCGCACGACGAAATCGATATCGAATTCCTCGGCAAGGACACGTCAAAGGTACATTTCAACTATTGGCGCAATGGCCGGAAGGGGCACCACGCCACATTCGACCTGCCCTTCGATGCCTCGGCCGCTCCGCATCTCTACGCGTTTGACTGGCAGCCCGACCGCATCACCTGGTATGTGGATGGCGAGGCCTATTACACGACCGAACTGAACGATCCGCACATCCCTCAGCATGCCGGCCGCCTGTATTTCAGCCACTGGACCGGCACGCAGAAAATGCAGGCCTGGCATGGCAAACCCGACTTCGCGTCCGGCATGTCAACCATCGTGGAATGTGCGTCGTTCACACCGGTCAATGAGGATGGCCCGGCCTGTCACGACAATTTCCGCCCGACCGCAAAGCCGGGCGGCATGGGTCTGGCCCTGCTTACTTTAAGTCCTTGAGGACCTGTTCGCGGGCGACCGGCAGCAATTCCGCCATCTGCTCGCGAATGCGGGCATCCGTGCGGTCAATGCCCGCCGTGTCGAAATCCGCGCGCACCTTGCGGAACACGTCATCATCGCCCGGCTCTTCCAGGTCCGACAGGACAACCGTCTTCGCATAGGCTTCGGCGTCCGAGCCCGTCAGGCCCATCAGGTCTGCCGCCCACAGGCCGAGCAGCTTGTTGCGGCGGGCCATGACCTTGAACTGGGTTTCCTGGTCCAGAGCGTAGCGGGCCTCTTCTGCGCGCTCGCGATCATCAAATGTGCTCATGGTGAAATGGCCTTTCTGAACGGTGGTCTTCGATTCGTGCATATAGGCGCTGACCTGAGGTGTGCGCAATAATTGTTTCTTTGAGCAGATTGGCGTAACAGACTGCGTTTTCCGGGGTGGCTGAAAACGATTCCTGTTGCCGCGATCCCGATTCAGCAGGAGGCCTGTCCGCATGAGCAAGAAGCGCGTAATCTACGAGGGCAAGGCGAAGATCCTCTATGAAGGACCGGAGCCGGGCACACTCATCCAGTACTTCAAGGATGACGCGACCGCCTTCAATGCCCAGAAGCGCGCCGTTCTGGATGGCAAGGGTGTGCTGAACAATCGCATCAGCGAGTTCATGATGACCCGGCTGTCAGCCGTCGGCATCCCGACCCATTTCATCCGCCGACTCAACATGCGCGAGCAATTGGTCAAGAAGGTCGACATCATCCCGCTGGAAGTGGTCGTGCGGAATGTCGCCGCCGGCACGCTGTCGAAACGGCTTGGCATCGAGGAAGGCCAGGTCCTGCCGCGCCCGATGGTGGAATTTTACCTCAAGGACGATGCGCTCGGCGACCCGCTGGTCACCGAAGAACATATCGCCGCATTCGGCTGGGCCGCGGCGCAGGAATATGAGGACCTGATCTCCCTGTCGCTGCGCGTCAATGATTTCATGTCCGGCCTGTTCGCCGCAGTCGGCATTCGGCTGGTCGACTTCAAGCTGGAATTCGGCCGCCACTATGAGGGCGACAGCGAAGTGCCCCGCATTCTCCTGGCCGACGAAATCAGCCCCGACAGCTGCCGCCTCTGGGATTTCGAGACCGGAGACAAGCTGGACAAGGACCGCTTCCGCCGCGATCTCGGCGGTGTGACCGAAGCCTATGCAGAAGTGGCCCGCCGTCTCGGCATCCTCAAGGAGTCCGGAGAGACCGACAATGTGGTCAGCTTCAATGGCGGCAAATAGCCATTCGCTGACACACCATATTCCGGAAGACATGCAGATGCCCAAAGCCCCCCGATCCCGGACCGGCAGCCGGCCGCGCCTGATGCCGGTACTGGCGGCCATTTGTGTGCTTATCGCGATGGCATACGCCGTCAGCTTGTTTCAATCGGTCTGAAACCGGGCTAAAGGGGCCCGGTCCAGACTGCGCAGGAGATTCTCATGAAAGCCATTGTCCACGTCGCCCTGAAGAATGGTGTCCTGGACCCGCAGGGCAAGGCCGTTGCGGATACGCTGGCACGCATGGGCTACAAGGAAGTTGAAGCCGCGCGCATCGGCAAGGTGATCGAGCTGGATCTGGAGGACGGATTATCTTCCGATCAGGCCGAAACCCGCGTCAAGGAAATGTGCGAGAAACTGCTCGCGAACACGGTGATCGAAAGCTATCGGTTCGAACTGGTCGGCTGACCACTCCCCTGAACTTCCGGCCTTCTGGCCGGATCGACCGGACTTCCTGCAGGATACGGCATTCCGAAGATAGTGAGCAAGTAATCACTTGCAAATTCCCGTGGAATTACGTATATTGCCTCCATACTCATGGAGAGCCGAATGCCGAGACCGTCAAGCACCGATCAGTCGAAACCGCGCCCGCGCGCCCGAAATGCCCGGCCGAAGATCGAGCGTGCCGCCCTCAAACTGTTCATTCATGAAGGCGTCGACGCCGCCACGACCCGCGAGATCGCAGAAAAGGCAGGCGTGTCGGAAGGCGCGCTCTACCGGCACTACAAGGGCAAGGACGAACTGGCGCTCTCCCTCTTCATGGAGACCCACAATCGTCTCGGGACGATGATGGCCGAAGCCCTGTCAGGCGAAGGCACGCTGGAGCAGAAGGTTAACGCCGCCGTGGCGGCCTATTGCGACCTGGCCGATGAGGATTTTCTCCTCTTCTCGTTCCATCTCGTGTCGCTGAACCGCTTTCTGCCCTATGACAAGCGCCGCGACGACGACCCGGTCACGATCACGGAAAAGATCATCGCCGGGCTCATGTCCGACGGGCACATTCCCCGCGGTGATCCCGCCCTCAAGGCCGCCATGGCGCTGGGCGTGGTCATGCAGGCTGGCCAGAACAAGATCTACAACCGCCTGCCCGGCCCGCTGTCCCAACACGCCGAGGCGCTTTCACGCGCCGTGCTGTGTGTCCTGAATTCGTAGAACATCCGGGAAAGGAATTCGCCCATGCGCGGAGTCGTCTTCACCTTCGTCTACTACACCCTGTCCGTCATCTACGTTCTGGCGTCCCTGCCATTCCTCGCGCTGCCCGGCCGTGGCCCGGTGCGCGGGATCATCCGCAGCTACACACGCGCCATGAACCTCAATCTGCGGTTTGTCGCTGGCATCCGCAAGGAAGTCCGTGGGCGGCACAATCTTCCGGAGGGCCCCTTCATTCTCGCGGCCAAGCATCAAAGCTGGGGCGACGGATTTCTGGTCTATCCGGAAGTGAGGAACCTGGCCATTGTAACAGGGGACCATCTTGAAAAATTTCCTCTGGTCGGCGGTATTCTGCGCAAGCTTGGCGCCATCGTCATCGATACGTGCGGCGGCGGCGAACGAAAGGCTGCATCACTGAAGGAAGGCATGACGCGCGCCCGCGAGGACGGCCAGCGCGTGCTGATCTATCCGGAAGGCCATCTAGCACCTGTCGGCTACCATTTCCGCTACAAGCCGGGCGTGTGGCACATGGCGCAGGCGATGAACGTGCCTGTCATCCCGGTCGCCACCAATATCGGCCTGTTCTGGCGCCAGCAGGAGCGTGACAAGACCCCCGGCACCGCCATCATCGAATTTCTGCCGGCGCTTGATCCTGCGCTGCCGAAACAGGATTTCATGGCCGAGCTGACCGAAACGGTGGAACGCCGGACAGCAGACCTGGTGGCGGAGGCAACCGGCCAGCCGGCGAAACTCGCAACCCTTATTCCCGATCCCCCCAAGGGCATGGAGGCCAAACCCACGGTCGAAGACCTCGCCGCGTACGGCCGCCCGTGAACGAACAGCCGATTTGCGGCTTTACAAAAACGGCAATTATTGATAATCGATAATTTCTCAGGTGATCCCGGGGGCAAATCGGGATTGAGCATTATGACTATCAAGAAACTCGCTGTTGTCGGCATTATCGTGGGCGCTGCAGCAACCGCCGTACTTCCTGCTTCGGCAACAGGCTGGAAGGTCTGGAAAGGATTGGATGAAACGTCGCCACGCGCCGTGCTGACAGACACGGATGATCGAGCAGGCGCCGTGCTGGTGTGCGACAAGTCCGGCAAATTGTCGGCAATCCTGTCGCTGAAAGCCGGCAACATTTCGGATCAGCTGGATATGCACGCGACCTACAAGCGCGGCGAAACCGCAACCATTTCAACCGGGCAGGCCGATCCGGTCGAGACCACAGTCCGATACTCGCCCGCCAACAACGTTATTGAAATCGGCGCCCATACGCCTGCTGCCCGCATCTACAATTCAGTGATCAGGGGCGAAGCCGTAACCGTAGCGGTCGACCATGCAGAAGATGTCACGACAACGCTTCCGGAGCCCGATGACACATTCAAGGCGTTCGCCAAAACCTGCATGACGGCACGCGCAGCCGCCAGCGAATAATCCCCGCTTTCCGTGCAGAAGCGTTCGTTTAAGGGTTGACGCCCAATCAAGGGTCGTGCCCTCTTCGGGTCAACAGACTCGAGGAATGGCAACATGTTCAAATACCTGATCCCCGCAGCCGTCATGATCGTGGCGGCTGCCCCGGGGCACGCGGATACTCCCGACCGGATATGGGTCCAGCAACCGGACCAATTGATCAGCGTCGACAGTTCCGACGCAGGAAACGATCCGAATTTCAAGAGCCTCATCCGCATCATCAAGGCCGAAGGTGGTGGACACCCGACAATACAGCTAAGCTGTCAAATGACGACCACGGGGGTCAAGGCGTTGAATTTCAGTGTACAGCTGGATCCGGACAACACTTATGAAGACAATGCCGACCGGAGCCCCCGGTTCCACCACATTTCCGGAATCATGGAGATTGACGGCAAGAAATATCCCGAGCGGTACGCTTACCACGCGAAATCGACAAAACTGGTGCCACTTGACCGTGAAGTGCCAAATCGAATCTACAACTCCGTCGTTCGGGGTGATGCCGTTTCCCTGAAAGTGAAAGGCAAGCGCCGCGATCTGGCTTTGCCGGCCGCAGATGACACCTTTGTTGCATTCGCGAAGTTCTGTCCGGTCACCAATGGTGGAAAATTTGATCCGTCTGCGTTCGAATCTCTTAAAAACACTCATCTTGAGCCAAATCTCTGATGTAAGTCTTTGCTCCAGGGCAAAACCGGACGCATCCGCTAACCAATGCGGTCAACAGACATCTTTCCTGACGGATAGAGGTCACATTCTCCCCGTGCTACATGAGCTGCATCTCCGGGAAATGCGCGCCCCCGGCGGACGTGTCAAAAGCAATGCGACTATGGCTGCATGTCTAGCAGCGCCGCCCGCCAGCGACCGAGCTTCTCCTCAAACCGCATCGCAGCGTAGGCGGGGCTCGTTGACGGCACAAGGACAGTCGCCAGATCTGGTCGGAGAGAACCGGCATACTTCTTGTAGCAGCGCGCCGCCGTGCCACCATTCAGCAGGACGCGCGAGATGCCCGTATGCATTTCGAAGAGCTTCCTGAAATTGTTCGGGATCTCGTCCCGAATATTCGAATCCAGGCTGCCTTCCCGGCGACAATGTTTCAGCACATCCCAGACCGCCACGCCCTGATCGATCAGAATCGACCGTCGTGTCTCATATGGCAAGTCCGGGTGCGCGCCGAACAGGTCACCCATGATCTGCCAGAACGCGTTGCGGGGATGGGCATAATACTGGCCAGCCTCCAGCGACGCGACTCCCGGCATGCTGCCAAGAATCAGCACTCGGGCGCCCGGGCCGACAATCGGGTCGAAGCTTTGAATTATTCCTTCAGCGCCCACCAGACGATCAAGCAGTCGCGGGAATGATCGTCACGCTCTCGCCGCAGCCGCAGGCATCGGTCTGGTTGGGATTCCTGAATACGAATTTCTCGTGCAGCGGCGTCACCTCGTAGTCGACTTCGCTGCCAAGCAGGAACAGGACGGCTTTCGCGTCGATCAGGATGGTGACGCCATTGTCCTCGACCACCTCATCCAGCGCCTCGGGGGCGGTGGCATAGTCCATGACATATTCCATGCCGGCGCAGCCGCCATTCTTCACGCCGACCCGAAGATATCCGGCGCCTTTCTCTTCCATGATCTCCTTGACGCGCGCTGCTGCGGCGTCGGAGAGTTTCACGGGCTTGGGTCTGGGTCGTCTGGCCATGTCACCAAGATAGGAACGAAAGCGTTCCTGTTCAATTAAAGCATGTTCAGCGCAAGGCGGGCTTCATCAGACATGCGCGATGGGTCCCAGGGGGGATCGAAGGTCAGGCGCACCTCGACATCTTCGACGCCGTCGACCGTGCGCGCGGCGTTTTCCACCCAGCCCGGCATGTCCCCCGCCACAGGGCAGCCCGGCGCGGTGAGCGTCATGTCGATGTCCACCTTGCGGTCATCGTCAATGTCGACCTTGTAGATCAGGCCGAGTTCATAGATGTCGACCGGGATTTCCGGATCGAACACCGTCTTGAACGCGGTGATCAGATCGTCGGTAATCCGGTTGAGCTCGTCCTGAGGAATCTTGGACGGCTCTGCTTCACCGGACACGTCGATCATGTCGTGAGAGGTCATGTCATCTGCCATGCCGACACCTATACCAGCATTTCCCGTGCCTTGGCGAGCGCTGCAATGAATGCGTCCACCTCGTCGGCCGTGTTGTAAATCGCGAAACTTGCCCGCGCCGTGGCGCTGACTCCCAGATGCTCCATCAGGGGTTGGGCGCAATGATGCCCGGCCCGAATGGCAATGCCGTACCGGTCCAGGATCTGGGCCAGGTCATGTGGATGTGCGCCCTGCAGGCTGAAGGCCAGCACCGCCCCCTTGTCAGGCGTATCGCCATGAATGGTCAATCCATTGACGCCCCGCAGGCCATCATGTGCGCGCCGGTAGAGCGCCGACTCGTGCGCCACCACATCCGCATAGTCAAAGGCGCTCATCCAGTCCAGCGCCGCCCCCAGGCCGATGGCCTCAAGAATGGGCGGGGTGCCGGCCTCGAATTTGTGCGGAGCCGTATTGTAGGTGACCCGGTCGCGGGTCACGATCTCGATCATCTCGCCGCCACCCTGATACGGCCGTGCCCGGTCCAGGGCCTCCGCCGTGCCATACAGCGCGCCGATGCCCGTCGGTCCGTACAGCTTGTGCCCGGTCATGACGTACCAGTCACAGCCAAGCGCCTGGACATCGACCTTCAGGTGCACGGCAGCCTGACTGCCATCAGCCAGAACTTCCGCGCCAACCTCATGGGCCAACCGGCAGATTTCCGCCATGTCCGTCACCGTGCCAAGCACATTGCTCATATGGGTCAGGGCAACCATGCGCGTCTTCGGACCGATGGCCCGCGCCAGGTCTTCCATGTCCAGCGAACCATCCGCATTCAGGCCAACCCATTTCAGCACCGCCCCATGGCGCTCCCGCAGGAAATGCCAGGGCACGATGTTGGAGTGATGCTCCATCACGGACAGGACGATCTCATCGCCTGGCTCGATACGCCCCGCCAGCGCGGAGGCAACAAGGTTGATGCCTTCGGTCGAGCCCTTGGTGAACACGATGTTTTCCGTACTCGGCGCATTCAGGAATGCACGGACCTTCTCTCGCGCCGCTTCATAGGCCTCGGTGGTCTCGTTCGACAGCGTATGAATGCCCCGATGGACATTGGCATAGGCCGTGCGCGACTGGTCCGCGATCCGGTCAATGACGGCGTTCGGCTTCTGCGCGCTGGCCGCATTGTCCAGATAGACCAGCGGCTTGCCATTGACTTCCCGCGACAGGATCGGAAATTCTGCCCGAATGGCACCAATGTCGAACGCCCTGCTCATGCGCTTGCCAGCCATGTTTCAGCTTCACCGCGCAGCAATTCCTCAAGCGCGCCAGCCTCTTCCAGGGCCTCGGCCACAAAGGCCTGCGTCAGCAAGGCCCGCGCCGTCTTTTCCGGAATACCGCGCTGGCGCATGTAGAACAGCTGGTCCTCATCCAGCGCGCCACTTGTATTGCCGTGCGCGCATTCGACATCGTCCGCATAGATCTCCAGTTCAGGCTTGGCAAAGACAACCGCGCCGTCCTCCAGCAGCAGCGCCTTGTGCTGCATGTCGGCATCGGTGTACTGCCCGGCCGTACGCGGTACGAAGAACTTGCCCTGGAACACGCCGGTGCCGCCATCCAGCACCGCACCCTTCGTCAATTGGCGCGTGATACAAGAATTCGCCCCATGGCGCACATGGGTCGTAATATCCGTGTGCAGACCCTTTCCGATCAGATAAGCGGCATTGAGCGTTGCCTTGGCCGTCGGCTCCTGATGCGTGACCCGGGTTTCCAGCCGCGCCAGTTTGGCGCCGAAGGACAGGGTTGTCTGCGTAAACTCCGCCTCTGCATCGAGGTGCACCAGCGCCGTCGAGGCGATCGTCTCCTCGGGCGTACCACGCTGGTAGACAGTGCGGTTGGCCAACGCGCCCGATTGCAGTCCGAATTCGATCACGGAGGCGGCAAGGCCAGCGCCGCCAAGATGGCTTTCAGATACGGTCAGCGACACGCCCGGCCGCACGACGATCACGATACGGGCGAAACTCGCCTCACCTTCGCCGCTGAACTGGAAATGCAGCCGCGGCACTTCGCTCGACGTCACTTCCAGCAGCAGGGTGGCAGGGCGCGCCTTGCCGCCGGCCAGGGCAGCTGCCAGCGCTCCGAGCGGAACATCCTCCGCCGCGCCCATCGCCTGCGCCTCTTCCTTGGCAAACACGTTCAGACCATCCGGAACATGATCCGGGGGGAAGTAGCCGCTCGGCGAGAATTTGAACACCAGCGCGCCTTCATGCGGAATCGGGTCCTTGGCCGATGGCGCAGCCGGCCGGTCCAGCGCCTTCAGCGCGGCCTTGAAATCAGTCCATTTCCACGCTTCAAGCCGGCGATGCGGCAAGCCGGTCTGCGCGAACGCGCCGAACAGGCGTTTGCGGCGCTCATCTTCCGGCTGCATGCCGTAGCGCGCGATCAGTTCCAGTTCGGCCGCATTCGGATCGGCAATCAATTCCCGCAGGGCTGTGGTCACGCCACCTCCCCGAGGATGCCTTCATATCCTTCCTTCTCGAGCCGCAGGGCCAGTTCAGGGCCACCCGTCGCCACGATCCGCCCCTTGGACAGGACATGCACCTTGTCAGGCTGGATATGGTCCAGCAGGCGCTGATAGTGCGTGATGACCAGCATGCCCCGGTCCGGCGACCGCATGGCATTCACGCCGTCGGCCACCGTCTTGAGCGCGTCGATGTCGAGCCCCGAATCCGTTTCATCCAAGATCAGGAAATTCGGCTCCAGCATCATCATCTGATAGATTTCGAGCCGCTTTTTCTCGCCGCCGGAAAAGCCGACATTCAGCGCGCGCTTCAGCATTTCCGCATCCAGTTTCAGCGCCTTGCCGATCTCGCGGGATTTCTTGATGAAGTCAGGTGCGGAAATCTCGTCCTCGCCGCGCATCTTGCGCTGGGCGTTCATCGCGGCGCGAACAAAGGTCATCACCGGCACGCCGGGAATCTCGACCGGATACTGGAAGGACAGGAACAGGCCCTTGGCAGCGCGCTCTTCCGGATCCATGTCCAGAATGTCGTCGCCGTTCAGCGTCGCGGTTCCGCCAGTGACCTCATATCCGTCCCGGCCGGTCAGCACATAGGACAGGGTGGACTTGCCGGCGCCGTTCGGCCCCATGATCGCGTGGACCTCGCCTTTCGGCACTTCCAGCGACAGACCATTGATGATGGTCTTGGCGTCGTCTTCATCGCCGACAGTGGCGGTCAGGTTTTCAATCTTCAACATGGGGTGCATTTAAGTGTCCTTGTCCTCCGGGGAAAGCCCCCGCGGCAGCAATGACGCCAATAGGTCTTCACTCTCTGAATTGGTAAACTTTGGTGACATACCAGACGAGATGCGGAAGCGCACAAGCGAACCACGCTATCATGACCCCGCCAGCCACAGCTTCGTTGTCCGCGAATGCGCTGAATAGTAGCCCAAGCGGAACAGAGTAAGCAAAGAACAGTCCATAGAAGTACTTCACCATGAACTTCCAGGCCGCTCGGTTCCGCGGCCAGCCCCGCATTAGTGTGACTCGGGCGAATCGCGGACGTTCCACGTCATCCGCGTGTGGTATCTGATAAGGGCGAAGTTCTTCTCGTTTACCCAACGCTGCCCTCAAGGCTGACTTTCAGCAGGCTTTGGGCCTCAACGGCAAACTCCATCGGCAGCTCCTGCAGCACTTCGCGGACAAAGCCGTTCACGAGAAGGGCGACCGCTTCTTCCTCGCCCATGCCGCGCTGGCGGACATAGAACATCTGGTCGTCCGACAGCTTGGTCGTCGTCGCCTCATGCTCCAGCTGTGCATCGGCCCGGCGGTTCTCCACATAGGGCACGGTGTGCGCGCCGCAGCGATCTCCGATCAGCAAACTGTCACACTGGGTAAAATTGCGCGCCTTGTCGGCCTTGCGGTTGATCGAGACGAGACCGCGATAGGTGTTATTGGATTTGCCGGCCGAAATGCCCTTGGAGATGATCCGGCTGCGCGTGCGCTTGCCGAGATGGATCATCTTGGTGCCGGTATCGGCCTGCTGGCGCCCATTAGTAACGGCGATGGAGTAGAACTCGCCGACACTGTCATCGCCGCGCAGGATGCAGCTCGGATATTTCCAGGTCACGGCAGACCCCGTCTCGACCTGCGTCCAGCTGATCTTCGACCGGTCGCCCCGGCAGTCGCCGCGCTTGGTCACGAAATTGTAGATGCCGCCCTTGCCGTTCTCGTCGCCCGGCCACCAGTTCTGCACGGTGGAATACTTGATCTCGGCATCTTCCAGCGCGACCAGTTCCACAACAGCCGCGTGCAGCTGATTCTCGTCGCGCATCGGCGCCGTACAACCTTCCAGATAGGACACATACGCGCCTTCATCAGCAATGATGAGCGTGCGCTCGAACTGGCCGGTATTCTCGGCATTCATGCGGAAATAGGTCGACAGTTCCATCGGGCAGCGCACGCCCTTGGGCACATAGACAAAGGTCCCGTCCGAGAAGACGGCGCTGTTCAGCGTCGCAAAGAAATTGTCCGATTGCGGCACCACCGTGCCGAGATATTTTTTCACCAGGTCCGGATATTCATGCACGGCTTCCGAGATCGACATGAAGATCACGCCGGCCTTTTCCAGCTCCTTGCGGAACGTGGTGGCGACGGACACGGAGTCGAAAACGGCATCGACGGCCACGCGCGGCGCCTCGCGCGGCGCCTCGCGCGCCGCCGCTGCGGTTTCGGCCGCACCTTCGACGCCCAGCAGGACTTCCGCCTCGCGCAGCGGGATACCCAGCTTTTCGTAGGTTTCGAGGATTTCCTTCGGGACGTCGTCAATCGACTCATACTTCGCGCCGGTCTTGGGCGCGGCATAGTAATAATAGTCCTGGTAGTTGATGGTCGGATAATCGACCATCGCCCAGGTCGGCTCTTCCATGGTCAGCCAGCGGCGATAGGCCGCCAGGCGCCATTCGAGCAGCCATTCCGGCTCTTCCTTCTTGGCTGAGATGAAGCGGATCGTATCTTCGGACAGGCCCTTCGGGGCCATGTCCATTTCAATGTCCGTGACAAAGCCTGCGGAATAGTTTTCCGACTCGAGCGCCTTCGCGGCCTCGACCGTTCCCTGGTCGATGCTGTCCTTCACCTTCACCTCGGTGCAGTCATCATCATGGTCTTCGATGCCGCCGCAGCAATCCATATCTAGTCTTTCTTCTCAATCCCGTCTGGAAGCACGGAAATAAGCGCCACACCAAACGCAATAATGACTGACTGGACCAAGCTCTGTTCAAAGAGAAAATCCAGCAGAAATGTTAGTATCAGCCCGATGGCAAACCAAATAAGGAGTGCTCTCGCTATGGCGGCCCCCATCAGGCTGTTTCCTTCAATACCGTCCGCCGGGCTGCGTCGAGCCAGGCATCTGCCACGCCGGTGAAATCCTCCGGCGTGCTGTTCCATCCAAAGCTGGTGCGGATTGCCGATTCCGCAAGGGCGTCAGATGCGCCCATCGCCAGCAATACGAGCGACCGCTTCACCTTGCCAGATGAACATGCAGAGCCCGCCGAAATGCACACACCCGCCAGATCCATCGCCATGACCTGCGTTTCCGCCGCAAAGCCCGCCTTGGCAAAGTTTGACGTCCCGGCCAGCCGCTCGGCGGCCTTGCCCATGACCGTCACGCCCGCCTCGCGCTCGAGACGCGCTTCCATATCATTTCGATATCCTGCCAGCATAGCATATTTCGGCAATTCCTTCACGGCGGCCCCCACTGCCGCGCCAAATCCGGCCTGCGCGGCGACATTTTCGGTTCCGGACCGCAATCCGCGCTCCTGCCCCCCGCCATGCGTCACGGCCTTCAGGGGCGCGCCTGCCCGGTGCCACAAGGCTCCGGCGCCCTGCGGGCCACCAATCTTGTGCGCCGACAGGCTGAGATAGTCGACACCGAGCAGGCCGACATTCACAGAGATCTTGCCGAGGCCCTGCACCGCATCACAGATCGTCAGCCCCCCCGCTTCGCGCACGATGCGGGCCGCTACCGCGACAGGCTGGATCACGCCGGTCTCATTGTTGGCCAGCATCAGGCACAGGACCGGCGTGCCGAGCTTTTCGTGATCCCAGTCCGCAACCTGATCCGACAATTGCTCCAGGTCCAGAAGGCCATCCGGCGTCACATAGGCTGTTTGAACCCTTGCGCCCGAATGCGCCGCCGCCTTGGTCACCGCTTCATGCTCAATGGCCGAGACGAGGAAGGTGCAGTTTCCGTCCAGCGCCGCGACCACACCATGAATGGCCAGATTGTCTGCCTCGGTTCCGCCGCCCGTCAGCACAATATCCTCGGCCCGGCTGCCAATGGCACCACCAATCGCCGTGCGCGCGCGTTCCAGCACGCCGCGCGCCGCCCGGCCGGACGTGTGCACGGAGGACGGATTGGTCGCGCCCATGTCCCAGACGTCCAGCATGGCCTGACGCGCTTCCGGCCTCAGCGGCGAGGTTGCATTGTGGTCGGCATAGATCATGGGGGGGATATACTCGTTTCGCGGCGTTTTTGCAGGTGTAGAAAAATTTGCTTTTCACAGCTCAAATGGCTTATGACCGCGCCCTTCCCCCGTGACCAGCGAGTATGACATGGCAGAACTCATCATTCCGGGCCCGCAGGGCCGCATCGAAGCCCGTTACACAGAGCCGCCGGTTCCCGGCGCACCGATCGCCCTGATCCTGCACCCACACCCCAAGGCGGGCGGCACGATGCAGGATCCCATCTCGATCCTGCTCTATCAGATGTTCGAACGTCACGGCTTCGGCGTCCTGCGCTACAATTCGCGCGGCGTTGGCCGCAGCCAGGGCCAATATGACCAGGGCATCGGCGAACTGGAAGATGCCGCCTTTGTGCTCGACTATGTCGAGAATTTGGCTGAGAGCCCGCGCTATGTCTGGTGTGCCGGCTACAGCTTTGGCGCCTGGATCACGCTGCAGCTGCTGATGCGCCGTCCGGAGATCGACGGCTTCCTCGCCATCTCGCCGCCGGCCAATCACTACGACCTGTCCTTCCTTGCGCCCTGCCCGGCCTCCGGCCTGATCGTGTCTGGCGACACTGACTCCATCTCGTCTCCGGAAGACGTCGAACGTGCGCTGACCAAGGTGCGCGTCCAGAAGGGCGAGCAGATCGACCGGGCCACCGTGAAGGGTGCCAATCACTTCTATCAGGACAAGCGCGACGAGCTGATCGGGCTTTGTGAAGACTATTTGCTGCAGCGTCTGGCGGACGCCGAGGAGAAGCTGCGCCTCGAAGCCGAGGAAGACTAGGCCAGCAGCGTCCCGCCTCCCATGGGGGCGGGAACGCCGGTCGTCGAGGGCCAGCTGATCGGCAGGCCACGGGCCGTCCGCGCAGCCAGAAACGCAAACGCCTCCGCCTCGATGGAATCCCCGCGCCAGCCAACGGCCTCGGCCGAACGCACCTCACAGGCCACAGACTCTGACAGGGCCCGCATCAGCGCCGGATTGTGGCGCCCGCCGCCGCACACAATCATGCGGGCAGGATATTCCGGCAAATGCGCCACGCCCCGCGCCACCGCGCGCGCACTAAATGCGGTCAGTGTTGCCGCGCCATCCTCGACCGACAAGCCGCGGACCATACTGGCATTGAAGTCGTAGCGGTCCAGGGATTTCGGCGGGGCCTGATCGAACCAGTCATGATCAAGCAGCTGCGCCAGCAAGCCCTCATGGGCGCGCCCGGCAGAGGCGAGCCGGCCGCCTGCATCGTGGGTCCCGAGCCCGTGTCCCTCGACCCATTCGTCTATCGGCCCGTTTGCCGGGCCGGTGTCGAACGCGATCAGCGTGCCGTCCCGCATCCGCGCGGTGATGTTTGCGACGCCCCCAAGATTGAGGACACAGGCCGCCTCGTCTCCCAGCCGGTCCAGCAAGGCGGCATGATAGGCCGGCGCCAATGGCGCGCCCTGGCCGCCCGCTGCCACGTCTCCGGTGCGGAAGTCACAGGCCACCGGCACGCCCAGCGCGGCCCGCATCCCCGGCGCGTCTATCAATTGCAGGGTTGCCCCGGGTGCAGCGTCTTTCGGGGCTCTGTGCAACACGGTCTGGCCGTGCACACCGGCCAGTCGGGGCATCGGCCCGGACCAGTCATCCTGTAATTGCACCCAGGCGGCAGCATGGGTCTGCGTGATCACGCGCCGCGCCGCGTCGAATTCGGTCTCCGGGGCTGGCCCCGTCCAGTTCCAGGCGCGGGCTGCATCAGTCGCGCGCTGCAGGACGACGCGCTCCCCGGCTGTGTATTTCCGTTCTGCCGTCGCGCCAAACTCCAGCACACGGGCGCCATCGGTCAGGATCAGCGCCGCGTCCACCGCGTCCAGCGATGTGCCCGACATGAAGCCGGCGACCCAGAACGGTTCAGAATTTTCACTGATGGAGTTCAAGATGTCTGCTTTCCATGTTACGCGCGGGCGCTTCACGGAGACACGAGAAGATGAGCGAATACAAGTCGGAATTCCTGAAAACCCTGTCCGACAGGGGTTTCATCAAACAGGTCACGCATCCAGCGGAAATGGATGCCTACTGCCAGACGGGCATTCCGACGGCCTATATCGGCTATGACGCAACGGCTGACAGCCTTCATGTCGGCCACCTGATGCAGATCATGATGCTGCGCCACCTGCAAAAGGCAGGCGGCAAGCCGATTGTGCTGATCGGTGGCGGCACCACCAAGGTCGGTGACCCGACGGACAAGGAAAAGTCCCGCCCGCTTCTTACCGACGCGCAGATCGCCGAGAACATGGAAGGCATCAAGAAGGCTTTCCTGCCTTTCCTCAGCTTCGGTGACGGCCCGACCGATGCGATCATGGTCAACAATGACGACTGGCTCGGCAAGCTCGGATACATCGAGATGCTGCGCAGCGTGGGCACCTATTTCACCATCAACACGATGGTGAAGCAGGACACCGTTGCCCGCAGGCTGGCAGCCGAGCAGCCCTACACCTTCCTCGAATTCAACTACCTGCTGATGCAGTCCTATGACTTCCTGGAACTCTTCCGTCGCCACAATTGCCGCATGCAGATCGGCGGCTCGGACCAGTGGGGCAACATTGTCGGCGGCGTCGACCTGATCCACAAGGCGATCAGCGGCGAGGCCTTCGGCCTGACGGCCCACCTGATCACCACCGCGTCCGGCGGCAAGATGGGCAAGACGGCCGATGGCGCAGTCTGGCTCAACGCCGACCGCAAGAGCCCGTACGAATACTGGCAGTTCTGGCGCAACACGGAAGACGCCGATGTCGGCCGCTTCCTGCGCCTGTTCACGGAACTGCCGCTGGACGAGATCGCCCGGCTGGAAGCCCTTGAAGGCGCAGAGATCAACACGGCGAAAATCGTGCTGGCCAACGAAGCGACGCGCATGCTGCATGGCGACGCGGCGGCAAGGGAATCCGAAGCCGCCGCAGCCGCAGTGTTCGCCGCCGGCGGATCTGCAGAGGCCCTGCCGACGGTGGATGTGCCGACGGCCGATCTTGAAACCGGCATGCTGGTGGCCGCTGCCTTCACCGCCGCAGGCCTGACGGACTCCAATGGGGAGGCCCGCCGCCTGATCAAGCAGGGCGCCGCCAGGGTGAACGATGTTCAGGTGAAGGACCAGAACGCCTCGCTGGCCGCAGCAGACCTTGTCGACGGCACCATCAAGCTGTCAGCCGGCAAGAAGCGTCACGCCCTGATCCGCGCTGTCTAGAATTCCTCTTCGGGAATCGGCGGCAGTTCCGACGGGATCGGCACGTCTTCCGGCCGGGTTTCGGCTTCAGGAATATTCGTCTCCGCCGGGTTTTCGAAGATCCGGCGGATGACCCCCGGCGCCAGCGCCGAGAGCGGATTGACCGAGACATTCGCCTTTTCCAGGCTGCCGCGCACGCTGTAGGTCAGCGAGAAGACGCCCTCGCCGTCCCGCCCGACCACCAGATCCCCGATGATCGGAATTCCTCCGAGGGCGGAGTTCATGCCGAAGCTGGGCACCAGCACGCCGTCGACACTGATATCATTGTCCGCGCCGAGATAGCCATTCACCGTCAGGCCGAGGGCCGGTCCCTGCGCCTTGCCGCCGGTCACCACATACCGGTCCCCGGCAATCGTCAGCGGAATGTCGATGCGCGAGAACAACACCCCGTCCCCGCCCAGCGTGTCGGCCAGCCCGCGCAGCGAGGCGAGCGACAGGATCTGCGTCAGGAAAGGTGCATTGTGCAGGCGGCCATTCGTGATTGCGATGTCAAAGCGCGAGGGCTGCCCGTCGCGTGCCAGCAGCCCGTCGAGGTCCAGCCGCCCGCCCTCCAGAAAGTCCAGCTCCAGGAACGCGCTGGCAATGAAGCCGGCATCGCTGCTGACCACCTTGATCCGCGTGCCTTCCGGTGAGGAGCCATCCAGATCGATATTGAATTCGGAGCCGTCATCGGTCTTGCCGGTCGCCGACAGCTTCTGCATGCCGTTCACGGTCGACAGCCAGGACACATCGGCATTGCGCACATACATGCCTGCGCCCAGCGTCAGCGTGTCGACATCCGCCTCGACGCTCAGCGGCGCGCCGCCTCGCTCATTGGCATCGCCCAGCGCCCCGATGCCCGGCAGCGCGCCGGAAAGATCGAGATAGGCGCCGGTCAGCGCGACCTGCAGATTGCCGTCATCGCTGCGGGTGATCTGGCCGGCCACATCGGCAGTATCTGCCAGGAAGGCGCGGCGCAGGTCCGCCGATACCAGCCGGGAGTCGCCGCCCAGCGTGAACTTGCCATCGAGATACGCATCCTCGCTGGTGAACAATATGTCGGAGGAAAACCCGTCCGCCACGCGTTCATAATGGACCGACACGTCTCCGCCGATGCCAGCCGGTTTCACCCAGCCGATCTCTGACAGATCAAGCCGGGCCTCGCCGAGATCCATTTCCACATTGGCGACCGACACTTCCTCATCCTCAATGGAGGCCTGGATTTTTGCCGGCACTTCTCCCGTCAGGTAGGCCCGGCCAGGCAGCCCGAACCGGTTGAGCACGTCCGGCGTCACGATGGCGGTCGCTTCCAGGGCCGAAGGCGCGTCACCATCCCGGAACCCGTCCGTCCAGGTGAACTGGACGGGAGACGGCCCCAGATCGCCGGTGCCGGTCACGGTCAGGCCGTCCTGCGTCACCTTCACCTGCGCGTCGGCATTCACCAGATTGATGCCCAGCGCCGCCCGCTTCAGGCCGCCCTCCGTCACCCTGCCAATGGCCGTGAACCGCACATCCTCGTCCGGCACATTGTCCAGCGCCGGGCGGAACATCTCGAAGGTCGCTTCGGCCTCGCCGGTCAGGCGCGTTTCATCAAAGCCGAGCTGCAGCCGCGACTCGTTCAGCGTGGTGATGACCTTCACGGCCGGGCCATGTCCCCGCGCGAAAACCCGGAAATCCTCGCCCTTCGGATTGAAGGCCGGAAAATCGACCAGCGCTTCATCGACCGCCCAGCCGCCATAATCGCCGCGATTCACAATGACCCGGAAACTGTTGCCGGTCAGGCGGCCGCGTCCGACAGCATTGCGGGCCGCCGGCAGGTCGTCCAGAAATTTCACATCCGCGGAATTGATGTCGAAGGTCAGGTTGAGATCCTCATCCCGCAGATAGCCCTCGGCAAAGCTGTCCCGCGCCAGCGTCAGCTGCGCCTGCAGTCCGGTGATGTCGGTATTGGTGATGCGTTTGCGCGTGAAGGAGCGCGCGCCGGTGCCGAGCGTTACCGGCCACAGCGCCAGCACGGTCTCCCGGGACACAACCCCTTCCGTTGCCAGTTCCAGCGTGCCGGTAAAGGGAGGCTCGCCCGGCTGACGATCGGCCAGCATCCCGATCTCGGCATCCAGCGTGTACACGGCCTCCTCGGACGTGAATTGCAGCCGCGTATCGCTGAGACGCCGGGATTCGAAATCCGCCATCCCGCTCATTCGCACATCCAGGAAGGACACCGGCGCCTCCAGCACGGGCGTGACATCCAGGCCGAGCGCCGGGCTGGTCAGGCGGAACCGCCGCGCGCCGGAGCCCTTGAGCGCGTCGAAAATCTCCAAATTCAGCTGGCCGGACACGGGCCCAAACCGGCTCGACTTCCAGTCGACCTGCAAATCGTCCTGCGCGGCGGCATAGGTCAGGGCGAGGTCCAGATCCGACACCGGCGTGCCCGACTCGCCGAACGGCAGGATGCCCTCTTCCAGCTTCGCCTTGATGATGATTTCCTCGACGCCCTGCGCCGCAGACGTGTCGAATTCCACAGTGATGTCTGCCGGCACGCCGGACAGCGACTCTCCGCGCGCACCGAGCCGCGCTGACAGGTCTGCCAGAGACCATTGGGCGGCAGCCAGCGAGGCCTGCATGCGGCTGCTCAGCTCGCTTGTCCGGATGTCCAGGGCCATGCCGCCGGGCAGACCGGTTCCGACCCCGCTGCCGGACATCGACAAGGTCAGCCCGTCCTCGGTGACCGACAGGGCGCCGCGCGACTCGGCCAGCTTGAAGAGCGGCGCGCCGTCCGCGCCGAACACCCGCATCTCGAAATCTTCGTAGGACAGCCGTTCCAGGCTGAACTCCTGCTGCTCTTCCCGCAGCACGGTCAGAATCATCGGCAGGACGACATTGACCCGCTCAAGCCATTCGCCCGGCGTCTGCGGCATCTGCCCGGCCGGGATGTCGGGCAAGGGGTCCCCGGCTATGTACCATTTGCCCTCGTCGGCCTGGGTGACATCGACCCAGCCTTCCGCGAGGCTCAGTCCCAGTACTTCGACATCCCCGAGCACCAGCGCCGATCCGGACAGCACGATCCGCGCCCGCTCCGCCTCGGCGGCCACATTGCCCTCCTCGTCCAGCATCCGGATATCATATCCGGTGACCAGGACCCGGCGATCCTCTGCCGACCATTCCAGAAAGACATCATCCACGGTGACCGGCCGGCCATCCCGCGAATTGGTCAGGGCGCGCTCGATATCGTCCCGGAACATTTCCAGTTCGATCGGGCCGCTGGACAGGCGGAAGACAAGAAGCCCTGCCAGGAGCAGCACCACAAGTATCAATCCGCCGAGTATTTCAAGGATGATGAGGGCAGCTGGCTGGCGGACCAATTCGGAAACTCCGGAAATCGACTAAAAATTGCGTTCCATAGTGATATATGCACACGGACGTGACCGCACCATAGGAGGAAAACATGGCGAAATCCCTGCAGGAAGGTGACAAGGCCCCCGACTTTTCCATGCCGTCAACCGATGGCACGATCCAGCTCAAGGATTTCAAGGGCAGCTATCTCGTCCTCTACTTCTATCCGAAGGACGACACGCCCGGCTGCACCACGGAAGCCAAGGACTTCACGTCGCTGGCTGGCGAGTTCGCCAAGCGGAATGCCAAAATCGTGGGCGTCTCCCGCGATCCGATGGCCAAGCATGAAAAATTCGCGGCCAAGCATGAACTCGACGTGATCCTGGCCAGCGACGAATCTGGCGAGACCACCGAATCTTATGGCACATGGGTCGAGAAAAACATGTACGGCAAACGTTATATGGGCGTCGCACGGGCCACATTCCTGATCGACCCCTCGGGCACAATCATTAAATCTTGGAAAAAAGTCCGCGTGAAAGGGCATGCAGAGGCGGTTCTGGAAGAACTCCCCGCCTGAATAAAAGCCTTGAATGACAAGGTTTAGCCCCCCGGAAGTTATTGTTAACGGCAGGTTTACCCTGTTGAGCGAATTATTTCAGGAATTGTGCGCGTTAGGGGTTTCGTCCCTTAGTGTTTCCGGTATTAATTCCCTACGGGTTTGGGAACTTGCTGTAGGTGGTGTTGCAGTAAGCGGTGTGATTCCAGTCGACGGGTGGCGTGAATGGCGAAATGGAGTGCGAATCTCAAAGCGACGTTTGATCGCGCATTTCCCGAACGGCAAATCTATCATCGCAGCGGCGGCACAGTCCGCTACATTTCCATTTCTCCCTGGCAGCAGGCCATCTTCGCCGTCGGCGCAACCGCGCTTGCCGGCTGGACCCTTTTCCTGACCGGAACCTTTGCGCTTGGCGGCTCGTCAGGCTCCCTCACGGGCAGCTCGGATGATCGCGAACTCGCCAAGTATGAGCGCTGGGTTCAGGATCTGCGCGCAAAGGATGCCCTGTCCCGCTCGTTGCTCGAGGAGCGCACCGACGCGTTCCAGCGCGAGACCGCCGAATGGGAAGATCGCCAGAAGGCGCTTGAGGAATTGTTCGAGCAGCTCAAGGGCGATGAAGACCTCGAAGTTTCCGCCCTCAAGGGCGATGGCGCCGACCTGCTGGTTCAGGCCTCGATCGAAGAGGCAGATGACCGTCAGTCGCGCGACGGCTTCCGCATGACGGCGTCGCTGGATGCGAGCGGCAACCGCGTCAGCGTCAGAAAACTGAAATACAATCAGGAGCGCATGCTGGATGAGGCCGAGGATCTGGCCATCGAGCGCGCCGAACGCGCCCGCAGCGTGATCCAGCTGACCACGATCGGCAGCGACCGGATCATGGAGAGCGCCGAGATGGGCGGCCCGCTTGTGTCCATGGCCAATCTGACCTCTGGCACCGGCAACGGCCTGTCGGATCAGGATGCCAGCTTCTACAACCGCCTGACGGAAACACAGGCCCGCGTGGCCGAAATGCAGTATTATGAACAGATTGTTGAAAGCCTGCCGCTTGGCGCGCCTGTCGGCGTGCCTTTCCGCTACACCAGTCCGTACGGAATTCGCGTAGATCCTTTCATCAAGCGCCCGCGCTGGCACAATGGCATTGATGTGGCCGCCTATGGCGGTGCACCAATCATTGCGTCCGGTCCGGGCAAAGTGAGCTTTGCCGGCGCACGCTCCGGCTACGGTCGTGTGGTCGAGATCGACCATGGCTACGGGTTCAAGTCGCGCTATGGCCACCTTCGGTCCATCACGGTATCAAAAGGCGATACGGTGGAAGTCGGTGACCTTGTGGGGAAAATGGGCACGACCGGACGGAGCACCGGATATCACCTCCATTTCGAGGTGCTGTTCAACGGCAAAGCATATGATCCAGTAAAGTTTTTGAAAGCAGGCCGCCATGTTCACGAAGAATAACAAATCCAGTGACACCACCCCCACCCCGTCGGAACCCATGAAGGCCGCACCGGCCCAGGACGCCATCCGTGGCGCGTCGTCCAAACCGGCAGCCCGTGCCGCCTCCATCATTTGTGCCGACATGAAGATCAACGGCTCCGTGTCGTCCGAAGGCGCGCTGCAAATTGACGGAACCGTCGATGGCGACGTTGCTGCCAGCGACATCACGATTGGCGCCAGCGGCCACATCACCGGCGAAGTGAAGGCCGAAGTCGTTCGCGTGAAGGGCCGCATCAAGGGCTCCATTCGCGCGCGCAAGGTCGAACTGGAAACCGGCGCCCATGTGAAGGGCGACATCGTCCATTCGTCCCTGCAGATCCAGTCGAATGCGGTCTTCGAGGGCCAGGTCAAGCATGCGGACGATCCGCTGAAGGACACGGCACCCAAGGCTGCGGCTGCCGCCAATGAGAGCAAGCCGATGGCCTCATCCGGACCGGCCGGCTACGGCATCTCGCCATCCGCCTCCTGAGGCCGGCGCCACACGCCCATCAGAAAAGCCGGTTCCGAAGGGAACCGGCTTTTTCATTTCAGGCATGGAAACAAGTGCGTCAGGCAGTGGCGCGGCGGACAAGGGCCGTGGTCATCCGGGCTCCTTCGACAACCACCGTATCCCCGGTCCGGATCATCTCGCCTTCCACCGCTTCCGCGCGCCAGACCGTATCCCCGATACGGACCTGACCGGACCCGGAGAGGAAATCTCCCATGGCCATGCCGCGCTGACCGATCAGGGCGGCCATCCGCCGATTGAGTGTCGGATGATCCGGCGAACTCTTGCGGATACCGGACAGGACCGTACGTCCGAAAACAATCAGCGCCGTGGAGGCGATGCCGAAGACCACCATCTGCCATTGCCACACCGTCCAGGCATCGGGCGCGAAATAGGCGAAACCGGAGGTCAGCCAGGCGGCGATGGCGACCATGAGCAGGTCGAAGGTCCCGGTCATCATCTCGATCCCGAACAGGATCAGTCCAAGGACCAGCCAGTGCCAGAAGGTGAGTTCGGAAAAGACCTGTTCCATCTGATCAGCTTCCTTTCTTGTCAGTCAGCCCCTTGATGCCCTCAATGGTGCCGATGATGCTCGAAAACTCTGCCGGAATGATGACCGTCTTCTGCTGCTCGGACGAAGCCAGCTTCGCAAAGGCATCGACATAGGCCTGGCCGAGGAAATAGTTGACGGCATTCACGTCGCCACGGGCGATCGCTTCGGACACCATGGCAGTGGCCTTGGCCTCGGCCTCGGCTTCACGCTCGCGGGCCTCGGCATCGCGGAAGGCAGCCTCGCGGCGGCCTTCAGCCTCCAGGATCTGGGCCTGCTTCTGGCCTTCCGCCTTGAGGATGGCAGACTGCTTGTCGCCTTCGGCCGTCAGGATTTCCGCACGTTTCAGGCGCTCGGCTTTCATCTGCCGGGCCATGGCTTCGGTGATGTCGGCCGGCGGGCTGAGATCGGCGATCTCGATCCGCGTGACTTTCACACCCCAGGGATTGGTGGCCGCGTCGATCACGGTCAGCAGGCGGGCATTGATGTCATCGCGATTGGACAGGACCTCGTCCAGATCCATGGAGCCGACCACGGTCCGGATATTGGTCAGGGCGAGATTGGTGATGGCGTGATGGAGATTGTTGACCTCATAGGCCGCCGCCACGGCGTCCACCACCTGGATGAAGACCACGGCGTCACACGACACCATGGCGTTGTCCTTGGTGATGACTTCCTGCTGCGGCACGTCCAGCACGGTTTCCATCATGTTCATCTTCCGGCCGACCCGGTCGACAAACGGCGTGATGATGGACATGCCGGGATTCAGGGTCCGTGTGTAACGGCCAAAGCGCTCAACCGTATAATTGTAGCCCTGCGGTACGAACTTGAACGCAGACATCAGCCCAATCAGGCCGACCACGGCGATCAGTATGAAAGCAGCAAAACTCGGATCCATGTATTCCTCTCCTTCTGTTACCCAGAATTAATGTGGGAGAGGTTTTCCGTTTTTCAATAATAATTTAATGAAAAACGGCGCGCCCAGCCCCACCAGACGCGCCGTAAATCGCACAACTTGCTTAAGAAACCTTCTCAGGATTAAAGTTGATTCAGCATGTAATCGGCGCTGGAAACCTTGAATTCTCCGCCATCTTCCACGTTGAGTTCGGAAACCGTACCGTCCTTGACGATCATGGAATAGCGCTGCGAGCGCTGGCCCATGCCGAATCCGCTGGCATCCATTTCCAGACCGATGGCCTTCGCGAAGGCGCCATTGCCGTCTGCCAGCATGCGCACGGTCTCGCCCGCGCCGGCATCCTTGCCCCAGGCACCCATGACGAAGACGTCATTCACGGACGTGCAGACAATCTCGTCCACCCCCTTCGACTTCAGGTCGCCGGCCTTGTCGACAAAGCCCGGCAGGTGGCGGGCCGAACAGGTCGGCGTGTAGGCGCCGGGCACGGCGAACAGCGCGATCGTCTTGCCGCCGAACACCTGATCCGTCGTGCGCGGCTGGGGGCCATCGGCGGTCATTTCCATGAAGGTGGCGTCCGGAAGCTTGTCTCCGACTTTGATGCTCATCAGCTGGTCTCCTTGATGCTGTCCTGCCCAATTAGACCGCCAGCGGCCCGGCGACAAGCGGGCACGCCCTTGCCAAGCCCCGGGATTTCGCCCAGCATCAGTCTGGAAAGGGAGCCCTCATGGATGTCGACCTGACAGGCAAATTGCTGATCGCCCTGCCCGGCATAGGCGATCCCAGATTTACCCGGTCTGTCATCCTGATCTGCGCGCATTCCCCCGAATTCGCGATGGGCATCGTGCTCAACAAGCCCATGCAGGGCCTGACCCTGCCCCAATTGCTCGATCAGCTGGACGTGCCGGTCGAGATCGACATTCCCGAAGACCTCGTACTGGATGGCGGACCGGTCAGCAGCGACCGGGGCTTCGTGCTGCACACGGATGATGTCATCAGCGAGGGGGCGACGCTCGAGATTGACGGCACATTCTGCATGACGGCCACACGGGACATCCTGACCGCGATCGCCTCTGCCCATCGGCCGGCCCGGTCAGTGCTGGCGCTGGGATATTCCGGCTGGGGCGCCGGCCAGATCGAATATGAACTGGCGGAAAATGCCTGGCTGGTCGCCGATCCCAGCCCGGACCTCGTCTTCGGCGCAGACCATGATGACAAATGGGACGCCGCGCTGCACCAGCTCGGCATCGACAGCGGACGCCTGCAGATTCACCCCGGCACAGCCTGATCAGGACGTCAGGAAGGCAATCGCATTGGCTTCTTCCATCGGGCGGGCGAACGCAAAGCCCTGCGCATAGTCAAATCCCAGGCTGCGCAGGCGGGCCGCATCATCCTTGTGCTCGACTCCTTCGGCCGTCGTGGTCATGCCGAGGCGCGCTGCCAGCAGGGTCAGGGTGCCCAGAATGGTGTCGGTGCGCTGCTGGCCCAGCCGCCGGGTCAGGCCGTGATCGATCTTCAGACTGTCCGCCGGGAAATCGGCCAGCCAGGCAAAGGAGGAATGCCCCGTGCCGAAATCATCCAGCACCAGGCCCGCCCCCACGGCCTTCAACGCCATGACGGCGGCCAGCGCGTCGGTCTCGTCCCTGAGGGCGGCCTGCTCGGTCAATTCGATGCGCAGCGCCTTCTCCGGCAGGTCATAGCCCTGCATCAGCGCCTCCACCAGCGCCGGCAGCGTGCTGCGCGCCAGATCCCGCGCCGTCAAATTCACATGCATGAACAGGTCCGCCCGGCCGGACGCTTCGCGCAGCTTCGACAGGGTCTCCGCCGACCGGATCAGCATGTTCGAGGCCAGCGCCTCGTCCTCATACCGGCTGGGCGGATTGCGATGGGCTCCATCATCCCACCGGGCCAACGCCTCGAATCCCGCCACATGGCCATTGCCCAGCGAAACGATGGGCTGGAAGACGGGATAGAGATCCGGACCGGGCTGCAGGTCCGATGGATCGATATCGGCAAAATCGCTGCCGGCCAGCACCATGCCATGTGCTTCGTCTTCCCCGACAAAGGCACCAACCAGATGAATGTCCTGCCCGCTCGACAGGGTGAGATTGCACCGCACGGGCCCGTCGGCGATGTCGAACGCCTTGTCCAGCCGCCCCCGGCTGAGCCCCTCGAACATCTGCTCCAGCGCGGCAATCGACCAGTCGCCGTTCAGGTCCGACAGGGCGCTGCCCCGCGGTGCGTCGATCACCAGGTGCCGGTTGCTGGCGGTCCAGTGCCAGCTTCCCTGCGGCTGGCTCGCCTCGTCTGGCAGCATATTGCGAACCTCCTGCAATCGGTCAGGACCGGGTAAGGGCGAAGAGGACATGATCGCGGCGAACGCCGGCAATCTCAAGGTATTCCTTCGCATGGCCTTCCTCCAGGAAGCCGCACGCCTCCAGCACTTTCCGCGAACGCAGATTTGATGCCAGAATGCCGGCCTCGACCCTGTGCAGCTGCAGTTCGGACAGCGCCCAGTCACACACCGCCTTCACGCTCTCCTGCATGAAGCCATGGCCCTGATAGTCCTCCCCCAGCCAGTAGCCGAGGCTGGCACTGTTGGCGGGCCAGGCCCGCACATTGGTCAGCGACACGCCCCCCACCAGTCGGCCGTCCTTCAGCCGGCGAACCAGGAAGACATAGGCCCGCCCCCGCTTCCAACCGGCTTTCCAGGCATGCAGGCGCCGGGCCCAGTCCGCCCGGGAATTGGCATCCTTCGGCCAGCTCGGCTCCCAGGGCTGGAGATGTTTGCGGCTGCGCCGGCGCAGGCTGGACCAGTCCTCGAAATCCTTCTTCCGCGCCGGTTCGATCACCAGCCGGCGGGAGACGATAACCGTGTCCTTGCGCGAGACAGCCATGACCTAGCGGGCCAGCTTCCCGACCCGTTCGTGCACGGCGCCCAGGCTCGGCTCGATCCGCTCGAAAATTTCCGAAGCCGCCAGCACGTCCGAGGCATGGTCCGGCAGGCCGGCATCGCGGCCGGTCGCTTCGCGCACCGTCTCCGGGAATTTTGCGGGCGACGCCGTGGCCAATACCACCGTCGTGACGCCGTCGTCTGCCACCGTGTTGCGCGCGACATGCGTGCCGACAGCCGTATGCGGACAGATCAGCCAGCCTGTTTCGCGCTCGAACCGGCGCATCTCTTCCATCGTGTCGCCATTGCTGACGCTGATGGCGCGGATGCCGGAGCAGGACAGACGGCTGGTCGCCGCATCCGGCAAGTCGGCCTCTCCGGACTGGGCGAACCGGTCATATACGCTGCGGACCGCGTCACTGTCCCGTCCGGACATCTCGAACAACAGCCGTTCGAAATTGGACGGGATGGAAATGTCCATGGCCGGGCTGGGCGTGGCCACCGTCGGACGGCGGGACATCACACCGGTCGTGAACAGGCGCATCAGCGCGTCGTTCTCGTTCACGGCACAGATGATCTCCAGTCCCCCCGGCAACAGGCCGCAACGGGCCGCCACATAGCCTGCAAGGGCATCGCCCATATTGCCACTCGGCACGATGAACCGGATCTTCTGCCCGGCAAGCGCCGCCTGCGACGTCGCATAGTACACCATCTGCGCCGCAATCCGGGCCCAGTTGATGGAATTGACCCCGGACAAGCCGACCCGTCCGACAAACTCACGGTCGGCGAACAGGGATTTGACGATGGACTGGCACTGGTCGAAATCGGTATCGAGCGCGAGGTTCAGGACATTGGACGCGCCCGTCGTCGTCATGAACAGGCGCTGGATCGGAGACACACGCTCGAACGGGTGCAGGATCACCAGGTCGGCATGGCGGGCCCCGGCAAAGGCCGCCGCCGCCGCGCCGCCCGTATCGCCGGATGTGGCACACATGATCGTCATGTGCCGGCCCGTCTTGCCCAGCACCAGATCATAGAGCTGGCCGATCAGCTGCATGGCCACATCCTTGAAGGCCAGTGTCGGCCCGTGATGCAGTTCCAGCAACCAGTTGGCAGGTCCGGTCTGGGTCAGCGGTGTGACGGATTGGTGGGCAAAGCGGGCATAGGCCCGGTCGCACAGGCCCTGAACCTCCTCCTCCGTCAGCGTATCCCCGGCAAAGGCGGAAATCACGCGCGCGGCCACCCGGGCATAGGGCTCATCCGGACGGGCCGGTGCAATCGCGGGAAAGGTTTCCGGCACATACAGCCCGCCATCCGGCGCGAGCCCGGCAAGGCATGCGCCCAGGAAATCGACCGGCTCCGCCTGTCCCCGTGTGGAAATATACTTCATGCCCCGTTCCTTCCGCGCAGCCGCAACCGGCCCTTCTGATAGTGAAAGGCCAGATACACACCGAGCAGCGCAATGGCGAGCCCCCACCACGTGATCGCATAGCCAAAATGCCTCTGCGGCGGCAAATCATCATCCATTCTCAGCCGAGCGAACGGGTTTGGCCCCGCCTGGGCCCGGCCATTCTCTGACAGGCGCAGGGTCTGCGGTTCGAATACGTCAGGCGAGACACGGGCGGCCACATCCGCCGCCAGCAGGCCAGCCAGGTCTTTCGGGCTGTAGGCATAGAATACGCCTTCGGCAGGCCGGTCCTCGCTGGCAAAGGCATTGCGGCTACCCGGCTGCTTGTAGAGACCGCGCGCCTCGAATTTCAGGCCGGCGCCACAGCTTGGCCCCTGACACGGCACCGGAGGCTCGACCTGATAGAGCAATTCGATTGTGGTGAAGAAAACCCGGGTCCCGTCATCGATGGCCACAACCCGCCGCCAAGACGCTGCGCCATCGGCATAGGCATACACCATCGCCTCGCTGCCCGGCACGACCCGGCCGTCCAGTTGCTGCCAGGCCGGTTCTGTCTCGTCCAGCGCCATTTTCTCGCTGAAACGTCCATATTGCCAATTGCCCAGCATCACCAGAATGGCCAGCGAAACCAGCGTGAACAGGGTCAGGACGGGATAGGGGCGAAAGCGCATGGCGTCTCATCTGGTCCTTGAAAAAAGGCCCGCCAGGCATGCGCCGGCGGGCCCGAAACAATTCGCACCAATGGCAGGTGCCGGTCTATCCGCCGTAAACCAGGTGCGGCACGACATAGACGAAGGCGAACAGGAACAGCCACACCACGTCCACAAAGTGCCAGTACCAGGCCGCAAATTCGAAGCCGAGATGCTTCTCGGACGACATGCCGCCCATCAACAGGCGGATCAGGCAAACCGCCAGGAAGATCGTACCGATCACGACGTGCGCGCCATGGAAGCCGGTCGCCATGAAGAAGGCCGACCCGTACAGCGTGCCGTCGAAGGTGAATTGCGCGTGGCTGTACTCATAGGCCTGCAGCAGGGTGAACACGAAGCCGAGGATCACGGTCAGGACCAGGCCGAGCTTCGCACCCGAACGGTCATCGTGCTGCAGCGCATGATGGGCCCAGGTCACGGTGGTGCCGGACAGCAGCAGGATCAGCGTGTTGATCAGCGGCAGATGAAACGGATCGAAGGTCTCGACGCCAACCGGCGGCCAGTCCGCAAAACGCGACAGGCCTTCGGCATAGAGTGCATTCGCCGAATCCCAGGTCGAACCGACACGGGCACTCTCAAAGATCGCGAATTCGAAGAAGCTCCAGAACCAGCCGACGAAGAACATGACTTCGGAGGCAATGAACAGGATCATGCCATAGCGCAGGCCGATCTGGACAACCGGCGTGTGGTCGCCAACCTGGCCTTCCTTGATGACTTCACGCCACCAGCCGAACATCACCCACATGACCATGGCCAGGCCAACGGCAAGCAGCCACCAGGTGCCCTGTTCCATGCCGAACAGGCCCTTCATGTAGGTCACTCCGCCCAGCGCGGTGACGACCACAGCGATGGACCCCAGCAGCGGCCAGGGGGACGGATTAACGAGATGGAAATCGTGTTTGACTTCGTCGTGAGCCATGGCCCTTTTGACCCCTCTAAAAAATCACTTGAATCAGACCGCTGTTTAGACCGCTCCGGCCTGCAAACGCAACTCTGTCAGCCTGCATTGGCTGAATTCGCCGCACCCTTTTCCGCCGCCTTCTTCTCGCCGGTATAGCTCGAACTGTCGAAGAAGGTGTAGCTGAGCGTGATGGTCTCCAGCGATTTGGCGACCCGATCCTCGATCATGTCGGCGGAAACGAAGTAGACAATCGGCAATTTCTTGGTCTCTCCGGGCGCGATGACCCGCTCCTCGAAACAGAAACATTCCAGCTTGTTGAAGTACGGCCCCGCATAGTGCGGCGTCACATTGTAGCTGGCGATCACCCGGATTTCCTGGTCGGTCGGGTTGGTCACCTCGTAAAAGGCCAGGCCGTGCTGCCCCAGATTCAGATCCTGCTCGGTCTGCAAAGGCCGGAACTGAAGCGGCGTATCGGCCACATTCGCGTCGAACCGCACGGTGACGGCCTGGTCAATCATCTTGTCGGGGGCCGCCGTGGCGATACGGGTTGTGCCGCCAAATCCGGTCACCTTGCAAAACGTGTCGTAAAGCGGGTCTGCCGCAAAGCCGAGGCCCAGCATGCCGGTGAACACGCCAAGGGACAAAAGCGCAACTTTCGTATTGGACAGTTTCATGGCGTTTCGCCTTCGGTCGGCGTGTCTTCCACCGGGGTAAGGTTCGGCGGCGGCGCGGCCTGCTCCGGGCTCATCCCCTCCGGCAGGGTCTGCACCTTTTCGCCCTTGTCATCCATTGTGTAATAGAAACCGCTCTCGCTGAGATCAGACGAGGACAGGCGAATGAAGGTGATCACGCCGACCAGGATAACAAACACGGCCAGCGCCACGCCCAGCCAGCGATTGCGGCTGTTGCGCGCCTTCACCTCTGCGGGGTCGGGCGTGTAGGCCTGCGTGAACTGGCCGGCATACTTTTCCTTGTCGTCCGACATGTCAGCCTCCGGTGACCGGGAAATGAAGCCCCGCCGCATGTTCCACGATCAGCGCGGCGAAGACGAGGAACAGGTACAGGATCGAAAAGAAGAACATGCCACGCGCGAGTTTCATGTCCGCAGCGCTGGCCCCGGCTTCCCCGGCGCTGGAGCGCCAGACCCGCACGGCATAGGACAGGAAGACAAGGCCAAGCGCCAACGCCGTGGCACCATAGATCCAGCCGCCAAGTCCCGTCAGCAGCGGTGTCAGCGCCAGCGGCACCAGCAGGATGGTGTAAAGCAGGATCTGGTTGCGCGTGGTCTTTGCACCGTGCGTCACCGGCAGCATCGGCACGCCGGCCTTTTCATATTCACCATGCGCCAGCAGGCTGAGCGCCCAGAAATGCGGCGGGGTCCAGAAGAAGATGATCGCGAACAGGATCCAGGCGTCCAGCGGCGTGTTGCCCGTCACCGCGGCCCAGCCGATCACCGGTGGGAATGCCCCGGCTCCGCCCCCGATCACGATGTTCTGTGGCGTCGAACGCTTCAGCCACATCGTGTAGATCACGCCATAATAGAAGATCGAAAAGGCCAGCAGCACAGCGGCGAGCCAGTTGGAAGCCAGCCACATCAGCATCACGGACACGCCGCTCATGATCAGGCCCATGGCCAGCGCCTCGTCCTTCGGCACGGCGCCGGACGGAATCGGGCGCGTGGAGGTCCGGCTCATGATCTGGTCGATATCGGCATCATACCACATATTGATCGCGCCCGCCGCGCCGGAGCCGAGCGCAATGGCCAGCGTCGCGATGGCCGCCATGACCGGATTGATCGCCATTCCGGTCACGCCGACAGCCGCGATCAGGCCGGCCACGGCCGTGAACACGACCAGCATCATGATGCGCGGCTTCAGCAGCTGCACATAATCGCCAGCAGTGGCGTAGCGCTTCGGCGCCATGTCAGAAGTGGCGGACGGCTCGGTCATGCGTCTCCGGGGGCTCCTTGCCCGTCTTGATGCGGCGGTAAATAGCTTCTCCAATGCATATGGCAAAGGCCAGCACTGAGATCAGCGTGACAAAATACCCGATCAATTGCAGCGTCTGAAGCCGGGCGAACACCTCGTCATATGCCACATGGCGTTGTGGCATGGCGGCCTCCAGCGACAGGCCCGGCCAGATCAGCAGCGCCACACTGGCTGACCAGGCGGCCCAGTGGATCACGCCCAGCAAGCGATTATACCTCACGCCGATGATCGCCCTGAACCAGCGATACAGCGCCCAGAAGGCCAGCGTGATGCCCAGCAGTGCGGCGAGAAACCGGTTGCGCGCGGCAATGTAAAAGGTGTCGTGATACAGGGCTGCGGAATCCATCGCCTGCCCCAGGCCGGCAATCATCAGGGCGCCCGCCACCGACAGGACCAGGAAAAGCACCGAGACAGGGTCGCGCACAAATCTCCGGCGTGCCACCAGGAACAGGCTCGCCAAAAGCAGGCCGGCCACAACCATCATCACTTCCGGTTGGCCCGCCATCCAGATGGCATGCTGGGCCCAGAGCGGCAGGGCCGCGTCGGATGGTTCATTCATGATCGCCTCCCCTGATCATCGCGCCGGGTCCTGACAGAGCCTCTACGAAAATGGCCCCGCGACACGTCGCAGGGCCATTCTTCAGGTCAGGCAGATGCCAGTCTAGTGGCCGCCCTTGTTGGTAACGTGCGGCAATTCGTTGAACTGGTGGAATGGCGGCGGCGACGGCAGCGTCCATTCCAGCGTCGTGGCACCTTCGCCCCACGGATTCGCTGCGCCCTTGCGGCGGCGGATCATCGCTTCCACCAGGCCGACAAAGAAGATCAGCGTGGCAACCAGCGTGATGGCATAGCCGATCGAGGACCACATGTGCCACGTGGCGAAGCCGTCCGCATAGTCGATATAGCGGCGCGGCATGCCCTGCAGGCCCAGGAAGTGCTGCGGGAAGAACAGCACGTTCGATCCGATGAACATCAGCCAGAAATGCAGGCCGCCGATCATGCCGTTGTACTTGATGCCGAACATCTTCTCGAACCAGTAATACCAGCCGGCAAACAGGCCGAACACGGCACCGAGCGACAGCACATAGTGGAAGTGCGCGACGACGTAATAGGTGTCGTGCAGGGCATGGTCGATGCCGGCATTGGCCAGAACGACGCCCGTCACACCGCCGACGGTGAACAGGAAGATGAAACCGATCGCCCACAGCATCGGCACCTTGAACTCGATGGAGCCGCCCCACATCGTCGCGATCCAGGAGAAGATCTTGATGCCGGTCGGCACCGCGATCACCATCGTGGCGGCCACGAAGTATGCCTTCAGGTCCACGTCCATGCCGACCGTGTACATGTGGTGCGCCCACACGACGAAGCCGATGACACCGATGGAGACCATGGCATAGGCCATGCCGAGATAGCCGAAGATCGGTTTCTTCGAGAAGGTCGACACGATGTGGCTGATGATGCCGAAGGCCGGCAGGATCATGATGTAGACTTCCGGGTGGCCGAAGAACCAGAACAGGTGCTGGAACATGATCGGGTCACCGCCGCCGCCCGGCACGAAGAATTGCGAGCCGAAATTGCGGTCGGTCAGCAGCATGGTCAGCGCAGCGGCCAGAACCGGCAGCGACAGCAGCAGCAGCACGGCCGTGATCAGCACGCCCCAGGCGAACAGCGGCATCTTGTGCAGCGTCATGCCCGGTGCGCGCATGTTCAGGATGGTCACGATGAAGTTGATGGCGCCCAGGATGGAAGCGATACCGGCCGTGTGCAGCGACAGGATCAGCACGTCCATGGCCGGTCCGGCATGGCCCGTCGTCGACGAAAGCGGCGGGTACAGCACCCAGCCTCCGCCGAAGCCATTGCCCGGTCCGCCCGGCACGGTCATCGAGATACAGGCGAGCACGAAAGCCGCCACGGTCAGCCACAGCGAGATGTTGTTCATCCGCGGGAAGGCCATGTCCGGTGCGCCGATCATCAGCGGCACGAACCAGTTGCCGAAGCCGCCGATCAGGGCCGGCATGACCATGAAGAAGATCATGATAAGGCCGTGATAGGTGATAACCGTATTGTAGAAATGCTTGGCATTCTGGATCGCCACATCGCCTTCACCGGCAACAAAGCGCGTCAGGACACCGATGCCCGGCTCGGCCAGTTCCCAGCGGATCAGGCCGGACAGGGTGTAGCCCACGATCCCCGCGATCAACGCGAAGATCAGGTAGAGCGTCCCGATATCCTTGTGGTTGGTCGAAAACAGCCAGCGCGTAAAGAAGCCCGGCTTGTGATCGTGTGCGTCATGATGGTCGATGGCGACTTCATCCATAGGCATGGCGATTCACTCTCTCTTGATTATTGCTTGGCGGCGAACTGGGTCGCCTGCTCATTGGATGCAAACACGTCGACGGCGGCATAGGCAGCTTCATAGTCCCCGGCGAGCATAAGTTCGCCCCAGGTCTGGTACTGCTCTTCGCTGACCACGCGCACCTCGATCGGCATGAAAGCGTGGTTCACACCGCACAGTTCGGAACACTGGCCGTAATAGATGCCCGGCTCCTCCACCAGGAACCAGCCCTCGTTCAGGCGGCCCGGCACCGCATCCGTCTTCACGCCAAAGGCCGGCACGGTCCAGGAATGGATCACGTCGGCAGCGGCCGTGTAATAGCGGATGTAGCGATCTTCGGGGATCACCATCGGATAGTCGACGGCCAGATTGCGCGGCTTGGCGGCATAGTCCGAACGGCCCGTGGCGCCGGCATAGTTTTCCGCATCGGTCGACACGCCGACATGAACCGGATTGGACACGAATTCCAGCGCATAGCCCGCATCATCCACGAGGTCCGGATAGGTGTAGGTCCAGTTCCACTGGTTGCCCTGTGCCTTGACGTTCACGAAGCCCTTCTCGGCAGCGTCCGGAAAATAGTCTTTCGCGAAGCGCTCATGCTGGGCCGTCTTGCCGTCCGCGACCAGCTTGTCCGATTTCTCGGTGATCTGCTGCAGATTCGGCACAACGTCCTGATAGTACAAATTCGGGAAGGACTGGCTGGCAATTGCCACCAGGATCAGCGCGGGCACGACGGTCCAGATAACCTCGATCAGCGTGTTGTGGCTGAATTTCTTCGGCACCGGATTGGCCTTGCGATTGTGGCGCACGATGATCCACAGCAGCAGGCCCAGCACCAGAAGCGTGATCAGGGTGATGATGACCAGCACGAAATCATGGAAGACATGAATGCGCTCGGCAATGCGCGTAGCAGCCGGCTGGAAGCCCAGCGCACCATCGGTCGGTTCAAAGGCCAGCGCCGGTCCGGCCATAACGGCGGCGCACATGGCGGCAAGAAGGTGTCGCACGAAGTTATCCTCGTCTCATTGGAATCTGTGTCCCTGTATCTACAATACGTACTAGCCGCAACCTACCACTTTCCGCGCTCAATATTGTCGCAGGTTGTCGGTGCCATGCCGCTTCCATGGTATGTCTGAGTGCAATTGCAGAGGAATCCGAAAGGCCGAATCCCATGAAGAACACGATATGTATGGCGTCCCTGCTGCTGGGCCTCACCCTGGGCACGGCGGAAGCGCAGGTCATGGTCCTCGGGGGCGGAATCGCCAAGGACTGCTACGAAGCCGCCCGATTCGAGACCGTCTCGCCGCGCCAGGGCGCCGAAACCTGCACCCGCGCCATCGAACTGGAAGCCATGAATGCCGGCAACCGCGCTGCCACCTACACGAATCGCGGCGTGCTGCGGATGCGCGCTGGCGACTATGACGCCGCCCTGTCGGACTATGAAAAGGCCAAGCGCATCCGTCCGGAAACCGGAGAGACCTGGCTCAATGAAGGCGCGGCCTACATCTTCCTGAAAGACTATCCCAGCGCCATGGCATCGCTCGACCAGGCCATATCGCTGGACTCCAGCGATCTGCACGCCGCCTATTACAACCGCGCCATCGCGAAGGAAAAGCTCGGCGATGTCGAAGGCGCCTATTACGACTTCCGCAAGGCGCTGGAGCTGAAACCCGATTGGGACCTGGCCGAATGGCAGCTGTCGCGCTTCGAGGTCACCACGAACTAGACCATCCGGAGCGATTTGTGCGGGCGCGCCCTTGCAGCCGGCGAGGGTGTCACGCATCTAGGAATCATGACCCAGACCTCCCTGCCCTTCGATCTCGCCAAGGCCTCCGAAATCCTCGCCAATGCCGCGAAAGGCGCCGATGATGGCGACCTGTTCGTCGAGCGGTCGCGCTCCGAAAGCTTCGTCTTCGATGATGGTCGGCTGAAATCGGCAGCCTTCGACACCGATCAGGGCTTCGGCCTGCGGGTCGTAGCCGGTGAGACCACGGGATCGGGCTATGCGTCCGAACTGTCGCTGGATGCCATCGGGCGCGCAGCAGAAACCGCCGCCCAGGCCAAGCGTGGCTATTCCGGTCACCTCGCCACCGGCCCGACGCCGACAAATCGCCGCCTCTACGATCCAATCGATCCGACCTCCGCGCCGGACTTCACGATGAAGACGGGCCTTCTGGCCGAAATCGACGCCTGGGCCCGCGCCTATGATCCGCGTGTGGTGCAGGTATCCGTCTCGCTGGCCGGCAGTCACAAGGAAATCGACATTGTCCGCCCGGATGGCGCGGTCTTTTCCGAAATCCGTCCCCTGGTGCGCCTGAACGTGTCGGTCACGCTGGAAGAGAATGGCCGGCGCGAATCGGCCGGCGCCGGGGCCGGTGGCCGCGCCGCCTATGAAGACTGGATCCAGCCGGACCGCTGGCAGGCCATGGTCAAGCGCGCGGTCAAGAAGGCCTCCGTCAATCTCCAGTCCATCCCGACCCCGGCGGGCCAGATGGAAGTCGTGCTCGGGCCGGGCTGGCCGGCCGTTCTTCTGCATGAAGCGGTCGGACACGGCCTTGAAGGTGACTTCAACCGCAAGGGCACCAGCGTCTATTCCGGCCGCATCGGCGACCAGGTCGCCGCAAAGGGCGTCACGGTCATTGATGATGGCAGCATCGAACGCCGCCGCGGCTCCCTCTCCTTCGATGATGAAGGCACACCCACCCAGCGCACTGTCCTGATCGAGGACGGCATCCTGAAAGGCTACATGCAGGACCGGATGAATGCCCGCCTGATGGGTCAGGCCCCGACCGGCAATGGCCGCCGCGAGAGCTATGAATCCGCCACCATGCCGCGCATGACCAATACGGTGATGCTCGGCGGCGACAAGGATCCTGAAGAAATCGTCGGGTCCATCAAGCGTGGCCTGTGGGCAGTCGATTTCGGCGGCGGCCAGGTCGACATCACGTCCGGCAATTTCGTGTTCCAGTGCACAGAGGCCTATCTGGTTGAAAACGGGAAGGTCGTCGCGCCGGTCAAGAATGCCACCCTGATCGGGCATGGCCCCACCGTGCTGCAGGATGTGACCATGATCGGCAATGACTTCGCCATGGATGACGGCGTCGGCGTGTGCGGCAAGGCCGGCCAGTCCGTGCCTGTCGGCGTCGGACAGCCAACCCTGAAAGTGGGTGCCCTGACCGTGGGCGGGGCCGGCTAAATTTGTTGTCATCGTGGTTAACCGCCCTTGCGGTGACTCGCTCGCTTTGACACTTTGTCGCCACAATCGGGCTCCGGCCCGATGCGATGAAGCAGAAGTCGAGTAATCCAATGGCCCGTTTTGCCACCGCTTTCGCCGCCACGGCCCTGGCCGCCCTGGCGTTCACCCTGCCCGCCACCGCTGATGTCAAAACCCTGTCGGCCGATGCGGCCCATTCCCTGGTACAGCGCGGCGAACTGATCCTGCTGGATGTGCGCACACCGTCCGAATGGGCCATGACCGGCATGCCGCGCGACAGCGTCGGCGCGAATGTTCAGGATGTGGACTTTCTGGCGCAGGCCCGCGGCGCCGTGCTGGGGGATCTGCACTATCCCGTCGCCGTCATCTGCCGGACAGGCAATCGCTCGGCCATGGCAGCAGAGAAACTCGACTCTGCCGGCTTTGCGGAAATCTACCTGATCGCCGAAGGCATGATCGGGCTGGACGGGATCGGGGATGGCTGGATCAAGCGCGGCCTGCCGACAGACCAGTTCCTGCCCCCGGACCGATAGGCCCCAGACGCACCCGAAATGAAAAAGGGGCGGCTTCCCATGGAGCCGCCCCTTCTGATTGGATCAGGGATGATCGCGTCAGAACATCTCGTCGGAAACCATCGAGGATTCGGCCGGCAATTGCTCGCTGCCCTTCATCCAGTGTTTGATGATCGGCGAGATGATCAGCATCAGGACGCCAATGCCCATCGCCACATAGCCGACATTGGAATAGACGCTGACATAGGTCGCTTTGGCGGCTGCCACATCGGTAATCTGTCCACCAATCGTTTCCGCGCCGGTTGTGCGGGCAATCACGCCTGCCAGATAGTTCGACAGACCGGAATACAGGAACCAGGCGCCCATCGTCATGCCGACCACGCGGGCCGGGGCCAGCTTGGTCACCGCCGACAGGCCGACCGGAGACACCATGAGTTCCCCCATTGTGTGCACCCAGTAGATCAGGAAGATGAAGCCGACGGCGGTCATGCCCGCCCCGGACATGCCGATGCCTCCCACCAGCGACAGGAAGCCAAGTCCTGCCAGGAAGACGCCGATGGCAAATTTCACCGGAGTTGAAGGCTCCATGTTCCGCTTCGACAGGGCAATCCACATCCAGGCAAAGATCGGCGCGAAGATGACGATGTAACCCGCATTCAGGAACTGGAAGACCGGCGTCGGCACGTTCATGCCGAACATTTCCTTGTCCACCAGACGGTCCGTGAACAGGGTCAGCGACGAACCGGCCTGTTCGAACAGCGCCCAGAACGGGATCTGCGCCAGCACGAAATAGATTGCCGCAAACATCCGGTTGCGCTCCGTGCCCTTCAGCTGGATGAAGGCATAAAGCAGCAAGCCGATGAAGATGGCGATGCCGAGCGAGCCCACGAACCAGTCCGGGATCACTTCCGCATTCATCACCAGCAGCATGGCCACGGCGATCACGATCGCACCTGCCAGATAGCAGGCCATCTCGACATTGATCGGGCCGAGGAAGGATTTCTTCAGCGTTTCCGGATTTGGCGGCTCGGCCTTTCCTTCCAGGAATTTCTGTCCCCACAGGAACACGGCAAGTCCTGCAAACATGCCGATGCCCGCCAGGCCAAACCCGTATTTCCAGCCCCAGACAATGCCGATGATACCGCAGGTCAGCGACGACAGGAGCGAGCCGAGATTGATGCCCATATAGAACAGGCTGAAGCCCGAATCCCGGCGTGGATCGTCAAAGTCGTAGATCGCCCCGACAATCGTGGAGATGTTGGCCTTGAGATAACCGACCCCGGCGATGATGAAGGCCAGCGAAAGGAACAGGATGTTGGTGTAAAGCTCCTGCTGTTCGATACGCGTCGTATAGTCGGCCTTGGCGATCTGCTGGTAGACCGGCGCTGTCGGTTCCTTCGCATCATCTGCGCTTTCCAGGATCTGAAGGTCACCGCTGCCCTGTTCGAACACGACGCGGCGGGTCTCGCCATCCACATCGACAAACAGCTGGCGATTGTCGCCGCGGCCTTCATGCGCAATCTCGATTTCCGCGCCATTGGTCACCAGGTATTCCTTGGACCCGGATCCTTCGAAGGCCATGCCGAAATGGCCAAGACAGAGCAGGATCGCCCCGAAGGTCACGGCCTTGCGCTGGCCAAGATACCGGTCGGCCAGCGTGCCGCCGATGATGGTCATGACGTAAACGAGCGCCGTATAGGCGCCGTACATGATCGATGACTTCTCGTCCGAGAACAGGAAATGCTGGGTCAGGTACAGCACCAGCAGGCCGCGCATGCCGTAATACGAAAAGCGCTCCCACATCTCGGTAAAGAACAGGATGGCCAATCCTTTTGGATGGCCGAAAAATGACGTGTCACGAGGCTTGCCCGTTTCACCCGTCGCAGTGATATCCGTCACGCGTTCAACTCCCCGGAAATTCTTACGAACCGGTACTTTGATCACGCAAACGCAATTGCCTCAAGGCAGCTTGTGCCAAATCCGAACGCGGTGGCAGGGAGAATTTTGCCCCTAATAGGCCTGGTCGGCAAAAATGTGACTCAGGTCTCGCTGCCAGGCCCCGTGATACTTTTCCAGAAGCCGCTCAGCGGGGGTCAGGCCCGTCCGGGCAATCTCGTCTAGTTCGGTGAGATAGCCGGTCTCGTCATCACCGGCGACCGACAGGTTTGCCCGGCGTTTCAAACCGGCGCGGGAAATGTCCAGCACGTCGATGGCCAGATCCTGCATTGAGCGGCCACCCGGCACCGGCGTTTTCAGGCCCAGCGTGCGAACACCCTGGCGCATCGCTTCGCGCTCGGCCGCCGACCAGTCCTTCACCAGATCCCAGGCCGCCTCAAGACTGTCGCCGCAATACAGCAGCCCCGTCCAGAAGGCTGAGAAGGCACAGAGATGACTCCACGGCCCGCCATCGGAACCGCGCATCTCCAGGAATTGCTTCAGCCGCACTTCCGGGAAAATCGTCGACAGATGGTCTGCGAAATCGTCCATGGCCGGCTTTTCGCCCGGCAGGATCGGCAATTTGCCCTCCAGGAAGTCGCGGAAGGACAGGCCGCTGGCATCAAGATATTTTCCGCCACGCCGCACGAAATACATCGGCACGTCCAGCGCATAGTCGACATAGCGTTCAAAGCCGAAGCCATCCTCGAACACAAAGGGCAGCATGCCCGTCCGGTCCGGATCCGTATCGGTCCAGATTTGGGAGCGATAGGACAGGAACCCGTTCGGGCGCCCGTCCATGAAGGGCGAATTGGCAAACAGCGCCGTGCCCAGCGGCTGCAGCGCCAGCGACACGCGGAACTTCTTCACCATGTCGGCCTCGGATTCGAAATCCAGGTTCGACTGCACGGTGCAGGTGCGGAACATCATCTGACGGCCCAGCCGCCCGACCTTGTCCATATAGTCCATCATGATCTTGTAGCGGCCCTTGGGCATGACCGGGGTCTCGGCCATGCTCCAGACCGGGCTGGCGCCCAGACCCATGAAGGCCACGCCCAGCGGATCGGCAATCTCGCGGACTTCGCGCAGATGGCTGCCCACCTCGTTGCAGGTCTCGTGCATGGTGCGCAGCGGCGCGCCCGACAGTTCAAACTGGCCGCCCGGCTCCAGCGAGACGCTCGCGCCATCCTTTTTCAGGCCGATCAGCTTGCCCGCCTCAAGGATGGGCTGCCAGTCGAACCGGTCGCGCAGGCCCTCGAGTATGGCAAGAACGGATGCCTCGCCCTCATAGGGCAGCGGCCGCAGCCCCTCGCGCAGGAAGCCGAACTTCTCATGCTCGGTGCCCACACGCCACTGGTCGCGGGGCTTGTTGCCGGCTTCGAAATATTCGAGCAGCTCGGATTTGGAGGCGATACGACGGGAAGTCTCGTCGATGTCCGACGTCGGCGTGGTCAAAACAGAGGCTCCCTCAATCTCTTCGTGCCTGTGCACATAGGGATGTTTCTCTTGAGCGCCAACCGGGTTATTCTCACAAGTTCGTTTATTCACTCAGGCAAGACCGATGACGCGATTTACAACAGAAGAACGCGACGACCTGAAAGTCTGGGCCCGCATCCATGTGCGCGGCGGCTATGAACCGGTCGACGAGATCGAGGACATCCTGCTCGACATGACCGAGGAATTCGACTCCCGGATTTCCGAACGCGACCGCCAGTCCGAAGTCCGCTCCGCCGTGATCCAGGAGATCGAATCCCTGCGCGCCGACCAGACCGGCTGGCCGATCCTGACCGATTTCGACCGGCTGGAACTGGCCTTCGACATGCTGGAGGATGCCGACATCGTCGCGCGCCAGAACTTTACCTGCTGCGGAACCTGCGGGGCGGCGGAGATCAGCGTCGAGATCGAGGACTTCGAAACCCGCGGCCGCCGGGCCCGGGGCTATGTCTTCTTCCACCAGCAGGACACCGAAAGCGCGGTCGAGACCGGAGAGCTCTATCTCAGCTATGGCGCCGCCAACAACACGGCCGACGCCGTGTTTCTCCAGATCGGACAGGAAATCGCCGACACGCTCGCCGCGGTCGGGCTGAAAGTGCACTGGGATGGCAAGCTGGAGCGCCGGATCGGCGTCACCCTGAACTGGCAGCGCCGCTGGGAAGGCGCCGTGCCGACCCCGATGAAGCGCTGGCCGTTCTAGGTCCAGTCCCCGCACACGGCCTGCCACAGGGTCAGCGCTGATATCGCGGCCGTCTCGGCGCGCAGGATCCGTGGCCCCAGACTGACCGGATAGGTCTCGTCCCGCCCGCGCAGGAAAGCCCGCTCCTCCGGACTGAAGCCGCCTTCCGGCCCGATCAGCACCGCCGCCGCGCGCCCCTTCAGCCCCGTCAGCACGTCCAGCGCTGCGGCCGCCCGGCCGGTCTGCCCGCCCCAGGGCTGCGAGTCATCCTCGCCCGCCTCATCGCAGAAGATCACCGCCGTCCCGCCCGGCAGGGCCGCCAGCGCCGCGTCCAGGCTGGCCAGGTCCGCAATGACCGGCAGGTCCAGCCGCTCGGTCTGCTCGGCAGCCTCCAGCGCAATCTTCTCGAACCGGTCGCGCCGCACGGTGCGCGTCTGGGTGAACTGCGTCAGCACGGGCTGGATCACCCGCGCGCCCAGTTCGGTCGCCTTCTCGACGATGAAATCCGTTTCCGACTTCTTCACCGGCGCAAACAGCAGGGTCAGCTCCGGCGCGCCCGCCTCCGCCTGCGCCCGCATCTGCTCGGCCGGCACGATCACGGCGATCTTTCCGTCCGGCGCATCCAGATGGCACAGCCATTCCCCGTCCCGGCCATTGAAGACCCGCACCGCGTCGCCTTCGCCGAGCCGCATCACCCGCATCAGGTATTTCGAGGCATCCGCGTCCAGCCGGACCGGCGCGGATGCGGCGAGCGTGGAACGAACATAAAGTCTTGGTATTGAACTCATGCGACCGACATACCCTGTAACAGCGACCACTCAGCAAGAGGCGAACATGGCCGACCAGACCATCAAATCCGTGAATCCGGCGAATGGCACACTCATCGAGGAATTCAAACCCCATACAGCCGGAGACGTGGACAACGCGATCGCCCGCGCCGATGCCGCCTTTGCCTCATGGCGCAAGACCGGTTTCGACGCCCGCGCCCGGCTGATGCAGGCCGCCGCCGGTGTGCTCGAGGCCAATTCGGACCGTTATGCCGCCACCATGACCGCCGAAATGGGCAAGCCGCTGAGCCAGGCACAGGCCGAAATCCGCAAATGCGCCTGGGTCTGCCGCCATTATGCCGAACATGCCGCTACCTATCTGGCCGACGAAGAATTGCAGAGCGACGGCCGCAGGGCCTTCGCGCGTCACCTTCCCCTCGGCGTCATCCTGGCCGTGATGCCGTGGAATTTTCCATTCTGGCAGGTGTTCCGCTTTGCCGCCCCCACCCTGATGGCGGGCAACACCGCCCTTCTGAAACACGCCTCCAACGTGTTTCGCTCGGCGCTCAACATCGAGGAAGTCTTTCGCGAGGCCGGATTTCCCGACGGAGCCTTCCAGACGCTGCTGATCGGGTCGAACCAGGTCGAGCGCGTGATCCGGGACGAGCGCGTCCGGGCCGTCTCGCTGACCGGGTCAGGTCCCGCCGGCGGCGCCGTCGCCGCCACCGCCGGCAAGGCGCTGAAACCCTCCCTGCTGGAACTCGGCGGATCGGATGCCTTCATCGTCATGCCCTCGGCAGATCTCGACTCGGCACTCGATACGGCGCTCACCGCCCGCACGCAGAACACTGGCCAGTCCTGCATCGCCGCCAAGCGCTTCTTCGTCCACGAAGACGTGTTCGACGCCTTCCAGGAGGGATTCGAGGCCCGCTTCCGACAGCTCCGGCTTGGCGATCCGATGCAGGACACAACCGATATCGGGCCGCTTGCCACGCCCGATATACGCGATGACCTCGTGGCCCAAATCGACGCCTCCGTCGCGGCCGGCGCACATCTGTTCAAGGCCGGCAACGCCTTGCCGGACACCGGCAACTGGTTCGATCCCTGTATCCTGACAGGGGCCCCGGACGGCACACCCTCCACTGATGAGGAGATGTTCGGCCCGGTCGCCAATCTCTGGAAAGTGTCCGGCCTCGACGATGCGATTCGCCGCGCCAATGCCAGCGTGTTCGGGCTCGGCTCCGTGATCTTCACACAGGATCCGGCCGAAATGGAGCAGGCGGTGAATGACTTGCAGGCCGGAGCCACCTTTATCAATGCCATGGTGGCGTCAGACCCGCGCCTGCCCTTTGGCGGCATCAAACAGTCGGGCTATGGCCGCGAACTGGCAGCCGACGGCATCCGCGCCTTCGTCAACCGCAAGACCGTTTTCCAGGCCTGATCCGGCCGGCCACATCCCGTCAAATTCCCCCAATGCTTGTCTCCGGCTGTTGGAAACAGGGAAATTCGGTATAAGCCCCAGCGATGGACGACACGCGCAGAATCCCGGCGGACAGCGCCCTGCCCGGCTGGCTGGCCAGTTTGCCGCCCGGCTGGCAGCCCTATGCCATGCTGGCGCGGTGGGACCGGCCGGTCGGCATCTGGCTGCTTTATCTGCCCTGCCTGATCGGTCTGATGTTCCAGCGCCTGATCACCGGCGTCTATGTCATGGATCTGGTCTGGGCCGTTCTGTTCCTGCTTGGCGCCACCGCCATGCGCGGGGCCGGTTGCACCTGGAATGACATCACCGACCGGGACATCGATGCCAGCGTCAGCCGGACGGCCTTGCGCCCGATCCCGTCCGGCGCGGTCACGCTGCGCCAGGCCTATCTGTTCCTGGGCGCCCAGCTGGTCGTCGGCTTCGGCGTCTGGCTGGCCGTGCCGCTGGACGCCAAACTCATTGCCCTCCTGTCGGCGCCGCTGGTCGCAGCCTATCCCTTCATGAAGCGGGTCACCTGGTGGCCACAGGCCTGGCTCGGGCTCACCTTCAATTGGGGTGTGCTCGTCGGCGCGGCCGTTGCCACCACGATCACCCTGCCGGTGCTCGTGCTCTATGCCGGCCTGATCCTGTGGACCATCGCCTATGACACGATCTATGCGCTGCAGGACCGGGAGGATGACGCCCTGATCGGCGTGCGCTCGACCGCGCGTCTGTTCGGCCAGCGCGCTGTCCTGATCAGCTTCTGCTTCCATATGGGCGCCACCGCGCTGATCGCGCTCGCCGCGGCCCTGAACGAGGCCGGACGGATCGGCGCATTGACCGCCATCCTCTTCCTCGCCCATGGCATCTGGCAGGCCGCCCGCCTCAAATCCAGCCGCGAACAGGCGGCCCTCGCCGTCTTCAAGTCGAATGTCTGGGCCGGCCTGATCGTCGTGCTCGGCTTCGCCCTCTCCGCCATGGCCCCGGAACCGAAAAGCCGGTCCCTGTTCGCCCATCACGAAATCGTCCTCGACACGCCGCCCTCGACGCTGGACCTGCCCTTCGGCTTCAAGGTGAAACGCCCCGGCCCGTCCCCCGCAGACCCCGGCGAAACCTGGTTCGCCAGCGCCGCGATGCGCGCCCTCCAGCGCGAAGGCATCATCGGTCCGTCCCCGGACGACATCACCACCTCCGAGACCCCCTAGGCCAGCCTCGCCCCTAAGCTCCGCTCACCCCGGCGCAAGCCGGGGCCCCGTGCGGCCGGCTCCGCATCATTTCGGCAGGAGACCCCGGCATTCGCCGGGGACACGGCGTTGGAGGATGGAGATCAGTCTCTCCTCCCTGGCGTCACCCCCGACGCGCAGCGTCTGGGGGCCCATCACGGAACGGCGCCACGGAGCACGTCACACGCAATTGCGGGGATCACGTTCCCACAATCCCCGCCACCCCAATTGCACCGACCCGGGATGGACCCCCGGATGGCCTGCGGCCATCGGGGGGGACGACCTTTTGGGAGGAGAGATCGATCTTTCCCAATCCGGCGCACAGCTTCCTGAGCGATACTCCACGCCTGCCCTTCCGGGAGCCGGATCAGGTACCGTTCTGGTCGGAGAGGCAGGGACAGGAGGGTGCGGGCCGGAGCAGCGGTCCGGTCCGCACCTAGGCAGGTCAGGCCAGGGTGAGCCTGCGAAAGCAGGTAGGGAACCCGCCTCGTCCGGCAGCCCGGAGCCTCGCGCTCCCGGATGGACTT